>Ga0137403_10000286_pt1 | contig 64613 bp, 56 predicted proteins | sample CZOMad2_1_16fung_FD_122057 | JGI IMG/M metagenome (GOLD analysis project Ga0137403, IMG submission 122057) | Vadose zone soil fungal communities from Angelo Coast Range Reserve, California, USA - CZOMad2_1_16fungal (Hybrid Assembly) | ecosystem: Environmental > Terrestrial > Soil > Vadose zone...
TCGCCACGCTCGCGCCGATGCCAAGCGCCACCATCACAGTAGCAGTAAAGGTGAAGGCCGGATTCTTGCGAAGCTGTCTGAGCGTGAAGCGCAGATCCTGCACTACGCTTTCGAGAAATGGCAGTGTTGCGCGATCGCGGTAAGCTTCTTTTGCTTGATCGATGCCACCCAACTTCATCAACGCGACTCGCCTGGCCTCCTGCGGCGACATACCGGCGCGGATGTTGTCGTCGATATGCATTTGCAGATGGCTCTCGATCTCGTCGGCGAATTCGCGTTCACGAGCATCTTTCAGAAACAGCCCTTTGAATCTCAACAGCCAGGCGCGAAGTTTTCTCATGACTGATCCTCCGCTGGTTCGAGAAACCGGGCGACGATCGCGGTAGTCTGATTCCACCCTTTTTCTTCTCTTGCCAGTTGTTTCCGGCCCGAGCGTGTGAGCTTGTAGTACTTGGCCTTGCGGTTATTGTCAGAGAGGCCCCATTCAGAAGCAATCCATCCCTCCTGTTCCAGCTTTAGTAACGAGGGATAGAGCGTTCCGTAGTTCAAAGAGAGTCGATCTCCACTAATTTGCTCGATCCGGCGAGCGATTCCATATCCATGAAGCGGTCCCAGCGTTTTAATGGTCTTCAGGATCATTAATGCGAGAGTCCCCTGCCAGATCTCAGTTTTAGTTCCCATACGTGTTTGGGTCTCCTATGGCGTGGCCATAGGAATATAATCCGTCTTGTATGGGAAAGCAATAGGAGATATTGCGGGGCAGCACTCTGAGGAATCTGCAGTCGCGACTGGACCACTCAAGCCGCGTAAATTCGCAGGTCGGGAAGGGGGCATGCGTTAGGTTGAAGGTCCGGTAAGTTCAAGGCGCCCCGCTCAAGCTTGAATGCCAGTGCTTATGCCTATCACTTAAGCCTCCGCGTTTAGTGAGTGATTTTTTCGATGACGAAGCCTCGGCAACTTGAGCGGGGGCGCCTTGAACTCACCGAACCTTCAACCTAACGACTGCCCCCTTCCCGACCTGCGAATTTACTTGGCTTGAGTGGTCCAATCGCGACTGCAGATTCCTCTGAGGTTTTACACAGTCTCTGCCGTGGGTGGAATTTGGACTTTTTGTGCAAAGCCTGCTTTAGTTTCGTGATTTCGTGGAGCAGTTTCGTGTAATTTCGTGTAATTTCGTGGATCGGGTTTTTATAGGTTGCGTATGAACAATCCGCCTACCTCGCGGTGGTATTCTGCTTCGATCTCACGAAGATTCCTTTACCTCCCAGCCCGGATCTCCGTTAGAATGCGTCTACGTTTTGACTCCATAAACTAATTGGTAGCATCCATCCAGCAATGCAGAAGTATGATCTTATTGTGATCGGTTCCGGGCCAGCCGGACAGCGTGCCGCCATTCAAGGCTCAAAACTCGGCAAACGAGTCGCTCTCGTTGAAAAGCGTGAGGTTGTCGGCGGAGCATGCATCAATACCGGAACAATTCCAAGCAAGTCGATGCGCGAAGCCGTGATGCATCTCTCCGGCTATCAGTATCAAAGCATCTATGGCGTGAACTATCGCGTGAAAGAGAAGATTACCGTCGCTGACCTCGCCTTTCGTGTCCAGCACGTGATCAAAACGGAGATTGACGTCACCATGGCTCAGCTTTCCCGCAACGGGATCGATGTCTTGAACGGCACGGCACGGTTTCTGGATCCGCATCGCCTGCAGATCGAAAATTCAAAAGGTCAGTCAGAGTATGAAGCCGACACGATCGTGATTGCGACCGGTACCCGGCCCGCCGAATCTCAGCAGGTTCCTCTGAACGGCCGCACGATCCTGAATAGCGATCAGATCTTTTGCATGCCCTTCATCCCCAAGACACTCATCGTCGTTGGGGGCGGCGTCATTGGCGTGGAATATACCTCAATGTTTGCAACGTTGGGCGTGCGCGTCATTCTCATCGAAAAACGTTCCCGGCTGCTTGAGTTTGCTGACCAGGAGATGATTGAAGCGCTTTGCTATCACTTGCGAGACAACCGCGTCACCTTGCGACTCAATGAAGAGGTTGCCAGCGTAGAGGAAGGGCTCGACGACACGGTGATTGCGAACTTGCAAAGCAAGAAAAAGATATCGGGTGATGTCCTCTTGTACGCGGTGGGAAGGCAGGGCAACGTTGACGATCTCAATCTGTCAGCGGCGGGCCTTGAATCCGACGACCGTGGCCGAATTGCCGTCGACAGTAACTATCGCACCAAACAACCAAACATCTATGCCGCTGGTGATGTGATTGGTTTCCCCAGCCTGGCGTCAGTTTCAATGGAGCAGGGACGAATGGCGGTAGGCAATGCACTCGGCACGCAGATAAAATCAGACCCTTCGAGTTATCCTTACGGCATTTACACAATCCCCGAAATTTCTTTTGTGGGAAAGACGGAGGAGCAACTTACTGACGAAGACGTTCCCTACGAGGTTGGCGTCGCCTATTACCGCGAAATTGCCCGTGGCCAGATCCGCGGGGACACTACCGGTCGGTTGAAGCTGATATTCCACCGGGAGACGAAAGAGGTGTTGGGAGTGCACATTATTGGTGAAGGCGCCTCGGAGATTCTGCATATTGGTCAGGCCGTCTTAATCTTGAAAGGCACCGTCGATTACTTCGTCAACACTGTTTTCAACTATCCAACCCTCGCAGAGTGCTACAAAGCCGCTGCGTTCAACGGTCTGAATAAGCTGACAAGGTTTTAGCCTGGCGTGATGCTATCCCGGGATCAGAAAATTTGTGTCTGAGAACTCGAGGTTTTTATGGCAAGTACAATAGGCGCATTAGTAACGGAACACATTGCCGTTAGCCTGATTGAGAATAATCAGATTGTAGGACCCGTGCGCAGGTTTCCCGAAGCAGGGAATCTTTCTGATGCTCTTGAGGGCATGCCCGCAGAAGAGATTGTGGAGAGCATCGCCCGCGAGATTGAGTCGGTAGCTCAAGGTCAGTCAATAGAAGCTATAGGCGTTGGTTTTCCCGGCATCAGTCGTAACGGCTTGATCGAAGAATCTCCCAACCTGAAACAGACGAAGGGACTAAGATTCACAGAGTTATTAACCGCTTCTCTAATGCGCAAGCAGATAACCGCGCCGGTCCATCTGCTTAATGATGCTGCCGCTTTGGCAGCTGGAATTGCCGCGACACGGGGTGAGCTCGACAGGCTTCTACGCGTTTGGTTTCTCGGAGTGGGTATCGGATTAGGACGATACCCGCAGGCAAGCAGCTTCATTGAGGCTGGACATTTTGTGGTCACCCTGGATGCTAAGGAAAACCTCTGTGGCTGTGGTGGAATCGGCCATCTTGAAGGCTTGATTGGTCATCGCGCGATGCGGCTGCGTTTTTTGGACCTGGAGCCTGAAGAGGTCTTTGCAGAAGCGGCTGTGGGTGACAGGCGTTGCCGAGACTTTGTGAAGCTCTGGCACCGCGCCCTGGCAGCGGCGACTGCCACCAACATCCACATCGACGGCCCAGGCAAGTTCTACATCTCGGGACCCAATGCAAAGTTTGTCCAGCTTGGTCTACTTGACCAGTACTTAAGGGAAATGGTCCAGATGAGCCCTCTTCAAGGGAGTACGTTCGAAGCTGTGCCCACGAGTGATGAAACAGCTCTAATCGGAGCGGCCCTGAGTGGTGAACATGCTATAGGTAAGAGTTAGATTGGCTCTAGTGCCCGTCTCTAAAGTTCGCTGACAATGCCCGCTCGTCTTCACCCCGGAGAGGGTGAAATGTTTATAGGTCGTTAGAGCTCCGGCCCAGCTCCTGCGCGGTTCGGAGGGGCGGAACTCAAGTTGATAGCGGTCATCCAGGTTCATTCCGCCCCTCCGTACCGCGCATGATCCTCCCTTTGGATCCGGCAGCTATATACATCTCACTCCTACCGGAGTGAAACGTCCGGCAGTCAATGCGCTTACTTTCATTTGTTCCGACGGCTCAACAGGACTCTTTCGCGGTCAGTTTTTTCTCAGCGGATTTTAGAGACACACCCTAGTCAATCTTTCGCCAGTGGCGTTTGTCACGCTCAATCAAGTCGTCCGATTCCTTTGGTCCCCAGGTTCCCGCCGCGTAATTGGGAAAACTCCTCGGCGGCAGCGCCTTCCAGACGTCTAAAATGGGTTCAACCACACTCCATCCAGCCTCAACCATGTCCGTGCGTTGAAACAGGGTGGCGTCACCGATCATGCAGTCATAAAGCAATCTTTCATAGCCCGTGCTTGCCGAAGTCCCAAAATAATCCGCATAGCGAAAGTCCATGTTCACGGCCCCCATGTAAACGATCGGACCAGGCACCTTCGCGCCAAACCGCAACGAGATACCTTCGTCGGGCTGCACGTGAATAATAAGCCGGTTGCTGGTTAGATGCTCGACAGAGGTCTTTCGAAAAAGCATGAATGGTGCGCGCTTAAACTGAATGACTATCTCGGTGAGCCGCTGCGGCAGTCGTTTGCCCGTCCGCAGGTAGAACGGCACATCGTTCCAACGCCAGTTGTCCACCGAGAATTTCGCCGCCACGAAGGTCTCGGTATGGGAGGTCGCTGCCACTTTGTTCTCCGCACGATAGCCAGACACATTGTCTCCGTTAAGGCTACCTGGTCCATACTGTCCGCGCACTGTATCTGTTATGACCTGCTCTGGCGTCAAAGGTTGGATAGCATGCAGAATCTTTGCCTGTTCGTTGCGCACAGCATCCGCCGCAAAAGACATTGGAGGCTCCATCGCTGTCAGAGTAACCAACTGCAGGATGTGATTGGGAACCATATCGCGCAAAGCGCCGGCACCTTCGTAATAAGCCCCGCGCCCTTCCACGCCGAGATTCTCTGCAGCAGTAATCTGGATATGGTCGATGTAGTTTCTATTCCAGACCGGTTCGAATATGCCGTTGCCAAAACGAAAAACCAGGAGGTTTTGCACCGTCTCTTTACCAAGATAGTGATCGATGCGATAGATCTGATTCTCGCGTAGGACGTCGCGGAGTTCCTGATTGAGGGTACGGGCGGATTCAAGGTCATGACCGAAAGGTTTCTCAATAATGATGCGCCGCCAGCAATTGTCCTCCTCCCGCACAAGACCCATCCGACCGAGGTTCTGAACAATTGGTGAGAATAGGTCGGGCGAGGTGGCCAGGTAGTAAAAGTAATTTCCCCCAGTCCCGGAATCAGCGTCTATCGTGGTCAACAAGTCTTTGAGTTGCAGATAGGTATTTTCGTCTGTTCCGCTGCCGGAAAGGTAATGTAGACGCCTGACGAAATCTCCCCAGGTGTTGCGGTCGAGGGTCGTCTCGTAGAGACTCTGCATGTCCGCGGTAAGCTTGTCTCGAAACTGTTCGGAATTCATCGGGCTGCGGGCAATACCAACCAGGGCAAAGCTGCGCGGCAAGTACTCTTCTTTGGCGAGATTATAGAGGGCAGGGATTAACTTTCTTTTAGTCAGATCTCCAGAAGCGCCGAAGATGACCATGATACAGGGAGCGCTGAGCTGTTCAGGTCGCAATGATGGGACGTCGAATGTTTCTACACGCTTCATGTGGTTCTCCTTTCCACCCTGAGATGAAGAATGACTGCACACCAAAGTCGGCGAGATGTTTGAGAGATTATGCACCTCGGTGGTGTGAAGGTTAAGTGAGCGACATCATACATCGCCGTTAGACCGATCGCGATGTTTGCAATCTGAAATCGTATGGGCAATGAATCGAATCCCACACACGGCAGTAACCGTGAAAAATTAGCCACAGATTAACGCAGAGAACGGAGATCAAAACCGAATAGTAAACTTCGTAGGTTTTTTAACTCCTTATCGGTTCTGATCTGCGTTATCTGCGTTAATCTGTGGCCAAGTTTCTACCAAGCCAGCGCGAACAGGATTCTGATGCACGTATCTCACCTTTTGCAGAAACATTTCCTCATTCGGCAATAGCTTGGCATTCGGGTGATGATCCCAGAGTGAATATCGGTAGTTGCGACGCCGATCGGCATGTCGCAACTTCTGCAATGATCTCTCATGGTCTTGGTCCTTCAGATACTGAATGACGCGTCGACTCACAATCCCGTTTATGAACTGAAGCACTTTTGATGGCTTCAACTCTGAACCAACGATCGCGTGCAGATCGTCCAGCATTACAGCGTAGGCAAAGAGCAGAAATCCGGCGGACTTCCGAGCTTCATCGATTGCATCACAAGTGATTTGTTTGATCTTGTCTGTGCGAAAAACCGGGAGACGATCGTGAGCGACGGAGGTGAGAAAGTAAGCAGGCGAGTCTTTAGAGATGCGAAACATGAGGTGCATCCTTTCAATGTGAGTATTCGTACAGCTTGGTCGATAGAGTAGCTGAAAGGAGGCGTAGCCTCAATGGTGGGGAGGCGGTGTCGGAAAGCCGGCTTTCCGTCAGACTCTCGAATTCATTGAGGCTTCGCCTCTGCGGGTAGTTGATGTTTACCAACTCGGATAAAATGTGCGCGTTCTGGATTAATCCAATTAAGCTGGAAGCAATCCGCTGATCTTCAGCAAACTTGAACTCAGGTAATCAACCAAAGTGACACTTACGGGCAAGACCGTTTCCCATTACGAAATCCTTTCGAAGATTGGCGCGGGTGGAATGGCATCAGTGTACCTCGCCAACGATCTCAAACACGGCCGGCAGGTTGCGATCAAAGTAATGAACTCCGACATCGGAGCCAGCATAGGTACAACTCGGTTCCTGCGTGAGATTGAGATTGCGGCGCGGCTAACCCATCCACACATTCTTCCTTTATTCGATTCTGGAGTGGTTGATGATCAGCCCTTCTACGTCATGCCTTACATTGAGGGTGAATCACTTCGGCAGAGAATCATCCGCCAGAAGTGGTTGGCTATCGATGATGCATTGCGCTTCGCAACTGAAATCGCCAGCGCTCTCGGATATGCGCACGACCACGGACTGATACATCGCGACATCAAACCTGAGAACGTTCTGCTTTCAAATGGCATAGCCCTTGTCGCCGACTTTGGTATTGCCAGATTCACAAACGCAGATGAGCAAGCGCCGATCACGATGGCGAACACGGCGATCGGAACACCTGCCTACATGTCGCCGGAACAACTTGAACCCTCGACGCCTATCGATGGTCGTACAGATCTCTATAGCCTCGGTTGCGTTTTGTACGAGATGTTAGTCGGCAAACCGCCGTTCACAGGTCCGCTACACTCTCTTGCACATCAGCACCTCTCAGTCGAGCCCAATTCGGTGAGCGAGAGTCGGCCTGAAGTACTATCGTATGTGGCCGAGGCAATCAGGAAGTTGCTTTCGAAGAATCCCGAAGATCGCTACGCGACGGCTGCTGAGTTTGTCAGAGCAATCAAAAATGCTTCAACTGACGCCGCTACAATCTCATTCGAGAAGCCTAAACCGTCCGTCGGGAATAACCTGCCCAAAGATCGCACTCGATTTATCGGTCGCGATCAGGAGTTAAGACAGTGCACACATCTCCTCGAGAGTGAAAGGCTTCTTACGCTCGCCGGGCTTGGCGGTTGTGGTAAGACAAGGCTCGCAATCAAAGTAGCAGAAACTCTGGTGAGTAACTTTCCTAGCGGCGTTTGGTTTGTCGATCTCGCACCACTAACGGAAACGAGCAGGGTCGTTGGAGCAGTGGCCCAGGTTTTTGGATTGCGAGAAGAAGCGGACAAGGATCTGAACGACCTGGTCAGCGCTTACGTTTCTGACAAGAAGGTCCTACTGGTCCTGGACAACTGCGAACACTTGCTTTCCTCATGTGCAGAGTTGGTAGATGGTCTACTCAATTCGTGCTCTGAAATTCGAATCGTCGCTACAAGTCGCGAGGCTTTGAACGTGCAGGGCGAAAGAGTAATGCAATTGCCGCCACTGAGCGTTCCCGATTCAAAATCCGCATTAAATCTTGAAATTGTGCGAGCGGCTGACGCAATAAAACTTTTCCTCGACCGGGCCCAGCTCGTGCGCAGTGGCTTTGAGCTTACTACCGCAACTTTTTCATCAGTCGCTGAAATCTGTCGCCGGCTGGATGGAATTCCACTCGCGATCGAGTTGGCAGCTGCGCGCGTGAAGATACTTTCGATCGAACAAATTCTCACAAAGCTCGACGACCGCTTCAAACTGCTTTCCAGCCCCGGTCGCACGATGCTGCCCCGCCATCAAACTCTTCGAGCGGTGATCGAATGGAGTTATGACCAACTGTCGACTAAGGAGCAACGACTGCTGCAAGCGTTGTCGGTTTTTGCCGGCGGTTGGACACTCGGGTTGGCCTCGACCGTCGTGGCCGCCATAGATGAGTTCGAAATGTTGGACTTACATTCTCAGCTCGTAGACAAATCTATTCTCGTCGTAGCTAGTGATCAGAGCGAAACGCAACGTTACTCTTTTCTTGAAACAGTTCGCCAGTTCCTGCTCGAGCAGCTCAATGAAAGCGGCGAAGCCGACCGCGCGCGTGAAGCACACTTCAATGCCATGCTTGGTTTGGCGGAACGCGGCTTTGCAGAACGAGTGACACGCGAAGAGGCGTGGACCAGTGTACTGGAAGTGGAAAGTGACAATATGCGAGTTGCGCTCGAATACGCACGTAATGTTGATTCCGAAAAGTATCTTAGTCTCGTTGGGGCTCTCGCCTGGTTCTGGATCGTCAAAACGCATCTCGTCGAAGGCCGCGAACATCTGACAGCGGCACTCGCAACTTCAGCTGTTAACCCATCTCGGCCCGTAAGAGCGCGAGCACTTTGGGGCGCGGCACACATGTTGGCGTTGCAGGGTGAAACGTCAGAGGCCCAGGGCTGGATCGATGAAGCGCGAAACATGTCCCAGGATTTGGGAGACACGCGTGAGATTGCGCTGGCGCTGGAAGGCATTGGCTGGACTCATTTTTTCAGGAGCGAAGATGAGGCAGCGTCTACAGCATTTGAAGAGTGTCTGCGACTTCAACGCGGCGTTGGTGATCAGCATCTGGTGATTCGCGCGATGGTTGGTTTGGCCCAGGTATTGGTGGCGTTGGGCAGAACAGATGAAGCCAAACCAATGGCCCAGGAGATAATCGAGTTTGCTGAGGCACACAACGATAAGCGGAGCGAACACTTTGGTTGGCACTATCTGGCCGATTGTGAATTGATCCTGGGGAATTGCACGGAGAGTCTGAAGCTGTACCAGCAGAGTCTGGCTCTGGCTCGAGCAATTGGCGATAAGGTCGAAATCAGTTTTGAAGTTCAGGGAGTTGCAATGTCGCTTGCTGGATTGGGCAGGGCAAATCTTACACTCGAGCTTGCAGGGGCAGTAAAGGCAGAGTGGGATCGGCTCGGCGCAGACATCCACGTCCGGTTTTGGGATGACCTCCTCGATCGTTATATCGGATCAGCAAAACACGCGCTCGGAACGGAAAGCTCCGAGAAGGAGTGGCGTAAAGGCAGAGAACTTTCGTTTGATGACGCGGTGAAGTTGGCGTTAGAGGTTGACGCAGGTTAGCCCCACATGTTCGCTTTATGATCGTCCAATTACACTATTGCAAAGGAGTCATCGAATGAAACTGATCTTTATTTCGATCATATCTGCGGTAATGCTTCCAAACCTCGGTCAAACGCGCAAGGCACTGTTTTGCTTTTGTTTCGTGGATTTCGTGGACCAGTTTCGTGTGACTTCGTGGATCCGAGTTTGACACTGGCGCTCGCCACAACGCACCATTTCTCAGCGTTACCAACTCACGAAGGGATATCTACCGTGAGATTGAGACACGAGTTCGTGGCAATGATAACTGTGCTCTTGCTGTTTGCGAGTGCCGGTTGCTCAAAACGGACAAGTGAAAGGAATCCGAATACTCCTGCAGGCGGCTATACGAATACCTCCAACTCAAACACTGGTCCGTCTTCGCCTCAGTCTCCACCATCTTCAACCAGGGAAGGAACACCGACTACTTGGGAGGCGAATGCGGCGTCGCTAAACGCCACCGTTGGGCAGACGTTCACGCTGACTTGTTCGTCGGGGGGCATGGCACATTCGGTTTGGGGAAGCGATATCTACACTGCTGATTCGTCCATCTGCACCGCCGGCGTCCATAGCGGCTTGATAAGCTATCAGCAAGGCGGAACGGTGACCATCGAATTGCGTCCCGGCAGGACTATCTACGGTTGCAGTGAACGGAATGGTGTGACGACCAACGCTTATGGACAGTATCCGCAGAGCTTCGTTTTTAAGACTCCAAACACCGAGGCGCTCGTGCGCGAAGCCGAGGACGAGACACCAGTATTATGGAATACGTCGGCGACGATGGTCACCTTCGAAGTCGGCAAGACGATGAAATTCAAGTGTTCCGCTGGTGGTCGGGAAAGTTCCGTGTGGGGCACAGACATTTACACGGCCGATTCGTCGATCTGCACCGCGGCGGTCCATGCCGGCAGACTGAACATGGAGAACGGTGGTTCGGTGACGATAGACCTGCGCCCTGGTGAGTCTGCTTACAAGGGCACCACGCGAAACGGAATCAAGACCAATGACTATGGAAAGTACGTCAGCAGTTTCATTGTAAAGTGAGGCTGGCGGACATGCTATGTAAAACCGTGTTCGCGACCAATTAACACCGAAGGTGTTCACCAATTTCAGCCCAGGTTCGCGACCAATTAACACCGAAGGTGTTCGCCAATTTCAGCCCAGGGTTCGCTTTGGAACCCTGGGACAAACGTATCCCGTTAAGTGAAGGCGCAACCCTGAAGGGGTTGCGTCGCTCGCCAATCGCAAACGCGGCGCACCCCTTTCAGGGTTGCGCCTAACAAACATTCACCGACTATTCCCAGGGTTTCAAAGCAAACCCTGGGCTGGAATTGGCCAACACCTTCGGTGTAAAAACCTGGGTATCCCGCCTCTTCACCTCTGGCGCCGCCTCTTCATATCTCTATTCCATCTCACCATGCTACAATCCGTCACAAGCTTTTTCGAAAACTAAATAGGAGGGTCACCTCACATGGCTCAATCACTCTCACGTCTTTGGACACACCTCATCTTCTCAACCAAACACCGTTTTCCGTTTCTTAGTGACAAAGCAATTCGAACTGACATGCATGCGTACCTTGCAACGATGCTACGTGCACAAGATTGCGAAACAATGATCGTCAATGGTGTTGAAGATCATGTTCACTCACTGTTTGCACTATCGCGAACGCATTCCATTGCCTCTGTCGTCAAAGAGATCAAAAGAACATCATCTGGATGGATAAAGGAGGTCTCACCAAGACTGGCAAAGTTCCATTGGCAAGGAGGTTACGGAGCATTTTCAGTAAGCCAATCCAACTTGGCGGAGGTAATTAGATATATCGAAAACCAGGAAGAACATCACAAGCGCGTGACGTTTCAGGACGAGTACCGCGCCTTCCTAAAAGCGTATGACATTGCCTACGATGACCGTTACGTTTGGGATTAGGTGGAAAGCCTGGAGATAGAATTAAGACCGAAGGTCTTCGCGACCAATTAACACCGAAGGTGTTCGCGACCAATTAATGCCGAAGGTATTCGCGACCAATTTAACACCGAAGGTGTTCGCTAATTCCAGCCCAGGGTTCGCTTTGGAACCCTGGGACAAAAACGTATTCTGTTAAGTGAAGACGCAACCCCGAAGGGGTTGCGTCTTCACTCGCCAATCGCAAACGCGGCGCAACCCTTTCAGGGTTGCGCCTAACAAACATTCACCGACTATCCCCAGGGTTTCAAGCAAAACCTGGGCTGAAATTAGCCAACGCTTTCAGCGTAAAACAAGGTGCAAAAATATAAATTTACGTCGGCTACGACTTCTTGCTTGTCTTGAATCCGATTTGTTTCCGAGGCGAGGTTGGTTGCTCGGTCAGTCTCTTAAGTTCATCAAACACGACCTTGAAATATTTATCGTGCGTTGAAAGTTTCCGAATAACCGCCGCGAACTTGCGATTCAGTTCTTCGTTCGATTCCAACATCTGGCGCAACTTCACAAAAGCCCGCATGATAGAGATGTTGACTTCAATTGCACGTTCGCTATTCAGAACACTCGACAACATCGCGACGCCTTGCTCAGTGAAGGCGTACGGCACTGAGCGCCGTCCACCACGACCAATCTTTGAGATCGCAATTTGCGATCTCAAACTTTCAGACTCTTCTTTCGTTAGCTGAAACATGAAATCTTCAGGGAACCTCTTCCGATTGCGCTTTACCTGCTCGTTGAGACGATGCGTCGGCACTCCATACAGCTCCGCCAGATCAACATCGATCATGACCTTGTGTCCGCGAATTAAGTAGATTCTGCGCTCAATGAGTTGAACAGAGACCGCGAGAGTGCTGGTCGTGAGTTTTTTTGTGTGAGGCACATCAATACATTAACAGTAGATTTGCTTTCACTTCAATCTGTGTAATCGGCGTATTCTGTGGATAGGAATAAGCAGAGTCGTGTATCTCGCACCGTTGGCGCCCTCGACGCATATGAGCAGGAGAGTCTGATTCAGCTTGTTCCAATTACCTCCGACTCTTCCCGGCCCCACAATGCTCTTCCGGGTTTTTACGCCGGTGTGCTCTCCGTTTTTGAGCACCTGCTTGCCATTCACAAAAACGTCTCTGACGCCAATTGAATACTGGTGTGGATTTTCGAAAGTCGAATTCATTGTCACGTCGGTCCGAATACCCCACACGGCAGTGGGGGGATGGGTTCAGATTCTTCCTACAACACGGCTACCCTCCCTCCTCCGGGGCGCTTCGCGCGCGGAGTCCAAACATGCACCGTTGTTTGTAGGTTGGATTGCTGCGGGTTGGATTGTTGTAGGTTGGATTGTTGTAGGTTGGATTTGAACTATCCACCGACTGGCGAGACTGTGTCAAAAGTCCAAAATCCCACACACGGCAGTGTGTGGATGGTTCAGATCCTGTCTACAACGCGATGCCCTCAAAGAGACTTGACGCGCGAAGCGCGCAGGAATAAATGCTGCTAATCTAACGTAGAAGGGATTTGAACCATCCACACACTGCCGTGTGTGGGATTCATTTCCGACTTTTGACACAGTAAGTCATGAATCTTAATTCGCCACCGCGAATGAAAATAGAACGTCATGGTCAATTTGAGCTGATTCGGAATTCTATTTTCATAAGAGTCTCTGGCGTCGGTGGGATTCGGTCTGTCAAGTCGCGCGAAACAGCGAAATCCTCGAAATTGTTCCTAGCGCCGTTGCGCAGCTCGAGAAAGACGGCATAGAAAGTGGAAAGTCTTTAACATTCCGTTGGCGCAAATCGCTTCAAGACTCGCACGAGGCGGGTCCGGTCAAAGCCTACTCTTTAACTTTCTCACAACTTGGAAACGGGAATGTAAGCTCAACCTCGTACAAGTTCTCCTCGGTTGTAAGTTTTACTACGTTGCTTTGAACGGTGAGATTATTGCTCCCGCTTTTCGCGAGGAGTTCTTCAACTTTTGGACAATTCTTGTAAAGACCGGTTAATACCCATTCTTCGCCCCACAGCTCGCCGGTCAACCCTTTCAAGACCTTCAGAGTGAATCGGCCGCGACTGTCTGTTAGCTCACTCACATCGCCGTTAACCTCGTCATCTACCTTAGTGACTTTGAACTTCACCCATTTTTCCGCTGCCAGCTTGCCGTCAGAGTAGCGCAACACACCTTCGATGGTTATGGTGTCCTCCAGCTTTGGAATAACAATATCAAGGTTGTCTATAGTTTCGCCCGGGCCGATGCTGATCACAGCAGCGCGGTCGCGTTCTGAGACACTGGGATAAAAAATCTTCCGAAACGGCTCACGATTGCTGGGCTTTCCGTCTTGATTCGCGACGAGTACATATTCGCCCTGTGGGACAGATGTGATTTCGAACCGGCCTTGTTCATCCGTGCAGTCTGATTGTCCCCAGGCGTCTTGTTCGGGTCGCAATAAGTAAACGCAGACGCGATCCATGGGTTTTCCCTTTGGACCAAGAACTCTGCCTCGAACAGAATTCTCGATGGTAAAGACAATATCTACACCCGCGTGTTTCTTTGGCTCGAGCATAATCGCTACCTGCTTTGGCGATTTCAGTTCTGGCTCCGCATATTCGTTTCCAACAACGCTCGGGGAGTACCTGAACCAATGAGGATCAATCTTCCAGCCCGCCGGCATTTCGGGTTCGACAAAATACTTCCCCGGCGGCAAATCGTAAATCTCAAATACTCCGTCTTTGTCCGTCCTTGTCTCGTAAGTCTTTTTTGACCCGATTATCCTGATTCTTTTACCGGAGACATCGACCTGCGGATTTGGCCATCCACCTATTGTTCCTGAAATCCGAGTTTTCCCCCGGACCTTGGCGATATTTTTTAGATAGAGCAAGTCATCAGTCGCACCGTTTAGTCCCCTTGAGCGTCCGCATCCAAATGCGAACCATAAGCCAGGGTCCTTCGACGGCAGGTACCGAAGATCAGAAAGTTTCTCTGGCCTATTTAGATAGAAGAGGAATTGGTGGCCAACTGCCTTCTCATTGAAGGTCCAAATGCAATCCGCTCCGCCACCCTGTCCAAAAATAATTTCATCTCTGATCTTGAGATTTCCCTTGAACACCTTCTCAACGATCATGGTCGTCGACCGGACACCATCAACGTAATGGTGTTCGTCTGTATCTTCGACCTTTTCGACAGAGATGACCCTTACGATGACGACTTCGTCAGATTCATCAAATGATTCGAGTACGGTTGGTCTTGGCCCACAAGAGCAGGCGCTAGCAGTTTGCGCCGTACTGAGGAGAAACGCACATGAGAAAATTGAGAGTAAGAGCCATTGCAAGGAACGGGAGAGCATTTTACTTCTCCTTTTCTATGCATTTTGACGATAAAACCATCGGTTTGGCAATAAAGAAATGAAGCTACCAGAGACTGTTATAAAAAATCAGTCGTTGAAGTAATGCGAATGTAAGGAAAGTTCCAATGCAATCTTGCCTACTTCGTCACGCAACACACTAGCGAGATTGGTGTGCGAATGGCTTGGGTGTAAGTCAGCGGAACATATCGCTGCTGATTCTGAGAGGAGGAATGAATTTGACGTTGTTGGGGTTGCGGTTGGTCTGACTGCGTCGTTTGCGATTACTCGATTAATGAGTTCGTTACTTTGGGCCCCACTGACTTTCGTGCTGGCGGCCGTTGCGATTGGGATAGCCGCCTTGTGCGCAAGTTTTATCCCGGCACGGCGAGCGATAAAAGTCGATCCTCTATTGGCTCTGAGGTACGAATAAGACTCTGAGATTTCAGGCGCTAACGCTGAAAGCGTTGGCTAACTCCAGCCCACGGTTGCGCTTTGGCAACCGTGGGAACGGGCATCTCAATTTATATTGAACGCAACCCTGTCAGGGTTGCGGATCCAAACAAACACGCACATCAATCCCAGGGTTTCAAAGCAAACCTCGGGCTGGAATTAGCCAACGCTTTCAGCGTAAACCCTCAGCGTAACTTCGCCACGTCTGCGCCAAGCGGATCCATAACGGCCAAAGACTTGCATCTCTCATCGATTAAGTCCGCGCGTTCCGTTACACTTCACTACCGCAGCAGCGAAGAAAAGTAAGCCAGCACTTCGTCAGCGAGCCGTTCGTGTCTCTTTCCCTCGACGCGCACGAGCGAAACGTTTTTGTAACCATGAGCATCCGCCAGGCTCATCGCCCTTTGCATCTGCGTGTAGATAGGATTGCCCACAGCGCAAAGATCATCTTTGGTGCCAATAAGATTTCGGATTGGCAGCACAGTACGCTCCTCCGCGGACGAGATGTGCCCCTCATCCACCCATCTGCCGAGGTAGTTCGGGCAGACGAGCGCAGCACCTCGCACCACTTCGGGATGATTGAACAGAATTCCCCAAACGGTATGGCCTCCGGCCTCAAAGCCAGTGACGAAGTACTTATCTTCGCCGCCATACTGTTTCACCACATCCTGCATAATGGCGTTAATGCCATCCATATCGAAGTTGAATTGGCCCGACTTCTGAATCCTGTCCCATACCGGATCTGAGTAGTGATAAGTTGGCACGCTGCGGTAACCGGCGCCTCCATTGGTTACCACCAACGGCGTGATCAGGATGAAAGGTTGATGCCCGCGCTTCCGCGAAGGCTGTGGCAGCCTTCAAAAACTCTCGGTCTGCGCTTTCGATCACCACCACTACCGGCCATTTTCTTTCCCGCGACCCAGCCCTCCGGCAACGACAGGTAGTACTGAATCGGGTGGCTCGAAGCAGTCTTCAGCTGTGGCGGTTCAGACGCATGGACCAGGCTTACTGATGTGCAACTTAATGCCAGGAAGCAGCCGTAGAGATACTTGAGCAATGCTGATGGACCAGCAGTCATCGGTTTTTGCATGATTCTCAATTTACTGAGCAGTGTACCCTCATGTAACTTGTCGAGTTGTTAACGAACAATTAGATACGAACCACTTCTGCGGAGCGTTCTTAAGTCTGGAAGCTGAGCGTTCATAAAGCCTGCGAAGCTGGCGAAAGCATAGAGCCTGGGGTGAAGCGAGGCTTTGCGAGCGCAACCCCAGGTGAGGGATTGTAAAGGATTCCAGCCCGCAAAGCGGGCGAAAGCATAGAGCCTGGGGTGAAGCGAGGCTTTGCGAGCGCAACCCCAGGTCAATGGTTGTAAAAGATTCCAGCCCGCGAAGCGGGCGGCAGACAATCGGTTCGTCAACACGTAACCCACACTGATGTTGGGTCGCGTTCGCTGTCGCCCGCTTCGCGGGCTGCCACCAATTGATGCAACGCGATCCTGGGGTTCCGCTCGCAAAGCCTCGCTCCATCCCAGGCTCTAGGCTGTCGCCCGCTTCGCAGGCTTCAATCTCGATTGCGATCTTGATGAATGTGCCAACCGAGATGTAATCTCACCGTGCTTTATCTACCCTCACAAAGAATCGAGAACCTCACAATGTCTCAATCGTTCACAAACCTTCTCTACCATATTATCTTCTCGACAAAAGATCGTCGACCACTGATCACGCTCGATTATCAACCACGCTTGTACGATTACATTGGTGGAATAATTCGAGGCAGCGGCGGAATCTCACTTGGGATCGATGGGGTGGAGGATCATGTTCATGTATTGGCAAAGCTTCGCCCTGACAAAGCATTGTCTGATGTGCTCCGCGACCTGAAGGCCAATGCAAGTGGATGGATGCATGACGTGTTTCCACGTTTGTCGGATTTTTCATGGTAACGTGGTTACGCGGCCTTTACGGTGAGTCAATCAAATTTGCAGCAGGTCCAACGTTATCTCGCAAATCAGAAGGAGCATCATCAAAGAGTTTCCTTTCGGGACGAGTTCATTACGTTTCTGAAAGCTAACGAAATTGAATTCGATGAACGTTACGTTTGATCGTCAGGTAAAGACCCCCATTTCCAGCCTGCGAAGCTGGCGAAAGCATAAAGCCTGGGGTGAAGCGAGGCTTTGCGAGCGCAACCCCAGGTCTATCGGTTGCAAAAGATTCCAGCCCGCGAAGCGGGCGGCAGACAAAGCGATCCGAACACCAGCGACTTCCGTCGTTGGGATTCAAAGCCTATTCAATCGGCGTAATCGGCGTAGTCTGGATAGATTTGCTGTTCCAGATTAGCAATCAAGACATCCTTTTGCGTTTAATGCGATTCAAATGAAATGTCGATCCCCGGCTGATCCTCTCACGCAAGTCTTTTTTCGCGGATCCATTCCCACTATGAAAACTCTCCTCCTTTTGACACTCGCACTGTTGTCATTCTCAACAACCACGCTTGCCATAACACCACGGGCAAAGAAGATGAAAGCGTTCAGGTCAGAGCGCGAACTGGAACGCTATTTTCATAAGATCGCCGAAAGGCAAAAGCGTGCCAGGAAACTCAAAGTGGCGGAGACTGCCGGGGCGATGACTGAGACTGTTAACGTCACGAGTTCCTCACAACGTGAAGAATCAATAACTAACACGCAGCACCAGGGTGTCGACGAAGGCGGCATCGTAAAGCTCCATGGCAAGCACCTTGTCATACTTCGACGAGGCCGTCTCTTCACCGTTGAACTTGGCGCCGTCGAAGTGAAACCGGTGTCGCTAATTGATGCATTTGGACCAGACCTCGATCCGAAAGAGAGTTGGTACGACGAGATGCTAATTTCCGGCGATACGATCGTCGTCATCGGCTACAGTTATCAGCGCGAAGGCACGGAGGTAGGCCTATTCAGTATCAACGATCAGGGCCAACTTACTTACCGTTCAACCTATCACCTGCGTTCAAACGATTACTACTCTTCACGCAACTACGCGAGTCGTCTGATCGGCAGCAAGTTAATCTTCTACTCTCCACTCTACTTCTATGCCGGCGATAAGGAACCGTCCCAGTCGTTTCCGGCCGTGCGCAAATGGCATAAAGGAGCCACCGCAAATGAGTTTCGGCGCATCAGTTCTGCGACACACTTCTATCTCCCGCAAGCGGACTTCGATGTCGATGATGGTGTCACCCTGCACACGGAGACGATCTGCGAACTCGCTAACGGACGTTTCGACTGCAACGCAACATCGGTTATCGGACCAGCTGGAAACGTGTTCTACGTTTCACCAGATTCCGTATATGTTTGGGCCAGCTCATGGTCTGAGACCGATGACCGAACAGACTCACTTCTCTTTCGCATGCCTCTTGACGGCTCCGGGCCAGGCGCATTGAAAGTCTCTGGAAGTCCGGTGGATCAGTTCTCCTTCTTACAGAGTGAAGACAACTATTTGAATGTTCTGGTGCGGTCTGAGTCGAAAGGCGATGGCATGTGGGCTGCGGAAGTCGCAGAAGGGGATGTAGCGTTGATGCGCATTCCTCTCGCGAGCTTTTCCAACGGCAGCCAGATGGTTCCTGGAGGAAGTTATCGAAGCTTACCTAAACCGGAGGGAGACTACTACTTCCAAAACCGTTTCGTCGGCGACTATCTGATCTACGGAACCGGCAGTGGCTGGGAAAATTCTGAACGAAGCCCAGAGCACAACACAGTCTTCGTGATTAACTGGCTGAGTGGCAATGTGCATCGATTGGACCTGAACCACGGCGTCGATCGAATCGATCAGATGGGCAATGGGGCCATTGTAATTGGAACTGATGGAGGCGCTCTGCACTTCACTTCCGTCCGCCTGAATGCAGTGCCTGAGGTTGTTTCGCGATATATATACGAGGGTGCGTCACAGGGTGAGCTGAGGAGTCAAGGTTTCTTCTATAAACCTGATACCGATAACGCTGGAACGCTTGGGCTACCGATCAACCGTCCGGCACTGCCTGGATACACACATCTATTCCAGTCATCTGCCGCGATTGTCTTTTTGCGTAATGAAGGGCTGAAGCTTCGTCGACTCGGCGACCTCATCGCGCAACCTGAGAAGGCGGCCGACGATCAATGCCGCGCCTCCTGTGTAGACTGGTATGGCAACGCCAGGCCGCTATTTATCCGCGGTCGAGTCTTCGCGCTTCTTGGTTATGAATTAGTGGAAGGCAAATTTGAAGTCGATCAGATGGTTGAACTGGGTAGAACGAGCTTCGCACCACAAGTAACCCAACCATAACATCCGACTACGCCGACGCCACGCTTGTAGGGGCGGCACTGCGTGGCCGCCCCAACGACCGGCCATCAATGAGCCACGACGTCTCAGAGTGCGACAGCATGTTGATAAACCCCGGGCGCAAGGACCAGTCCTTTGGCATCAACGATTGTGTGTTCCAACCTGGGATAGATCTTCTAGATTTGTGGCCGAAATATCGCTTGCTTTCCGATTCATTGTCACCTCTGTCCGAATACCCCACACGGCAGTGTGGGGATCGGTCCACATCCTTCCTACAACATGGCTAGTTTCCCCCTCCGGCGCTCTTCGCCCGCAGAGTCCAACCATGCGCCGTTGTTGTAGGTTGGATTTGCGGGACGTGGCGCTCGAAGTGGACGGTCAAAGCATGCCACTCGCACTGACGAGCATTCAGTTTCCATCAAGACGCGAGATGAAGAAGGCGTCGGCCTGAATCGCCTCGATCTCTGCGCGGCATGAGCGCCTCGTTTCGAGGACGGATTTGAGCGTTAGGATTCCCCTTGACGGCTCAAACGAGCTGCAATAAAGTGAGTCTCTCGCAGAACATTTCATGGTTCGTTTTTTCTTTAACCTCGATCTTCAAAACGAACCATTTTAACAACCGACAGCTAATTTAGGATGGGCTGGGAATATCTTTACAGGGCGCATAGTTTAAACAACGCGAATTTCCGCAGTGTGGTTAACGCTGCGAGACTCGAATGTTAACGATAAACTCTAGCAAGGCTACGGTTTCAAACATCTTACCGTAGGTCTAGGACTGGTTGAAACGAGGCAACATTTGCGAGAGGTTCACATGAGATGTAGCTTTCCGATGGATGAATATCAACAAAGAACCCCGGGAACCGCGTTCGTCAATCTGGCCTATAGCGTCCCGAGAAAGGCACGATACTATGCGAGGAGTTGTTGAGTTTTTTGATGAACGACGTGGTTTTGGACGCATTACTCCGGCGGATGGATCAGCGCCCGTGTTTTGCCATTTTTCAGAAATTACAGACGAGGGTGAACGACTCCTTATACAGGGCGAAGAGGTGGAGTATGTGCCTGATACCGGTCAGCAAGGGCCACTCGCTCGGAGCATTAGCCGAATTGACCAGCGATTCGCTGGAATGGTGAAGAGTTTCGAAAAAGGCTTCGGATGGATTACACCATCAGCTGGGGGACCTGATCTGTTCGTGCACTTCAGCGATATCGCTGGCTCACATTATAAGCGCCTTGAAGCCGGAGAAAGCGTAACATTTGCGATCGGAGCAAATGATAAAGGCAAGAAGTCGGCAAGGGTTCGCCGACTCGACACGAGACCGGCACTTGAGAAATTTGCACTGCTTAAAGGGTTCGAAGGTCATCTCAGACATTTGGACGACGATCTGACCCACAAAGAGGACTGGGACTACAGGCATACGCCGTCAACAAAACCCTACCCTGTGCTACGCAGTTACATTTATTACACGTTCGCTCGATTAGAGTCCGAAGGTAAGATTGCGCAAGCTGCTGGACCCAACGGAAAACAAATTGCCTGCTTCAATACTGGCTTGGCGAGCGAAAGACAAGAGGCTATCTTCGCGCTATTTACCGAAAACTCAGTTCCTGATTCTAGGTCACCACTATGGGTTCTGGAGTCTTTCAATAAAGAGAGCGACCGAGCGTTGACATATTTTGCGCAAAGGCCCGATCTACCGAATTACTTCACCGACCCCAGCGAATTGCTGTATGACACGAGAGTGGAATTAGTGGTCGACATCGACCACGTGATCGGCGACAACAAAGATAGATTTCCTACCGAATTGCAAGGGAATGATTTTGCGTTGCGCGGTGCGCTTGATGGCGCGATTTCGTCAGCTAAACGGCGCGTCCGCAGAAATTACAAGACTGCGATTCCACAATTCTATAGAGGGCGTCTTCAGTTGCTTCTGCCCCTATGCCTTGTCCTTCCACAGCGAGCTGACCTAGCACTGGTCGTCGCTCGGGAAAATGAGGTATACAGGGCGTCTACGGTACTTACATTGGACATGGCGTATAACAACGCGCGTCTGTTGGCTCGGCCCGACACGGAGTGGTTGGACCCGTAGTATGTGGACTGAGCTTAGAAACTAATTGTGAGGCGCGGAAATTCTGCCTCCTCGTCGGCAAGAATCCTACCAGCCAAGATAGTCTCTTTGCACCTCAGTTGGAGATGTTAACGGTAGTCCAAGTGCCCTCAAAGGAGAAAATGGACGAGAGTGGCTGAATCCGCTTCTTCGCCGCAAGCCAGTTAGTCGTTAAGAATTGTCTTCTAGTTTTCGCGTGAGACGCGATAAGTGCTTCCCGCGTATTTTGAACATGCGGACTCTTCATGCGCTTTGGACAATATCCGTCGATTTCAAATCTGAGAGCTTTCGCTATCTGTTCGATCGCCTTTCACGATAGGCCGAAGGGCAGGTGGATCTACTCGCGCTCGTTACGCGCGATTTGTTCGAGAGGTCGTGCTCCGAGCGTCGGAGTGCGACTCAAACGCCCTTGATCGACCAGTTGAGCAACTGGACATTCCGCAAGGAGTCCACAGAGAAGGCCCGCAAAGAGCTTCTATTATTACTGCTCCCAATTATTATCAGAATGGGAACGCTGACATGATAGTTGGGATCCAGTGCAATGGTCGCAAGGGTGGTTAAGTCCTGACCGCTCGGCCAGGGATCAGTTTCATGATGTTTATGCCACTCTCCCAGATAATCAAGTAGACCAGAGGATTCTCGAGCGATCCGGTTGAGGTAGTCTTGACAGTGCTTAATGTCCCGCTGAAAGGAATAGCGAGTACGCACGGCGCGAGGCCCTGGTCCGCTTACGCCAGTAATCGATACTTCGGAATCAAGCCATTCGCCCCTTCCAACGATCACTCCTCCTGTTTCTGTGCGGGGGCTGGATTCGGATTCCAATTCCATCCGCTCCAAAGCTTCCGGCAATATTACGAGGTTACCGTTCGGGAGATCCTTCTCAGGCGCTCTGTGTAGGCGACGATGTTGTCCCGCAAATTTGGCAGGCTGCTTCTCTCGGAATTGCATAGCGATGAATTCTAAAGGGCTCTCTGACCTCGCCTTGAATTTCAGGAAACTCGTGCTCACCAAAACCGCGGCCGCGTACGAGAAAGTAGTTATGGTCTGAATCCTCTCCCAAAGCAAGAGACAAAACTAATCGCGTGCAATGCGATGACACCAAATCAAGATCTACGGCACTGGCGGGCAGAAAGGCGGAGCCACAATCACCATCGAACCCCACCAATTGATCATAAGGCAATTCCGGTGGCCGAGGAATTGGGCATGACTCGCGACTCAGATACACAGCTGCGCAATTGAAACATACGCAGTCACTTTCTGTGTTAGAGAGCAATATCTCCCCAAGTCGTGCTTGTAAGTACGACCGACAAAACACGACCGGCTTAATGCCATGACTAGCAGAACTGACAAATAGTTCCGAAGCGTCGTTTCCCATGCACGATATTATTACGTCCCCGGTTTCTACCAGTCGCGTCATCTGCTCTGGAGCCCAAACGATGTCTGCGCCAAATGTTTCGATGCGCGCGTAGGGATTAGTCTTTAGTAAGATTGCTTTCAGTGCGTCTGCTTTGTTTTGTCCTATAGAGTCAAGCCTGAGCACATGGCGGGAAACATTGCCGGCGCGCAGCCTATCGCTGTCAACGAGGGTCAGGGTCCCAATGCCTGATTTGATCAATAGATCAGCCACTCGCGAACCGATCGAGCCACAACCCAACAGTACACAATGCCGTTGATGCAGTTCTTCAACTCGATAACCGCTCACGCGCCGAAAAATTGTTTCGCGATCGATGTGATACGTCTTATGAATTTTCAGCGGATTAATGCGGTTTACTTCCTTGACTTTGAGATCGAACGTTTGCTTTCGGAAACCGGCGCGCGATGGGAACGTAAACTTCGTCTGTAGTACTAGCCAGTGAGTTCCGGCGCTCGTAGGATAGCGTAGAGCCACCACTTCGGGATTCCTCCGGACCAGCGAATGAACGTCGTTTTTATCGCGACCGTTGTTGGCAACCAGGTTCATTAAGTTAGTGGAATTGAGCGGCACAGGCACTGAAGGCTCCTTATCAAGGGCAAACCACTTTCCCAAACGCCAACCGTCTTTAACCAAAACCTCGCTTGGAAGAATGAGTCGTGAAAGCCGACTGAGTTCGGCGATCACAGCCTCCGAGTCCGCGTTTCCCAGAAGATCTAGAAATGCAAATTTACCGGAGCGGGTGGGCAACAGTAGGCAATCGCCCCCACGCTCTGCGACTCCTGTCTGCAGCAAACCTTCTCCCAGAATTATTTCTGGCGAGGACACTTGGTTGGCTTCCGGAAAGAACCGTTCGATTTCGGGGGGAGCAAACTCGTCGTCGAGAGTGCCTGTTTCGTAAGCCTTTAGCCACAGAATGACGCGGTCGAGTAAGTTCTCGCAAGTCATGCCGACAATCCATCTATCCGGATTGTGTGGCCACAAGCATAGACTGCCGGGTAGAATGCTTTTGCTACCGGTTGGCCATTGATGCCGCTGATCTTGAATCCGCGGATCTATTGGGTAAACATTCGGGCGGCGATAGGGATAAGCCTTGCCATAGTGAATTTGGATATTGTAATAGCTAGTAAGATCCGAGTTTGAGAGCACGCCCTCCCAAATGACGGTGGGTCCCTTTTCGTCCCAATCCTTGATTTTCGTAAAGCTGCCGAACTTCCCCGATGCATACAGTGCGGCATCGCGCTCCAGATGCGTTTCGCGAAAGGCAATCTGCTGCTCCGCGAATGTAATTTTCATGCCAGCGGGGATGGACCAAGTTTCGTCTTCGAGACGATCACCGCGGGAGTCGGGATACGGACAGTGCCGAGACGAGCCAAATCGCTTGATTCATCCGCGCGATCGTTGAGATACGTTCGCCAATCAAAAACCCAAGTGGGATAAGAAATCTTCTTCTCGACGCCCGCAACGGTCATCTGCCTTTCGAAACTCCAGCCTTTCTCCAAATATCTTTGTTCATCAATTTCCAGAAACGAACGCAGATCTTCACCAACTGCGACTTCCTGGGATCGCCGTTCAGCCATCATCTTATGGGCAATATCCACATTGAAGGCGGTTGCTTTCGTTTCAAATACGGGTGTTGCACCGTACGCGCCCCATAGCACAGTGCCATAGTCGAGGCCGACTTTGGGATGAATATTGGGAAATTGAATTTTGTCGTTATATTCCTTGATCACTTCCCGTTCCAGTATGTCCATTGCATCGGTTGCCGCGTTCAAGGCTCGTCGCGCGGCGTCGAGAGGATTAGCGATGCGTCCACCAAAAAAGAACATGACGCCATCACCTGGAATCTCGTGTAGGTGTCCGCCGTGGATGCGGCAGACACCGATGGCTGCTTCAATCGACGCCGATTTGGCCTGATACACCTTCTCCCGACTGAGAAAACAGCAATACTTCGTGAAATTCTTTAGGTCCATGAAGAGCGTGGTAATTACACCTTCTTCTGTTCGACCCACATTCGCATTCTCCGGCGCTGACAGATAGTCATAATCAGGATGACCGCCGCGTCCAAACGGAGTTCCCTCCATGAACTCCGCAAAACTCTTATATGGACGTTCACCCGAGCGTCGATAGTCCTCAAGAATTGCTTTAGTAGGTATTGCCCCCATGTCATAATCTAGACCAGCTCGCTTTCTTGCCTGTGCCGCGATTGCATGAAGCGCTTCCTTTTTTGTAAGTCCCATGGTTACCTTCCGTATTTATCGTTCGAGCAGTTTGACAAACAGCGGTCTAAAAAAGCTAAAAACGACCACCGCACCGACACCAACCCAAAACCAGTTAATACTGGCATTCAGCTTGCGAAATTTTTCGACAACAATCTTCGATACATTGTGAGTCTGATCGCACAAAGCATTAACGTAGCCTTTCTGATCCAGCGTTGTTAGTGCCTGAGTAAATTCATCACAGGGCATCGGCGCGATAGTCTGGAAGAACAGCAACGACTGTTTCGCCGAAGCTGGCGCCAATCGGGGACGAATGAGACTAACCAGATTGATAATTGCGCCGACCATGCCGACAAGGGCTGTGAGCAGAACCAAAATCAGGAAAACAAATAAGGCCGGTGCTGACGGGGACGCACTCCATTTGCTGAACAAAGCGCTGAAAAAATCGCCGAGTTGGGTCGTCAAATAACCCAACACGACCAGTGTTAAGGTGAGAATGAAGCCAGCCTTCTGATCCGCTACACCAGCCCATCCAGACGCGCGAGCAAGATTGTTCTCGCAGGCAGAAACCTGATTTAGCTCGTCTGCTTCCATAGTTCCGTCAAATCTCGACCCAAAATATCCGAGGACTGTGCTTCAAAATCGCCGGACCAAGCAGGCACCTCGTAAATCTGGCGGCGCGTCTTTCCACCTCTACCTTTGTTAGGTTGCAACTCCTAGCCCTCAGTTCCAAGTGAGCCTGCCTGCAAGCGCGCGAGCATTCATGCGCGACCGACGCGGTTCCGATAACTAAAGGACGTCTACGAGTTCGTGGACGTGCTTCGAATTTTTCCGGCAAGGTTTTGGGGGTTACCGACTCAAGGTGGGAACGAACCAAAATCCTTGACACACAAGAGGCTAGCCTATATGGTCTAGCCTGTTAGACGGAGTGATCATACTCGCGAGTGTCTATCCTGTCAATATTTTGTCTAAGATATTAACCACTACAAAATAATGGCCAAAATAACGTTGCAGACTCTCGGGAAGAAGCTTGCCGATAAGCGCGGGAAACGAGGGATTCGGGAAACGGCAAAAGAGATAGGAATCAGTCACGGAACCCTCTCACGACTTGAGCGTGGCTATTTACCAGACCTCGAAACATTTAAGAAGATCTGTGCATGGCTTGATGTCAATCCCAACGACGTGCTTTCGGTGGCAACACCATCCCCTACCGTGCCATCGGCAGCCGTTCACTTCAGGAAGAAAGAGGCACTTGCACCTGAAACTGCACAGGCCCTAGCAGAAATGATTCTGGCCGCGCAACGGGCACTTCTCGCCATGAACCAACTTCCGGACGAGGTGGATGCGTGAAGTGTTCGAACGCGGATTTAAGAGTTGGTGCGAGCGCGTTGCGCTAAAGCAAAGAAGTGACTTGCGATTGCAGGCGTGGGATGCTTTGGACGCGCTCCGACTTGCAAGTCATCTAGGAGTCATTGTCTGGACAGCGGATCAAGTCCCCGGACTTGCGCCATCCTCACTGGCGATCCTAACCCAAAACGATTCTGACAGTTGGTCTGCCGTTACGCTGAGAAACGGAGCACGGGATCTCATAATTCTCAATCCCAGTCATGCCAAGAGCCGGCAGGCAAGTGATGTCATGCATGAACTAGCTCACATCATTCTCGGCCACGAACCAGCACGCGTGGATGTGTCTGAAGACGGACTTCTGATCCTGAATTCATATGGTAAGCAACAAGAAGAGGAAGCAAAATGGCTGTCTGGTTGTCTGCTTCTGCCTCGGGAGGCCCTGCTGCTTATTCGCCGCCGAAGGATTAGTCAGGAGGCTGCGGCGTCCATATACGGCGTCAGTGTACCAATGTTGACTTATCGCCAAAATGTATTGAATCTCCGAGGTGGGTTAAGGCGACGACCCATCATTACTAAGCATTAGTGGGCGTGTTAGCTTTGAAAGCGGGCCGAATCTGCAGCCCGCTAATTGAGAGTCTGATCCTCCACTCACGTGTCCCTCCTATTTCCATTGACGTTTCTAAGTGTCCTTTCGTAGCGATTTGATGTGGGTATCCATCAACATGTCCAATTTAGAGAAAGCGACTTCCTTCGTGATGATGCTGGCGGTGATGACCTCGCCGGTTTCGCCGGCGTCTGCGTGACGCTGGATGTCGTCCATTAGGAGTAATAGAGCGTTGGCTTTCTTCGGGTTGTAGTCCTCGCCGCAGAGCGCTTGGGCGAGAGAACGGATTTGTTGGTCTGTGAGCGGCGTTGGCTCCTTGCGTTCAGTTCGTCGCATCACTCGCCTCCAGTTCTCGTAGCTGGTTCTGCACGATAGACCAACCGGTTACTGATAACGTGACGTCGGCCTGCTTCGTGTTAAGATTTCCGAAACATAAAGACTCCTCTCGTGAGTGACTGGGGTTTTACCTGGGCTGGCAAGGGTTGCAGCACGTGCCAGTCTGTTTCATTCGGAGTGGCCGAAAGCCTATATCATGTTATAGGGTTTCGTCAAGCACAATCTCTACATCTTGACCAAGAGTTTTTACCCAGCGTATAAATACCTCCCTGAATGGCACTTTTAACGACAAGCGAAGCGGCAGAACGTTTAGGAGTGACTGTCGGCCGTGTTCACCAATTTATTAAGGAAGGCCGATTACCAGCGGAAAAGAAGGGCCGCGATTACTTCATCGATTCGAAGGATTTGAAACTGGTCAAGAATCGCAAGCCCGGGCGGCCGAAGAAAGCGGGAAAGAAACGTGCGCGTACAAGAACATCCAAACCCATACCCACCACATAGGACTACAGAGATTGTACGGAGACCGGCTTTTTTGTGGGTGAGTGACTACGTGTGCCACGACCAACCGTGACACGACGCGATCTCTATTCCTTCGCGTCGCTCCACTGCTTGTTTCCCATTGTTGTTCGTTTGCAGCGAACACCAGAAGCCACGGTGTCAGCGCTCCTTCTCCGATAATGCCGGGAATCAAAGCGTAAGGAAGGAGAGAGGTCGCGAGCGGCGGATGCGGTCGTACCAAGGTCCGATTATGGATCAAATATACCCAACCCCGGATAAGTCAAGATCGCGTTTTATCAAGAGCGAAGCCTGCTCCTGCTCCTTCGCCAAATGGAGTTGAAGGCGTATTCCCGGCAACAGGATATCGCCATCGTTGCTCTCACAGAGGCACTCCATAGATCATTGGGGCACCGATTGTGTGTGGCTCGGAAATAGTGAGTGACCATCAAGGCGACGAAACCGAACCGTGTGACTCTTTTCGAAGAGAGCCGTGTATCCAGCGATCACGACTCTTGCCGCTTAATGCCATTAGATTTTCAGGGAGTTTCGATTAACGTCAATTCAACTCATGCTTGTGCGGCTGATCTTTATCCTGTACTTCCATGCGATTTGCCAAAGCGACCTCGTTGCGGACCTTCGAACGCGCCAGTGATCGTGACCGACCAATTCCAGAAGCCTATCTACCGCCCGCTCATCGCCGATTTGGCCCAGCTCACGCACTGCTTTCCAGTCGTCAAAATCGCCGCCCTTCGTGAACTCCAGCAAAATCTCGACCGCACGTTCATGACCCGTCTGGCTCAGCGCAAAGATCGCGGCCCTTCGCAATGTCTTTGCTCCAATCTCGTGGGGCAACTCATCAAGCGTTTGGCTCACCGAATAGACTGCGGGTCTTTGTAATGGTTCGACGTTAACACTGGCCAACCCTAGGAGCGTTTCTATAGCCCGCTCATTCTGGGTGCCACGAAGCGCCTCGACGGCCGCTATTTGCACATTTAATTCAACATCGTCCGCCAATTCGAGCAGTTTATCTACCGACCCATGGTCACCACTCATGCCCAGTGCCCGTGCGGCCGCTCGACGAACAAGCCAGTTATCTCTCCAAATCTGATTCTCCCAGACCACATCTACCCAACGTTCACTTTCTATGCGGCTTAACGCTCCTTCCGCACTTGAGCACACGTTCCAATCTTGGTCACCTATTAACTCCAAAAGCCTCTGTACTTCCCGCGGTCCACGTATCTCGCCTAAGGCCGACATCGCTTCGGTGCAAACCCACATAGAATTATCTGCAGTTAATTCGAAAAGCCGTTCCGCAGCGCGCTCACCGCCCACTTTGCCTAATGCCTCCGCTGCAGGCCAACGCACAAACTCAGATTCATCCTTTGTCAATTCAAGAAGCCGTACAAAGCCTTGCTCATAGCCCTTTTGGTAAAGCGCAAACCCCGCCACAACGCAGACAACGTGGTCCGAATCATGAATCAATTCAAAGAGCCGGTCGACAGCACGATTGCTGGCGACGCGACCCAAGGCGCTTGCGGCGGCCCCCCGCACTTCCCGCGCTTCGTCTTGCGAGAGCTCCAGTAGTCGATCTATGGCCTTCTGGTCGCTATGCTCTCCCAACGCCCTCGTTGCAAACTCGCGCACAGGAAACTGCACCTTAGAGTGCCAGGTTTCGCCAGTTATACTGCTTAACACCACCGGCCGTGGCTCTCGCACGCAGGTCAACTCGATAAGGGCTTCGGTTCCAACGCTGCCTAGTGCCTCCTTTGCGAGCGTGCCGATACCATGATTATTGTCCTCCCAGTCCCATTCGAAATCCAAAAGTATTGGGAGGGCTCGCGGGTCGCCGAGCTTGACAAGCACCTCTGCGGCTGCTTTCTGATGATAGAAATCTTTGTTCCTCGCGAACTCCAGTACCTTATCCGCTAAGAGTCTACCTCCAGCTTTGTTGGCACCTAGCGCGGTAAACATCGGCAGCGCAAACTCTCTTAAGAATTCGCTCCTGGCGATACCCGTAGTAGCAGACCAGAATGACAGCACTTCGTCGCATACTTCATGCAACAACTCGCTATCCGCCGACCGTGCTGACCCTGTGAGTCGGGCCTTTAGATAAAGCATCGAGCCAAAGAGGTCGTCGTCGTCGCTCTCTTGTTCAACGGCCTCAATCAGCGGTATGGCATTCTCCACTAATCCCCCTAGAAAGATGAGCACCTCAATCCACTGCGGCTCAAACCATAGGTGCTTCCTTGCCTCGGATCTCCACTCTTCCACAGGTCGCCTCGATAACCACCTCGCTGACAGAAACTCTTGGATCGTTCGGTGAATGTAGCTCCAGCACCTGGAGCCCCGCTCGTCGTATCCAGCGTCTACTATGAATCCCAGCCTCTCCAACTCCTCCAAAAGCTCGGCATTCACTCCCGATGATTGTTCGAAGCCCTTCATCTCCCGCGACGCCTTTTCCCAGTCCTTCATCGTGAACCGATTCGCTGTTGGCTTCTGCTTGAACATTCCCCACGTGATAGCTTCGAGCTCTTCGAGACACCTTTCCTCTCTAATCTTATTCCCATGCCAAGAAGGCTTCCGCTGCCTCCATTCTCCGTTAAAGAGTCTTCTCAACGTTTTCTTATATAGCTCGACATAGCTTGTGCTTTCAGCTAGCTCTCCTTCCTCGTGTAGCAAACACGCAAAGGTCAGAATCAATGGAGTCGCGCATGCCTGCCTCAATCCATAATTGCTCCGCAGTGACTTCTTGATGCTTCCCAAGAGCTTAGACCTGTTGGCAAAGAACTTCTCGACAAATTCTTTTTGCTGTCTTTCTTCGAACGGGACAAGCTCTACTTCACTCATCCCGCCCCAGCCCAGCCAGCCTCTCCTCTCCTCCCAGTGCATGGTCCGGCAGGTCACTATCACCCGCGCTTTCAGTTCATTCAGACGCTTCGCCTTACCGCTGAACCCTCGTTGCTCAGGCCCCAGCAATTCATCCAATGCATCCACGACTATCCACGCACGTCCTTCTCTGATGCCGCTCCTCAGCCACTCGCGGATCCCTGCGTCAAGCCTCAATTGAAGGCTGTTACTCATTGCTTCTATTAGGGCAACTTCGATCTCATCCGAACGTGCCTCAGCCAGCGCCGCCGCCGTAGTCCAAATGACGACTTCTATATCTTCTATCCCCGCCTGCTGGTCTTTCAGCAAGCCCTCACCATGGCGCGCCACTTGTGCTACAGTCTGTCGGGTCAGAAAAGTTTTTCCACCTCCCGGTGCGCCCTTTACTGCGAGCCTGACGCGACCCGGGGAAGTCACCTGGTTCCACCTGAGTAGTTCGCGAACGCCTATCCTAAGCGGCGTCTCATAGCGCTCGGCTTCCAGTTCTTCGACCAACGAACGCTGTTGCCTGTCAATCATGGTCTCATCAGGCATGGGCCTGACGCCGATTACACGATCTATAGACCGTTTTGTTAAGATGAAACGCTCGATAAACAGATCGCTGATTTTGAGAGGTTCCGATCCTCGCCACCAGACAGAGCAGTTCAGTTCTGTGGCCAGTGAGCCTAAGAACGCTATTACATCGCTGTCATCTGCTATAGCGAGTTGAACGTCAGCCCTATCACCCAGGCTCTTGGCGTGGTTTTCGCCGCAGAAGATCTTTACCCACTCGCGACCGAAGAAGTCATCTACTATCTCAGGAAGATGTTTCAACTTCGGCGAAAGCTGATCAGCGCTCCAAGAGACAAGTTCAACGCCTCTTGAGCCAAGTAGAGCCCATTGCTTTTCGAACTCCTCGGCCCTGTTCCTCGAAACAAGACTCTCTGTTGAACAGAGAACAAACTCTTTCGCTTTGCGAGCCCAGGCACCGCGTAAGAACCTATCCACCGCAGCCTTTATCTTGGCGGCATCGAAGTCCTTTTCACGCTTACACTGGAAAACCTGGTAAACGCCGCCCTTCCTTTTTCTGGCATAAAGGTCTATGCCTTCTTGATCCTCTCCTCTCGTTCCGTACGATTGGCAATGTTCTACCTCCGCTTCAACTCGCACCAGGCGAAGGCACAACTTCTCGAATGCTTCCCAGGCTAATTCGTGAAAAGGTAGGTCCTGAGGCCTTGTCACTACGGGAGGTTTAACCGATACGGGTCCTGGAGTGAGGAGCCATCTTGGGATGCTCTTGTCATCTTCTGAGTCCATAGATTTTGCGTCGACGTCCTTCATTCCAACTATGCGTTCGCATGGGCAGTTGTTGGCCGACCAACGCCGAGGCCTTAAACCTTTCATGCCCTCACTTTTTCCGCGGATGATCTAATTGTCCGAAGCTTGACAAGTGTGTGCCGATCGACGAGATGGTCCTTATATATACGAATCGACCTGGCGTTCGGCATCGTCAGGAAACCCCGAGTTTGCTAAGATCGTTGACTCTCATCGAATCATTTTTCCGTTGCCTGGCGAGGGTTTCAATCTTTACGCGCCGTTGTTTCATCTGCAATGAGAAATAGCGCCTCGGGAGCGGCCATCCTGGAGCCATCACCCTCGTTATCATTAGAGAGTTCTCTGCTGTGATCGACCACTGCAAGACTGGATCACGATACCCGTCAAGAACGCCCGCGCTGGAGTGTCAGAAGTTTCCGTCGTTGTGTCTGTGAAAATTGAGCAGGTGCCCTTCAAAGGGCGCGCAGAGACTTCGTACCAGGCGGCACCTTTGACAGGAGACCAAGCAGGAGTCGGCTGCGTATTCAGCATGAACGTTCCGACCTGGCGCACATAACTTAACTCAGTTTGGACGGCAAACGCTAGAAACGAACGCGATTATAAGTCCATTGTGGACCGCATTTCTGTTGGACTCTGGAAGATCGTCAGAACACGATGCAACCCAAGAAACGCCACTACAGAGAAGTCAGATGTTTTCTTGGCTCCGTTTGGAGTCACTAAACGACATAATAAAACTATGTCGCCGCGCCTTGAAGATCCAGAGGGCAGAAACGCGCAAAATTCAGACGAGAGATTCCCGTTCCGGTGGTCTGCAACGTTGCTGAATGTTCGAGCAACGAACGAAGCGCAAAAATCCTGCTTCAGCGTCGTACAAAAAACATCCGCTTACGGCCAGGTGGTACCAATGGCATGACAGGGCAACCTTTCTAAGTGTTCCTTAGCGATTCGATGTGATCATCCATCACCATATCTAATTTGGAGAAAGCAATTCCCTTTGTGATGATGCTCGCTGTGATAACCTCGCTGGTTTCGCCGGCGTCGGCGTGGCGCTGAATGTCGTCCATCAGGAGTAATAAGGCGTTGGCTTTCTTCGGGTTGTATTCCTCGCCACAGAGCGTTTGAGCGAGAGAACGGATTTGTTGGTCTGTGAGTGGCGTGGGCTCCTTGCGTTCAGTTCGTTGCATCACCGGCGACGCTGCAGTCGTTGGACGATAGACAGTTTGCAGCGAGCTTGTTGTGGGATTCCCTTCAAATCGCTGCGACGTTGTAACGCATGCGCGACCCGACGCTACCGCGTGACGGTACTGACTTCCTGCCACTATGATCTGAGTTTTTGTTCTCGTGCTCTTTCGTGTAACAAACCGTCAGAATTTTGTTTTTCTGCGATCATTTTTAGACTTGTAGACACAAAAACCCCTTACCCCAGCAAGCGGGGTTCGGGGATGGCAGTGGTCGTTTTATGGCAAGCGCCTGGTTAGCGCTTATATGCTGCGTGTAAGCTCGACTGCCTCGATAGTTCACGTCAGCAAATTTGGGCACTTGTTTCTCAAACCGTTGTACTTGAGATTTGGCCCAACTTGGTCGCTCTTGGGATGGGCTCTTGTCCCATCTTGAATGGATCGTAATTACGATCTCGAGTACGAGCTCAAGGCACGCACATATAATGCGACCAATTTTTGTAACGACCCAAATCATAAAAGAAACCTGCGGAGTAAGCTAGTGTTTGGTTGCGGCCCGAACGGGCTGCGTCATGTGATTTCGTGGATCGTCTTTTTGCTTACGGCAGAAATGATCCACGAAATCACGCGAAACAAAGCACGAAACAACACGAATTGCCCCCAAGGCTGGCAGGCCGAAGAAGGCGGGCAAGAAATGATGGAGTGTCTTCGTGTTCGTTTTCGTGTGGTTTCGTTGATTCGCTTTATGCGGACCGGCCAAGAAGATCCACGAAATCACACGAAACAACACAAGAATGCCGCCACTGAACGAAGCAATCAAAAATCGCAAATCGCAGTCAAGACCCAATGCTGAGGGCGGTGATCCTCTAGGTCCAGCTACATGTCGCTTTCACGGACTCGCGTAGTGAAGTGAAAGGCACCAGCCTGCTCCGGCGTAAGCTCAACTCCGAAAAGTAACGCGGCGAAAGCTAGAACAGGGTCATTTCCTTTATTCAAAGCTTCGCCGCTCGGCACCACTGGCGCGTCTGGCATGACGCCCACGCCTTCTAACCTTTTGCCGTCACTCATAACGAGATCCTCAATCGTAATATCAGCGTAGAAACCAAAAAAGGGGGTGTACGCCGGCAAATCGCGTTCGATCGAGACCCAATGCATCTCGCCAATCATGACGGCGCCACCACTGACCATTCTTCACATCCTCCGTAACTATGTAGACGAACTTTTCATTGAGTCCGGTGAATTCGAAAGTCAAGTAATGCCTGGTTTCCATTTGCTTCATGCAATCCTCCTTAGTCGCGTGCTCATGCCGACTACCAGGTGGTCGGCTGGGTGTTTCGCATCACGCATATCTAAGCCTGCAGCAAGGGCGGCGTCTTTCGTGTTGCTTCGTGTGATTTCGTGGATCGGTTTTTGTTCAGCACGATGAAGAATGATCCACGAAATTACACGAAAACAAAGACACGAAACAACACGAACAGGCCCAAGGCTTAGGTTAGTGGCGTCTCCAGGTATGGAAAGAAAATCAACGGTTTCGATCTTGAGTTTCTTCAAGTGCGGATTAACGGACTGCCACTCGATCTGATAGTCTGATCTAGCATGTTTCTTAATAGGGCGGCGAATTGTAAACTGCGGTAAACACATTCTGCAATTCTGGACTGTGTTCAGAACACTCTCTTCCTTAGTGGTGATGCTGGCGGTGATGACTTCGCCGGTTTCGTCTGCATGTCGCTGAATGTCGTCCATTAGGAGTAGCTGAGCGTTCGGTTTCTTCGGTTGTATTCGTCGCCGCAGAGCGTTTGGGCAAGAGACCGGATTTGATGGTCTGTGAGTGCCCTTGGCTCCGCGTTCAGTTCGTCGCATCACCCGGCGACACGTTGCAATCGTTGGACGATAAACAGTTTGCAGCGAGCTTGTTGTCGGATTCCCTTCAAATCACTTCGACGTTGTAACGCATGCGCCGACCCGACGCTACCGCGTGACGGTACTGACTTCCAGCCACTATGATCTAAGTTTTTGTTCTCGTGTTCTTTCGTGTGATTTCGTGGATCGTCTTTTTGCTTACGGCAGAAATGATCCACGAAATCACGCGAAACAAGGAGTTTAATAGGGGACGAAGCATGATCCACGAAATCACACGAAACAAAGACACGAAACACCACGAACAGCCGCAAGCCTGGCTGGCCGCGGAAGGCGCGAAAGAAATGACACGGACGTTGGGGTATGCAGTCGCTACTTGAGTGATGCCGGTCGGCGCGGCTTTGCCGCCTACCTTGCGGAAAGCCTCCGGCTTTCCGGATTGCCCTCTTTGATCAGCGCGCGAGGCTGGGCCTCGCGCATAAGCATTTAACACGTCGACCGGTAAGCCAAAGGCTTACCGCAGTGGAAGCGGACAAAGCCGCCGGGAAAACGATCTTTGTACCCAATCTAACAAGACCGATCCGCGAACTAACAAAGACAATCCGCGAAACTACACGAAGGCCACTTAAGGCCAATTGGCAATCGCAAGACCCGACGTTACGCGTTTCCTTTCTGACTGCATCCGTTGCGACTTGAATGAGGCGGTCGGTGCGGCTTTGCCGCCTACCTTGCGGAAAGCCTCCGGCTTTCCGGATTGCCCTCTTTGATCAGCGCGCGAGGCTGAGCCTCGCGCTTAAGCATTTAACACGTCGACCGGTAAGCCAAAGGCTTACCGCAATGGAAGCGGCAAAGCCGCATCGAACAAACACATCCAGGCCATCGTACAAACCCACACGAAGGCACTATTACAACGCTAGAGCATGGTGTGAAACGCATCTTACTAATCTCTACTAGACTTATCGCGCTGACCATTCTTTACTTCGTTTGTTTCGCCATCATCTCAGGAGCATTCCTTTCAGTTTCCTCTGAACAAACTGAGCCTGGTCAAGCCCGAGTAGCGCTCCTCGCGCTCCTGGTAGTCAGCGTCATTAACACTGCTGTTTTAGCTTACATCACACTTCGTTCGCGCTGGGCTGGGTGGAAAATCATGCTAACGCTTTTCATTGTATTCTACGGCGTGGTCACGGTGATGACTCAGATCGAGAGTGCGTTTTTCATTACGCGCCTGCCACCAGGCATGCTGTCACGTCTTTTTCTCGCTGGAGCGATTATGGCGGCAGTCTTTGCGCCGCTGGTGGTGTTAATTCTGGGGAAAGGTAAATCGCAGTCAAAAGAAAGTGTCTATCAATCACGTCTGCAGATGACAGCCGGCTCGTGGGGCATCAAATTATCTGTGATCGTCGTTGCTTATGCACTAATCTATTTTACTTTCGGCTATTACATTGCATGGAGAAATGCAGCCGTTCGTTCCTATTACGGCGGGAACGATCCGGGCAGCTTCGTAGCCCAAATGACAAGTGTCCTGCGCGACACGCCAACTCTCTTACCTCTTCAAGTCGTCCGTGCTTTGATGTGGACGGCCCTGGCAGTGCCAGTCATTAAAATGATGAAAGGTGCATGGTGGGAGGCGGGCTTAGCTGTTGCGCTCCTTTTTGGGGTCTTAATGAATACGCAGTTATTGCTTCCCAATCCTTTCATGCCGCATGAAGTACGCATGGCGCACCTGTTGGAAACAGCCACTTCGAATTTTCTCTTTGGGTGGCTAGTGGTTGTGGTGTTGCTCGCTGGGACAAGTGAGTTGGCACGTTCTAAAACCAGGTCCACGAAATAACACTTAATGAAGACACGAAAACAAACGAACACTTCTCATTCTCCCCAGGCTTCAGCCTGGGGAGCAATGTGCAAGTTGATCATTCAAGACTGAGTCGAACAGGTAAGGAAGGGGGCAGTCGCTAAGTTCAAGGTGCTGTAGATTCAACGCGCCTCCGCTCAAGTCGCAGAACCTTCATCATTGAATCTATCAATTAGTGCACCAATCGCGACGGCTCGGATACTAGGATAGGCACTGGCATTCAAACACGAGCGGGGGCGCGTTGAATCTAGGGTATCTTGAACTTAGCGACTGCCCCCTTCCTTACTTGTTCGACTCAGACTTGAATGATCAGTTCGGACATTGATGCGGGTGAGACTTCGTGGCACGAAATGGATGCCACGGCGCAAGGCCGTGGCATCCGAAGATGGCGGGAAAGAAATGATGGAGTGGCTTGGATCGTGATCATGCCCCGGGTTCCGCGCGGACGAATCTTCGAAAGGGCGAAAAACCGAATCCACGAAATGACACGAAATCAACGAACCGGAGCTAGGGAAATGAGGTTGACTTTTACCGGCAACCACCATTAACCTAAGGCCCTCTTCATTACATCTAGCTGTTCTGGCGTTTGAGGTATCGCAACCAAAATGTGGAACCGAACGTTTTCGGTTTCCTTATCTCGTTTCACGGTCTTAAGTGCGGGTGAGGCCTACTATATAGGGAGGATCTTCTATGTCACGCTTCCTCAGAATCGTTTGCCTTCTGACCTTCTGCGCACTTACGGCATTGACAGTCAACGCGGATACCGTCACGTACACATTCGAACCACCTCAGTTTACCGCGGGCGAGGTCACGCCACTCTTGAACCGGTCACCAAATATTGGATCGGCAAGTTTCCAAGCGAGCTTCGTATCGGCTGTGCCCGGCTCGTTTGAGATCACACCGTTTGCGGCAAATGTCTTGTTTTCCGGACAGTGCCTTGTCTCTCCGACTACTCCCAACCTTCTCACAATCACCTTTAATATGCCCGTAACTCAGGTCCAGTTTGTATGGGCGCAGGAGTTTCCTGGCCGAATAGATTTTACAAGCTCTGCCGGGAACCAAAGTCAAAACAGCGCTGTCGTTGGTGGTACCTTTCAAGGTGGGTCTTTTACGTTCAGCAGTGCGACTTCTTTTACGTCCTTTTCCCTTGCCGCTTTCAATGTTGCCGGTGCTCCAGTAAATTTTGCGATCGACAACTTAACTTTGACTACCGTGACTGGCGTGCCAGAACCGACTGCTTTGATATTGCTAGGCACGGGACTCGCTGGCCTAACGAAGCTTCGCAAACGAACGCGCTAAGCATACTTCGGCAAAAGCAGTCTGCTATCCGGGCAAGGTACAACGCGCCTGCCCAAGGGCGCGTTGCCGAGTTCGTGTAGTTTCGTGGATCCGTTTTGGTGGGGCCGGCCAAGAACGATCCACGAAATCACACGAAACGAGGACACGAAATGACACGAACGGCTTTGCGTCGGGCGGCCACGGAGGGCCGCCCCTACGATTCTACGGTGACAGCTCTTGATCGTCTGCTCCAGCGAAAGTAGACCAAATAAGCAACTATGCCGGCGTTAATGACCAATATTACGGCTTTGACGACAGTTGGATGGTGAATGAGTTCGTACAACTCTAACGGTAAGTAAATTCCTCCTGAGAGAATAGCAAACCACTCGGCCCAGCCACGGATGCGCCACAAACCATAAGCCTCAATAAAGCGGGCCGTGGAGTAGAACAGCGCGCCAACGGCAACCAACCGCAGATGTGAGTTGTCGAGGTGCGTCGCAGCGTAGATCAGGATGCGCGGATGTTTACGCGCGAGGTTTAGATGAAAGCGCTCGACGATCTCTTCGCCGATCTTCTGTGCACCCTGATGGACAAGAGACAATATTCCAAGACCGACCAGTAGCACCAAAACACCTTTGCCGGCCTCGAATATTGCAACGACACGCAATCCGGTAGCAGATCCCCGGATCTGTTTTCGGTGTTTGTGTTGTTTCGTGTCTTCGTTTCGTGTCATTTCGTGGATTTGCTATTAAAACGTGCCGACTCACGCAAGAAGATGGATCCACGAAGTCACACGAAACCAAGACACGAAACAACACGAACAACTTTACTTTCTAGCTGGTTTGCGTTCTGCCGTACGATTTCTCCTTGTCGCTGACTGGATGCTCAGCACTGGCTTGGTTCAACAACTCAATCGATGCCGGGTCCAACTCAGGTTTTGTTGCTTCGATTAGAAGAGCTTTGAGAAAGAGAACTTAGCCGCAGATTAACGCGGATGACGCGGATCAGAAAAAATCACGAGCTAAAAACCTATGAAGTTACTATTCGGTTTTGATCCGCGTCATCCGCGTTAATCTGCGGCTAAGTTTCTTTTTCACAGCCTCTTCCCTGGGCGGATCAGCTCAGTCCTCCTGCGACGTGGAGTATTTCTCCCGTGACCCACGCGCTGTCCGACGACGCCAGAAAAGCCACAGTGGGTGCAATGTCGCGCGGCTGACCGATGCGACCCAGCGGCGTTTGGGCGATCGCTTGCTTCTCAAAGTCGCTTCCCGGCATTCCCAAAGTGTGATAGCCCTCAGTCTCGACAGTACCAGGATTAATTGAATTGACCCGGATCTTCTTTGGCCCAAGCTCCTTCGCCAGCACACGCGTGATTGCATCTACGGCTCCTTTGGTTGCCGTGTAGACCACTGTCGCCGGAGGCGTCAGGGAACTTATGGTTGAGCCGATATTGATTACGCTGCCACCCTCGGCGCCAAAATATTTCAGCGCTTCCCGGGTTGCCAGAATCAGACCGAAGACATTGACGCCGAACTGCCGATGAAACTCATCTTCCGTTGCCTCTTCGAGCGGTGCGAAGCCGTACACGCCGGCATTGTTAACCAGAATATCGAGCCGGCCAAATGCTTTCTTTGTTTCCGCGAAAAGGTGTTCAATCTCCTTCTTCTTCGCAACATCGGCTTGGACCGCGATTGCCTTTCCGCCCTCCTTTAAAATTTCTTTCACGACCTGGTCCGCACCGTCCCTGGAAGATGCGTAGTTAACCACCACAGTCGCACCTTCGACGGCAAGATACTTCGCGATGCCGGCACCGATTCCCTTTGACGCGCCAGTTACAACTGCAACTTTTCCCGCGAGCTTTTTGTTAGCCATTGCACTTACTCCCTTTCTTTTTGAGAAAACGAAACTGTAATCCTGAGCATTGTCCTGGTCATTGCCGTGGCTGTGTTAGCAACTTTCCCGCCACACATTTTGCTAGCAGATCCGCAGCAATTTGGAGTCGCTCAGGCGCAGCGAGCATGTCGGTTGGTGACCACATTTGGTCATCTGTGCGGCGATGGTCACGACGAAAGAGCCTGGGCTTAGTTCGTGTTATTTTGTTTTTTGGTTTCGTGTCATTTAGTGGATCTGCTTTTAGAACGTGCCGACTCACGCAAGTAAAACGAATCCACGAAATGACACGAAAGGAAGACACGAACCCACACGATGATCAACTTCACATTGATGCTTCTTTCATTCACCGGCTACGGCAATCGCTTCGATTTCGAGCAGGTACTCCTCACGTACAAGCCGTTTCGCCACCACCAACGTACTGGCGGGTGGACTCTCTGTATTTACGTAGTTGTTCCGAATGTCGCGCAATGCCTGCACATCAGTAGCATCGGTAACATAGTAATTCAGCTTAACCACGTCTTTGAACGACGCTCCGGCCTCTGCGAGACGCGACTTAAGATTTTCGAATACCTGCTTCGCCTGGACACGAAAATCACCGGGACCAACCAGCGTTCCGTTCTTGTCAACTGCGACTTGTCCGGCGATGTAAAGCGTGCGTCCACCGCGTACCTCGACGACATTTGAGTAACCCACTGGCGAGCGATTAATGAATCGAACCTTGACTGGTTCCGGCATGGGCCTTTTCTCCTTTTGTTTCTGCGCCCAACCCGCTCCAAACACTACAACACCCAACAGCGAAATAGCGGTCGCGCTGTTTTTTCTGATGGTACGGTCCATACTCATCTCCTCTAACCAAGTTCGTGTTATTTTGTGTCTTAGTTTCGTGTTATTTCGTGGATCTGCTTTTTACTCACGCAAGTAGAACGATCCACGAAATAACACGAAACGAGGACACGAACCCCAAGATGATTATACTGCCTGAATCAGACGAAGACTTGCTGCGTGAGTGCGAGGTCGAGACCTTCCGTTCGAGTGGACCTGGAGGGCAGCATGTCAACAAGACCGAAAGCGCGGTCCGGCTGAGGCACTTGCCTTCGGGTGTCGTCGTCACTTCAAAGCAGGAACGCAGTCAACACCGTAATAAGGCGCTCTGTTTACAAAGGCTTCGTAAGAATGTCGAGCAGCTGAACTATCGTCGCCCAAAACGCGTTCCAACGCGGGTTCCGCGTAGCGCCAGGAAACGCACGCTTGAAGAAAAGGCACGGCGTTCACAGATCAAGCGATTGCGCTCGAAGCCATCGACGGATGAGTGAGCAGGGCGGGGTGCTATCATGAGATCATGAGACCAAAAGACAACAATTTAAGAACCATTCACGATTCAGTTGCTCAAGCTGGGTGAGCCAATTGAGTGTTTGGCCGACTGGACCTCTGTGTAACAAACCGCCAATTTCTTGTTTTCTTGAGCAGGTTTTTTTGGCAAGTAAACAAACCGATCCACGAAATTACACGAACCGAAAAACAACTGACACGAAAGCTCCTCGATTTATTTCGTGTAATTTCGTGGATCATGTCTCAGGTTTTTTGGTTGCGGCTCTGCTGCGCTGCGAGGATCTAACTGCATTAAGGCTAGGCCATCGTATACTCAAGCTATCAGAAGCGCGAAACCAAATGTCCGACACGCTTTAGCTCGTCAAGATTGAGAACTCTCAATGTTTAATATTATTGCTTGAGTGTTGCCAATCTCGACGACAAGCTGAAGCATGTCGGACATTTGTTTCGCGTTTTCTTCAAGCTTGCGTAGTTGCGAACCACAGCCGCGGGGTCCCGTTCAAGTTGCATTAGAGGCAAACCATGCAATCCAAAGTTATTCAAGTCGCGAGCTTCGCATTCACGATCGCTTACGCCGTGTTTATTGTCTGGATCTACGCCACCGAGCCCCGCACGTTAAAGGATGTGGCGACCGGCGCTGAAGTTGCTGCCGGCACTTACCAGGTCAATCAGGAAAAGTTTAATTCTGCGCTTGATCTCTTCCGGCGGGAACAGTTTCGAGCGGCCCGCGACGAATGGCAGCGCGCAGACCCGGCGCAAGGCGATGCCCGGACACAGTTCTATATTGCTTATGCCTTTTACCGCGAAGGCTGGGGCCGGCTTTATTACGATCAGCAGCTGTTCAAGCAAGGTCTGGAAGCAGTTAATCGCGCCATCGCTCTTGCGTCAGCTAGCCCGCTTACCGTGGACGATCCGAATTTGCGCATGCACAGCGCTGCGGAGTTGAAGGCGGAGTTAGAGCAAGGCACTGAACGCAGTTGGAGCGACGTCAACCCACTTAAGGTGCTACGCACGAGAAAGTAAGGGAGTTCTCCGTGATCACTGATTTTCGGGTTTTTTCGTATCGTCCGTTTCGTGTAATTTCGTGGATGAGTTTTGGGCGACGTAACTATTCGCGTATCCACGAAATTACACGAACAGAAGACACGAAAAGACACGAACAACACGAAGAAAGTCTACAAACCAATTGACTACTGACAACTGACGACTGACCATGTCGCAGACTAACCGTTCCAGGAACAGCTTGCTGGTAGAGTTTGTTGTGCTGCCAATACTCTTTCTGACGGTGGCGCTGCTGGGCGGGCTCCGCGTGGATGCCGAGAACCGGACCTTCATTTTCGCCGCGCCACCCCTGGTCACGCTCTTGCTCGGGGTTCTATTGATGCTTCTCCTTGTACGGGGCAACCTAATTAGGCTTCATCAATGGGTCGGGAGCGAACTTCCGCCTCTCACGAATGTTGTCCATATCTGGATGCTCATCACCCTCTTTTTTGCCTCGGCCCAGGCTTTCAACTCTGTGCTGCCCGAGCGCGGCTTGCTTCACTGGTTGTTCTCGTTCTTTTTTCTGTGGACGCTTTGGAACAATCAGTTCTCCTCGTTTGACGCGCGCAGGCTTTTGCGCAGCCTCGCGATACTCTTCGGAACCGCTTTCGTTCTCAAGCACATGCTGCTGGCGAGTCTCTATAGTCCGGAAGGTGGGTGGCTGAAGCGTGTAGCAGCGGCGCTGTTACAGGGTGTCTCGCTTGGCACGTTTGACGCGCCACACTTTGCGCCAGCCACGGGCTACATTTCTTTCTTTACACTCACTCTTTACGTCGCGGGCTTGATCCTGCTGGCATTCGCAGGAAAAGACGAAATCGACCACGTCGTTCATCCGATCATCGAGGAATATCGACAACTGCCCGCTGCCGACCGGCTGGCCGTGCGCGACGCGATTCTAGATGATCAGCCTGAGCCGGTGGCCATAGTCGAACCCCAGCCTTCACATCGCGATGAGTAACTCCCCGGCGATACGGTCAAGATCCACGAAATGACACGAAACCAAGACACAAAATAACACGAACTTGTGACGTGAAAGTTCTATCCTGGCAATTCACATGCGAGGTGTTGTTTGGGAACCTTATATTCGAACCTAAACAGGTTGGAGAGGGAGTGACAAAAATGAAACGATGGTCGATAGGTTTGCTAAGTGCCGCGATTCTGGCGATCGCACTCTTATCAAATGCCGGCGCCCAGAACAGCGCGCTTACGGTGGAGCTGAAGAATGGACAGGGACAGGACGTCGGCACAGCGATTATTTCTCGCGGCGGTTACTCAGTCAGAATAAGATTGGATCTGAAGAACCTTCCGCCGGGTGAGCATGCAATTCATTTTCACCAGGTTGCCAAGTGTGAAGGACCAACCTTCGAATCGGCTGGACCTCACTTCAACCCCGCCGGCAAGCAGCATGGATTGAAGAACCCGATGGGTCCGCATGCGGGAGACATGAATAACTTTATGGTACAAGCGGATGGCACAGCAAAAGTGACGATCACCGATCCGCGGGTGAGTCTGGGCACAAAGAGCACTTCGCTTTTCACAAATGGCGGGACATCACTGGTCATTCACGCACAAGCTGATGATCAGAAAACTGATCCTTCGGGAAACTCGGGTGAGCGGATCGCCTGCGGCGTAATTACCAGGTAATCAATGAGCCCAGGCTGCCGTCTTGAGCGCCCAAATGCTATCAGGATACTTCTGTCTGAACTGTTCGGGCATCTCACCGAGCACAGTGTGATCGTTGGTCGCCTTGTAGTGGCTCACTCCTTTCCAATACAGCGCCTCCGGGGCAGCTTTGGAGTTAGGATAATGCTCAATCACCTGCGCATATCTTTGCTCCGCGTCAGCCCAGTTCTTGTTCATAAAAGCAATCCGTGCCCGTCCCAGTTCTAACTGGGCCCGGAAATCATCGTTCGGCAAGTAACCCTCGATGCGATGACGTTCTACTCCATTGGGATCCAGAATTAATACCGTGGGGGTCCACACTGCGTCGAAACGGTGGAAGTAGGCGGGGTGTTCTTTTATGTGTGCTTCAACGGGAACGAAATTGTCATTGATGAATGTAGCTGTTTGTTCGTCGCCATATGATTCGGCCTCCAGCCGAGCGCATGCGCCTCAAGCCGGCGCGGCGCTGAAATCAATGAGCAAAGGCTTTCTCGTCGATTTAGCTTCAGACAATGCTGCGTCAGCATCTTTGTTCCATCGGACCTTCATATGTTTGTCCTCCTCTAATTGTTTCCTTCATTTTCAATCTACTCGAGAAAAACTTTTGAATGAAATGGATCTTTTGCAAACATTGTCCCACGATACCGAGTTTGAAGCACCCAGCAAATGGATGCCTCCGGCTTGCCCGCGAGAAGGTTTCATGGTAAGCAAAACAATTGTCCACGAAAAGTCACGAACCTCCACGAAGTAACACGAATATTTCTCAGTGTTACTTCGTGAATTTTCGTGGATCAAGTGGAGGAATTCAGAAATGGACATCAAAAGAAGTGGCTCGCAGCCTTCCAGCAAAGGACCGGCCGACTATTTTACCGGCATGGTACGCATTGACCCACTGTTCCAGGCACCCGATCCGGCGCGCGTTCTCGCAGTCAGCGTTACGTTCGAGCCCGGCGCTCGAACAGCATGGCACAAGCATCCGCTCGGGCAGACCCTAATCGTCACATCCGGATGTGGGTGGGTGCAAAGCGAGGGTGGCCCGAAAAAGGAAATTCGGCCGGGCGATGTGGTCTGGTGCCCGCCGGCTGAGAAGCATTGGCACGGAGCCACTTCAACCACGGCGATGACGCACATCGCCATTTTGGAACACCTTAACGGTAAGACCGTCGACTGGATGGAGAAGGTCAGCGACGAACAATATCAAGCTTAGCGGGCTGCTGAAAAATGGCGACCAAGCCACAGAGGCACAAAGACACGGAGAATGCAGGAAGACGAACCGATGTGTTTCGCTTGCTTTCTTAATGTCATCCTCTGTGCCTCTGCGTCTCTGTGGCTGATTTGTCTTTAGCAATCTGTTGGAAGGAGACCACAATGCAAAAGCGCAAACTCGGAAAAAGCAACCTGGAAGTTTCGGCTCTCGGACTCGGATGTATGGGAATGAGCTTTGGCTACGGCCCACCTGCAGACAAGCAGGAAATGATCTCATTGATTCGAACGGCTGTGGAACGCGGCATAATATTCTTCGACACGGCTGAAGTTTACGGACCATTCACGAATGAAGAACTTGTCGGCGAAGCACTTGCTCCGTTCAGAGACCAAGTGGCGATCGCAACGAAATTCGGCTTCGCACCTGGTCCGGACGATAAGTCGAGATGGTCCGCACTGGATAGCAGGCCGGAGCACATCAAAGAGGTCGCCAATGGCTCGCTCAAACGACTCAAGACCGATGTTATTGATCTGTTCTATCAACATCGAGTTGACCCGAACGTGCCGATCGAAGACGTTGCGGGAGCGGTGAAGGACCTGATTCAGGAAGGTAAAGTTAAGCACTTCGGACTCTCTGAAGCAGGTGTGCAAACGATCCGTCGAGCGCACGCCGTTCAGCCCGTGGCGGCACTCCAGAGCGAATACTCGGTGTGGTGGAGGCAGCCTGAAGCGGAAGTGTTACCAACGCTCGAAGAACTCGGAATCGGCTTCGTTCCATTCAGTCCTCTTGGTAGAGGCTTTCTCACGGGAAAGATGGACGAAAACACCACATTCGACAGTTCCGATTTTCGCAACATCGTTCCTCGCTTTACGCCCGAGGCTCGAAAAGCAAATCAGGCTTTGGTTGATCTGCTTGGGAAGATCGCAGAACGTAAGAAGGCGACCCCTGCACAGATTGCGCTCGCGTGGTTACTTGCGCAGAAGCCGTGGATTGTTCCGATTCCAGGTACCACGAAGCTACACCGTCTTGAGGAAAACATCGGTGCGACAGAAGTCGAACTTACATCCGATGACCTCCGTGAGATTGATATCGCCGCCTCGGAGATCAAAGTGGAAGGAGCTCGTTACCCGGAAAACCTGGAGCGAATGACAGGTCGCTGAGCTGGACAACTCAAGCTGCGTAAATTCGCAGGTCGGGAAGGGGGCAGTCGTTACGTTCAAGGTTCGGTAAGTTCAAAATGACGCCAGGTCGCTGAGCTGGACAACTCAAGCTGCGTAAATTCGCAGGTCGGGAAGGGGGCAGTCATTAGGTTCCAAGGTTCGGTAAGTTCACAATGACGACCGGTCGCTGAGCTGAACAACTCAAGCTGCATAAATTCGCAGGTCGGGAAGGGGGCAGTCCTTAGGTTCAAGGTTCGGTAAGTTCAATGCGCCCCCGCTCAACTCTACAAGGCTTCATCATCGAATCAATCACTCAATGAGGCTCGGTGGTAGGGATAAGCACTGGCATTCAAGCTTGAGCGGGGGCGCCTTGAATTTACCGAACCTTGAACCTAAGGACTGCCCCCTTCCCGACCTGCGAATTTATGCAGCTTGAGTTGTTCAAATCCTCAACTCCAAGGCAAGACCAGGACCAGGATGTCCGGCAGTGCGGTGCCTTGGCACAGCTTTGGCCAAAGCGCCGACAAGTCGGCGCACTCCAGGGAGGTGCGCCCGACTGCATTGCTATCTCTGTGGGAGTATGCGCGCTGCCCAGCCGCCGCCGCCCATCATGTGAATCTTTAGTTTCGAGTTTCGAATGAAATCATCTTGAAATGGATAGGGTGGAAAGACTGCGGTGAGGCTGTTGTTCGTGTTGCCGTGAAGCCAGAGGCCTGGGTAGTCATCGACATCTGATTCCGCGACGACCAGCTTGACGTGATCCGGAGCAACAAGGACAGCGGGCAAACTCGCCAGCGAGTTAGCGGCTATTTGATTAAGCGGTAGTTGAACAAACTCGCGTTCGTTGTGGGAAAAGAAACTTTCTTCGCGAGGATAGTAGACAGCGTAATTGTCGCCGAAATTGAGATTGGCTTCTTCGCTGTAAACTTTGATTTCTGTTTGCGGCAGAGATGTCTCGAGACGGTAAGCCACACCTTCGTTATAAGCGCGGAACGTGAGCGAGAAGTTGCCGGTCAGGGAGAGCCTCAGTTCGTTGTAATGCTCTTGAATCTTCGCGAACTTTTGCTTCACCACTGGCTCGACTGTTCGGTCAACGGCGTCGGTCTTTACAGCATCAACTTTCGCATTCTTTCCCAGCGCGTGATGATCCACGTTTAGCGAGATCGTCGAATTTTGAAGCAGCAGTTTGCCGTTGACCGTAACATCGTAACTGATCTGTTCATCAACCCGGACTATGACTTGAATCCGATTATCAGGTGAGTGTAGTTGGTATGATGTGACGGCTGAAACACGATTCGAAAACGCAAGACAATAAAGCAGGACGGTTATTGTCAGAGCGAGCTTTAAGTGCCGCCTCTTTCGACAGAGCCTGCGCATAGTAATCGTTTTGTCAGAACCCGCCTTTATTCGTTATTAGATTTTGTGTTCCTTTCGTGTGGTTTCGTGGATCGTTATTGTCGTACGCATTAACGTCGAGCCACGAAATCACACGAAAAGAACACGAAATATGCGTTAGTGACTCTCGCGCGGCACAGCAACTCCGCTTCTGCCAACCAGGAAATCGAGATCAGCACCGCGATCTGCTTGCAGAACGTGGTCGTAGTAGAGCTTGTAATACCCTCGTGTTGAGGGAACGTCAGGCGCCTTCCAGTCGGCGTGACGACGTTTAAGGTCAGACTCGGAAATTGCGAGATGCAGTCGACGCGCCGCCACATCAAGTTCAATCAGATCTCCTTCACGCACCAGCGCCAGTGGTCCACCTGCGGCCGCCTCAGGGGCGACGTGCAGAACAACAGTACCGTAAGCTGTTCCACTCATTCGCGCATCGGAGATTCGCACCATGTCTGTGACCCCGTTCTGCAACAGTTTGGCAGGGATGGGCAGATTCCCAACCTCCGGCATTCCCGGATAACCACGTGGTCCACAGTTTCTTAAGACGAGGACGCTCGTCGAATCGACTTCCAGCGCGGGATCGTCCACGCGTGCATGAAACTCTTCGATGTTGTCGAAAACTACTGCGCGCCCGCGATGCTTCATGAGCGACGGAGTGGCAGCTGAGGGCTTGATGACCGCGCCGTTAGGACAAAGATTTCCACGCAACACGGCTATGCCACCTTCTTTCGTGAGAGGCTCTGAAATAGATCTGATTACGTCACGGTCATAACAAGGTGCGTCTGCAACGTTTTCGCCGATTGTCCTGCCATTCACAGTTAAAGCGTCGCGGTGGATTCTATCGCCCAGCTCACGAATGACAGCAGGTAGCCCACCCGCATAGTAAAAGTCTTCCATCAGGTACTTCCCTGCTGGCATCAAGTTGACGAGGCACGGAATGCCGCGACCAAGCTCGTCCCAATCACTCAGCTCAAGATCAATTCCCATGCGACCAGCTATCGCCAGCAGATGAATCACAGCATTAGTTGAGCCACCGATTGCACCTACGACACGAATCGCATTCTCCAATGATTTACGGCTGATGATCTGAGACATCTTCAGGTCTTCATGGGCCATCTCTACGATGCGACGTCCGGCCATATGGGCCAAGGTATACCGGCGAGAATCAGCAGCCGGGATGGCTGCGTTGGCAGGCAAGCCAATGCCGATCGCCTCAACAACACTTGCCATTGTTGACGCAGTCCCCATAGTCATGCAGTGTCCCACCGATCGATTCATGCAACCTTCCGCCTCGAGAAACTCACACTCGCTCATGACGCCGCAGCGGACATCCTGGCTGAATCTCCAAACATCAGTTCCGGACCCAATGTCCTTTCCGCGAAATTTGCCGTTAAGCATTGGACCACCCGAAACCACGATCGACGGTAGGTCACAACTAGCAGCGCCCATCAACAAAGCGGGCGTTGTCTTATCGCAACCGGCAAGCAGAACGACAGCATCTATGGGATTCGCCCGAATTGATTCTTCAACGTCCATGCTGACGAGATTTCGAAACAGCATCGTCGTTGGTCGCATCAACGTTTCTCCCAGGGACATCACTGGAAATTCGAGCGGGAATCCGCCTGCTTCATAGACACCGCGCTTGACGTACTCGGCAAGAATGCGAAAGTGTGCATTGCAGGGTGTCAGTTCAGACCATGTGTTGCAGATCCCGATCACTGGTCGCCCATCAAAAAGGTGATCGGGAAAACCCTGGCTCTTCATCCAGCTGCGATGAATGAAACCATCCCGGTCCTTTCTGCCAAACCACTCTGAACTTCTAAATCTCATGTGATCCCTGTTACCTAATGTGATGCAATTGCGTAGTGCTTTTTCAAGCTCAGGATTAAAACGGCACCCATTAACGCCGATAACGACAGATAAGCGATGCCGCCGAAAAACGAATTTGTTACATTGCTCAGATAGCCGACCGCATATGGACCAGCAAAGCCTCCCAGATTCCCGATGAGGTTGATCAGACCAATGGACGCGGCGGCTGCGGTCCCTGTAAGAAAGCTCGTCGGCAAAGCCCAGAACCCGGGGAGATAGCCGTAGATGCCGACGGCGGCGAGACAGAACATCGCGACCGCTAATGAGAGTTTGTCTTGTGACAACACGGCGAGGAGTAGTCCAACGCTCGCGGCGATCATTGGCAAAGCAGTGTGCCAACGCCGCTCTTTAGTTCTGTCAGAAGACCAACCGGCGATCAGTATGGTCACCAGGCCCACGCAATATGGAATTGCCGATATGAGGCTGACATGAAGATTGGACAACCCTGATTGCCTCTTGATAATGGTGGGTAGCCAGAAAGTGAAACCGTAAACGGCTGTCACAATGCAGAAGTATGCGAGGGCGAGAACGATCACCCCGCGGTCGCGAAGAGCCTCAAGAATGCCGTAAGAATGAATAGCATCCTTGGCCTGTTTCTCGCGCATTAATTCAGAAGTGAGCCAGTCGCGCTCCTGTTGAGATAACCACCTGGCCTGATGCGGACGATCAGTCAAGTAGAAAATGGTTACAAAGCCGAAGATCACTGCCGGCGCTCCTTCGATGATGAATAACCATCGCCAGCCGGCGAGTCCGAACCAGTTAACGCCGAGCAACAAACCGGAAAGCGGAGAGCCCAGCATGTTCGATAACGGTTGGCCGGACATGAAAAGCGCTACTGCTTTCGCTCTGTCTTCATATCGAAACCAGTGACTCAGGTAGACGATCATTCCGGGGAAGAAACCTGCCTCGGCTACGCCCAACAAGAAACGCATGACGTAAAATTGGTTCTTCGTGTGAACGGCCCCCATCAGCATCGCGACGATACCCCAGGAGATCATTATCCGCGCCATCCAACCTCTCGCACTCCACTTCTCCACAAGGATGCCGCCAGGAATCTCCAGGAGGATGTAGCCGATGAAGAAAATGCCGGCTCCGAAACCCAGTACAGCATCCGAGAAACGGAGATCACCCTTTATCTGTAGCGCCGCGTAACTAAGGTTGACTCGATCCAGATACGCGATTACATACAACAAGAAGAGATACGGCATCAGGCGCGACATGACTCGGCGGCGCGTGCTTATTGCAACGGAGTCGGATGGCAAATCGACTGTGGCTACCACTGGATTGCTGCTGGATATTGAGCTCATGCCAACACGGCGCTGAACGTTTCGGTCCGCGTACCCTGCAAAACTTGCTGAAGTCCCTTCAGAAAAAGTGTTCGGGGTAAACCTGCTTGCCGGCATTCGGTCATGCCAGCCTCGACCCATTTCCAAGCTAAGTCTTCGGGAAATTCTCCTGGAAGCGAACTGGCGAGCACAGTTTGTTTGCAAGCCGCATCGATCAATTCGCCTGACAGCGAAGTAACGCTCGAACATATGGATCCGTTCGAATCGATCTCGATTGCTTTCCAGTGAGATCCAAGATTGAGGACGACAGCAGGTAGCGTTAGTACACGGGAACTGATCAAGCCGAGGCATAGAGTTTCCTCGCCGCGCATAACGTCTTCCGTTGAGTTGTTCCGCAAAGTACGCACACCGGGGACCAATAGAAACGGAAGGTTGCTAACCTCTTGGAAGTGATGCCACTGTGAGGCGCTGACGATCTCTCTCAGACCTGCGGGCGCAGCCACGTGCGGTATTTCTTTCAGACCCAGGCCGGAAGTGATCATGCCCGCAGCAGCAATACACTTTGGCTGATGAGCATCACCAGCGTTGATCGTTACGTCTGCGACTATCTCACCTAATGCTGTTGCAATTTCCCCGGTAGAGCCTTTTGTTGCTGCGACTCTTACACCTATAGGTTTCGATGCACGTGCGACGACTTCATCTCCACACAGGAGCCACACTCGTGAGTTCGTGGTCCCCATGTCGAGACAAATCACATGGTGTTTTGCGCAAGTACTCATAACTTCTGATGGTCTTTGGCCTTTGGTCTTTGGCCTTTGGTCTTTGGCCTTTGGCCTTTGGTCTTTGGGCTTTATAGTAACGCAAGCTGTTAGCTTGCGTCCGCAAACTAACAGTTTGCGTTACAGTCTTTGGTCTTTGGTGTTGTCGTCTCAGGACAAGCTAAGGTCAAAGACCAAAGGCCAAAGACCTAAAACCAAAGCCTTTTAAGCCACGTGCGCACCTTGCGTCTCTACATACACTGCGTAGAGTGATTGGCTTGCAGTGATGAACAAACGATTTCGTTTTACTCCGCCGAAGCATAAATTACTGGCGGTTTCAGGTAAAACAATTTGTCCGATCCTTTGTCCGTCCGGCGCAAAGATATGAATCCCATCAAAACCGTCTCCGCCCCAGCCGGCGGTTGCCCAGATGTTTCCGTCGAGATCTGCCCGCAGACCGTCAGTCCCGCCGTTAACGTCCCTGTCCTTTATCTTTAGGCTCATCAAAGCGAACACGCGAGCGTTCTTTAGTCGTTGTCCATCGATAACGTCCCAAACAGTAATGCTTCCGGGACGACCAGTGTCAACTACGTAGAGTTTCTTGTAGTCCGGTGAAAAGCAGAGGCCATTCGGTTTCTTCAGTTCGTCAGTCACGAGCTCGAGTTTTGCCGTCTTGCTATCTATGCGATAGACGGCTTCTTTGATTAATAGCTCGCCTTTGTTTCCTTCGTAGTTGCCGACGCTTCCGTAACCTGGGTCGGTAAACCAGATGCCACCATCCGGATGGACCACCAAATCGTTCGGTGCGTTGAGCGGTTTACCTTGCCACTTATCCGCGAGCACAGTGACTGTGCCGTTGTGCTCGTACCTGACCACTCGTCGCGTGCCGTGTTCACAAGAGAGTTGGCGGCCGTCCCAATCGAATGTGTTTCCATTGCTGTTGTTGGACGGATTTCGAAACACACTCACGTGACCATCTTCAGCGAGCCAGCGATGTTGGACGTTATTCGGAATGTCGCTCCATACGAGAAACTTACCCACGCCGTTCCACGCTGGCCCTTCCGCCCACAACATGCCGGTGTACAAACGTTGGATCGAAGCATTGTTAAGTTTGTACTTCGCGAACCGCTTATCCAAAACAACAATGTCCTGGTCCGGATAACGAACAGGCGCTGCATTTTGGCCGTAGTCTCGTGTTTGCCCGAATGCGGCGGTAGCGAGCGTCGCAACTACCGTTCCTCCGAGAAACGAGCGACGGCCCATGCGCGCGTGACCAGTGATCGTTCGTGCATCTTCTGAGTTCAACGAAGGTCCTCCAGTTTCGGTACCGTTTGAACGCCGAAGGCGTTGGCTAATTCCAGCCCAGAGTTGAAGCGGAGCGACAACCCTGGGTACTGATCCAAAATAATGTAATAAACCCTGAAAGGGTTAGTGTCGCACATGCCTAACGCTTTCAGCGTTAATCTCTTCTTTTGGTACTGGTTCAGTTTGCCCTGGGAGCGCGGGCGTCTCGCCCGCAATCTGATCGATCTCCCGTGGGATGCGGGCGAGCGCCCGCATTCCCAAGGAAACTGAACCAGTACCTTCTTTTTGGTTCAGCTCCCAGGGTTGTCGCTCACGCTCCAACCCCGGTCTGGAATTAGCCAACGCCTTCGGCGTAATAAGATTACTCTGGCCTGTTAGAAGATCAATTTCAATGCGACCTGGCCGACCCTTGGATCCATGGCCGTTGTCAACCTTCCGAAGTTTCCGTTGCTTACTGTTGAAGCGTTGTTTACTGTCGTCTCGTCACTGAGGAAATTAACGTGATTGAAGATGTTGAAGTACTCGCCTCTTAGCTGAAGCTTAAAACGCTCCGTGATTGAAAACGTTTTACTGATTCCCATGTCCCAGCCGTAAAACCCCGGATACCGCAAACTTCCTTTGCCGATCCTACCAAAGGTGTTGACGATGCGCGGGTTCGGAATTGTTTGATTTGGGTTCGCAGGATTCGGGACGTTGGTCGGTTCAAACGCTGCGATATTCAGATAGAACTGGCAGGGTGCACTTGGGCACGGGCCAGAAGCATACGGGTTACCACCAGCGACGAGCGTTCCGCGATCTCGTCCAATACCCGTTCGCGAAATATCAGAACCTTGCTCAACCGTGACCGGCCGGCCAGTCTGAGCTTGCATCAATCCACTAAGCTGCCAACCTCCGAGCACTCCGCGCACGAAGCTGTTGTGGCCTTTCAGAGAAGGCAGTTCCCACACATAAGAGAGAACGAAACGATGCTTGTGGTCGAATTCGGACGGGCCATAATCAAATTGGTGTCTGTTCGGATCATCCCACGGCAACGCTGAAGAATTGTCGAAGCCGGTTACACCTGCGCGGGGTGGTAAGTCGTCCAGGCTCTTGGCCCAGGTGTAATTTGCGAGAATCATCAATCCCCGGCTCATTCGCTTCTCAGCAGAGAGCTGCATCGAATTGTAATTAGCGTTTATGTCCTGAAGATCCTGCTGGACCGTGCTGAACAGAGGACAGTTTGATGGAGTGCACCCGGGCAGGCCTCTTACAACGCTTCCTGCGATCGCATTGAGCCGGTTCTGTGCAGAAGCATTTCCGACAGGGCGTGCATTCAGGTTGAGTGTCTCAGTCAAGTGACTGCTGTGTGAACCCACGTAGGCCGCGCGAACGAGAACGTTCTGGGGCAACTGTCGCTCGATTACGAGATTCCAGTTGTAAACTGTCGGTGGCTGGTACTTATTAACCGGATCCCAACTCAAAACGAATGTGCCAAAGCCGAATTGGATGTTCGATGCCGGCGGATAAGTGAACGGGAAAGGGTAGTTCCCTGACTGATTAGTGCAGTTCTGCAAAGCCTGAGTAGCAGGCAAAGTGCAAAGCGGATCCGCGAAGGTGCCGGGATTAACCACATTTGTATTGAGCACGAACTGCGGACTAAACGGTGTCAGATCTGCGAAGCGATTGTTGATGATGCCCGGGATGCGAGTGTCATAGAAGATGCCAAACCCGCCACGTACGCTTGTCTTCGCATCTCCAAACACATCATAAGCAAAGCCAACACGCGGAGCGAAGCTTGCGTAATTCGGACGCACACCGTCTTTTGGCACGCCAGGATCGCCGGGGAAAAACGTTCCTGGAGGCGCGTTCGGAAACTGCGTAGAGCGACGATTGGCGATCAAGTCAGCTAAGCGAAACTGTTCCTGGCGACCCTTGATCTCGCGCCAGGGAAGCGCCGGTTCCCAACGCAAACCGAGATTCAGTGTCAATCGACGCGTCGCGCGATAGTTGTCCTGGACGTAGACACCAAGAAATGTATTTCTGTTCTCTTTGATTTCGCCGGCGCCCTGCCGAAATGCGAGATTGCCGCTGTAGTCGCCCAGCCTGCCTGCCAGAAACGCTGTCATAGAAGGAAAGCTGAACTCGGCTGGTTGAAAGAACTGATTCAACAGATCCACCTTACTGCGTTCTACTACGCCGCCAAAACGTAGATCGTGTTTGCCCGCGGACCAGCTGACATCGTCGCTCCAGGTCATATTGTTGCGGATGAAACTCGCCTGCGGATTGTCGCCGAAACTGAATCCGCCGTTTATGCGAATCTGTTGAATAGCTTTGGCCTCTGGCTGAAAAGGAATTTTCACACCGAAATCCTGAACATTCAACGCATTGCCGGCCGGCCCGCGCGTGGCGTTTTCCGGGGCATAACTAAACCGGAAGTCGTTGATTAGAGTTGTACTGAACACATGACTTTCGTGGAACAGGAAATTCTGTGACTTGATCGTAGAACCATCCGAATAGGTTAAGACGTTACTTGGATCGAAGACTGCGTTCCGCTTGAAGTGATCGTAGAAGTATCGGAATGTGAACTGGTCCTTTCGCGAGAATGAATGATCACCTCGAGCGGTGAACTCTCGAAAGTCCTGCTGGTCCGGTCTTGAAAAACTTGCGCGGTTATTAGCATCACCAACAGGAATGTGCTTGAGCAACTCGATCACAGCAGGATCTGTTGCGCTTGCCCTTTGCGTTGCGTTTGGTACAGTTGCCGAATTTCCCGCAAGCACATTGCGTTGAATTGTCTGCTGATAAGCGGCGAAGAAGAATGTGCGGTTCCGGATGATTGGGCCACCGATTGTGCCACCGAACTGATTGCGCTTTAGCTGATCCTTTCTCGGTGCGTGCCATGGACGTGCGTTGAAGACTGAGTTACGCAAAAACTCGAAGCCGTTTCCATGAAAATCATTTGCTCCTGACTTGGTTATAACATTTACAACGCCACCTGCGTTTTGGCCGTATTGCGCGCTGTAGTTACTCGTTTGTACGCTGAACTCCTGCAACGCATCGGGCATTGGAAACGGTTGATTTACGTTAGTGTATTCGTCGACGTTATTGCCTCCGTCAAGTTGATAACTGACCTGATTCTGACGCGAGCCATTCGTTACTATCGCAACAGCGCCAGGAAATGTTTTAGTGGTTCCTTGAAGCGCTCCGCCTGCATACGTTCCTGTTGGGTTTGCCGGATTCGTCGGATAACTGACGGTCCCCGCCACAAGCAAACTCAATTCAGCGGCATTCCGGCCATTGAGAGGCAACTCTCTCAGACTGCGTTCCTCGATGACCTGCTTCAGAGTCGATGTGGTTGTGTCAATCTGTTCAGTACCGCTGGCTATTGAAACTAATTCCGAGACAGGGCCAACCGCCATCGTCACATTCGCGGTTAATGTTTGATCAGCCAGTAATGTTACTGACTTCTCGGTGTAGGTACTGAAACCACTAGCTGCTACTGTTATGTCATACTCAGCGGGACGCAGCGAATCCAGCGTGTAGTGTCCGGATGAATCCGTGTTGGCGGTGCGTGTGAACCCTCTGCCGACCTGCGTAATGGTGACGGTTGCGTTCACTATGATTGCGCCGGATGGATCTGAAACGTTACCGACGATCTTGCCGAAACCCTGTGCTTGCGCACTGCTCACAAGAAGCAGACAACAGAGAACCGATAGACCCGGCAGGATCCATCGGTTCGGATAGCGCAGTGGCCTAAGGTCGGGGCTAATGCTCAACCGAGATGTCGCGAGCGATGAAGAAACAATTTGGGGAATGCTGAACTTCATTGATGTTCTCCTTTGCTGAGCAGGGTCCAGTGCTAGAGCTGGAGTTGTCGTAGAACTTTGCTGCCGCGGGAACCGAGCTGCTGGGTTAGGTGTCCCGTAAAAGCAGTCAGCCCCGAAAAATTCTTTTCACGTTAGAGGCGCCAGCCGATTAGCTAAATCAGCCCGTTTATCAGTTATTTTGAAAACTCTATATGAAAGCCGTCTGTTAAAGTGGTCAGACCACTATCGGAAGTGGGCTCCTTTTACCACGCGTCAAATCTGGAGTCAAGAGTTTTTGTCTCTGAACTGAACAAAAGATTCATCCCCGGAAAAAGTTTGTATGCCCGCCCCAAACGTAGTTCTTGACACCTTTTGTGGGTAAATGATAAACGTGAGCGTCCTGACATTCGTCCTAAACGGCGCCCCATAGTGGTATGACCTCTATAAATCTTGCTAAATTCCTGCCTGTCCGTTCGGTGAGAACGGGACTGATGCGTGAACAGGTCGTTGATCAAGTCCGCGTCATGATTAAGGAAGGCAAGCTGCGTCCAGGTGATCGCATACCTCCCGAGCGCGAATTAGCAAGGCAATTGGGAATCAGTCGCGCCAGTGTGCGAGGCGGCTTGCGATTCCTTTGCGCGATTGGCGTTCTCACTTCCAGACATGGATCAGGTACTTACGTTGCCGATGGTCCACCTGCGCTCGATAGTGAACCGCTCGACATGCTCGCTGCCTTACATGGATTCACTGCGAAGAAGATGTTCGAAGCGCGCCGGGTGATCGAGGTTGCGGTCGCGGGATTGGCGGCTGAGCACGCCACAGATGATCAGCTCACGAGGATTGCAGAGGAGGTGACTGAAACCTACGCAGCATTGGACAATCCTCGAGAGTACCTGATTCACGATTTTGGGTTTCACCGGGCAGTGGCAGCAGCATCCGATAATCCAATTCTAGCGACGATCATGGGCATGGTCTCTGATGTCTTGTACCAGCGTCGGGTTCAAACAGTTGAACGTGCAGGAGACCTGAAGCAGTCTGTCGATATGCATCGCAGGATCTATCGCGCGATCCGCGCGCGAGACCCACAGACCGCACGCGCCCTGATGAGCGAGCATTTGATACAGGCCGAGCGGGACTTTACATCGGAAGAAATGTCGGAGAGCGTTGATAGCGATGCTCTTAAGAACTCCGCTGGAAATCCCGGTAAACGCAGATCAGCGTAGGAAGTCTTCGGCCACAAAAGGCACAAAGGGCACAACTGGTTTTCGCTTAGGTTTTGTGCTTTTTTGTGCTTTCTTGTGGCGGAAGTTGGAGGTTCTGATGAAGAGACAAAGAGGATGGTTGATTAGCGCTTACCTTATTGCAATTCTTTTAGCTGCGGCAGGTTACCAGGCGCTCTGCCCCTCCAAATCCGCGGCGAGCGCACAAGGTGATGCAAGGACCACAGCATTTTTTGATGTGCGGACCTTTGGAGCAAAGGGCGACGGCAAAACGCTCGATACAGCTGCTATCAATAAAGCGATCGACACTGCAGTAGCTGCAGGTGGTGGCACTGTGCTCTTTCCATCAGGAAATTACCTCTCCGTCTCGATTCACTTAAAGAGCAATATCACTCTGTACCTGGATCAGGGCGCTGTGATCGTCGCAGCGAACACTGGCCCGGGCGTCACATACGATGCGCCGGAGCCAAACCAGTGGGATAGTTATCAGGACTTCGGCCACAGCCACTGGCACAACAGTTTAATCTGGGGCGAGAACCTCGAGAATGTTTCGATCCTTGGACCAGGAATGATCTGGGGAAAGGGATTAGTGCGCCACGGAAACCAATCTCGCACCAAAGAACAGAATGACGCGCTAGGTAATGCGCCACCGGATCCGCGTGGTGGCCCATTTGGTTACCCGAATCCGCGCGATGCGGTGGAACCGGGCTGGGGCAACAAGTCGATAAGCCTGAAACTCTGTCGCAACGTAATCATCCGCGATATCACAATACTGCATGGTGGCCACTTTGCGATCCTGGCGACTGGCGTAGACAATCTCACCATAGACAACGTCAAGATCGATACGAACCGCGATGGTATAGACGTGGATGCCTGCAAGAACGTTCGCATCTCAAACTGTAGTATCAACTCGCCTTTCGACGATGCGATTTGTCCCAAGAGTTCATATGCCCTGGGGTACGCTCGAGCGACTGAGAACGTAACGATTACAAACTGCCAGGTGAGTGGATATGACGAGGGGACCCTCCTCAATGGAACATATAAGCGCAGTTTCAGAAACGTGAGTGGTATTTTTAGTCCGACCGGACGCATTAAGTTTGGCACGGAATCCAACGGTGGTTTCAAGAATATTACTGTCTCAAACTGTGTGTTTGACTATTGTAGAGGCCTCGCACTTGAGACTGTTGACGGAGCTTTGCTGGAGGACGTCACCATAAACAACATTACGATGCGCGACGTGACCAACTCCCCGATTTTTATGCGACTGGGTTTCCGCGGGCGTGGTCCAAAGGACAAAACTTCTGTCGGTGAACTGCGTCGGGTAATACTGAGCAACATCGTCGTTCACAACGCGGATCCAAGGTACGCATCAATCATCAGCGGCATCCCCGGTCACTACATCGAGGACGTATGTTTAAGCAACATACGCATTTACTACCGCGGCGGTGGTACGAAGGCGCAAGCGGCACTTGACCCGCCGGAGAACGAAGATGGATATCCGGAGCCAACGATGTTTGGTGAGATTCCCGCTTATGGTTTCTTTGTGCGACACGTGAAGGGACTGCAAATGAATGATGTGCAGGTTAGTTACTTGAACGAGGACGCTCGTCCACCGATTGCGATGCGCGACGTTAAGGGAGTGGATTTTTATCGATTGCGAGCGCAGCACGGTTCCGACGTGCCAACGTTTTCACTGCGTGACATTGAGGATTTCAGTCTCCAGCAAAGTTGGCCAATGGCTGACGTGAGACTGGATCGGGTGGACATGAAGAAGTTTTAAGTAATGACGAGATCAGTGCAAAAAGGGTTTGAGCCATCCGCCGCGGACGTTGAGCGGCACACGACAGGCAGAAACATTTGGCTGCGCCGCGTACCCAGTGAAGGTGACGAGCCAGGAAAGGTCTCCTCGCATGCGCTTAACTATCAGGTTCTTGATTCGGAAGAGGCTGTTGGTCGCGCTATGTTTGACGAGATTGAAGCCGCAGCGCACGAGGAAAGAGGCGATCTAACGATTGTGATCCTAGGCGGCCGCGGCGGTCAGGCATTACATCGTCTGATAGGTGAGAAGGCACATAACAATGAATTAGATGATCTGCTCTCGCGGCTGAATGTTTTCACCCAGGACGCCCTGACGCCAATGCGCAGCGACAATGCTTTCAGTTTCGTCCGAGACTTTGAGAGACTTCTGGGTGATTCCTTTTTTAGAAAAGTAAAAGCCTTCAATTCAATGCAAACAGACGCTGCAGATCCGGAAGCTGAGTTGACCAGGTATCTCGATGCCTTTGAATCCACGGGCGGCATTGACATCTTTTTCCTGGGCTTAGGACCGGAAGCCGGTGGGGCTTCACACATCTGCTACATCAGGCCCGGATGCGGCGCCGGCGCGAAGGACCTGGCGGGTGTAATTCCTGTTTCACCGAGCATCATTGAGCATCACATCAACAAGTTCAAAGCCGGCGGCACAAAGCCCAATGAAGCTGACGAGATCGAATGCCGCGGCGCAACGCACATTCTGACGTTGGGCCCGGCCGCGGTTCTCGGCGCCAAACGCATCGTCCAATCCATTGTGGATGCAGACAGTGCCCCGGCAAAAATCCAGAGCTTCGAACGTTTGATCAAAACCGATTTGGCGGATGATCCAGAAACACGCAGACGGCAGCTTGATGAAAATCCCGGGCTCTGGATTCGTTTGCACGCGAACGTGCGGTCTTTGGTTTTACCCAACGTGCTCTTAGCGTAACTCGCACCAGGGCCTCAAATCCCACCAACCGCAGAGACTGTGTAAAAACTCTTAGGAATCTGCAGTCGCGACTGGGATAACTCAAGCCAAGTAAATTCGCAGGTCGGGAAGGGGGCAGTCGTGAGTTTGAAGGTTCGCTAAGTTCAAGGCGCCCCCGCTCAAGGTTGAATGCCAGTGCTTATCCCTATCACTTAAGCCTCTGGGTTTACTGCACTGAGTGATTGATTCGATGATCAAGCCTCGGAAACTTGAGCGGGGGCGCCTTGAACTTACCGAACCTTCAAACTAACGACTGCCCCCTTCCCGACCTGCGAATTTACTTGGCTTGAGTTGTCCAAATCCTCGCCTCAAAGCTCCAAAGCATCCTAAGAGTTTTTACACAGTCACTGCGGTTGGTGGGATTTCTGACTTTTGCGCCAAAGCCGGGCGAGTCAAATTATTGGTAGGTTGAAACGAGTTGTCGGCTTCATCCTTGAAATCAGGCTGGCGTTCGTTTTGGTCCGCTGTTTCTGTTATCGGCTCTGTCCGGCGTTTGTGCCAAAGTGTTTCAACAGCCGAAGGAGGTGTGACAAGGAGAAGGCGATTCCACGAACTGTTATCAATTGATACTTCTAGTAATACTTTTGAGTTGAGCGTATAGTTTGATTCACATAGACGCTACTTTGACAATTCTCCGACCCTGCGGAGGCCCTCGCGCTCAGGATCGGGCAAGTCACAAACTCGCCAACCCAGGAGGCTGTCATGAATCAAGCGCAAAAAACTGTTCGTCTTTGTGGTGAAGACCTATCTGCATTTCAACGGTCTCACATTTGCGCATTCTTTCGTACGTCGGACGAAAGATATCGTATGCTGATGCCTTTTATCCGCGAAGGCATGGAACAGGGAGATAAGGCACTTCACATTGTAAATCCCTCGCTTCGCACTGATCACACGCAGCGGATAAGTGAAGGTGGAATCGACGCCGGGAGAGCGGAGGTTGAGGGACAATTAGAGGTCATCGGATGGTACGACGGGCCCTTGCGCGGTGGCCGTTTTGACCTGAGCGAATGGATCGCATCACTTCCGGTAGTTTTGGGTAATGGAAGAACTCAAGGATTTCCTCTAACACGCTTAATCGCAGACATGGAATGGTTGTTGAAAGATCGAGACGCAAACGATCGTGCTCTCGAGTTCGAGTGCCGCGTGAACCTTGCCCTGCCAAAAGATGGAGATGTTGCGATTTGCGCCTACGATCTCGATAAGTTCGGCGCTGCAATTGTTGTTGATGCCCTGCGGACACATCCGATGGTGCTTATCAGCGGAATCGTCCAGCACAATCCGTTTTATGTTCCGCCCGAAGAATTGTTGAAAGAACTGAACGCACGCGAGCCCCCGAACATCGGATCATCTGCCACAGCCTGAAGGACCAACTCGTAATGCTCCTATGATCAATTCGGCAAGCGATAACCAGTCAGAGGAGCAGTGGTTGAGGCGAGGCCTTCGCGATTTAACCGCGTTCACATCGCTTCCGCTGTTGTGTAAGGACAAAAGCCCTCGCGAGATCGCTAATATCCTGGCTTCCGTCCTTCAGTCTACTCTGCGCTCGGATTTCGTATTTGTTCGAGTTACAGGCCCGTTCCCAGAAAAACCAATCGACGTAGCTTGTGCAGCAAGGCGATATGCGAAGGTTGATGCACGTAAGATTTCAGAGCTAGTAGCGCCATTCCTGGAACTGGAATCTGGAGCGCTTGGGGTACCTAACCCAGTTGGACCTGGTGAACTTCAAATTACACTGAGCCCACTTGGTTTCCTGAACGAATACGGAGTGGTGGTCGTTGGGGGATCGCGCGCCAATGGCTTCCCTACAACGACGGACCGATTGTTGATAAACGTCGCAAGCAACCAAGTGGCGACAGTATTGGAAACCGTTGCCCTCCAAATAAGCGAGCGTGAACTCCAGGCGAAAGCTCAATCTCAGCAACGTCTCCTCGAGACTGTCCTCGAGCAGTTGCCTTGCGGCGTCATAATCGCAAATCCGCCGCGCGGCGACATCCTTCTTAAGAATGCGCAAGCAACGGACGTGTTGGATTCCTCGGCCGGCCAACCCGATCGCCAAACCCTGCTCGATTTGGAGGTGGGATTTCGTGCCGGCGGCCAACCTTACGAGGCGAAAGAATGGCCTCTTGCTCGCACCGTATTTAACGGAGAAGTGGTTAAAGACGAGGAGTTTGAATATGTTCGCTCCGATGGCGAGCGCCGATACATTGTGGCGAACTCTGCTCCGGTTCGGAATGATCGAGGGGAGTTAATTGCCGGCGTTGTTGCGTTGCAAGACATCACCGAACTTCGCCTGACCCAGCAGAGACTGCTCCTCAAGAGTGAAGACAAGTATCGCGATTTGATCGATCTTTCTCCCGATGCGATTTTTATCGTGGATAGCGAAGGCAAGTATGTCTCCGGAAATCCCGCAGCACTGGAGCTCGTGAAGTGCACTGAGCTGGAACTCAGCGGCATGCCGGTCATAAATACTTATTTGCCAGAGGAGCGCGGCTCATTTCAGCTCCAGTTTGAGAAATTGAAAACTGAGGCCATTATTCGATTCGAGCGGACGTTTCTGCGGACTGATGGCACTACGGTGCCTGTCGAGGTTTCGGCTTCTCAGGTGCGCTATGGCCATTTTCAAACTGTAGTCAGAAACATCAGCGACCGAAAACGAAGCGAAGCGGCGCTGGAAAAGGCCGAAGAAGCGCTACGCAAGGCGCAGGCAGACTTAGCACACGTCAGCCGGGTGACCACCATGGGGGAACTGGTAGCTTCGATAGCTCATGAAGTCAATCAACCACTCGGTGCGATAGTCACCAACGGCCATGCGTGTGTGCGCCTTCTTTCTCGCGAGGCGCCGGATCTAAATAAGTCGCTCGAAGTTATTGAGCGTATGATCAGCGACGGCATGCGCGCGAGTGAAGTGATTAAGCGGATTCGCGATCTCTTGCACAAGGCTCCTCCTGAAAAGGCGCCGCTGAATATTAACGAGACCGTTCAGGAGGTGATCGCTCTGGTAAGCAGCGACGTGCTCAGGAGTAAGATTGAGTTGGGGGCCGAACTGGCGGCCGATCTCCCGCCCGTCGTAGGAGACCGCATTCAGTTGCAGCAGGTAATTCTGAATCTGATACTAAATGCCAGAGATGCTATGAGCGAGGTGCGCACTCAGCCGCGTGAGCTGCTAATTACAACACTAAAGAATAAGTCTGGTGACGTAGTGGTGGCCGTGCGGGATTCTGGCAAGGGGCTGGACGCAAAGGATGCGGAGCGGATCTTCGACCCCTTTTTTACTACTAAATCAGAAGGCTTGGGTCTGGGGCTATCAATTAGCCGAAGGATCATCGAGGCCCATGGCGGAACGCTTTGGGCTAAACCAAACGAGGGCAAAGGGGCGACAATACAGTTTATCCTTCCACCGAGCAGCGGGAGTGAATCCTGAAGAAAGCCGAACAAGTTTTATTCGTGATCGATGACGGCGGGTGGTGCCGAAGGGGGGACTCGACTCCCCTTCTCCCTCTAACTTATTCGCCGCAAAGGAGTTTCTC
>Ga0137403_10000287_pt1 | contig 64602 bp, 68 predicted proteins | sample CZOMad2_1_16fung_FD_122057 | JGI IMG/M metagenome (GOLD analysis project Ga0137403, IMG submission 122057) | Vadose zone soil fungal communities from Angelo Coast Range Reserve, California, USA - CZOMad2_1_16fungal (Hybrid Assembly) | ecosystem: Environmental > Terrestrial > Soil > Vadose zone...
TACGTTTGCGGCTATCACTGGCGCGACGCGGCGTACCCGTATCCGAACATCGTTGACAGCGGCTTCATCGGAGACTGTTAGCGCGCGAAACTGGGAGGAGCCCGACGCTCGGAGCGCCGGGCTCCTCGTTTCACCTGATTCGGAGCGTGGTGCAGCTGGTTGCGGCGTTGCCGGCGGCGTCGGCGGCCCGGACGCAGAAGCGGCCGAGCAGGAGACTACGCGGTGCGCGCCGCGAGAGCCAGTAGACGACGCTGTCCTCGGTCGGTCTCAGCACCCGGTGCGCTTCCCCCGAACGAAGGAGGCGGAGGCGTCTGGCAGTCTGGGGACGTGCGTCCCCTAGCAGCGCTCTACCGCGTCATCTTCGGCTCGGAGACCGATCCGGCTCTCCGGCCAATCCTCGGCATCAACTTCGCCGGCTCGCTCGCGGGCTCGACCGTCTGGAGCTTCGTCGGGATCTGGGCGATCAAGAAGCTCGGTGCGGATCAGTCCGTGCTCGGCCTCGCCTACCTCGTCAGCGCGCTGATCGGGGTCGGGTCGGGCTACCTGGGCGGCCACCTCTCCGATCACTTCGGCCGGCGGCCACTGATCCTCATCGGCTGGATCGGCCAGACCGCGGTCGTGCTCGGTTTCCTCGCTGCCGGCACCAGCGCCACGGCCGGCCTGCTCGTGCTCTGTTTCGGCGGCCTCTTCTTCCAGATCGGCAATGCCGCCGGACAGGCGCTCGTGGCCGATCTCGTGCCTCACGATCGGCATGAGCCCGCGTACGCGGCCGTCCGGGTCGCCTCGAATCTCGGGGTCACCTTCGGCCCGCCGCTCGGCGGTCTGCTGCTCCTGCTCGGCAGCTGGAACGCGCTTTTCCTCGGCGCCGCGGCCTTCTCGGCCCTCGGCTTCGCGCTCGCCGTCCTCTTCCTGCCGGCCCGGGGCGCCTACGCGCCGGAGGAGCCACCGAGCCGGGGCTCATTCGCTGTCATCGCCCGAGACCGGCCGTTCCTGCTCTTCCTCGTCTCGGCGGCGTTCGCCTGGCTCGTCTACGTCGCATTCGAGACGGTGCTGCCGATCTCGCTGGTCGAGTCGCACGGCTACTCGAGCTCGACCTGGGGCTTTCTTGTCGTCGTGAATCCGCTGCTCGTCACCTTCTTCCAGCTGCGGCTGACCGAACGCGTCACGGCGGTGCCCGCGGCGGTCAAACTGGCTGTCGGGCTGCCGTTGATGGGACTGCCGTTCTTGCTCCTGTCTGTGAATGACGCGCTGCCCGTGGTGATGCTGATCCTGTTCCTGTTCGTGGTCGGCGAGATGCTCTGGGTGCCGACCTCTCAGACCGCAGTTGCGGGGCTAGCTCCGCCGGACCTTCGCGGGGCCTACATCGGGGCTTTCGGGGCGATGGGAGCGATCGGCTTCGCGCTCGCGCCCTTCATCGGCTTGCAGGTGCGACAAAGCTTCGGGGACTCCGCGGTCTGGATGCTGCAGGCCGCACTGTCGCTGGTCGCCGCCGGGACCGGCGCAGCGGCCATTCGGATCGCGCTCGGCCGCGGCCCGGAGGAGCCGGAGCCTGCCTCGGCGACCGTCTAGCCCTGCTCGTACACTCGGGGGGAATGGAGACGATCTCGTTCGCCCGCGGTGTGCCCGCCCCGGAGCTCCTGCCGGTCGAGGAGCTCGCCGATTGCGCCAAGACCGCGATCGAGCGCGGCGGCGCGGCCGCGCTGCTCTACGGCCACACGCTCGGCTATCAGCCGCTGCGCGAGTGGATCGGCGAGCGGCACGGCGTCGATCCGGCACGCGTGGTCGTCACGAACGGATCGCTGCAGGCCTTCCACTTCGTGCTCTCCGCTTTCCGGGGCCGCGTGATCGTCGAGCGGCCGACGTACGACCGGCCCCGGAAGATCCTGAGCGCCTTCGACGAGGTTCCGCTCGACGACGACGGCCTCGATGTCGACCAGCTCGAGCGCCTGCTCGAGAGCGGGGAACGCCCGGCTTTCCTCTACACGATTCCGACCTTCCAGAACCCGGCGGGCGTGACGCTGTCGGAGGAGCGCCGAAGGCGCTTGGCCGAGCTCGCGAGCACCCGGTCGCTACGGATTCTCGAGGACGATCCCTACGGGCTCGTTCGCTTCGAGGGTGAACAGCTCCCGACCCTGTTCGAGCTCGAGGGCGGCCGGAACGTGATGTACAGCTCCTCGTTCTCGAAGACGATCGCCCCAGGTCTCCGCGTCGGCTACGTGATCCTTCCGGAGGAGATCGCCGCCGGGCTGGAAGACATCGTCGCCTCGACCTACATCACACCGGCGCTTGTGACCGAGGCCACGGTGCTCGAGTTTCTCCGCCGAGGCTTGCTGGAGCCGAACCTCGAGCGCGTCCGGGGGCTGCTGCGTGAACGGCGGGATGCGATGCTCGAGGCGCTCGAGCGCGAGCTCGGCGGCCCGGCCCGCTGGTCGCGCCCCCAGGGCGGCTACTTCCTGTGGCTCGAGCTGCCGGAGGGCACCGACGCGACCGAATTGCTCGGCCGCGCGACGCCGGCGGGAGTCACGTTCGTTCCCGGCTCGGACTTCGGCGGCGAGCCCAACTCCGCTCGGCTCGCCTTCAGCTTCGCCTCGCCCGCCGAGATCGACGAGGGCGTAACGCGCCTGGCCGAATTAATTCCCGCTGCGGCGACGGTGAAGCTGCCGTAGCAGCGCTCCGGCGAGTGCCCCGATCACGACGCTGAGCAAGATCAGCCAGATCTGGGAGACCTTCGCCGTGAAGAGCACGAAGTGCAGGTGCACGTTCCTGTGGTTCTCGATGATGAATGCGATCACGTAGGCGACGATCAGGAGGAGGCCGATCAGCTTCGCCCAGAAGCGCGGCTGCCACTCCCGGATCTGCTCCTCGCTCGGCTTGCGAAACCTCGGCATTCGCCGTGAAGTCTAGGTCGCGGCCGGCGAGCTAGGCCGCTGCGCGGCCGGCCATTGCGGCGAGCGGCCGGGGGACCAGCTGCGGCTGACGCGGTCGCATCAACGCGCCGCGGCTTTCGGCCCGGAAGGTCGGGCAGGGAGTTTCGGGCGAGAGTGCGCAAAGCCCCGCGCGGCGGAAGTAGCAGTCATCGCAGGTTGCTTTGGTCGTCTTGCTCATGTGTCTCCTTGCTAAGTGTGGCCGCGCTCTCGAACGAGGGGATCATAGAGCGATTGCCTGGGAGATCAAGGCGAGGATCTTGGAACTTCGCGCACTTTGCGCGGCTTTCGCAAAAGGGTCGTTCAGGCGCTTCCGGGGTGCTTCGCGGGCAGCGTTGCCAGAGCGTGCAACGCCTGTGGAAAGCTCTGCACAGGGACGATCTTCAGCCCCTGCGCATACTTGCGCGCGACCCGGGCGTTCGACCCGGCCGGCACGAGAAAAACGTCCACACCCGCCTCGCTCGCGCCGATCGTTTTCTGCTTGACGGCACCGATCGGGAGCACCGAGCCGTCCAGCGCGAGCTCACCGGTGGCCGCGACCTTGTAGCCGTTGTCGACGTTGTGGCCGAGCTCCTCCATCAGGTCGAGCGCGAAGGCGAGCCCGGCCGAAGGTCCGCCGACGCCCTGGGTGTTGATCCGAACTTTGATCGGGAGCTTGCCGACCGAGCCGCCGGTCTCGTCGACGAGGATCCCGATCGCTGCCTGGCGCTTGTTGTCGGTGCTCGCGATCGTCCGGATCTTCGCGGTAGCGGTGCGTCCAGAACGGCTGTAGGTGATGGAAAGCGTGGCGCCGGGCCGGTGGCTCGCGATCAGAGTGTGAAGCCGGCCGAGGCTGTGCACCTGCTTTCCGTTCACCGCCAGGATCTTGTCTCCGGGCCGGAGGACCCGGCCGACAGGTGCCTTGCGCAGAACGCCGCGGACGACGACGTTCGGCAGCTTGATCGGTACGCGGTAGCCGAGGCGTCGGAGGGCGACGGCCGCGGCGATCTTCTGCGAGTCCGCCATCTGCGTGAGGTCGATCTGCTGCGCTTGTTTGGCCGTCGCGTCGCCGAGCACGTCGCGCTTCGGGAGGAGGGTGGCGCCGCGCGCGAGCGGGCGGCCGAGCAGATCCTCGAGCAGGTGGGCCTTGCGGAAGCGGACGTCCACGAAATAGACACCGCCGCTCTCCGTCGCAGGATGCTCGCCGGCGATGCTCACGAGGGGCTCCAGCGGGTGCGCGCGGTCGGGCAGGAAGACGTAGTACTTGTCCGAGGGGATCAGGTAGAGAACGCTCAGCGCGATCACAGCTAGGAGGAGGCCCGCGCCGGCCGCCCGGGCGAGCGTTAGCGATCGCATCGCACAAATGGTACTTGTGCGTCTGAGGGTGACCGGCTCAGATCGGGAGGCGCGTCAGGGTCGCTTAGAGCAAGGAGCGAGTCAGCCCACCGTCAACCGGGATGACGGCGCCGGTCACGTAGCTGCCGCGGTCGGACGCGAGGAAACAGATCACGTCGGCGACCTCCTCGGGGCGGCCGAACCGCCGCAGCGGAATCTGCTCCATGTCGGACGCGCGCGAGCGCTCGGCATAGACCTCCATCAGCCGCGCCGTCTCGATCCGGCCGGGGGCGATCGAATTGACGGTGATCTTCTGCGGACCGAGCTCGCGCGCCATCGTCTTCGCCCAGCCGATCACGCCGGGGCGGATCGAGCTGGAGAGGGCGAGGTTGTCGGCGGGCTCGCGGACGCTACTCGAGGCGATGTTGATGATTCGGCCGTGGCCGCTCCGCTCGAGCTGGGGAAGGCAAAGCCCGGTCAGGCGAACGACCGAGAGCAGCAGCAGCTCGACTGCGCGCTCGACGTCGTCGTCGGTGAGTCCGACCGCCGGGCCACGAGGCGGCCCGCCGCTGTTGTTGACGAGGATGTCGATGCCGCCGAAGGCCGCCACGGTTCGGTCGACCAGCCGTTTCAGGTCGGCCGGGTTCGTGACGTCTCCTCGCACGGCAAGCGCGCCGAGCCGTTCGGCTTCCCGGTCGAGAACATCCCGCCTGCGCGCAAACATGGAGACGTTCGCGCCTTCGCGCGCGAGCGCCTCGGCCGTCGCGAGCCCCATGCCCGAGGAGGCACCGCAGACGATCGCGGTACGCCCTTTCAGGCCTAGCTCCAAACCGACCCCCTCCCCGCCCAAACCCCACCCTGGGTGGGGACGAGAGTCCACCCGCCACCCGCGGCGAGCGTACTCCGGATTTGCGCACGAGTCTGTGACGGAAGTGCGCCGAAACTGTGACGATTCGTCCCCAGGACGGGCAGCGGACTGCGGCCCGACACTACGTCGTCAGGACGCCGACGACCTCGCGGACCGCGTCGGCGGACTCGTTCAGCATCGTCTGCTCGTCCTCGGAGAGCTCGAGCTCGACCACCTCTTCGATGCCGCCGCGGCCGAGCTTGACGGGCACGCCCATGTAGAGCCCTTCGATTCCGTATTCGCCCTCGAGATACGCCGTGCAGGGCAGCATCCGCTTCTCGTCGAGCATGATCGCGTCGACCATCTGCGCCGCCGCCGCCCCGGGCGCGTACCAGGCCGAGGTGCCGAGCAGCTTGACGAGCTCGCCGCCGCCCTTGGCGGTTCGCTCGACCATCGCCTGGATCGCGTCCTCGCTGGCCAGCTTTCGTACCGGGACGCCGCCGACGGTGGTTGCGGAGACGACCGGCACCATCTGGTCGCCGTGCCCACCGAGCACCATCGCGGTCACGTCCTTCACGGAGGCGCCGGTCTCCCAGGCGATGAAGGTCGAGAAGCGCGCGGTGTCGAGAATCCCGGCCATCCCGAAGACGCGCTCCTTCGGCCAGCCGCTAACGCTTTTGGCGACATGGCACATGGCGTCGAGCGGGTTCGAGACGACGATCAGGATTGCCTCGGGGCTCTGCACCGCCGCGGCCTCGACGACCTGGACGACGATCTTCTCGTTGATCGAGACGAGATCGTCGCGGCTCATGTCGCCAGTGCGCGGCACTCCCGCCGTGATCACGACCACATCGGACTCGGCGCTCTCCTCGTAGGCGTTCGAGCCGACGACGTTCGGCTCGTAGCCGAGCACCGCTCCCATCTGGTTGATGTCGAGCGCCTTGCCCTGCGGCAGCCCTTCCTTGATGTCGACCAGGACGACGTCGGCGTAGTCGCGCGCCGCCAGCACCTGGGCGCAAGTTGCGCCGACAGCGCCGGCGCCGACCACGGTGACTTTGCGTCGCTCGCTCAGACCCGTGCCCCCATCTTGTCGATGATCGCGTCCGCGACCTCGCTCGTGCCGACCGCGGTCGGGTCGTCGCGCGAGGGCTTCATGTCGTAGGTGACGCTGGCGCCTTCGCGGATCACGTCCGCGATCGCGCTCTCGAGCCGCTCGGCCGCCTCGGCCTCGTCGAGATGGCGGAGCATCAGCATTCCGGAGAGCATCATCGCGATCGGGTTGACCTTGTTCTGGCCGGCGTACTTGGGCGCCGAGCCGTGCGTCGGCTCGAAGATCGACGCGTTCTCGCCGAAGTTTGCCCCGGGTGCCATGCCCAGGCCGCCGATCATCCCGGCCGCCAAGTCGGAGACGATGTCGCCGTAGAGGTTCGGCAGCACGAGGACGTCGTATTCGTCCGGGCGCTGGACGAGCTGCATGCACATGTTGTCGACGATCCGGTCGTCGAATTCGATGTCGGTGTTCTCCTGGGCGACCTCGCGCGCGACCCGTAAGTAGAGGCCGTCCGTGAACTTCATGATGTTCGCCTTGTGAACGGCCGTGACTTTGCGGCGGCCGTTCCGGCGCGCGTAGTCGAATGCGAACTGAACGACCCTGCGCGTTCCCGAGACCGAGAGCGGCTTGATCGAGATGCCTGCGTCGCCATGTCGCAGGGTGCCGCCCTGGGCCTCGATCCACTCGATCAGCTCGACCGTCTCGGGCTTGCCCTGCTCGTATTCGATGCCGGCATAGAGGTCTTCGGTGTTCTCGCGGACGATCACGAGGTCGACATCGTCGAAGCGCGTGCGGACGCCCTCGTAGGTCTTGCACGGACGCACTTGCGCGTAGAGGTCGAGGGCCTTCCGCAGACCGACGTTGACCGAGCGAAAGCCGCCGCCGACCGGCGTCGTGATCGGGCCCTTGATCGCAACGCCGGTGCGCCGGATCGATTCGAGCGTCTGCTCCGGCAGCGGATTGCCGCCGAACTGGTCCATTACGTCGGCGCCCGCCTGCTGGACGTCCCAGTCGAACTCGACGCCCGTCGCCTCGAGGACGCGGCGCGTCGCCTCGGTCAGCTCGGGGCCGGTGCCGTCGCCGGGGATCAAAGTCACTTCGTGTGCCACGGTCGGGGAGCCTACCCAAGCTGCCGCGGCCCCCGACTCGGGTAGCTTTCTGCGCTATGGCGGACGATTTCAAGCCGGGTCTCGAGGGCGTCGTCGCGGTCGAGACGGAGATCGCTGAGCCCGATCGCGAGGGCGGCTCGTTGCGCTATCGCGGCATCGACATCGAGGAGCTCGTCGGCCGCTACCCGTATGAGAACGTCTGGGGACTGCTCGTCGACGACGACCTCGAGTCGAAGATGCCGGATCCCGAGCCGTACGAGCCGGCGGGCCTCACCGGCAACGCTCCCTCCGACCTACAGGCCGAGACGGCACGTCTCTCGGGCGTCTGGGGTCTGGGCAAGCTGAACGAGATCTCCGACGAGCAGGCCCGCGAGGATCTCGGCAGGCTCTCGGCGCAGATGATGTCGATCGTCGCCCACTCGGCGCGCCTCGCCGACGGGAAGACGGATGTCGTCCCGGACGACGTCGTCGCCCAGGGCGAGACCGCAGCCGAGAAGTTTCTGCTCCGCTGGCGCGGTGAGGCCGATCCTCGCCACGCGAAAGCGATCGACACCTACTGGATCTGCACGGCCGAACACGGCCTGAACGCGTCGACGTTCACGGCCAGGATCGTCGCCTCGACGGGCGCCGACTGCGGCGCCTCCCTCTCGGCGGCGGTCGGTGCGCTCTCGGGGCCGCTGCACGGCGGCGCGCCGGCCTACGTCAAGCCGATGCTCGAAGAGGTGGCGCAGTCGGGCGACGCCGAGCGCTGGGTCAGGGACACGCTCGCCGCCGGGAAGCGGATCATGGGCTTCGGGCACCGCATCTACCGGGCGGAGGATCCGCGCTCGCGGCTGCTGAAGCGCACGGCGAAGGAGCTGGGCTCGACGCAGGTCGAGCTGGCGGAGGAACTGGAGCAGGTGGCGCTTGCCGCGCTGCAGGAGCGGCATCCCGAGCGGGTGCTCGCGACCAACGTCGAGTACTACTCTGCGATCGTTCTCGACGTGGCCGAGATCCCGCCTCGGCTCGCACCCGCGATGTTCGCCTGCTCTCGCGTCGCCGGCTGGTCGGCGCACATCCTCGAGCAGAAGCGAACCGGCCGCCTCTTCCGGCCCTCGGCGCGCTACGTCGGCCCGGCGACCCGCTCGCTCCAGTCGGTCTCTTGACGCTCGCCGAGGCCGCCGCCCAGGCCGACGACCTCGCGCAGCAGGGCTCAGAGCGCGAGCTTGCGCAGCTGCGTTCGCAGTGGGACGAGGAGCTTGAGTCAGCCGCGCGCAGCCCGGATTACCGCGAGCGCGCCGTTGCCTACCGGGCGATCGGGCAGTTTCGGTTTAGACAGAAGCTCGAGTTGCTTCGCCGGGGCCTCGACGACGAGAGCCCGGCCTGCCGGGGCTCGGCCCTGCTGGCGCTAGAGCTCCTCTCCCGCGACCATCCGGGCGATATCAACGCAGACCGGCCGCTGCTGCACAAGCTGGTTTCGGACGCTGAGGAGAATCCGGCCGTCCGCAGGCTGGCCGTCATGTCTCTGAAGAACGGCTCGCCTCAGCGCGACACGATCGTGATCCTCGAAAGTCTCGCCGGCGACGACGAAGCCGACCGCGAGCTAAGAGCGGCCGCAAAGCGGGTCGCCGAGCTGCTGAAGAAGAAGGGCCGCTAGCGGCAGGTGCAGCCGCTGCGCAGCTGCCGCCCGCACGACTGACAGTAACGGCGGCGGTTCTTCCAGCCGAGCAGGCTCTTCTGGATCCCGGAGAGAGTCATCAGCAGCGCGACGCAGAAGCTCGAAGCAAAGAGGGCGAGCGCGTGCGGGCCAAGCGACATCCTCCCTGGTTTTCGACAGTTTTCAGCTCTTTGAAACCCCGCGCCGGCGTGCGTGCGGGTGAGCGCTGAAATAGAGCTCGCGGCGGCGGCGGTCGCTGACGTGCGTGTAGAGCTCGGTGGTGGCGAGGTCGGCGTGGCCGAGCATCTCCTGGACGCTGCGGAGATCGGCGCCTCCTTCGAGCAGGTGAGTGGCGAACGAGTGGCGGAGCAGGTGGGGGTGGACCCGCTCCGGCTCGAGCCCTGCCTTCTCTGCCAGCCGGCGCAGCACGAGGAAGATCCCGGCACGGGTCAGACCTCCGCCCTGGGCGTTGAGGAAGAGCTCCGGCCGGTGACGGCGGTCGAGGTGGGGGCGCCCGCGCGAGAGGTAGCGCCGCAGCGCGTCGGCCGCGGGCCGGCCTAGGGGGACGATCCGCTCCTTTGAGCCCTTGCCGGTCGCTCTGACGAGCCGCTGCTCGAGATCGACGTCGGTCTTGCCGAGGCCGACCGCTTCGCCGACCCGCAGCCCGGCGCCGTAGAGCAGCTCAACCAGCGCGCGGTCGCGGAGCGAGCGTGGGGTCGTCCCGGCGGCGGCGTCGATCAACCGTTCGGCCTCGGACGGCGACAGCGTGCGCGGCAGCCGGCGCGCCTTGCGTGGCAGTGCGACGGCAGCGGCGGGGTTGTCGCTCCGCGCTCCGAGCAGCACGAGATGGCGATAGAAAGACCGGGCCGCCGCGGTTCGGCGCGCGATCGTCGCCGGCGAGCGGCCCTCGGCGCGCAACTCGGCGAGATAGCGCTCGATCTCCTCGGTCGTTACGGCCTTGAGGGGTCGCTCGACGTGCGCCGCGAGATCGAGCAGGTCGCGGCGGTACGCGTCGACGGTCCGCGGCGCCCGCGTCGCCGCGAGGAGTGCGAGGAAACCTTCGAGGTCAGGGTCTCTGGCCGCTGCTGCCATCCCCGGCCTGATTTCGGGGCGCCGAGCCGATCGCCTGCGTCGCCGCGGCAGCCTGCACAGCCGGCGGCGACCCCGTTTGGCGCAGAATCGGCGCGTTCCCGACCCAGACACGTGCGCCCGAGGGGGCTATCGTCGTCGTCGAGGGAGGAGGGAAGAGCCCCACCCAATAAAGGGCGGGGGCTGTGCCCGTCGCGTGCGCGCGTGAACAGGGTCCGCTCGCGAGACGACTCTAGGACCGAGGATGCGAGCGGTCGTAGACGCGGCGCAGGCGGCGGCCGTCGACGTGCGAGTAGATCTGCGTCGTCGAGAGCGAGCTGTGCCCGAGCAGCTCCTGAATCGTGCGCAGGTCGGCTCCTCCCTCCAGCAGGTGGGTGGCGAACGCGTGGCGCATCCGGTGCGGGTGCGGCAGCAGCCGCCGGAGGGTGCTCGTGTCCAGGCGCCGGCCTCGCGCGGACAGGAAGAGTGCATTCTCGGCGCCTCGCGCCAGGTCGGGGCGGGCCTGGTGCAGGTAACGGGCCAGCCAGTGCGCGGCCTCCTCGCCGAGAGGAACCATGCGCTCTTTGCCGCCCTTGCCGCGCACGTGAACGAGCTCCTGCTCGAAGTCGACGTCACCCAGATTCAGGTCGACGGCTTCGCGACTGCGGAGGCCGGCCGAGTAGACGAGCTCGCCGAGCGCGCGGTTTCGCAGGCCGAGCGGGCCGTCCTGCTCCAGCCCGGCGAGCGCCGAGTCGACTTCTTCCAACTTCGGAGCCTCGGGCAGCCGCCGTGGCCGCTTCGGCGCGAACGAGGTATCCGGAACCCGCTCGGGGCCGAGCGCGAACCGTACGAGCGCCCGCACCGCGGCGAGCTTCCGCGCGATCGTGGCCGGGGCCAGCTTCGGACGGCGCCGGCCGAGCTCGGCGGCGTACTCCGCGAAGGCGCGAACGTCGAAGTCGTCGAGTCTCAGTCCGCGGCTAGAGAGCCAGCTGCTGAACTGGCGCACGTCGACGCCGTACGCACGGCGCGTCGAATCCGACAGCGCGGGGCTCTCGAGGAACCTTGCAACTCGGTCGTCCACGAAGGCGCGATTCGCGCTCGCGCGACCGAAGCCTCTACGTGGCGTCGCCCGCCACCAGCGAGAAGACGGCGTAGTCGACGCGGCGGCCCTGGCGCGCGTTGAATCCGCTCGCGCGAAGCGTTCCCTCGCGTGTGTACCCGGCCTTCTCGGCGACCCGGAGGGACGCCGTGTTGAGGACATCCGCCCGGAGCTGCACCCGCTGGGCGCCGGCCTCGCGCAAGGCCCAGTCCGAGAGAAGTCTCAGCGCGCGCGTCGTCAGCCCGCGCCCGCGGGCCGGCGCCGCAGTCCAGTAGCCGACCTCGACGTTCGCGAGCTCACGGTCGAGCACTTGCAGCGCGATCGAACCGGCGACGTCGCCGGAGGCGCAATCGACGACCGCGAAGAACACGCCGAGCCCGTCCTTCCAGGCCGACTCGGTCGAGACCACGTACTCGCGCGCGTCGCTCACGCGGTACGGGCTCGGCAGCGCGTGAATCCAGCGGGCGATCTCGACGTCGTCGCATGCCGCGGCGATCGCCGGCACGTCGTCCAGCGTCCACGGTCGCAGCGAAACGATTCGGTCCGAGAGAGGGGGATCAGGGGGCCGCAGCTCCATGGAGCCACGGTACAAGCCGCCTGGAAACCGCAGCATGCGTACGATATGACCCTCGACCCGCGCAAGCCGGGTCTCGTTTTTTGCGCCACCGGAAAGGAGACGCGGCGTGGCAATGACGATCGGAGCCGAGGGGCGAATCGATCTCGGCGAGCACGGAATCGACGCCGACGGCCGCGTACACGTCCATCCCTCGACCTCGGTCCTCTACACGCACACGCTGCGCCGAAACGAGGGCCGGCTCGCAGAAGGCGGCCCGCTCGTCGTCGACACCGGGCGCCACACGGGGCGTTCCCCGAAGGACAAATTCCTCGTCCGGGAGCCCGGGTCGGAGGATCGAGTCTGGTGGGGCACCGTCAACCAGGAGCTGAACGAAGAGCAATTCGAGGGGCTCCGCGACAAGGTCACCTCGTTCCTCGAGCATCAGGACCTCTACGTGATCGATTCGTTCGCAGGCGCTGATCCGGCGCACCGCCTCGGCGTTCGCCTGATCACCTACAGCCCGTGGCATGCGCTCTTCGCGAAGACGCTCTTCATCGAGCCCACCGACGAGGAGCTCGAGGATTTCGAGCCCGGCGCGCTGATCCTCCACGCCCCGGTCGTCGAGGCGGAGCCGGAGGAGGACGGCACCCGCAGCTCGACGTTCGTCGTCCTGCACCTGAGCCGCAGCGAGATCGTGATCGGCGGGACCTTCTACGCCGGCGAGATCAAGAAGTCGATCTTCACGCTGATGAACGACCGGCTACCGCTCGAGGGCGTCCTGCCGATGCACTGCTCGGCGAACGTCGGCGAGGAGGACGACGTCGCGATCTTCTTCGGGCTCTCCGGCACCGGGAAGACAACGCTCTCCGCGGATCCGAGCCGCCACCTGATCGGCGACGACGAGCACGGCTGGTCGGACAACGGCGTCTTCAACTTCGAAGGCGGCTGCTACGCGAAGGTGATCCGCCTCTCGCCGGAGGCCGAGCCTGAGATCTACAAGACGACGCAGAGCTTCGGCACCGTCCTCGAGAACGTGATCATCGACGAGCGCGGGGTGCTCGACCTCGACGACGACTCGAAGACCGAGAACACGCGCGCCGCCTACAAGCTCGAGCAGATCGCGAATGCGTTGCCGACCAAGCGTGCGGGCCATCCGAGCTCTGTCGTCTTCCTGACCGCGGACGCATTCGGGATCCTGCCGCCGATCGCGCGCCTCTCACGCGAGCAGGCAAAGTTCTACTTCCTGTCGGGCTTCACGGCGAAGCTCGCAGGCACCGAGATCGGCGTCACCGAGCCGCAGCCGACCTTCTCCGCCTGCTTCGGCGCGCCGTTCCTGACGCAACCGCCTGCTGTCTACGCCCACATGCTCGGCGAGCGGCTCGACCGTCACGGCGCGACGGTCTGGCTCGTCAACACCGGCTGGACGGGCGGTCCCTTCGGCGAGGGCGAGCGGATGCCGATCGCCGCGACGCGGGCGCTGTTGTACGCAGCGCTGTCCGGCGGGCTCGCGGGCGCCGAGTTCAGAACGGACGAACTCTTCGGCTTCGAGGTTCCGACAGCCGTTCCGGGTGTCGACTCGAGCCTGCTCGACCCGCGCTCGACCTGGCACGACGCCGAGGCGTACGACCGCAAGGCCCGCGAGCTGGCGCAGATGTTCCGCGACAACTTCGAGCAGTTCGTAGCCGACGCGGGGGCCGACGTGGCCGCTGCGGGCCCACGCGTCTGAGAGCGCAAGCGACGCTGTCTCTAGCGTCGCAGACTCGTCCGGACATCTTGCGGCGGGTCGACGGAATGACGACGATCCAATGCTTGGAAGCGTCCGACGAGCCCGTGATCTACCGCACGGAAGTGCTGGCTATCATCGGTGCGTTGGCAGATCTAATGGTCGAACTGCGTCGGATCCGCGAGCTCTCGGAGGAAAGCGGTGAAGAAGAAGCCGACTAAGAAGGAGCGGAGCGAGCGGGCCCGACTCGAGGCGGAGAATTCGCCGATCGTGCGACAGCTCCGCGAGCTCTACGAACGCGGCATGGCCGAGCTTGCCGAGCGGCGCAGGCTCGATCCTGACGCGCGCTAGTCTCGCCTCAGCTGCAACGAAGCCGCAGCCCAAGCGCTTGCGATAGCGTCCGAGCGAGTGGAAGCGAAGCACGACGTGCTGATCGTCGGTGCCGGCTGCGCGGGAATGCGGGCCGCGATCGAGGCTTTCGATGCAGGCGCCGACGTCGCGCTTCTCTCCAAGATCCACCCTGTTCGGAGTCACTCGGGCGCGGCCGAAGGCGGGATCAACGCGGCGCTCGGCAACGCCTCCGAGGACGACCCCCAGAAGCATGCCTTCGACACCGTCAAGGGCTCTGACTACCTCGGCGACCAGGACGCGGTCGAGGTGCTCTGCAACGAGGCGCCGGACGACGTCTACCAACTCGAGCACTGGGGCGCGGTCTTCTCGCGCACCGAGGACGGACGGATTGCCCAGCGCCCGTTTGGCGCCGCGGGCGAGCCGCGCACGGCTTACGCGGCCGACATCACGGGCCACGTGCTCGTCCACGTCCTCTACGAGCAGGTGATGAAGCGCGACATCCAGACGTACGAGGAGTACTTCGCCTGGCAGCTCGTGATCAACGACGACCGCTGCCAGGGCGTGATCGCCTGGGATCTGCTGAACGGCGGCCTGAAGACGATCGGCGCCAAGACGGTGATCCTCGCAACCGGCGGCGCGGGCCGGCTCTACGTCGGTACCACCAACGCCTACGCCTGCACCGGCGACGGGATGACGATGGCGCTTCGCGCCGGCGTGCCGCTGAAGGACATGGAAATGATGCAGTTCCATCCGACCACGCTGGCGCCGACTGGGATCCTGATCACCGAGGGCACGCGCGGCGAGGGCGCCTACTTGTTGAACTCCGAAGGCGACCGTTTCCTCAAGCGGTACGCGCCGAACGCGATGGAGCTCGCGTCGCGCGACGTCATCTCGCGTGCCGAGCAGACCGAGATCGACGAGGGGCGGGGTGTCGACGGCAACGTCCTGCTCGACATGCGGCACCTCGGCGCCGAGAAGATCATCGAGCGGCTGCACGGAACCCGCGAGCTGGCGATGACCTACGCCGGCGTCGATCCGATCCACGACCCGATCCCCGTGCGGCCGGGCGCCCACTACCACATGGGCGGCGTCGACACCGATCTCGACGGGCGCACCGAGCTCGAGGGCCTCTACGCGGCCGGCGAGTGCGCCTGCGTCTCTGTCCACGGCGCCAACCGCCTTGGCGGCAACGCGCTGATGGAGACGATCACCTACGGGAAGCGAGCCGGTCGCCACGCCGCCGACTGGGCCTTGACGCACACGACGATCGAGGTGCCCGAGTCGGTCGAGGCGGACGCCGAGCGTGACCTCAAGGTCCTGCTCGACCGCACAGACGGAGAGCGGCCGTGGTCGATCCGCAACGAGCTGGCTGAGACGATGCACGAGAACTTCGGCGTCTTCCGCCGTGAAGATCAGATGCGCGAGCAGGGCGAGATCGTCTCGGGCCTGCGCGAGCGCTACGAGCACATCGTCGTCGACGACAAGGGAGACGTGTTCAACAACGACCTCACCCAGGCACTCGAGCTCGGCTTCCTGCTCGAGCTGGCCCAGTGCATGGTCGTCTGCGGACTCGCCCGCAAGGAGAGCCGCGGCGCCCACGCGCGCCCCTACGATTACCCGGACCGCGACGACGAGAACTACCTCAGGCACACGCTCGTTCGCTGGATCGCCGACGCCCCGGTCCTCGACTGGAAGCCGGTGACGATGACCAAGTGGCAGCCGATGGAGCGGACGTACTGATGAATGTCGCGCTCAAGATCTGGCGCTACGACGCAGACAGCGGTGACCGCGAGCTTCGCGACTACGAGATCGAGGCGCCCGAGTGGGCTTGCCTGCTCGACGTGCTCGACCTGATCAAGGACCAGCAGGACGGCACGCTGGCCTACCGCAAGAGCTGCCGGATGATGATCTGCGGCTCCTGCGGGATGCGGATGGACGGCCGCGCGGTCCTCGCCTGCAAGGAGCGGATGCTGCCGATCGTCGAGCGCGGCCACGTGCCGGTGATCTCCGCGATGGGGAACATGCCGATCGTCAAGGACCTCGTCGTCGATATGGATCCGTTCTGGAACAAGATCCGGCGGATGAAACCGTGGCTCGAGCCCGGCTACGACGAGGTGCTCGAGCAAGAGCGGATCGTCTCGCAGCAGCAGACGAACGTGATCCAGAAGGAAGCGCTTTGCATCATGTGCGGCTGCTGCGTCTCCGAGTGCAACTCGATGGAGTCGGATCCCGAGTTCTTCGGGCCGGCCGCGCTTGCGAAGGGCTTCCGCTTCGTCGGCGACGTGCGTGACCAGACCTCGGTCGAACGGCTGGAGGACTACAACGACGAGCACGGGATCTGGGACTGCACCCGGTGCTACTTCTGCAACGAGCGCTGCCCCAAAGGAGTCGACCCGCGCGACGCGATCGCGAAGCTCGGAGCGGAGTCGGTCAAGGAGGGGATCGACCGCGACATGGGAGCGAAGCACGCGAAGTGGTTCGTGAAGTCGGCCGAGACCACCGGCTGGCTGCGCGAGACCGAGCTCGTGCCGAAGACGCAGGGCATCGTCGCCGCCGTCAAGCAGACGAAGTTCGCGATCGGCCTCGCCAAGCACGGCAAGGTGCCGCCGCCGATCCCGCCGCATGTGGCCGCGGACGTGGGCGAGGCGCGGGCGCTTCACCAGCTCGTCCGCGAGCAGGGTCGCGAAGGGGCGCTGGGGATCGTCCAGGGCGAGCGCGCGCTGGCGCGGATCGAGCACACGGACGCGGGCGGCGTCCGCCGCGACACGCCTGAGGTCACGCCCGGCGAAGAGCCGCCGAAGGCGGAGGGATGACCAAAGTCGCCTACTACAAAGGCTGCCTCGCTTCGCTCTCCGCGAAGGAGCTCGACACCTCGACCCAGGCGCTGGCGCCGATGCTCGACCTGGAGCTGGACGAGCTCGAGTCGGTCACCTGCTGCGGCGCCGGCGACATCCACGAGGCCGAGCCCGACTACTACCTGCACCTGAACGCTCGGATCCTGGCTTACGCCGCCGCCACCGGGGCCGAGACGCTGATGACGATCTGCAACGTCTGCACGCTGAACCTGCGGCAGGCGAACTTCCAGCTGGTCAACGACCCCGAGCTGCGCGCGCGCGTGAACACGAACCTGGCAACGGTTGGCGTGCCACCCTACGAGGACGACATCGACGTCAAGCACCTGCTCTGGCTGATCGTCGAAGACGACGGCGCCCAGCGTCTCCGCAAGGTCGCCCACAAGGGGCTGAAGGGCCTCAAGATCGCGCCCTTCTACGGCTGCCAGATCCTGCGGCCGTCAAAGCTGCTCGGCTTCGAGGATCCGGATCGCCCCTGGTCGCTCGAGGCGATCATCGAGGCCTGTGGCGGCGAGGCGATCGACTACCCGGCCAAGATCAAGTGCTGCGGCTTCCCGATCATCCAGGCCCGCGAAGACGTCGCGATGGGGGAGCTGATCCAGCCGATCGAGCAGGCCTCGGAAGCGGGCGCGGACGCGATGGTGACGCCGTGTCCGCTCTGCCACCTCTCGCTCGACGCCTGGCAGTCGAAGCTGAAGGCCACGACGGGCCGGGACTTCAAGATGCCGATCCTGCATCTATCGCAGCTCGTCGGCGTCGCTGCCGGGCTCGAGGAGTCCGAGCTCAAGTTCAAGCGCCACGTGGTCTCGGTCGACCCTGTGCTCGAGAAGCTCGAGGTCTGAGCGCGTCTAAGCCGGGAGCTGCGAGCCCAGGTCTCGCAGCGTCTCCAAGATCAGGTCGACGTCGGCGCTCGTCGTCCGCCAGTTGACGAAGGCAGGGCGGAAGGCGACCGTGCCGGCCCAGCTGGTCGTGCCGACGTAGATCCGGCCGTCGGTCAGCACCGCGTCGGCGATGCGCTCGTTCAGGTCGTCCAGCTCGGTTTCGGCCACTCCGGGTGGCCGGTAGCGGAAGCAGACGACGTTCAACGGCACGGGCGCCAGGAGCTCGAAGTCGTCTGACTCCTCGACCTGCGCGGCGAGCCGCGCGGCGTTGTCGAGGCTACGCTCGACGATCGCCCTGTAGCCGCTGCGGCCGTAAGCGGCGAGTGTCGCCCAGACCGCGAGCGAGCGCGCCCGGCGCGAGAGCTCCGGCGCTCGGTAGGCGAAGATCGGGCGGTCGTCCGACGCTTCCGGCAGGTACGCCGCCCCAGCCGCGAACGTGCGCGTCAGCAGTTCCGGGTCGCGCACGAACGCGAAGCCGCAGTCGAAGGGGACGTTCAGCCACTTGTGGCCGTCCGAGATCACGGAGTGCGCCCGCTCGACCCCGGCCGCGAGCTCGGCCGTGCGCGGCGAGACGCGCGCAAACAATCCGAACGCGCCGTCGACATGCAGCCAGGCTCCGTACTCGTCGCAGAGGTCGGCGATCCGCTCGATCGGATCGAACAGGCCCGCGTTCACCTCGCCGGCGTTTCCGATCACGATCGCCGGTGCGCCGTCGAGGGCGCGAAGCTCACGCTCGAGGGCCGCCAGATCCATCGCGCCCACGGAGTCGGCGCACGTCGTCAGGCGACCGCGGCCGAGTCCGAGCATCCCAAGGGCTTTCAGCCCGGTCACGTGGATGAACCCACTGGTCAGAACCGGCGCCTGCGGCAACCCGGCGAGCCCTTCGACCGAGACATCGGCGCCGTGGCGCTCGCCCCACCACTGCCGTGCGGCCGCCAGTCCCGTGAAGTTGGCCATCTGCCCACCGGTGACGAGCACGCCGTCCCAGTCGGCCGGGAGCCCGAACAGCTCGCGCAGCCAGCGCAGCGAGATCAACTCGAGCCTGGAGGCGAGCGGGCTCGCGTCCCAGCCGCCTGAGTTCTGATCGAGCAGGGATGTCAGCCAGTCGGCGCCGAGCGCCGCCGGCGTCGTTCCTCCCATCACCCAGTGGAAGAAGCGCGGTCCCGAGGAGCGCACGTGCGCATCGAGCCCGCCCTCGATCAGCTGGTCGAGCGCTGCGAGCGTGCCCAATCCATCTTCCGGCAGGGGCCCGCCGAAGGCCTCGGCTGCCTCGTTGGAGCGGGCAAGCCGGACCGGCGCCGTCGGAAGCGACGCCAGGTACGCGTCGGCTTCACGCGCCACCCGCTCGAGTGCCGCCAGGCTGTCGGCGGGCTGTTCGAGCGGGTCGGACACGTTGCCGAATCTACAGTGTCGCGCGATGCGGACCGCGATCCCGATTGCAGCCGGCGCTGCCGCTGCAGGCGCACTTGCCTGGGGCCACTTCGAGGCCGGCTGGGTGCGGCTCGAGGAGCTCGAATGCCCACTCGAGCGCTTGCCGCGCGAGCTGGCCGGTGTTCGAATCGCGCACCTGTCTGATTTCCACCTCGGTTTTCCCTCGCGCGGCGAGCAGGCGGTGCTCCGGGCGGTCGACTGGGTGGCCGCGCGCCGGCCCGACCTGGTTCTGGTCTCGGGAGACCTGCTCTCGCGGAGCCGCGGCGAGCCGCTGCTGCGTGAGCTTCTGGGGCGACTGCCGAACTGCTACGCGGTGCTCGGCAACCACGACTTTGCCGAGACCAAGGACCCCTTCTCGGCGCGGTCGCCGGTCGGCGACCTCGAGCCGGCGACCCTGCTGCTCGACGAGGCTAGGACGGTTGAGGTGCGGGGGCGTCGCGTGCAGATCGTGGGGGTCGACCCGCGCTCCTACCGCCGGGGGCTCGCGCAGCCGGCGCGCCTAGCCGACCCGCAGGCGGACTTGCGAATCCTGCTCTGCCACTTCCCGAACGTGGTCGACCGGCTGCCGGAAGGCGCTTTCGACCTCGTTCTAGCCGGACATCTCCACGCAGGCCAGATCACGCTGCCCCTTCCCGGCGGGCGGATCCCGCTCGCACATCCACGCTGGCGCTACATCCACGGCCTCTACCGGCGGAACGGCGCCACGCTCCACGTCTCTGCCGGCCTCGGCACGACCTTCGTGCCGTTCCGCTTCCTGGCGCGGCCGGAGGCCACCGAGCTCGTGCTCATAGAATCGAATTGAGTGGAGGGTCAGGCCAGCATCTCGAGCGAGGTTCTCGCGCGCTACGCGGCCGACGCCGCCCGCGAGATCGACGGGGTGCGCGGCCTCGTCGCGAGCCAGCTGTACAGGCATCGCGGGGTTCGCGTCAGCAGGGAGGACGGAGCGGTCAGCATCGAGCTGCACCTCGATGTCGACTGGGGAGCCCGGTTTCCCGAGCTCGGGCGCGACGTCCAGCAGCGCGTGCTCGAGTATCTCGAGCGGATGACCGGGTCCCGCCCGGCGGCCGTCAACGTGGTGATCGACTCCGTCGGGCCGTCGCAGTGACGACGCGGATCCGCGGCCTGACGCGGCTGACGCTCCAGGAGACGCCCGGCGTCTGTCACGAGTGCGTCTGGTGGCAGTCGAAGACCGGTCGGCGGGCGAACAAGGACCGTTGGATCGATCGTGCCGAGGACGATTTCGGGCCCTGGGGCGCGCTCTACTGCGACGACGACGGCCGAGTGATCGGCTCGATGCAGTACGGCCCCGCGCAGTACTTCCCGCGGGCGTTCGAGCTTCCGGCTGGGCCACCCTCGGAGGACGCCGTGCTCGTCACCTGCACTTATCTCCTCGACCGCACCAGCCCCTGGGTGCTCCAGTCGCTCTTTCTCGCCGCGATCGGAGAGGCCAGGGACAAGGGGGCGAAGGCACTCGAGACGTTCGCCTATCGCTACCCGGAGGGCGAATCGCAGTACGAGCGGTTCCAGGTACACAAGACGATCTTCCCGCGCGACTTCCTCTCAGACTTCGGCTTTCGGACCGTGCGTACGGCAGGCCCCGTCGAGCTCGTGCGGCTCGAGTTCGGCGGCCTGATCCCGGTTGCCGAGGGTCGGCGCGCGAAGGTGCTCCGGCTCGTCCGCGAGGCGTTCTCGCCGGCGCCGGTGCCTCAGAGGCCCTGAGCTACGCCGACGGCGGGAAGCTGCGCCAGGTGTTTCGAATGCTCGAGGCTGCCGCGACCATGAGCACGATCGGGCCACTGATCGCCTCCTGAAGCCGAGGCAGAAGCGTCTCGTCGGTCGGATCGGCGACCGCGACCACCAGCCCACCTTCCGGCGTGAAGCGGACAGGCAGTGCCGCGAGGGACTCACCGAGGCTGCGCCGCAGCGTGCCGGCGGCATAACGGTCGACCGAGTGGGCGTCGATGTTGACGAACGGCACGCCGGCCTGTTCGGCCAGAGTGCGCGCGAGCTCGTCCTCGAAGACGAACCCTAGGCGCACGAGGGTCTCGCCGAGCAGGCCGCCGCGCTGGCGGCGCTCGACCAGCGCCTCGGCGAGCTGGGCCTCGGTGATCAGCCCTTTCTCGATCAGCAACTCACCGAGCTGGAAACGCGGCTTTTGGCCCAGGGGGACGGGAGTTGGGTCGCCAAGCCGCATTTGGCTCAATCATCGTCCGCCGGGGCCGGTTCCTTGAATTTGGAGCGGAATCCAGTGTTTCGCGCTAAACGGTGACCGGCCGGCGCGCCAAGATGAGCTCCGCGATTTGGATCGCGTTCAGCGCTGCGCCCTTGCGGAGGTTGTCGCAGGCGAGGAAGAGCGCGATCCCGTTGCTCTCCGCCGCCCGGTCGGCGCGGATCCGGCCAACGAGCACCTCGTCCTCGCCGGCCGCGGCGCGCGGGGTGGGGACGTCCTCGAGGCGGACGCTCGGCGCTGCCGCCAGCAACTGGCGTACCTGTTCCGGCGAGATCGGTTCGACGGTCTCGATCCAGACGGATTCGGCATGCCCGACCATGACCGGAACGCGGACGCAGGTCGCGCTGACGGGCAGCTCAGGCAGCTCGAGAATCTTGCGCGTCTCCGCCCGGAGCTTGGACTCCTCGTCGAACTCCTCGCCGTCGAACTCCCAGTCCATCGCGAGGTCGCCCTCGGCCGGATCCTGGGCACGGAGGCGTTCCATTCGCTCCGTGCCCGCCCCCGACGCGGACTGGTACGTCGCGAGCCTGACGCGGGCGAGGCCGACCGCGTCGTGCAATGGCTTCAACACGCACGTGAGCGGGATCGAGGCGCAGTTCGGGTTGGCGACGATGCCGTCATGCTCCAACGCGCGCTCGCCGTTCACCTCGGGCACGACCAGCGGGATCCCGTCCTGCAGCCTGTAAGCCGACGACTTGTCGATCGCGACGGCGCCTCCGCGGACGGCGTGGGGGACGAGCTCGCGGCTCGCCGCGGTGCCAATCGAGAACAGGCAGAGGTCGAGATCGCCCGCGCTCAGGGCTTCAGGCGTCGCCTCCTCGACGGTCAGACCGCCGAGCTGCTTGCCGGCGGAACGGGCGCTCGCAAAGGCGCGCACGTTCTCGTAACCGCGGTCGCGGAGCAGGTCAAGCGTGACCGGGCCGACCGCTCCGGTCGCGCCGACGACACCGATTGCCACATCGCGTCCCACGGGGGGATTGTGCCTGTGCTCAGGTGTGCTCATTGCGGACGAGGTCGTCATAGGTTCCCCGTTCGCGGCTCACACGCCAGCTTCCTTGCTCGAGCACGACCTCGGCGCAGAGCGGCCGGGCGTTGTACGTCGAGGACATGACGCGCCCGTAGGCGCCCGCGAGTTCGACCGCGATCAGATCTCCCCGCTGCGGCAGCGGAAGCGTGCGATCCAGCGCCAGGAAGTCACCGCTCTCGCAGAGGGGCCCCGCCAGGTCGACTGTAGCCCGCTCGCGCTCGCCTTCGGCGAGAACGGTGACCGGGTGCTCAGCGCCGTAGAGGGCGGGTCTGAGCAGGTCGTTGGTGCCGCCGTCGCAGACGACGATCGTCCGGCCACCGGCCTTCTTCACGTGCAGGACACGGGTGACGAACGTGCCTGCCGGCCCGACGAGATGCCGTCCGGGCTCGAGCAGGAGCGTCGCGCCGAGGCCGCCTGCCAGCTCGGCCAGCTTGGCGATGTACGCGCCGACGTCCGGCTCTTTGCCGCCGTCGTAGGCGATGCCGAGTCCGCCGCCGGCGTCGAAGTCCCGGAGCCGGATTCCCGTCTCGGCGAGCTCGCGCCAGAGCTCCGCGCCGCGGGACGCAGCCGCGAACACCGGCTCGGCGTCGAGCAGCTGGGAACCAATGTGGAAGGAGAGCCCGACGGGCTCGAGCGCCTCCTCCGCCGCCGCCCGCCGGAAGGCTTCCATCGCCTCGGCCCGCTCGAGGCCAAATTTGCTCGCGGCGCCGCCGGTCGTGAGGTATTCGTGTCCGCCGCCTGCGACATCGGGATTCAGCCGGACCGCGATCGGTGCGACGCGTCCAAGTGAAGTCGCCGCGGAGGCGATCTCGTCGAGCTCCTCGAGCGACTCGACGTTGAGCGAGCGGATCCCGGCCTCGACGGCCGCGCGGATCTCGTCCTCGCGCTTGCCGACGCCGGAGAAGACGATCCCCTCCGGCGAGATCCCCGCCGACAGGCATTTCGCGAGCTCGCCGCCGGAGACGACGTCGGCGCCGAGCCCTTCGGCCGCGACCACCCGCAGGACCGCGAGCGCGTCGTTGGCCTTCGCCGCGTAGCTCGTCAGGTGCGGGACGTCGGCGAGCGCCTCTTCGAACGCCCGAATCCGCTCGCGGAAGCGGTCGAGGTCGTAGGCGTAGAAAGGCGTTCCGACCTCAGCGGCGATGGTCGCGAGCTGGTGGCCTGACCGGCCACGTTCGCCGGCTCCCCGGCCCGCGATCACGCGGCGTCAGAGTCCACGCTCGCCCTTGTCAAGGCTGCAAGCCTTGCCTGCGTGCGATCGCGGCCTCTGACTTGGTGCTCGCGACCCAGGAAGCGGGCAACGTAACCGGCCAGACCACTCGATCAGTGGTGCTCTCGCTCGCTCCCCGCGGAGGCGAGCTCGAACGCCTCGTGGAGCGCGAGCACCGTTCGCTCTGCATCGGCCCGTTCGACGAAGAAGGAGATCTTGATCGGCGAGGTGACGATGAAGCGCGCCTCCACACCGATCTCGCGAAGCGTTGCGAACGTGCGGGCGGCGATTCCGGGATGGCTCTTCATCCCTGCGCCGATCAGGCTTACCTTCGCGAGCCCCTCGATGTAGTCACAGTCCGCCGACGCGCGGTCGAGCGCGGCCTGGGCGTCGCTCCGGTCGCCGAGTGGCGCCGAAAAGACGATCTCGTCGCCGGTCTGGATGATCGTGTCGACGTTGACGCCCGCCTCGGCGAGAGCGGCGAAGAGGTCGGCGCGGTCGACCGATTGCACGCGGTAGACGGCCTCGTCGAAGGTGTGGGCAACGCCGGAGATGATCGCCTTCTCAAGCATCCGCTCGTCTTCCTCGGTGACCCAGGTGCCGTCGCCGTCGCTGAACGTCGAGCGAACGTGCAGCTTGACGCCGTAGTTTCGCGCGACCTCGACCGAGCGTAGCTGAAGCACCTTTGCGCCTGAGGCCGAGAGCTCCAGCATCTCGTCGTAGGTAACCGCGTGCAGTTTGCGTGCATTCGGGACGATCCTCGGGTCGGCGCTGAAGACGCCGGCGACGTCGGTGTAGATCTCGCAGTGACCTGCAGCGAGCGCGGCCGCCAGCGCCACGGCCGTCGTATCGGAGCCCCCGCGGCCGAGGGTTGTGATGTCGAGGTTCGTCGAGACGCCCTGGAAGCCGGCCACCAGCACGACTTTGCCCTGGTCGAGCGCCTCGTGGATCCGGCGCGCCCGGACATCGACGATCTTCGCCTTGCCGTGGACGGTGTCGGTGACGATTCCGGCCTGACTGCCGGTGAGCGAGATCGCCTCGTCGCCGAGATCGTGGATCGCCATCGCGGCCAGTGCGCACGAGATTCGCTCGCCGACCGAGATCAGCATGTCCAGCTCGCGCGGCTCCGGGCGGGGCGAGATCTCGTAGGCGAGGCGAACGAGCTCGTCCGTCGTGTCGCCCATCGCCGAGAGCACCGCGACCACGCGGGTTCCCTCTGCGTGCGCGGCGACGATTCGCGCGGCGACGTCCTTGAGCTTCTCAGGGTCGCCGACCGACGTGCCGCCGAACTTCATCACCACCGTCCCGGCGCGCGCCGTCGACTCGCCTGCAACTGCGGGAACGGCCTCGTATTCGGTCGTGGACATCGGCTGAAGTGTAGGGGCCGATTCTCCGCCACCCGCACGGCTTCGGGTACGAATTGGGGGTGCGCTTCCGCCAACTCGGCTCCAGCGACCTCCAGGTCTCGGAGATCGCGCTCGGCTCCTGGTTGACCTACGGCCTCGGCGTCGACGACACAGCCGCGCGGGCCTGCGTCGACAAGGCCTTCGAGGTCGGCATCAACTTCTTCGACACGTCGAACGTCTACGGCCGCGGCGGCGCCGAGACCTTTCTCGGCGGGGCGCTCGAGAATCGCCCCCGCGACTCGTACGTGCTGGCGACGAAGCTCTTCTTCCCGATGGACGACAGCGGTGAGAACCAGGGGCTCTCGCGGCAGCAGGTCTTCAAGCAGATCGACGACTCGCTCCGCCGGCTACGCACGGACTACGTCGACCTCTACCAATGCCATCGCTACGACACGCAGACGCCGCTCGAGGAGACGATGGACGCTCTGACGGAGGTCGTCCGGCAGGGGAAGGTGCGCTACCTCGGCTTCAGCGAGTGGACGCCCGAGCAGATCCGCGCGTCGCTGCACCTCAGCCCACCCGACGAGAAGTTCGTCTCCAGCCAGCCGCAGTACTCGATTCTCTGGCGCGTGCCGGAGCGCGAGGTGTTTCCGCTCTGCGCGGCGAACGGGATCTCGCAGATCGTCTGGTCACCGCTGGGCCAAGGTGTCCTTACCGGCAAGTACAAGCCGGGCGAGCCGCCGCCGCCGGGAACGCGCATGGACAGCGAGCAGATGGGCTGGGCGATGGACCGCTTCCGCTCGGACGACGTGCTCGAGGCCGTTCAGCGGCTGCGCCCGATCGCTGACGGACTCGGGATCTCGATGGCTCAGCTCGCAATCGCCTGGGTGCTGCGCGAGCCGAACCTCGCGGCGGCGATCATCGGCGCCTCCAGGCCTGAGCAGGTCGTGGACAACGCTGCGGCGTCGGGGATCGAGCTCGACGAGGCGACGCTGGACGCGATCGACGACGCTGTTGCCGATGTCGCGGTTTCAGCCTCGGCGACGGTCTAGCTCTACATCTCGCGGCGGCCTGACAGAGCGCGACCAAGCGTTACTTCGTCTGCGTACTCGAGGTCGCCGCCGACGGGGAGCCCGCTCGCGAGCCGGGTGACGCGCACCCGTCCCCGTAGGCGGTCGGCGAGGAAGGCCGCCGTCGCCTCGCCCGTCATGTTCGGGTTCGTCGCGAGCACGACCTCCTCGATCCCGTTGCGCTCGACTCGGCCGAGCAGCTCGTCGATCCGCAGATGCTCGGGCTCGACGCCGTCGAGCGGCGAGAGCGCGCCGCCGAGGACGTGGTAGAGCCCGCGATACTCGTGCGTCCGCTCGACGGAGATCAGGTCGACCGGCTGCTCGACGACGCAGACGATCGTCCGGTCGCGACGCGCGTCCTCGCAGATCGAGCAGAGCTCCTCCTCGGTCAGGTTTCCGCACTCCTTGCAGAAGCGGACGCGCTCCTTCACGTCCTGAACTGCAGCGGCGAGGGCGAGCGCTTCGTCCTTCGGCGCCCTGAGCAGGTGGAACGCGAGCCTGTGCGCGGTGCGGGTGCCGACGCCGGGCAGGCGCGTCAGCTGCGCAACGAGGTTGTCGATCGCCGGTGAGACCACCGGCCAATTCTGCCTATGCAGGTGGTCGTGGCCCCGCTCAGCCGGAGCCCTCGAGCTCGGCGAGCCGGTCGCGTGCGAGCTCGCGCATCGCCTCGGCCAGCTCAGGCTCCGCTTCGAGCATCTGCTCGAATTCGGCGCGGCCGAGTGCGAGGCAGCGCACGGGGCTCTTCGCGACGACTCGGGCCCGTCGCAGGCCATCGTCCTCGACGAGAGAGATCTCGCCGACGACCTCGCCGGGCCCGAGCTCGCGCTGGAACCCATGGGCCTCGACGGCCACTGTGCCGTCACAGATCACGAACATCCCCGCGCCCGGCGCCCGCGACTCGATCAGCACCTGATCGGCCGGGAACTCCACCTCCGTGAAGGGAGCGGCGAGCCGCTCGAGCTTCTCGTCGTCGAAGCCGGCGAAGAGCGGGCTTCTGCGCAGGAGGTCGGGGACACCCATCGCTTACAGACCCGGGAGTCCCAGCCCCTGCATGCCGCCCATCGCGCCGCCAAGCTTGGCCTCGACGAGCTTCTGGGCGGAGCGGAGCGCCTCGTTGACGGCCGCGAGCACGGTGTCTGCGAGCAGCTCGGGCTCGTTCGGGTCGATCAGCTCCGGGGAGATCGTGATCTCGGTGATCTCGAGCGCTCCAGTCGCCCTGACCTTGACCATGCCTCCGCCCGCGGAAGCCTCGACGGTCTCGCCGGCGAGCTCCTCCTGGGCCTTCGCCATCTGCTCCTGCATCTGCTGCGCCTGCTGCATCAGCTTTTCAAAGTCCATTGCCACTATTCCTCGACCTCCCGCGCGTCGAATGTCTCCTTGATCAGCGAAACCAGGTCGTCCTCGCCCGCCGGCTCCTCCTCGGCGGGCTCGCCGTCGCCGCCGTTGGCGCCGAGCTCGAAGGCAAGCGCGAGCCGTCGCCCGGTCACCTCGTAGAGCGCGTCGGCGAGCAGGGTCGCGTTCTTCGGCTCCTCGGCGAGCTGGCGGTGGAAGGAGGCGTTGCGGGGAAACTCGAGCGTCAGGGTATCTCCGGCGAGCCCGGCCGGATGGGCCTCGCGCAGGACGGACGCGGTCGGAATCGACTTCTCCTCCACGGCCGGGAGCACAGCTCGTTGCCAGGCCTCCTGTAGCTGTTCGAGATCGACCGACGGCGGTTCCCTCGACGGCGCGGGCGCTTGCGGCATCTCTTCGGGACGTGCCTCGGGACGAGGTCCTGGGGCACGTCCGGAAGCGCCACGCTCCTCGAGTTGCTCCAGCCGGTAAGCGGTCGCTTCGCGGGAAAGGTCAGCTGCAGGCCGGGTGACCTTGACGAGCGCGAGCTCGAGCGGCAGGCGCGGATCGGCGCCCTGCCGCATGTCGTCGACGGCCACGGCGAGCAGGTCGCAAAGCCGCAGAACGGTCGACTCGCCGAGCTGGTTGGCCTGCTCGTGCAGCCGCTCGCGCACCTCCTCGGTCACGGGCAACGAGTCGGGCACATGACCCATGTGCTGCACGAGCAGCACGTGCCGCAGGTGCTCGAGCAGGTCGGTGACGAGCCGGCCGAGGTCCTGGCCTTGCTCGGAGAGCTCTTCGATGAAGGTCAGCGCGCCCGCCGTGTCGCGGTCGACTATCAGGTCGCAGAGGCGGAAGAGGGCCTCCTCCTCGACCGCGCCGAGCAGCTGGAGGACGTCCTGGACGGTGATCTTCTTCCCGGTCGCGGCCGCAAGCTGGTCGAGGGTCGAGACCGCGTCTCGGTAGGCGCCCCGCGCGGCGCGCGCGACGAGCGCCAGCGCCGCGTCCGGCACCTCGATCTCCTCGCCGTCGGCGACCCAGCGGAGCACGCGCACGAGCTCAGGTAGACGCGGGCGCGCGAACACGAACGTCTGGCAGCGCGAGCGAACGGTCGGGAGCATCTTGCCGAGGTCGGTGGTGCAGAAGACGAAGATCAGGTGGGGCGGAGGCTCCTCGATCAGCTTCAGCAGTGCGTTGAAGGCGGCATCCGTGAGCTGGTGCGCCTCGTCAAGGATGTAGACCTTGTAGCGACCCTCGACGGGCTGCAGCACGGCGTGGTCGCGGATGTCCCGGATGTCGTCGATCCCGCGCTGTGAAGCGGCGTCCATCTCGACGACGTCGAGTGACGTGCCGGCCGCGATCGCGCGGCAGATGTGGCAGTCGGTGTCGGGGTGGGAGCTGGGGCCTTTCTCGCAGTTCAGCGCCTTGGCCAGGATCCGGGCGAGCGACGTCTTCCCAGTCCCTCGCGGCCCGGCGAACAAATAGGCCTGGCGGATCTGTCCCGCGTCGATCGCGTTCTTGAGCGTCCGGACGACGGGCTCCTGTCCGACGACGTCGTCGAATCCCTGCGGGCGATACTTCCGGTAGAGGGCGGCCACCGCTCCGATGCTATAGCCCGCGGCAGCGGATGGGTCAGCGGACTTTCGCGGACCCTTGCAGCGGCCTTCTTATGATGCCGCGGGTGGAGCCCGGATCCGTCGACACGCGCCGCTGGACACTGATCGCCGTCTGCGTGACGACGTTCATGTTGCTGCTCGACATCACGATCGTGAACGTTGCGCTGCCGAGCATCCAGCGCCGCCTCAACGCCGACCTGACCGGGCTCCAGTGGGTGGTCGACGCTTACGCGCTCGCGCTCGCGGCGCTGATCCTGACCGCCGGAGCCCTCGCCGACAGGTTCGGCCGGCGCCTCCTGTTCATGTTCGGCGTCGTCGTCTTCACGAGCGCTTCGTTGCTGTGCGGGCTCGCCTGGAACATCACGGCCCTCGACGTCTCGAGGGGCCTGCAGGGGATCGGCGGCGCGGCGTTGTTCGCGACCGCGCTCGCGCTGATCGGTCACGAGTACCGCGGCGCAGATCGGTACGGCGCGATCGCCGTCTGGGGCGCCACCGTCGGTGCGGCAGTGGCCTCGGGCCCGCTCGTCGGCGGCATCCTCACCGACGCGCTCGGCTGGCGCTGGGTCTTCTTCGTCAACGTTCCGGTCGGGGCCTTCGCCCTCCTGATCGCGCGGACGCGGATGGTCGAGTCGCGTGACGTCGGTTCGGTGCGAACCGACTTCGCCGGGCTGGTCACCTTCACTGCGGCGCTCTTTCTGATCGTCTTCGGACTCTTGCGCGGAAACGCAGAGGGTTGGGGAAGCGGCCTCATCGTCTCGACGCTCGTCGCCGGCGTCGCGCTGCTCGTCGTCTTCGTCGTCGTCGAGGCGCGGCAGGAACGGCCGATGCTGGACATCTCGCTCTTCCGACGACCCGCTTTCGTCGGTGTCTCGGTAGCGACCTTCGCGATCGCGGCCGGCATGTTCGCGCTCTTTCCCTATCTCTCGATCTATCTGCAGGACATCCTCGGCGCCTCGCCGCTGGGCGCCGGCCTGCGGTTTCTGCCGCTGACCGCCTTCGTCTTCTTCGTGCCGCTCGCGACTCGGGGAGTCGTTCAGCGGGTGCAGCCGTGGGTCTTTCCGTCGCTCGGCTTGTTGCTCGTCGCGATCGCGCTGTTGTTGATGCACGGCCTCACCTCCGGCTCCCGCTGGACCGCTCTCCTGCCGGGCTTCATCGTCGGTGGAATCGGGATCGGGCTCGCGAATCCGAGCCTCGCCGCCTCCGCGCTCCGAACGGTCGATCCCGCTCGGTCGGGGATGGCCTCGGGGATCAACAACACCTTTCGTCTGGCCGGCGTCTCGATCGGAGTCGCCGCGCTGGGCGCCATCCTCGAGGACCGCGTGTCGACGTCGCTCGCCTTGACGGCGCACATCCACAGCCGGGGCCTCGCCGCCGCTGTGAGTTCATCGGGCACGCGCGCGGTCGCGGGTCGTCCCGGCCTGGAGCATTCAGCGGTGATCGCCTTCGTCAGCGGGCTGAACACCGTCCTGCTCGTGGGCGCCGGGGTTCTCTTCGCCGGCGCGGTCGCGGCGGCGGTCCTGATGCGCGTGCCGACGCCTGCCCCTGTCGCAACGCCGATCGCAGAAGAAAGCCGCGGCACCTGAGAGCAATCCTTAGGGCTGCTTCCTTCCGGATCTGACCCGGTTCTGCCGTTCGAAGTCCGGCCGGCTTCGCCGGCCATGACGACTTCGAACGGTCGAACATCTACCGCGGGCCGCGACGAGCCGACACCGGCCAAGCCGGCATCGGCCCCGAAACGAAAAAGCCGCGGCACCTGAGAGCAATCCTTAGGGCTGCTTCCTTCCGGATCTGACCCGGTTCGAACGCTCTCAGTGCCGCGGGCAACCGCATGGTAGCCGCGCTAGGCTCAGACCAGCCGGGGCGCGTAGCTCAGCGGGAGAGCGCCCGCTTCACACGCGGGAGGTCGCTGGTTCGATCCCAGCCGCGCCCACTCAGGATGGCCGTACGATTTAGGCGTACGGGCTGACGCTCATGTACTTGAAGCCCGTGTCGACGGCGAGCGTGACGATGACGGCGTCCGGCCCGAGGCGCTCGGCGAGACGATGTGCGCCGACGACGTTCGCGCCGGTCGAGATGCCGGCGAAGATTCCGTCCTCGCGCGCCAGGCGCCTCGTCATCTCGATCGCCTCGTCGTCCTCGATCGGCTCCACGCGATCGACCTTGTCCGCGTTCCAGTGCGGCATCACGGTTCCGGTCCAGCCTTGAATCAGGAACGGGCCGGGCATGCCGCCGCTGATCGCCGCCGAAGACGCCGGTTCGTGGGCCTGGATGAAGACGCCGTGGGGCTTGAGCGCCTCCGAGACGCCCATCAGCGAGCTTGCCGTGCCCATGCCTTGGCAGAACGCCGTCACTCGTCCTTCGGTTTGCTCCCAGATCTCGCGGCCGAGATGGTCACGGTGGTTGGGGATGATGTACGGGTTGTTGAACTGGTCGGTGGCGTAGTGCCCGGGCTTGGCAGCGAGCTCGGCCGCCCGTGCGACCATGTTGTCGATGTCCTGCGGTGTGACCTTGGGCGGCCCTTCCACCGACGAAATCAGATCGATTTCCGCTCCGAGCGCGCTCATCAGCTGGATGCGCTCCTCGGTGAAACAGTCAGCGATCACGATCAGCGCTCGATAGCCCTTTGCACGACAGACGAGGGCTAGCGCCGGGCCGGTGCTCCCGCCCGTGTACTCGACTACCGTGTCCCCCGACGAGATCAAACCGTCCCGCTCGGCGCCCTCGATCATCGCGAGAGCCATTCGATCCTTCAATGACCCCGAGGGGTTGCGCAGCTCGAGCTTGAGAAACAACTCCGCGCCGTTTGGCGGCGCGCATCGACGTAAACGGACCAAGGGCGTGTTCCCAATCGCCTCGAGAATCGAATCCACGCCCTAATGATCTACATGTCCGCTCACTCCGGGCGGCGGCGCTTCTGCGGATGAACCGTCTCGCCGCGGGAAAGCATCGCGACGAACTGCTCGATCTTGCGCGCACGCGTCTCCGCTCTCTTGGCGGTGGCGATTCGGTACAGGATTGCGTAGCGGTTCTGGCTGTTGAGGGCTTCGAACATCGCCTGCGCCTTCGGCTCGGCGGCAAGCGCCTCGGCGAGATCGGGCGGGACCTCCATGCTTGCGGGGCCGGCGTACGCGGCCTCCCAGCGGCCGTCCGCCTTCGCTCGCTCGACTTCCGCGTGACCGGCCGGATGCATCCTTTCTTCGGCAATCAGTCGCTCGGCGATGCCGGTGTTTCGCTTCGACCAGGCGCTGCGGCGGCGGCGGGGAGTGAAGCGTTGGCGGTAGGTGGCCTCGTCCCGGCGGCCGGCCTGGCCGTCGATCCACCCGTGGCATAGCGCCTCCTCGAGCGCCTGATCGTAGGTGAGGCTGGTTGGCTTTTCCGTGCCCTTCTTGGCCAGCACCAGCCAGACCCCGGTCGGGTTGGCGTGGTGATTTGCCAGCCACTCCCGCCAGGCCGCGGCATCGCGGACGATCAACTCCGGCAGCTCGACGGCCATCACCCGAGAGCCTGCCAGCCTCTATGCGACGGTCGCCGCGCTAAGCGTCGCCGGCGCCGAAGAAGGCAGCGAAAGAGCCGGCGATCGTCGTGACGACGACGAGAGCCCAGATCTCGAGGAAGACGTCGACCACGCGGCCACCGGTAGTCAGCGGATTCTTGATCTGCGACGAGACCGTCAGCAGCTGAACCGTCGAGAAGAAGACCGCGTCCCCGAAGTCGTGGATGTCGCCGGTCTTAGCGCCATGCTCGAAGTACCAGACCAGCCCCGCGCCGACAGCATCCACGACCAGCGACAGCGCCAGGGCGATCATCACGCGCGCCAGCAGGCGGCGATGGCGCTCGCCCCATGTTGACAAGCGTCGTAGCTCCTCCCTGATCATCGGCCGAGTTTCGCCGCCGGCTCGGACGCCGTGAATCGCTCTCACGAATCGGGCGTGCCAGGCCGATAACTAGAATCGTGAGCGCGGCGGAACTTCCAGCACCCCAGCTCGGCAGGATCCTGATCGCTGCGGGCCTCCTCAGCGAGGATCAGCTTGCCCAGGCCCTCGAGGAGCAGGAGCAGACGGGCCGCCGCCTGGGCGAGGTCATCGTCCAGCGCGGGTTCATCTCCGGCCCGGCGCTCGCCAATGCCCTCGCTGAGCAGCACGGGGGAGTGCTGAAGACGGAGTACGGCTTTGCAAGCGGTCTCGGCGGCGTCGTCGCGAGGCGGGCGGCTGCCGAGTCGGGAACCTCGGTCTCGCCGCTTCGGCCACCCGAGCCGACGCCGATGCCGACGCTCCGCACCGCCGAGCCCGAGCCTGTTTCTCTCGCGCCTGAGGAAGAGCAGGCGCCCAATGCGTCTGAAGAACTGGCACAACCGCCCCTGCAGCAGGAGGCGCCTGAGGCCCTAACGCCTCCGGAGCCGCCGGCCGAGCCCGAGCAGACGTTGGAGCCGCCGCCCCTGCTTCGCCCGGCGGAGCCGCCGGCGCCCGCGTTCGAGGAGCCGGCGGAGCCCGAGCCTCCGCCTGCTGCGGTCTCGCCCCTTTCGCCTCCGGAACCCGTGGCGCCGGCACCGCCCGAGCCCTCTTTCCCGCCCGCGGAGCCGACCGAAGTTACCGAGCCCGTCGAGTTCCGCCCTCCCGATCCTGCGCCGGTCCAGGAAGTGCCGCAGGTGTTTGCGCCCGAGCCCGAGGTCGTGCCACCGCCCGAGCCGGAACCGACGCCGCCCGCGGAGGCCGCAGAGCCCGTTCCCGAACCCCTCGACCTCCGCCCGCCGGCCCCCGAGCTCCAGGAAGCACCTCAGCCGGTCGCGCCCGAGCCCGAGTTCCTGCGGCCGCCCGAGCCCGAACCGACTCCGCCTGCCGAGGCTGTGGAGCCGATCCCCGAACCCGTGGAGCTGCGCCCGCCGGTCCCTGAGCCGGCTCACGAAGCAGAGCCCGTCGTGCCCGAACCCGTGCCGACGCCGCCCGCCGAGGCCGCGGAGCCCGTGCCGGAGCCGGTCGACCTGTCCGGATCGCAAGAGCCTGAGCCGGAGCAACCGGCCGCAGCGGGCCTCGACGAACGCGACGAGCTGATCGAGTCCTTGCGCACCCGGGTTGAAGCACAGGAACTCGAGCTCGCCAAGCTCCGCGAGCAACTCGAGCAAGAACGCACCCGGAAAGACGTGCAGGTGCACGTCTGGCAAGAGGAGCAGCCGGTTCCGACGACCCCGGGGCCGGTCCAGGCCGAGCCCTACCTGCTGTGCGTGCCGACGGCCGCGGGCTACGTGCTGCTCGACCGCGTCGGCGGGCTACCGAGCGTCGGCCAGGCTGTCGAGGTGCCCGAGGAAGAAGGACGGTTCACGGTCACGAAAGTCGTTCGATTGCCGCGCAACGGGCGTCCTTGCGCATACCTTCAGCGGGCATAGCCCGCGCGATCGCGGGCGACGGTTTTCGACTCCGGGCACGGGGTAGGATCGGCACCTCGTGGCTGTCTCGACGTCCTCGCAGACCCTTGCCGAGCTGGAGCTCGTCTTCGCACGGTCGCGCCGGCGTGCGGCCGCTCGCCGCTCCGAGTCCAGGCGATGGTCGCCGCTCAGCAGGCCTATCGTTTGCGCTGCTGCGCTCGCGATCGTGTTGCTCGGCTTCGGCACCGAGGGATCGCGCGTCGTCGAGAACGCACCCGCGAAGTCGACCGCTCCGAAGCTCTCTCGCCCCATCGCCGCGGCTTGCGGGATCCCGACGGCATACGTAGGCGCTTTCCGTCGGGCGGCCCACGAGACGGAGCTGCCGATCTCGCTGCTCGCAGCGGTCGCGTGGGAGGAATCGCGGATGAATCCGCACGCTCTCTCCCCGGCGGGTGCGCGCGGCATGCTGCAACTCATGCCGGGGACCGCGAAGGCGCTGGCGGTCGAGTCGGCCGATCCGCGCGCGAGCATCCTCGCGGGCGCGCACTACCTCGAGCAGCTGGTTAGCCGCTTCGGCGGCAACCTCGAGCTCGCGCTCGCCGGTTACAACGCTGGGCCGACGGCAGTCGAGAAGCTCGGCCGCGCTCCCTCGCTTGAGACGCTCCGTTACGCCAGGAACGTCGAGTCCCGCGCGGCAAGTCTCGCGGCCTGTTAGTGCAAGTGAAAGGAGCGGCGGGCTACGCCTCGCCGCTCCGCTAAACCTGTTGCCGCGACTACGCGGCGAGACGCTCTGAAAGCTTCGCCGCTGGGAAATTCCGCAGCTTGCGCTTCAGTTCTTCCGCAGACATTGATGCCGCCTTTCGTTGCCGCATTGCACGAAAACGCTTACTCAACGTCGGCCGGTGGCTTCGATCCCGCAATCCCTCGTTCTGGCCGTAGGGGATGAGGCTGCGGCGAGTTTGGTTTCCCCGATGCGGTAATTTCCGCCACGTGCTGATCGCGGCGCTTTCGACGGGGAACAAGGTTGGGCTCGGACTGGTCGGCCTAGCGTTCGTGGTTTTCGCGCTGCTCTCGGCGTTTCTGCTCCCGACGCTGCGGCCGGACTACCCGGGAAAGCGCGGTCTGCCGGCCTTCCTGACGCTCTCGGTAACCCTGTTCGTCGGGATGATGTTCGCCGTCTTCTTCTTCGGCCGCGAGACGAGCGAGAGCCACGCCGCAGAAGGATCGAAAGCGACGTCGACGACCACGCCGAGTCAGACGACGACGCCGTCGACCGCCGCTCCCTCGACGACGGAGAGCACGACCACGGCCCCGGCTGCCCCCAAGAGCGTCGCGGTGACGGAGGTCGAGTTCAAGATCGAGCTCCCGAGCACGACCCTTGCTCCCGGCACCTATGCGTTCGATCTCACGAACAAGGGACAAGTCGGACACGACCTGGTCTTCAACGGGCCCGGCGTCGACAACGAGAAGACGCCGGTGATCGACCCTGGGAAGACAGCGAAGCTGACCGTCGACCTGAAGACCGGCACCTACGACGTCTATTGCAGCGTTCCGGGCCATAAGCAGGCCGGGATGGACGTGAAGGTCAAGGTCTCGTAGCGAAGAAGGCCCGCATGGCGGGCCTTCAACTGAAGCGGAGAGGGCGGGATTTGAACCCGCGACGGACCTTTCGGCCCGTACGCGATTTCCAGTCGCGCTCCTTAGACCGCTCGGACACCTCTCCGGACCGGGTGAGAGTACCCGGGCCGGGACGAGACGGCCGCACGGGCGAAGCCCGCACGGCCTAGCCGTCTGGGTTATTGACCGCTCGCGGCCGACCGGTCATTATCGAAACCCTGTGGCGCGCCGTCTCGTCCACTTCTGATCGAAAAGGGGTCCAGATGAGCTTGAAACCGATTGTGGCCGCAGTCGTCGCGAGCGTATGCCTTGCGACGGTGGCAGCGGCCGGCACAGCAACAGCAGGTGGGCCGCCGAGCATCGCCGCCGGTCCGGCTTTCGGCTTCGTTCCGTCTCACAACGTGAATCACCAGAAACCTCGCGGGCACCTGTCGCTGCTCGCGTGGCACAGCGGGCCGGTGATGCACTCCACGACGGCCGTCCCGGTCTTCTGGGGCTCGAGTTGGAGCAATTCGTTCTTCACCAACGACAAGGTCACGGGTCTCGACTACCTCTACTCGCACATTGGTGGGTCTGGGTACGCGCGCACCAACTCCGAGTACTACGACGGTTCCGGAAATGTGAACACGTCCTCCATCTCGAAGGGGAGCGACATTACGGACACCTCCGCAACGCCTTCGGGCGCGCCGTCGACGAGCCAGGTCCTGGCAGAGGTCGCGAAGATGACCAATAACCGACCGGTCGCGAACGCCTACTACCCTGTCTACTCGGACCAGCCTCGCGGCAACGCCGGCTACTGCGCGTGGCACAGCTCCGGCACGATCAACGGCACCCGGGTGCAGTTCGGTTTCTTCTTCAACCTGGACGGCGATCCGGGCTGCGATCCCGGGGCTCCCACCAGCCTCGGCCGTAGCCAGGGCCTTTCTGCGCTCGCAAACGTGACCGGACACGAGCTCAGCGAAATGCTGACCGATCCGCAGCTCAACGCCTGGTACGACACGCGCGGTTCCGAGAACGCCGACAAGTGCGCGTGGACCTTCAACGGACTCGTGACGATCGGCGTCCAGAGTTGGAAGATCCAGGGCAACTGGAGCAACGCAGCCGCGAACACAAACAGCGGCTATGCCAACGGCGGCTGCATCCAGACCAGCTAGCGCGTCTTCAACCGTGCCTTCCCGCGCCCCACGGGGCGCGGGAAGGACGGAACTCTAGGGACTGCCTCCCATGCGGCTGATCAGCACGTCCTTGGTGATGCCGTAGTGGCCGAGAAACTCCTCCGCGCGCTCGAGCTCCATCCGCTCGGGCAGCGACCGATCGGCCTCGGCGGCCGCCTCTGGAAGCCCTGCAGTCCGAAGGACGTCGACGACATGCTGCTTCGTGACCACCATGGCTTCACTCTACGATTTCTGCCGGGCCGATGACTTTTGCCTTGTCGGGCGGTCTATCTACTGACGCGGTCGAAACCGAGGGCCGCCGATCGTCATTGGAGAGAATGGTCGTTCGAGATCGAGAAGGAGGAGATCCATGAGCGGAGTGCGGCTCCTCGTGGGCACGCGGAAGGGCGCGTTCATCCTGACGTCGGACGGAACGCGCGACGATTGGAACGTCGACGGCCCGTTGTTCGCGGGCTGGGAGATGTACCACCTGAACGCCTCACCGGCCGATCCGAATCGGCTGTACGCGTCTCAGTCCACCGGGTGGCATGGCCAGGTCGTCCAGCGCTCGGACGACGGGGGTACGACGTGGGAAACCGTCGGCAACGAGTTCACCTACGACGGCGTCCCCGGCACGCATCAATGGTACGACGGCACACAGCACCCCTGGGAGTTCGCCCGCATCTGGCACCTCGAGCCGTCGCTGACTGATCCCGACACGGTGTACGCCGGCGTCGAGGACGCGGCGCTCTTCCGCTCCGTCGACGGAGGCCAGACATGGCAGGAGTTGTCGGGTCTTCGAGATCATCCGACGGGCGCCCAGTGGCAGCCCGGCGCGGGCGGGTTGTGCCTGCACACGATCCTCATCCACCCCGACGATCCGCAGCGAATGTTCGTCGCGATCTCGGCGGCTGGCGCCTTTCGCACGGACGACGGCGGCGAGACCTGGAGCCCGATCAACCGCGGGCTGCGCTCCGGAGAGTTGCCCGACGAGGACAGGGAGGTCGGGCACTGCGTTCACCGGATCGCGATGAACCCGTCCCGCCCGGACGTACTCTTCATGCAGAAGCACTGGGACGTGATGCGAAGCGACGACGCCGGCGACTCGTGGCACGAGGTGAGCGGCAACCTTCCCTCCGACTTCGGATTCCCGATCGCCGTTCACCCCCACGAGCCCGACACGGTCTACGTCGTGCCGATCAAGAGCGACTCCGAGCACGTTCCGCCCGACGCCAAGCTCCGCGTCTACCGCAGCCGGACGGGCGGCAACGAGTGGGAGGCGCTCACGAAGGGACTCCCGCAGGAGCACTGCTACGTGAACGTGCTCCGCGACGCCATGTCCACGGACGAGCTGGATCCGGGCGGCGTCTACTTCGGAACCACCGGCGGGCAGATCTACGCATCACCGGACGGTGGAGACAAGTGGACCGCGATCGTGCACGATCTGCCAGCCGTGCTCTCGGTCGAGGCGCAGACACTGCCGTGATCCGCGTAGTCCTTCCGCAGCATCTGCGGACGCTTGCGGGCGTCGATGGGGAGGTCTCCCTCGACGCCCAGGGGCGGCCGACGCAGCGCACGGTCCTCGACGCGCTGGAGGCGAGCTATCCGACTCTACGAGGGACGATTCGCGACCACGGGACGGCGAAGCGCCGGGATTTCATCCGCTTCTTCGCGTGCGGGCACGACATCACGCTCGACCCCGTTGACGATCCGCTGCCGGACGAGGTCGCCTCGGGGTCCGAGCCCTTCAGAGTGGTTGCGGCGATGGCAGGGGGTTAAGCCAAAGGGCGGAGGGAGACGTCAGCGCACGCGCTGCCAGCTCTTGCCGGGATAGGCCATCGATATGGCCCACCCACAGCGAAAGGTGGAACAACCCTTGGCGATCACGGGAGCGAACGTCATCGTTTTGCCGGCAGAAGGCCGCTGACCAAAGCTCGTTGAATCCGAAGGCGCCTGCCCAAGCGCCCCGAGTATGGCCCTCGCGGTCGACCGAAACAAGGACGCAAGAGCTCAGGGACTCCCAGCTGGGTTGACTTCCTTGGCCGGGAGAAGGAGGGTCGGGGGCTGCATGGCCGGGGAGAGCAGCCGGCAGACCCAAAGGGAGGGCAGGATGAAGAAGCTTGGCGTAGCACTCATGTGCGCGGCACTTGTGTGCGTCTGCGGAGGCGCCGTAGCCGGGAAAGCAGGTGCGAGCGGTTCACGGATCGCGTGGAGCAGCTGTTATTCGCGGATCGGACCGTTCCAGTGCGGCAACCTGCAGGTTCCACTCGATTACGACCAGCCCAACGGCCCGACAATCTCGCTCGCGGTCGTTCGGCTGCCGGCCACGGATCAGGCTCATCGGATCGGCTCGCTCTTTCTGAACCCGGGCGGGCCCGGCGGCTCGGGCGTCGTCTACACGGTTTTCGCTGGGCCGTCCCTCTACACGGACGAGGTGCGCGCGAGGTTCGATCTCGTCGGCTTCGACCCGCGCGGGGTCACGAGCAGCACTCCGCTTCGCTGCTTCGGCACCGACCGGCAGTGGGGCCCGTTCTTCCTGCCGATCGCATTCCCGAGCAACCCCGCTGAAGAGCAGCTGTGGATGGACGCAGACCTCTTCGTCGACTCGGCGTGCGCCCAGCGCGGCGGCCGCATCGCAGATCACATGGCGACCGCCAATGTTGCCCGGGACCTCGATGTCCTGCGGCAGGCCGTCGGCGACTCGCAACTGAACTACGCCGGCGTCTCCTACGGGACGATCCTCGGTCAGACCTACGCGAACATGTTCCCGAACAGGATCCGGGCCATGATCATCGACGGCGTCCTCGATCCGATTGCCTGGACGACGGGATCCGGTGACGCCTCGACGGTCCCGTTCTCGACGCGGGTCCGCAGCGACGTCGGGGCGCAGGCAACGCTGGACGAGTTCTTCCGGCTCTGTGACACCGGGGTGGGCTGCGCGTTCGCGCCGGACAGTCAGGCGCGGTTCATCGCGCTCGGAGAGGCGCTCAAGGCCCATCCGCTGCAGATCGTTTTCCCGGACGGCTCGACGGGCGAGGTCAACTACTCGATCTTGATCGGCATGACGCTCGACGCGATGTTCGACTCGTCGTCGTGGGAGGACTTCGCGGTCGCGCTGGCCGATCTCGAGGCGCAGGCGGGCGCACAGCAGCTCGGGGCGCGTCTGCAACGGTTCTGGCACCCCGTCAACGCGTACATCACGAAGCGCGGATTTCCGCACTACTTCAATGGGTTGGAGAGCTTCCCCGGTGTCGCCTGCGCCGACTCCGACAATCCGCACACGTACGCGGCGTGGTCGGCTGCCGCAGACGCGGCTGAGGCGCAGTACGGAATCTTCGGGCGGATCTGGACGTGGCGCTCGTCGATCTGCGCCGCGTGGCCGAACGGCGACGCCGATCGCTACATCGGGCCGTGGAACCACCGCACCAGCAACCCGGTGCTGATCATCGGCAACCTGTTCGACCCCGCGACTCGTTACGAGGGAGCCGTGCTGGCCTCGAATCTGCTGCCGAACTCACGCCTCCTGACGGTTCACGGCTGGGGACACACGTCGCTCTTCATCTCGCAGTGCGCCAACGAGGTGCAGACGCGCTACCTGGTCGACCTGACGCTTCCGCCAGTCGGGACCGTCTGCGAGCAGGACCACGTGCCCTTTAGCGGCCCCTAGACCAAAATCAAGGCGAAGCCCCGCTACGGCGGGGCTTCGCCTCCCTCGAACGAGGGATGCCTGCTTGAGGACGAGCGGGTGTCGCCGATGTAGGCCCGATGCGCCGCCCGCTGCTCGTGCTTGTGCTGCTTGCGACCATCGCCGTCGGTTGGGCCCAAGCCGCCTCCGCGGCTGTCCACCCGCCCTCCGGTAGCCCGCAGACCGATCGCGCCTCCCGTCTGCCGAGGCTCGCCCGCAGGGTCGTCGCCTACGCGCGCCACCAGGTGGGTGTCGGCTACAGCTGGGGCGGTATGTCGCCCCAGACGGGCTTCGACTGCTCGGGCCTCGTGTATGCGGCCTACCGCTCGATCGGGTGGAAGCTCCCGCGCTCGAGCTGGGATCAGCTCCGCGTGGGCCGGCCGATCGGCTTCGCGCGGTTGCGGCCGGGTGACCTGCTATTCACCGAGGGCGGCGGCCACGTTCAGCTTGTGGTGTCGAAGCGCGCCGTGATCTCGGCCCCGCAAACGGGCGAGCGCGTCCGCTACGTGCCGCTGGCGCAGCTCGGGCCAGAGTTTGCCGGCGCACGGCGCGTGCTCGGATAGCTGAAGCGGCGCCGGCTGGCTTCCAGCGTTTCATCACGGCCCCACTTGAGGCTACGCCGAATTCGTCGACGGCTAGTAGTGGCGGAAGGCCGCTGCATCCCCCGCAGGGCCGAGGCGAAGCAGTGAGGTGGGGGCAGGCGGCGCGCGCCAGTCGCGCGCCGGCCCGCCGGGTTTTCAGGAGGTCCCGAGAGGTCTCGGTGCGCAGGTCGTCAAGGCAAGGAGCATCAGCGAGGATGCCCGAAGCTCCTTTCCATACGCGGGTTTCCGCTTAGTTAGGCGGAGGGGGAGGGATTTGAACCCTCGTCGGACGAAACCGCCCGAAACGGTTTTCGAGACCGCCGCATTCGACCGCTCTGCCACCCCTCCGCGGGAGCCTTGCGGCCAGACGGCAGGGTATCCGCTGGTTCTTAAAGCCGCGATGCGCGAACGTCTCGCCGCCGGAGCCGAGCTTGCCTCGGCGGGAGGCGAAGAACGGGTCGCAGAAGCGCAGCCAAGAAGAAGGGGGCGCACGGGGGAAACATGGTTTCCCCCGTGAAAGCGAGCGACGCGCGGCGCAGCCGCGCGCGCGTAGCGGAGAAGGAGGGATTCGAACCCTCGAGGCAGGGATTTTCCCCACCTAACGCCTTAGCAGGGCGCCGCCTTCAGCCACTCGGCCACTTCTCCGGACGCTGCTGAGGATAGCGCACCCCCTTTTTCGGTCCCCACCGAAATCACCCTTCAGGGGTAGGCGCAGGAAGCGGATCGGATGCATGCTGAAGAAGCCGGCTCCCCTCGAATTCCCCTCGAATTCTCCCTCCCGGCATTTACGAAGCCCGTCTTTGCAGGCGGGCTTCACTCTATCTCGGCTTAAGTTAGGCGCGAATGCGAGTCGGCCGCCACGAGGTCAACATCTCCAACCCGGAGAAGCTCTTCTTTCCGGAGCGTGGGCTGACGAAGGGCGACCTCGTCAAGTACTACCTCGACGTCGCGCCTTGCGCGCTTCACCACATCCGCCGGCGCCCGTTTCACATGAAGCGTTATCCGAACGGAGTCGAGGGCGACTTCTTCCACCAGAAGCGCGTGCCCGCTCATCCCGACTACGTCGGCGAGCAATTCGTCCGTTTCCCGAGCGGGCACTCGACGGTCTTCGCGGTGATCGACAACGCGGCGGCACTGGCATGGGTGATCAACCTCGGCTGCATCGAGCTGCACACCTGGCACTCGCGCGTGGACGACATCGAGCGGCCCGACTACATGCTGATCGACCTCGACCCGACCACGGACGACCAGTGGGAGCACGTCCTGGTGATCGCGCTCGTCGTCAAAGAGGTGCTCGACGAGCTCGGGCTCCCAAGTTATCCGAAGACCTCGGGCTCGACGGGGCTGCACATCCTGACGCCGATCAGGCCGGATTTGCCGTTCCCCGAGGTTCGACGGTTCGCGAAGGCGGTCGCGCAGGAGGTGGAGCGCCGCGTCGACGACCAGAGCGTCGCGACGACGACGTGGAAGGTCGCCGATCGGGAGGGAGTCTTCGTCGACTACGGGCAGAACGCGCGAGATCGGACGATCGCCGCCGCGTACTCGATCCGGCCGACCCGGGACGCGAGGGCCTCGGCGCCGCTGCGCTGGGACGAGGTTGTGGGCGCCGACCCGGCAGCGTTCACGCTGGAGACGATGCGCGAGCGGATCGGCCAAGTCGGGGACCCCACGTCGGGCATGTGGCGGCGCAAAGCCGCACTGGCTTCGCGGTTCGAGACGCTCGGCTTGGAGCCGGCCGACCCGGACAGCTTCGACGACAGCTCTTGGCCTACTCGCCCAACAGCGCCGGCACGGTCAGGTCGTCGGGGCGCCTGGGGGGCCTGACCTCGCGCCAGGTGCAGTCCTTCGGGTCCTTGTCCGGACGCCAGCGGATGAAGCGCGTGCCGTGCCGGAAGCGGTTCTTCTCCAGCTTGTCGTAGCGCACCTCGCAGACGAGCTTCGGCTTGACCGGGTTCCAGTCGAGCTCCTTGCCGCGCGTCCAGCGGCTCTGGCCTCCCGGGACTCGGTCGCCGCTGATCGCGCCGGGCGCCCGCAGTTTCGGGAGCTGCTCCTCGAGCTCGCGGCGAACAGCCGCCGGGAAACCGGAACAGTGCCCGACGAAGTCGAGCCCGCCCTTTGGGTCGTAGAGGCCGAGCAGGAGTGTCGAGATCCGCCCCTCGCCCTTTTCGCTCCAACGGAAGCCGACGATCACGCAGTCGGCGGTCCGGTATGGCTTCACCTTGACGACGCCCTCACGTGAACCGGGGAGGTAGGGAACGCCGAGCCGCTTCGCGACGACGCCGTCGAGACCCGCCGCTTCGAGCCGCTGCAGCCAGTCGCGTGCCTCCTCGGGATCACGCGTCTTCGGCGAGAGCCGGAACTTCTTGCCGACGCGCTCGAGCTTGGCGCGCCGCTTCTCGAGCGGCAGCTTGTGCACCGGCTCGCCCTTCCACCGGAGGACGTCGAAGGCGATGAACTCCGCCGGGATCTCGGCAGAGAGCTTGCGAATGCGGCTCTCGGCCGGGTGCAGCCGCATCTGCATCGCGTCGAAGTCGAGGACGCCGTCGCGCTCGATCACGATCTCGCCGTCGAGCGCCGAGTCGGGGGGCAGCAGCTCGCCGACCTCACGCAGCTCCGGGAAATAGCGCAGCAACGGCCGTGCGTTTCGGCTCCAAACGGCGAGCTCGCCCTTCAGGTTCTCCATCACCCCGCGAAAGCCGTCCCACTTCGGCTCGTACTGCCAGTCGCCTTCGGGGAGCTCGGTTACGAGCTCCGCCTCCATCGGCGGGAAGGGAAGGTTTCGCGGCGGCACTTCGTCGGCAGACTAGTCCGAGTGGGAGAACTCGACGGGGTCTGGGAGGTCAAGCGGACCGGCGGCGCGTTGCCGCCGCTGCTCGGGGTGCGCAAGGAGATCTCGGGTGGTGCGGGGACGACGAACGTCGGCCCGCTGCCAGGGGTGCCATTCGACGTGGTCGGGCTGTCGCTCCGCTACCGCGCGCCGTTTGACGGCTTCGTCGACGTGCTCGAGCGCGACGAACAGGGCTACCGCGGCCGCGCGATGCTTGGCGGGCGGGAGTTCGGCAAGTTCGAGCTGAAACGGATCAAGACAGGAGGAGAGATGGCTCCGGACCAGCTGAAAGAGCAACTCGTCAAGCACATCGACGAGGCCTACGCGATGGAGCAGAACGTCCTGCGGATGCTGGACAGGATGATCGAGACCACCGAGGACCCGGAGATCAAGAACGAGCTCCGCGAGCACAAGCTCGAGACCGAGCGCCACGCCGAGCGGATTCAGCAGCGGCTGGAGGCGCACAGCGCCACGCCGTCGATGGTCAGGGAAGCCGGCGGGATCGCGGGCGCTCTCCTGAAAAGCGTCCTCGACCTGACCCGCGGCGAGAAAGCCGGCCGAAACGCGCGCGACGGCTACGCGACCGAGCACCTGGAGATCGCGAGCTACCAGTTGCTCGAGCGAATCGCGCAGCGCGCAGGCGACGAGGAGACCGCCGAGGTGGCGCGCCAGAACCGCAAGGACGAGGAGGCGATGGCGAAGAAGCTCGACGCGCACTGGGACAAGTTCGCCGAGCTCTCGCTGAAGGAAGAGGGCGTCACCGTTTAGGGACTGACCCCGCAGGGGTCTGTCCCTTAAACCCGACCTGGGTTCGGAGCGTTTTCGGGGACAGTCCCCGTCCGGGGACAGTCCCTCGGCGCAACCTCAACGCGGCGACGCCAGGTCTAATGCGCAGTCGTGCGCAGAGTCGTCGTCACCGGTCTCGGAGCGGTCACCCCGCTCGGGAACTCTGCGCCCGAAACCTGGCGCGCCGCGCTTGCCGGTGAGAGCGGGATCGACTGGATCCGCGCCTTCGACGCGGGCGATTACCCGGTTCGGGTTGCCGCCGAGGTCAAGGATTTCGATCCGACCGGCGTCGCCTCGCCGAAGGAGCAGCGCAAGCTCGACCGCAACGTCCTGATGGCGCTCGCCGCCGGTAAGGAGGCGGTCGAGAGCGCGGGGTTGAACGGGTTCGATCCGCACCGCGTCGGAATCGCCTTCGGCTCGGCGATCGGTGGGATCGCGGGGATCATGCAGCAAGGCGAGGTCCTCCGTGAGCGCGGCTACGAACGGATCTCGCCGAGCTTCATCCCGAGTGTGCTGGTCGATGCGGCGAGCGGTCAGCTGGCGATCTCTCTGGGAATCCGGGGGCCGAACTACGCGCCCGTCTCGGCCTGCGCGACCGGCTCGCACGCGGTCGGCGAGGCGGCCGAGCTGATCAAGCGCGGAGACGCGGACGCCATGCTCGCCGGCGGGACCGAGGCCGCGATCCAGCCGATCATCCTCGCCGGGTTCGTCGCCATGCGAGGCCTGGCCGCCGAGGACGAGAATCCGCCACATGCCTCACGGCCCTTCGACGCCACCAGGGCCGGCTTCGTCATGGGGGAGGGGGCGTGCGTGCTCGTGCTCGAGGAGCTCGAGGCCGCGCGGGCCCGAGGCGCGACGATCTACGCCGAGGTGCTCGCCTACGGCACCTCGAACGACGGCCATCACATGGCGCAGCCCGAGCCGGAGGCGATCGGCGTCGGCGAGATGATGCGGGCGGCGATCGACCGTGCCGGCCTGAAGCCCGAGGACGTCGGCTACATCAACGCCCACGGAACCTCGACGCCCCTCGGCGACGCGGCAGAGACGAAAGCGATCAAGGACGTCTTCGGCGACCACGCTTACGAGCTCGCCGTCTCCTCGACGAAGTCGATGATGGGCCACTGCTTCGGGGCGGCGGGCGCGATCGAGGCGATGATGTGCGTCATGGCCCTGCACGAGGGCAAGCTGCCGCCGACGATCAACTACGAGCACCCGGATCCCGTCTGCGACCTGGACTACGTCCCGAACGAAGCGCGGGAGGCCCAGGTCGACGTCGCACTCTCGAACGCAATGGGCCTGGGCGGCCACAACGCCTGCGTGCTGCTCGGCCGCGTCGCCTGAGCTTGCTTTTACAGCCGCTCCGGCCACAATGAGACGGGGGCTAGGAGGGGAGAGGACTTGCGGGGACCGAGGTTGGCGCTTGGCGTGGCCGGTACGGCGTGCTTGCTGCTGCTCGCGCCGTTGGCGGGGGCATCGAACAGCTCGCCCTACGCCGACGGGGCTGCCGACGCGCCGGCGGCGGCTCCCGATCTGACCGCTGTCCACGTTTCGAACGACGACGCCGGCAACGTCTTCTTCCGGATCTCGATTCCGAACCGAGCCGCGCTCGCGTATACCGATCTCATCTCGCTCTTCGTGGACGCCGACGGCAAGGCCGGCACCGGCTGCGCGCGGAGGGCGTTCGGCGCTGAGTACGCGCTCGACGTGCTTTCCGACCGCTACGTCTTCGGCCGTTGTGTCCGTGGCAGCTGGGACTTCACCAGGCGCCCGGCCTCGTTCGGCGGTTCGTTCGCAGGCTCGACCCTGACCCTGAAAGCGAACCGCCGCGATCTTGGGGGCGCAAGCCGCTTTCATTTCCGGATCGGCGCTGCCTCGGCGACCGGGGCCGATCCCGCCTACGACTTCGCGCCCGACATCGGCACGAGCCCGTGGAGCTTCCAGGTGGTCGCGCCGCCGCAGGCTGTGATGAAACCGCCGGCATGGCTGCGAAAGGCGTGCCGGCGTTACCCGCGCCGCTGCAGGCTCACGCGACGATAGAAGGCGTCAGCTCCGCGAGCGAGCTCAGCGTGACGTCGGCGAGGGCCAGCGCCTCCTCGCCGGGCGGGTAGTGGTGGTTCGGAATCGCGATCACGCGCATGCCGGCGGCCTTCGCTGAAAGGATGCCGTTGCGCGAGTCCTCGACCGCCGCGCAGCGCTCCGGCGGGACTCCGAGCCCGCGGGCCGCTTCGAGATAGACGTCGGGCTCAGGCTTCCCGCGCGGGACTTCTTCCGAGGAGACGGTGACGCGGAAGAACCGGGCCAGTCCGCTCAGGTCGAGCACGAGGTCGATCACCTCGCGGTTCGACGACGAAGCGAGACCGAGCGGCCAGCGGGCGGCGAGGCGCTCGACGGCCTCATGGGCGCCGTCGATCAGCGGCAGCCGCTTGCGATAGACCTCTTCGAGGCGGCGCACGACGTCGGCCGAGATCTCCCGAGGCGGGTCGGGAACGCCGAGCTCGTCGTGCATGTAGCGCGACCACTCGATGGAGCTCATGCCCATCATCTCGGTCTGCGCCCGATCGTGCCACCGGCCGCCTCGCTCCTTCACCAACTCCTCGCGCACCTCGTCCCACACCTGCTCGCTGTCCAGCAAGACTCCGTCGAGGTCGAAAACGACCGCCTCGATCACGCGTTGACGTAGCGCTGGTCGACGTAGACGAGCGGCCGCTCTCGCGCGCCCTCCTCGACGGAGAGCACCTCGCCGACGAAGAGGGTGTCCTCGCCGGCCGGGACTTCGGCTCTGACGCGACCAGTCAGCCAGCCGATTGCTCCGGCCACAAGCGGCGGGCCCTCGCCCTCGCGCACGTCGATGCCCTCCCAGATCGCGATCGGAGGCACGCCGCGCGCGAAGTGCTGCGCCACCGCCTCCTGGCCGGCGGCGAGCAGGCTGGCGCCGAACGTCCCGGAGCGGCGCAGCAGCTCGTGCAGAGCCGCCCCGCGCCGGACCGCGAAGCCGACCAGCGGCGGCTCGAGCGAGAGCGGTATCAGCGTGCCGATCGTCAGGCCCAGGCGCTCACCTTCGAGGTCGACGCCGACGATTGCGACTCCCGCCGGGAATCGCCGCATCAGCTCGCGAAGCTCATCGCCGCCTACCACGGCGGCGAGCCTATCCTCCTAGTGCTGCCTACAGAGCTTGTCGCCGTTGAGGATCGAGTCGAGCTGCGAGTTCATCGCACCCTCGAACGCGACGTCGGCGGAGTTGCTCGCGCTGAAGTCGTGCAGGCCGCTGTCGCTCCACATCACGTCGGGGGTCACGCCCGGGCCCGCCGCGGTCATCCGATACATGTCGCCGTGGCCTTGAGGGCGCATGCCTGTGAAGCCCGGGGGATGCGCGTAGCCGCCCGCGCCCGCGTTGTGCTTGAAGAAGCCGTAGCAGAAGACACCGGTCGGGTTATGCGCAACGAAGGAGTTCTCGCGCTTCCAGCCGGGGCCGTAGACCGAGTTGTGGGTGTCGAGGTAGAGCAGCCGGCCGTAGCCGTCGGTCGGCGCCCCGAAATGGGTCGTGCTGAAGCCGTAGACGGGCTTGCCGAGATAGGTGTAGCGCCCGAACAGGTGGTGGAAGCGGCCGTGGTAGATCCAGTCCTGCCAGACCTCGAGCTTGGCGAGGTCTGTCGACCAGTGCGAGAGGTGGAGCTCCCACTGGCGCAGGCCGGCGGTCCAGGGCGTGAAGCCGAGGTCGGGCAGCTGAACCTGCCACTTCTGGAGTGCCCAATAGCTGCCGTCGGGCGCCTTGCAAGCCCTCACCATCCACGCCAGCGCGGGGCCGTCGTAGGCGCTGCAGCTGCTCCGGAAGGTCTTCCAGTAGAGCTTGTGGTACTTGCGCCAGCCGCCCGCGTAGTCGAGCTTGAAGCGCTGTTGCCTGAGCGTCCGGTTGGGCTGCCGCGCATTGACTGCACCCCAGGCGAGCACGTGCTGCGTCCTACGGCGCACGGTCCGGTAGGTGACCAGCGCCTCGCCCTTGTTGTTCACGGCGAGCTGGATGTTGCGGACGTCGCGGTTGACGAGCTGCGAAGCCGAAGCGGGAGCAGCGAGCGACGCCGCAAACGCGAGAACCGGAAGAAACACCAGGGCGCGAGTACGCACGAAAGAGACCCCTCTCATAGACAGAATTGGCCGCACGGTTTTCGTATCGGCTGTGCCTTCGCGCCGCTGTAGCCTCGGATCCCCCTTTTTGGGGGAGCCGGCTCCCCCGTTGATAGCGTCGCGCGGTGCGAGCAGGCTTGACCCGGCGAGAGCAGGTCGAAATCGTGGTCGCCGCGGCTCTCGTTGCGATCGCCGGGGTGCTCGATTACGCCGGCCTGAACGCGGTTCTCCGTTTCGTCGCGGCGGCGGTCGCGTTGGCAGTGCTCGCGCGCCTCGTCGGCACGGCTACCGAGCAGCTTGGAGGCAGGCTTGGGGCAGGCGGCGCCGGCTCGGTTCAGTCGGCGCTCGGCAACCTCCCCGAGCTGTTCGTAGCGCTGTTCGCGCTCCAAAAAGGGCTAATCGGTGTCGTCAAGGCGGCGCTGATCGGCTCCGTGCTCGCCAACAGCTTGCTGGTGCTCGGGCTTGCCTTCTTCGCCGGAGGGCTCCGAAACGGCGCCCAGCGGTTCGACTCGCCTCGCGCAAGGACGATCGCGACGCTGACGCTCCTCGCCGCCGCGATCCTCTCCGTGCCCACGTTCGCCGACGTCTTGCACTCTCCCGCCGCGGCGCACGAACAGACGCTGAGCCTAATCTGCGGCGGCGTCTTGCTGGTCGTCTTCGTCTCGACGCTTGGGATCTTCCTGACGGGAGACGCCATGTCGCCGGAGCCGCCGCGGTGGTCGCTCACGGCCACGATCGCCGTGCTTGCGGCAGCGGCGGCGGGCGCCGTTTTCGTCAGCGACTGGTTCGTCTCCGCGTTGGAGCCCGCGACCGCTTCACTGCACATGAGCCAGACTTTCGCCGGGCTGGTGGTCGTCGCGATCGCCGGCAACGCGGTGGAGAACGTCGTCGGCGTCCAGCTCGCCTTGCGTAACAGGCCGGACTTCGCGATCTCCGTGATCGTGAACTCGTCGCTGCAGGTGGCGCTGGCGCTGACCCCCGTGATCCTGTTCGCGAGCCTCTTCTTCGCCACGAGCATGACCCTGGTCTTCCCGACTCTGCTGGCTATCTCTTTGCTCCTGGCGGCGTTCGTGACGGCGGTTGTCGTCTACGACGGCGAAAGCACCTGGCCCGAGGGCGTCGTCCTCATCGGGCTCTACGTGGTGATCGCGTCCGCGTTCTGGTGGGGCTAGTCCGGTTCGAGCTCGTCGGCTAGCAGCGCGCACGCGTAGGCCCTCCAGGCGAAGCCGGCGTCGAGCAGCAGCTCGTCCAGCGCGGAGGAGACGTTGGCGAGACCGGCTGCATCCTCGCGTAGGGCCTCCAGCCCGCGGCTGACCTCTGTGCGGCGCCCCGGGCGATCGAGCTCGGCCGCGAGCGCGCTGACTGCGCGTCCGTCCAGCTCGAGCTCCCGCTGGGGATCGCCGCCCGCCGCGAGCAGGAGCATCGCGCGGCGCAGCGCCGGAGTCAGCTCGTCCGGCTCGATGAGCGGCTCGGGCGCGGCGAGCAGAGCGAGTGCAGGCCTGACGTCTGCTTCGGCCCCCGCCTCGTCCAGCATCTGCAGCACGCCGATGACCTCCACGCGAGGTCAAGGTAGACGAACGCCGCGCTAGGACCTCGTCATGCGTTGTTCCATCTCACCCTCCTGTTCGAAGGCTGCCCAATCAGTTCCTGCCGTGTATTCGGAACGGGCGCCGGGTCGGTTCGCTAGGAGGCGAGCAGTTCCGGAGCCGCGGAAGGCGACCAGATCTCGCCGCGCAGCGCAAGGAAGACCTCGACCACGGTCGGGTCGAACTGCGTACCGACGGCTTCGCGCAGCCGGCGGCAGGCCTCCTCGACCGACAGGCGCTTCCGGTACGGCCGGTCGGTCGTCATCGCGTGGAACGCGTCGCAGACCAGGATGATCCGCGCCTCCAACGGGATCTCGTCGCCCGAGATCCCGTCGGGATAGCCCTTTCCGTCGTAATGCTCGTGGCAGCTCCGCACGATCGAGCGCACCTCCGCCAGGCGGTCGATCGGCGCCAGGATCTTCTCTCCGAGCTCGGGATGCTGCTGCATGATCCGCCGTTCGTCGGGCGTAAGCGGCCCCGGCTTGAGCAGGATGCTCGTCGGGATTCCGATCTTGCCGATGTCGTGGAAGAGTGCCGCCAGCTCGAGCTGTTTCAGCGACTTCGAGTCGAATCCCAGCGTCGCGCCCACCTTCAAAGCCGTGTCGGTGATCCAGCGGGTGTGCGACGACGTGTATTCGTCGTTCGCCTCGAGCGCGTTCGCCAGGGCGGCCACGGTCGAAACGAATGTCGCCTCGAGGTTCTCGAAGGTGCCGGCGTTGGTGATCGCGAGCTTCGCCTGGTGCGCGAGTCCTGCAAGCAGCCCGACGTGATCCTCGTCCAGCTCGTGCGGCGCGTCTGGTGGGATCGCGGCGACGATGCAGCAGAACCGCCCGCCGTCGAGGGTGATCGGTGCGACCGCGAACGCCGTTCCGTCGTCAAGCTCCGGGAGCCCGTGGATAGCCGCCGCCTCGGCGTTGTCCAGCACGAAAGGCTCTGCGCGGTCAGCGAGCGGCCCCAGGCGCTCGGGGGCGATCCGGAGCCCCAGGATCCGCTCTCGCCGGTCAGGCTCGAACCCCCAGACCGCACCGGGCACGAGCTCCTGCGTCTGAGCGTCCTGGACCCACACAGACGTCCTGGGCGCTCCCAGGATCATCGCCGAGAGCTCGACCATCCGGCGAAGCACTTCCGGCAGTCCTTCCGCAGTCGCCAGCTCGCGACTGAACCCGAGCAGCTCCTTGAAGTGCTCGGCCTCCCGTCGCTGCGACTCGTACAACCGTGCGTTCTCGAGCGCGACCGCGGCGTGGCCGCCTAGCACCTCGAGTAGCCGGACGTCGTCTTCGTCGAACTGGTCGCGGCCGAGCTTCGAGATCACGATCGCGCCGATCACGCGCGAGCCGTAGTTGAGCGGCACGGCGAGCAGCGATTCCTCCAGCGGCTCGGTGCCGGGAATCGTGACCGCGTACTCGCAGTCGAGCGCGTTGCCGATCAAGAGCGACTTCCCCTCGCCAACCGCGTGGCCCGTGATCCCCTCACCGACCTTCGAGCGGGGAATCTCAACCTCGTGCCCGCCGCGCGAGGAGAGGATGCCGCGGAAGGCGATCGGGATGACGTCGTCGCCGTCGACGATCGAGACCCGGCAGTTGTGGTAGTCGATCAGGCCCCGCAGCTCGTCGGCGATCGCCGTCCCGATCTCGCGGACGTCGTTCAGCCGGTTGAGCTTGCCCGCGAGGCTCTGGAGCAGCTTGAGATGCGCGATCGAGCGGACGCGGGAGTTCGCGACCGACGTCGAGTCGGGACGCTCGTACGTCGACTCGTCGAAGAGCACGATCAGATCCTTGCCTCGCGCCTTGGCGGTCATCATCGCGGCCTCGGCGCAGGCGATCAGCCCGCGTGGGTTAGATGCATCGGAAGGCCCCTCCGCGGCGCCGACCGAGACCGTGATCTTGCCGGCCGGGCCGAACTCGAGCTCCTTCAGGCGCTCGGTCAGGCGGTTCGCGAGCGCAACCGCATCCTCGGTGCCGCAAGAGCCCATGACGACCCCGAACTCCTCGCCGCCGAGCCGGCAGACGAGGTCCGACCCGCGCACGGCGGCCCTCAGCTGCGTCGCGAGCTCGCGGAGCACCTGGTCGCCGACGCCGTGGCCGTAGATGTCGTTGACCTTCTTGAAATCGTCGATGTCCAGCATCAGCAGCGCCACGGAGTCCCGGTTGCGGCTCGCCCGGGTCAGCTCTGAGCGCACGTGCTCGTGGAAGTAGCGGTGGTTGTAGAGGCCGGTCAAAGAGTCGGTCTGCGCCTGCCGCTCGAGCCGCGCCCGTGTCTTGGCATTGTCGAGCGCCAGCGCGGCCGCGTCGCCGAACCGCTTGGCAAGCTCGAACTCCTCGCTGTCGAAGCTGGCGTGCTCGCCGAGCCGGTAGATGCTGAGGACGCCCTTGACCGAGTCGCGTGCGATCAGCGGCACGGTGATCAGCGCCTCGCGCTCGTCCGGCGGCGTGCCCGGCACGACCATCATCCGCGGGTCGAGGTGGGCAGCGTTCGTCAGCACCGGCTCCCGATGCTGCGCGGCCCAGCCCGCGATGCCGACGCCGAACCCGATCTTGTTGCGCATGATCTCATCGGCCCAGCGGTCTCGCGCCAGCACGGGGACGAGCTCGGTCTGGGCCTCGTCGGCCTCGAAGATGCTGAGCGTGTCGTAGGGGATCAGCTCGGCCAGCGTGTCCGCGATCCGGTCGAGCAGCGTGTCGAGGGCCTGCTCGGAGAGGACGTGGTGGAAGACGTCCGCGAGCCGGCGATACGAGTCGACGAGGTCGTGCCGATCGGGATGGCCGTTTCCGGTCGTCGGGATGCCGCCCGAAGGTGGCATGGAGAGGGCCGCCGCAGACACTCGATCCACGCCCTTCATCTTTGGCGAACCGCGACCGCATTTGACCCCCCGTCCGGGGGATCTCAGTTGCTTGCGGCTCCGTCCGACTCCGCGGTCGTTCGCTACGTCGCGGTGCTCGGGCTGTTGGTCGCGCTCGCCTTTCTGTGGCTCTTGCTTCGGTAGATGGACGCGCCGCCTGCGCGAGCGACACGGCGGTACTCGCGCCGTAGCAGAGCGGCGGTGCGGCCGCTCGGATCGAGCTTCGCGGGCGGCTGGACGACGACCACGAGCTCCGCCCTCCGCGTCGCCAGTGCGTGGCGGACGGCCTCGAGGGCGCCCGGGATCGACGCAATGTTGCGCGACCAGAGGTAGCGAACGGCGGGACGGCGGTCGGCGAGGTAGTAGAGGTCCGCGTCGGCCCACACCGCGAGCACTCGCTCACTCGGGAGCGTGTGCGCGCGCACGTAGCGCGCGAGGGCGGCGTCGTGGACAAGGTGCGGATCGGCCGGCCAGATCGTCTTCGCCTGCTCGTTGGGGGTCGCCCAGGCGACGGGCAGCGCCAGTGCCAGCGTCGCCGCCGCGGCTGCCCCGGCCGCCGCGATCGCGGGTCGCGGCGCCGAGAGCCACAAGGTGCGCACGCCCACGGCCGCGAGCAAGGAGAGCGGCGGCACGAGCTGGATGTAGTAGTGCGGGTGGAAGTTGCCGCCGGCGATGGCGCCGAGGACGGCCGCGCCCAGCCAGATGCGTGCGAGGAGCGGCGAGCGCCGCCAGCCGACGGCCGCGAGCAGCGCGAGCAGGCCGAGCGCCTTGCCGGCGGGCGGCAGTGAGAGCCAGAACTCGTGGGCCCGGCCGCTCAGCGATCCCGTCAGGAGCGAGTCGCCATCAAAGCGGTAGCCGACGACCGCGTAGAGCCAGGCATTCAGCCGCGCCGCGCTGGCTGCGGCGATCGCGACGGGCACGAGCGCGCCGGCAACGAGAACGGCGGCGGGTGCAAGACCACGTCTCCGTTCGCGCCAGAGCAGGTAGACGACGGCCGCCAGGCCGGCGTCGAAGGCGGATTGCTTGATCAGCACCGCGGTCCCGGTCAGCACACCGGCGCCGACGAGACTTAGCAACAGTCTGTTACTTGCAGAAAACGGCTGAACGACCGACCACCTTCGCCCTTGTGGCCGTGTCGAACCTAGTAACAGACTGTCACTTGGCCCGGCGCGCTCGCGGCCCTCGAGGTAGAGGCAGAAGTAGAGGAGCGAGAGCACCGCCGGCAGCGACGCCAGGAGCTCGCCCGAGAGCGTGAATGACTCGATGAACGGGGAGGCCCCGACGGTTGCCGCCAGCAGCCCGGCCGTGACCGCCGTTATCCTCCCGCGGGCCAGCCGGAGGGTGAGCAGCATCGTCGCGGCGACGACGAGCGCCGCCACTACCGCCGCGGCTGCGCGCATTGCCAACGGGGAGCCGCCGAACAGATGGAGAGCGCGAAAAACGAGTATGAGGCCTTGCGGGCGGTCGACCCAGGCGCCGCCGTAGAGGGTCGCGCCGTGGCTCCACAACCGGGCCACCTCGGCGTAGCCCCCCTCGTCGGCGGTGAGTGGAGCGTTCCAGAAGGGAAGCCGTACGAGTACGGCGAGGGCGACCGCGAGGCCGCCGAGAGGTGGGGCCCACCGCGCGAGGACCTGGATCGCCGCACGGCGCTGCTCGCGGCGGGCGGGCTGACCGTCGCGCTCGGGATCGCGATTTGGCTGTTCGGGCTCGGGCTCACGCCTGACCGCTACCTGCTCGCGCTGCTGGTGCCCGCTCTCGTGCTGCGCCGGGGACGTCGTTATCTGCTCGATTTCGTTCCCTTCGCCGTGTTGCTGGTGATCTACGCGCAGTCTCGCGGAATTGCGCATCTTCTGAGTCCGCATCCCTATTACCTGCCCCAGATGGACGCGGACAAGTTCATCTTCGGGGCCGTTCCCTCCGAGTCGCTGCAGCACTGGCTCTGGAACGGGACGCAGCAATGGTACGACCAAGTCGTGCTCGCAGTCACGCGGCTCCACTTCATCGTCCCGCCACTGCTCGCATTCGCGCTCTGGGTCAAGCGAAGGGCGCTCTTCTACCGCTTCGCGGCGACCATGATCGCGCTTTCCTTCGCCGGCGCGGTGACCTTCCTGCTCTTTCCAGCGGCTCCGCCGTGGGCCGCGGGTGAAAAGGGCCTGCTGCCGGGCCTGATCCGGATCCCGCACAATCCGGCGCCCGATCCCTCGGGCGCGCACGGCTACCACGCGATCTCCGTCTCGAGACTGATCGACCCGAACCCGTACGCGGCGATCCCGTCGCTCCATGCCGGCTATGCGTTCCTCTGCTTCCTCTTCGTCGTCACGCTCGTGTGGAAGACGCGCTGGCGCTGGTGGGCTCTCGGCGTCGGAGTGCTCTACCCGCTCGCGCAGTCGTTCGCGGTGGTCTACACGGGCAACCACTATGTGGTCGATCTCATGATCGGCTACCTCTACGCCATCGCTGCCCTGGCCGGCGTCTGGTGGTTGTGGCGCCGCTGGCGCTTGCCCGCCTAGCCGCGCCTTCAGTCGTGATGTTCCATCTCGGCAGTCAGCGCCAGCCACGGATGCCGGCGGGACTCGTACACCGAAATGGTCGGTGGCGGGAAGTCCGGTTCGGCGAAGGCGCCGATCGGAACCGCAACGACATCTGGCACTGGCGCAAGCGTGTAGAAAACGGTCGCGCCGCAGTCGGGACAGAAATGAAAGGTTCCCTCCTCGCCCTCGTCTGAGGTTCGCACGTAGTCGCTGTGGCGACCCTCGACGCGCACTCGATTCGAGGGGAAGCGTGCCTGGATCCCGAAGGCGCTCCCAGTCCGGCGCTGGCAAGCCAAGCAATGGCACATGGAGATCCGGATCGGATCGCCCTCCGCTGTCAGACGAAGTTGCCCGCAGCTACAGATGGCATCGCGGGTAGCCATTCGTGGATCGTACTGAGGGCCCGGGTCTTACTCAGGAGAGCTCTTCGAGGTTCTGCGCGACCCACGACTTGAGCTCGTCCGATCGGATGAAGGGCGCGTCGTCCGCCTCGGCTCGCGCCAGCACTTCGTCCGCCGATGCGCCCGCTCTGAGACCGGCGTAGAGGTAGACCAGCGCGGACGAGCGAGGGCCCACGCGACACGTCACGAGGGTCGGCCGCGGCAACTGGTCGAGCGCGGCTACCTGCTGCCTCGCCAGGTCGGTGTCGAGCACCCGAGGCGGATCGCTGACGACATTGGCCGACTCGGGGACGGCCGCCTGGACGCTGGCGTACGACATTCCTCCCTCCATCTCGGCGAACTCCTCGCCGCACAGGAACAACCACGAGGCGGCATTCGCCTCGCGAGCGAAGGCCTCAGGATCGGCGATCAGTCCCCGGTTGAAGGTGAGATCGGTGGGACTCTCGAAGTGGCCCATGGCGACAAACCTAACGCTTCCGCCTCAGACGTCCTAGCTAACGACGCGCGCACGAGCAGCCGAAACACGCGCTCGTCTCGAACGAGCGCTCAGGCGTTGGTTGCGGCTCCCTTGCGAGAGCCGCAACCAACTGTGGACTTCATCGGAGCCCCCGCCCTAGTGGTCGTTGTGGTGCTTGCCGTGGTGATGGATCTTTCGCACGAACTCTAGGCCGTCGATCGTGTCGGCGATTGGCCCAAAGGGGCGGAACCCCGCGTTGTAGGGCGTCCCGTTCAGATGGTAAGGGACGACCAGGCCCCCGCCCAGGCCGACCCAGAGAACCTTCTTTCCCGGATCCCACGCCAGCCCGCCGGCGTTCTGGGGGGTCGTGAAGCGAGGCGTGAAGGTGTTCGTGGCCGGGTCCCAGGTACCGACCTGCCGGGCGCTCCACTTGGTGATCCAGATCTGACGGTCATTGCCCTCATCGTCGTTATCACCGTGATCGAACAACCGAACGCCTTGGGTCAAGTCGAAGCGAGCGAATTTCTTGCCCTCGTGATGGTCATCGTCGTTGTCGTCTTCGTCATCATTGTCAGTCGTCACGAACGTCATCCCCACGACGTTGGGCTGGGCGTACGTGTGGACGAGTGCCCCGGTCGCGGCGTTTATCTTCTCGATCGTCGAGGGGTGGTGCGCGTGATACAGAAACCGGCCGTCGAGGATCATGTCCTCGCTGCAGCAGACCGCCGGAATGCCCGCGACCGTGCTTCCGAGGAGGCTGCCGTCGTAGGAGATCCTGCGGATCACGTTGCTCCGGGGATCGCCGGAATAGAGAAAGCCGTGGGCGTTGGTCATTCCGTTGATCAGAAAGGCCGTGGCGATGATCCCACCGCCGACCACGTTCGGTCCCCGCGTTTGAAAGCGACCTAGCCGATCAGCAGACACGGCACCCCCGAACTCCTCCGCGTCGGTTCCGATGAACAGGAAGCCGCCCCGCTTACCACTGGGACCACCGTTGGGCTGGGCCGGCGCGACCGCCACCATGAGGAAGGCGCCGAATAAGCAGATGACAAGGAGTCTTCGGATCACAGTTCTACCCCCTTCTCGTGCCGATTGAGACCAGGCGAAGAAGAGCCGCACTGCGCGACCACCGAACGGCGGGGCTGACCAGCACGACGACCCTCTGCAACGCAGCAGGCGAAACTCCCGCTCAACGGAGAACGACTGCCGCAGAGTCGAGATCGCGACACATCAGTCACGGCGACTCTCCTCGTCGGGGGCGATTGTTTCACCGGGCGGCCGCAACCGCAAGGACGCGTGGAGGCGCCGCCGATCCGGGCTCGGTTACGCGCGGGAACCGCTCCGCTGCGCGAAATCCCGCCGGTAAAGCGGCGGGGGTGGGATTTGAACCCACGGGCGACCTTTCGGCCGCCAGCGGTTTTCAAGACCGCCCCGTTCGACCGCTCCGGCACCCCGCCGAATCCCATTGTCGCGGAGGCGGACTTCGCTCGCTGCCGCGGCCGAGCGGGAAGGGTAGCCGGGGCTCGACGCAGAATTGAAGACAATGCCCGACCAGCGGGAACTGGAGTCTGCTTGGCAGGCGCTCGCAGAGCGAGAGCGGCGCGGGGACGAGGCAACGCGCCAGCGAGCGGCGGAGCTCGAGGAGCGGAGCGCCCGGGTCGCGGCGCTGTGGGAGGAGCTGGGTGAGCGCTCGACCGAGCTCGCCGCACAGGAAACCAACCTCGCCGAGCGCGAACACGCGCTTGCGGCGGCGGGGGAAGGTCTTCGGCTTCGCGAGGGTCTGGTCCAGGACGCCGAGGCTCGCGTCGAGGCGGGGCGCCGCCAGCTCGTCGAGCTCGAGACCATGCAGGCCGAGGTGAGCGCGCGGCTGATTGAGGTCGACGAGCGGGGCGAATGGGTCGCGGCGACCGAGTTGCAGCTCGCCGAGCGGGAGCAAAACGTGACCGAGCGTGAGCAAGCCTTGGCACGCGGGCTTGCCGAGGTCGAGGCCCGCGAAGCCGCCGTGGCAGCGCTCGCACCGCGTGAGGCCGAGCTGTCGAGCCTACGGGCGCGCTTGGAGGCCGACCAAGCGCGCGCGGAGAAGCTGCTCGCAGAGGCGGAGCGGCGGCTCGCGGAGCTCGAGCCGCGCGAGCAGAACGCGCGGCGCCGCGCGGCGGAGGTCGACGAGCGTGAGCCTCGGATCGACCTGCTGGCGGAGAAGCTCGAAGCCCGCGCAGGCCGGCTCGCCGCCGCCGAGGCCAAGGTCGCGAACGGGCTGCGCGATCTCCGCGAGGAGCAGCGGCGGGTCGAGCAGGCACAGCAGCAGCTCCCCGAGCTCGACGAGCGCGAGGCGAAGCTGAATCAGCTCTCGGCCGAGCTGACCGAGCGGGGCGCCTGGCTGGCGGTCGCCGAGCAGGGGCTCGGCTCGCGCGAGGCGCAGGCCACCGATCTCGAGGCGTCGGTCGAGCGGCGGCAGCGGTCGCTGGACGTGCGCCAGACCGAGCTCGAGCGCTTCGAGCAGAGCCTGAACGCTCGTGAGCACGCTCTTGACTCCGCGGAGAGCGATCTCGAGCAGCGGCGCCGACTCAACGTCGGTGCGGCCGGGCCGCAGGCTACGACGGCCTGATCTCCGCTGGGGCTCCGTGCTCCCGCAGCGCCGCCGGAACCTCGACCGACCCGTCTTCGCGCTGGAAGTTCTCCAGCACGGCGAGCAGCCAGCGGTCCGTCGCCGCGGTGCCGTTGAGCGTGTGCACGGGCTGCGGCCCGCCGTTGGGGCGGAAGCGGATCTGCAGCCGCCGCGCCTGAAAGTCGGTTGTGTTCGAGCAAGAGGTGATCTCGCGGTAACGCTCCTGGCTCGGGAACCACGCCTCGACGTCGTACTTCCTCGCCGCGGGGGCGCCGAGGTCGCCCGCGGCCACGTCGACGACGCGGTAGGGGAGGCCGACCGTCTGGACGAGCTCCTCCTCGATCGCCAGCAGCCGCTCGTGCTCGTCCCACGACTCCTCTGGGCGGCAGTAGACGAACATCTCGACCTTGTCGAACTGGTGGACGCGAAACATGCCGCGTGTGTCCTTGCCCGCGGCGCCGGCCTCGCGGCGAAAGCAGGTCGAATAGCCGGCGTAGTGGAGCGGTAGCGAGTCGGCCTCGAGGATCTCCTCCATGTGGAACCCGGCCAGCGCGACCTCGGAGGTTCCCGTCAGGTAGAGACCGTCGCTCGGGATCTCGTAGATGTTCGACTTCTCGGTCGGAAAGAAGCCGGTCCCGTACATCGCCTGCTCGCGGACGAGCACGGGTGGGCGCATCAGCGTGAAGCCGCCGTCGACGAGCCGGGAGATAGCGAGGCGGAAGATCGCCTGCTCCAGCAGCGCGGAGTCGCCGACGATGTAGCCGAAGCGGGAGCCCGAGAGCCGGGCGGCGCGCTCCATCTCGAAGCGGCCGAGCTCGAGGTGGTCTCGCGGATGCTCGAGCCTCGGCGGCTCGCCCCAGCGGCGGATCTCGGCCGCGTCGTCCTCGGTCTCGCCGTCGGGGACGTCCGGATGTGGAGGATTCGGCAGTGCTTCGAGTGCGGCGTCGCGGGCGACTGCCGCGGCCGCGAGCTGCTCCTCCGTCTGGCGCAGCTCCTCCTTGACCTGCTTCAGCTCCTCGACCTGCTCCGGGGTGGGCCTGCCCTGCTGCTTCTGCCGCGAGCGGAGGTCGTCGACCTTCGGCACGAGCTCCCGCCAACGCTCATCCGCCTCGAGCCAGGCATCGAACGCCCGGGCGGCGCCCTTGCGCGCAAGGGCGGCCCGATAGGCATCGGGGTCGTTGCGCGCGGCCTTCGCGTCGATCAAGCGGTGGGCGCTTCTATTGCTTCTCGGTCAGGAAGGCGACCAGGTCTGCGATCTGCTTGGGAGGCAGGTTGGCGTAGGTCGTCGGCATCACGTTTTGGAACCCCGGCTGGATGTAGGCGCCCGGTGTCGTGATCGATTCCTCGGCGAACTGCTGCAGCGAGCCCTGGTTTGCCTGCTTCGCGTACTGCGCCAGCTTGTCCAGGTCGGGCCCGATCGTCCCGTGCGAGCCGGCAGGTCCGTAGGTGTGGCAGCCGGTGCAGCCCTCCGACGTGAACAGCTTCTTGCCCGCCGCCGGATCACCCTTCGCCAGCGCCGGCGTCGTCGGCTGCTTCGGCAGCGTTCCGCTGACGCCGTTCGCGGTCGGGAGGACGACGCCCTGCGAGCCGCAACCGGCGACCAGCAGCGCCGATACTCCGGCGAGGACTGCGACGGGGACGCGCATGGGGCGTGAGTCTAATCACGGAAGCGCATTCTTCGACTCCAGGTAAAAACAGCAATCGCCACGAGCGCGCCGAAGCGGAGGATGTCGAAACCCGAGTCGTTGACGACCAGCGAAACGGCCAGTGCGACGAGCAGCGCGTCGAGCGTCCGCGAGCGCGGCCGGAGCACGGCCAGCACGACGAGCGTGACGAGCGAGACCACGGCGATCTCGAGGTGGTCCGTCTTGTTGACGATCCCGCGCCAGGAAAGGCGGAGCCTGTGGCCGAGGTCTGAGAGAACGCGGTCGGGGCCACCCCCGACCGCGTGCGTGACGTGGCTCGAGCCGCCGGTAAGGGCGTCGATTCCGACCAGGGCGAGGCCGACCGCGATCACCGCGACGGCCGCTAGCGCGGTGCGAGTGACGGTGACGCGGCCGCGCAGGCCGAGCAGCGCGAGCGTCGCAAACCCCGCCGCGTAGACGATGAGGCCGCCCCCGTCCGCACCAAGACGGCTCCAGCCGACGACGACGAGCGAGGCGAGCGCGACAATGGCGAGCAGCGGCAACTCGACGAGCGCACCGAGTGCGAGCGTCGGCGCGAGCAGCAGCGTCTCGACCTGGTTTGTGAGCCCGAAGAAACGCCCGCCGCCTTCGGGGTGCGGGCCGAGCGCCGCGAGCGAGACGGTCGCCGGCGAGGCGCCGAGGAAGACGGCGTAGGCGGCGAGCAGACCGGCCAGGGCGAGCGCGAGCGCGCGGGTGGTACGGGTCGCGAACGAAAGCGGCAGCGTCAAGACGAGCGCAATCGCCCCGCTCCACCAGGCGACGCCATGCTCGACGTGGAGCGCCGAGGCGATCGTCGAGGCGAGCACCATCGCCGGGATCGCAAGCAGCCCCGCGCGCGCGAAGAACGGCGAGCGGAGCAGCCAGGCGAGCGCGGCGAAGCCGAAGACGAGGCCGATCAGGACGCGGGTGCTCAGCTTGCGCGCGAAGTGCGCCGCGTTCAGGCGTGCGTTCATCTGCTCGAGCTGAGCCGGCGCGTCCTGAGCCGGACGCGAGGTCAGGATCGGCTTCTCGCCCTGCTCGAGCGAGCGCACGGTCGGTGCCACGTCGGCGATCGAGACGAGTCCCGGGACCCGCGTCGAGCTCGAGAGGAGCAGGCCGTGATAGCCCCCACCGACGATTGCGATCGGATAACGGTCGAGATTGTGGTGCTTGCCGGCCGGCGGGAGCGCGACGTAGATCGTCACCGGCGCCGGCGGGCCTCCCAGCGAGATCAGGGGCTTTCCCTTCGGCTTTCCCCCGAGCAGGGCGTTCTCGAGCTTGCCGCGCGTCAGCGAGGCGAGCGCTGTCGCGCGGCTCACGCTCGAGCCGGAAGCCGGAACCATCGAGCCGACCGCACCGCGTGAGGCGTAGAGCTTCGGCGGAAAGACGGGGACGACGCGGACGGCCACCCGCGGCGCCGCAGCAGCGTTCGACGCCAACAGCAGCAGTCCCACGGCTACGATTCCGCTGAAACCTTTTGCCCTCAAGAAAGGCCGATTCTCAATGAAGCGCAAGTCATACGGTCGCGACGCTGGGCTCACGTTCCGGATGCTCACCACGAGCTTCCTGCTCGGGCTGCTCTACGTCGTGTTCGGGGTCGTCCTGATCCAATACCTGAACTTCGGGCTCGTGCCGGTGCTCCTGATCGTGATCGGGCTCGCGTTCTTCCAGTACTACACCTCCGACAAGCTCGCCCTGAGAGCCGCCGGGGCCAAGGTCGTGGAACGGGATGAGGCGCCCGAACTGCACGACCTCGTCGAGCGGCTCTGCGCAATGGCCGATCTGCCGAAACCGAAGGTGGCGATCGTCGACACCGACGTTCCGAACGCCTTCGCGACGGGCCGGAGCCCGAAGCACGCCGCGGTCGCGGTCACGTCCGGTCTCTGGCGCCGGCTCGACAAGGAAGAGATCGAAAGCGTCCTCGCCCACGAGCTCTCGCACGTCGCCAACCGCGACGTGCTCGTCATGACCGTCGCCAGCTTCTTCGCGATGCTCGCGGCGCTGCTGACCCGCTTCGGTCTCTACGCCGGCATGTTCGGCGGCTTCGGCGGCGGGAACCGCGACAACAACAGCAACAACACACCCGTCTGGTTGATCGTCCTCGCGGTCTCGATCCTGACCTACGTGATCAGCTTCATCCTGATCCGAACGATCTCGCGCTATCGGGAATACGCGGCCGATCGCGGCTCGGCACTGATCACGGGCGCGCCCGAGAATCTGATGAGCGCGCTCCAGAAGATCTCGAGCCAGATCACCATGATCCCCGACCGCGACCTCCGCGAGGTGGCCGGGATGAACGCCTTCTTCATCATCCCGACGAGCATCAAGCACCGGACGGCCGAGCTGTTCATGGATCACCCGCCGCTCGAGAAGCGCCTCGCCGCGCTGGAGAAGATCGCCCGCGAGATGGGCAGGCCGGTCGCCTAGCGCCTAGCAGCGAGTGGGTCTGGCCGACATCCTCCTCGGGCGCAAGAAGCTCAAGGGTCCAGCGCAGGATCGCCTGTTCGCGCTCTCGACCGCGCGGGTGACGCTGGACACGGAGCTGGGATTGCAGACCGCGGGCTCGGGCGGAATCGTCTTCAAGCCGCTCTCGGCGGGCGAGTTCGTCCGGGCCGAGAACGACCTGCAGCAGGTGCTCGACGCCGTCGCGGGGGAGTCGGGGTCGCGGCTCGAGCGCAAGTCGGACGACTTCGGCTACGAGTGGATCGTCGTCCGCGACGCCGATTTGGAGGACCAGGTGACGACCGTGCACGCGGTCGCCCAGGGCCTGCAGGAGGCCGGCTTCGGTGAGCAGCTACTCGCGGCTGCGTTCAAGTTCGAGTCGAAGTTCGGGGACCGCAAGGTCGTCTACTGGGTCTACGGCTACAAGCAGGGCGCGTTCTGGCCATTCGTCCCGACGGGCGAGAAGGACCGCGACAACGCCGAGGAGCTCGAGCTGAAGGCGAAGCTCGACAACGAGCTTCCGATCGAGCCGGACCTGTCCCGCTGGTTCGGCCTTTTCAACGCTCCGCTCTAGTTTCCAATAGCCACTAAAGGAACCAGCGGGTGATTGACTCTCTCTGGTAGATGGCGCAGATCGAGGGCCTGGTCGAACGGCTCTATCGGGAGCGGTACGTCGGCTTTCGCAATGCGCTCGCGCCAGTGGTGGGAAGCCGTGAGGCCGCGCACGACGTTGTCCAGGAGGCTTTTGCGAACGCGCTCGCCGAAGTCGGGAAGCTTCGCCGAGCAGAATCGCTCGCTCCGTGGGTTTGGCAGATCGCCCTCCGAATCGCGTTACGCCAGCGGCGCCGCGGCATGGAGATCGAGATTCCCGCCGATCTGTCGATTCTCGACGAGGAGCGTGACCCGGCTCTCGCGGCGGCTGTTCGGTCGCTGCCGCCGCAGCGGCGTCTGGTTCTGTTCTTGCGCTACTACGCCGATTTCACCTACGGCGAGATCGCCGAGGCGCTCGGGATCGCGGAAGGCACGGTCGCCGCCACCTTGTCGCAGGCACACGCGGCGTTGCTCGACCAGCTGATCAGCGAGGAGGTCGCACGATGATGACGGACGCCGACGGTCTGCTTGCCGCCCGCTTCGCTGCTACGCGCGACGGCTACGACGACTCCGATTGGAACGACGTGCTGGTGCGACGGCCTTCGAGGCGAACTCGCCCGCGGGCTCTGCTCGTGGCGGCCGCAGTCGTTGCCGCGCTCGCGATCGTCGCACTCGCAACGCCGCT
>Ga0137403_10000288_pt1 | contig 64485 bp, 56 predicted proteins | sample CZOMad2_1_16fung_FD_122057 | JGI IMG/M metagenome (GOLD analysis project Ga0137403, IMG submission 122057) | Vadose zone soil fungal communities from Angelo Coast Range Reserve, California, USA - CZOMad2_1_16fungal (Hybrid Assembly) | ecosystem: Environmental > Terrestrial > Soil > Vadose zone...
CCCGACTGCTGCCTCCCGTAGGAGTCTGACCCGTATGTCAGTGTCAGTGTGGCCGACCGCCCTCTCAGGCCGGCTACGGATCGTCGCCTTGGTAAGCCGTTACCTTACCAACTAGCTAATCCGCCGCAGGCTCCTCTTCAGACGCGAGGTCTTTCGATCCCCCGCTTTAACAACTGTCACCATTAGGTGCCGCTGCATTATGCGGTATTAGCAACCGTTTCCGGTTGTTATTCCCCATCCGAAGGTAGATTACCTACGTGTTACTCACCCGTGCGCCACTCTACTTGTTCCCCGAAGGGAACTTTCGCGTTCGACTTGCATGTCTGAGGCACGCCGCCAGCGTTGATTCTGAGCCAGGATCAAACTCTCGTTAGAATTTGTTCTCTAGCAACATTATCGTACTGGTACTTCATCTTTCCGATAATGACTCTTGTTCAGAGTTTTCGCCACGAACTTTATCGTTCGTGGTTGACTCTCAAAGTCATGATCACGGACACGCTCTATCTAGTTTTCAAACATCGATTCCAAATTGTCTTTGGATTGTCTTACAGACGAGATGGTCTCGCCCTAAGCAAACGGGGATATTAACCGACCATACCCCCTCTGTCAACCGCCGATAAGCTTTTTTAAACTAAAAACTTACGCGACGCAAAAAGCGCCTCCGCCGTCGCGAAAATGCCTCGAGGAAGGCGGCACTAATTCTCTTCCCAGTTCAGCCCAATCTCCCATTTTCGGGGAAACGGCATTATAGGAAGAAAAAACTTCTTGTCAACAGCCTAGAACCTTTGATTACGAATCATCCCAGGGGTGATTGCGTGAGGCGTTTGGCTTGTTCGGTTGGCTTAGATGCGCCGGGCTATTTTTGGTTGCCGCTCCTGGATAATCGTCGCGGACGCTGCGAGTTGATAAAGCCCGCCAACAATTCAGCCGTCGCTTGCAAGAGTTTACCTGTGTCGTTTGTCCTTTGCCTGCGGAGCAGTCACGCGCAGAAACCCCCTGGCGTCTTTGAATACGCCGTACTGCACATCTTTCATTTCGCCATTGTCTTCCTGACTACGAACGGTAAAAGTTTTGTTATCACCTCGCCCTTCAATTCTTACCGGAAGATAGCCTTTGATGTCAGGACTTCGGTAAGCCGTGTAGTGTTCCTGGTTTCGTTTGTCGTAGCCCAGCACATATATCCGATCGAAGTCCGGCTCATCAGTTGTATGCGGCTGGTTTGAGCTACTCTTCTCCAGAATGATCCAACTGCCGGGCTTAGCCTCTCGAGCGACGTCCTTGTCCTTCGTCGAATCCTTCTCGCCCGAGTCTCCGTCAAGCCTCTGCCACGCGACGAACTCTCGTCCCGTTCGATAAAAGATGATGTCACTCGGAACCGTCAACTCAACCTGCTTGCCGTAAATCCATCCGGCGGGTGCAGGTGAAATTGAAGGCGCCAGCCGAACTTTGTACCAAAGCTCGTTGGTCTCTTCGGGTTGGTTCTCGTCCTGTTCAACCCTTCCTCCGCGCGTGCCAGTCTGCTGAGCACTACCAGCCTTGGGAGCGATGTCGCTTTCTATTGTTTCGGAGGACTTCGGCTTGGGCACCCGCTTCCAGCTAACGATTTCAAAGGCTGAGCCGCTATCGAGCCGCATCATAATATTCTCGTTCCCACTACGATCGGGCGACAGGCGAAGATTTGAACTGGCCCGCAATTGTCCCGTCGCCTGGGCCGGCACTGCCTTGTCTTCATCAGACATCTTTTTTGACGCTTCCAACACATCGTCAGGCATAACGTTGCGTGCTTCGATCCAGCCTTCAATGTTTACTTCATCGTGGGCCCGAACACGCAGCCAGCGCTCTTTCTTGGTGTTGTCGTTAGGGTCAGGAACGTCCTGTGATTCCAGGATATCCACAGCATCCCCGCGGTTAACCTCGAGCAGATCGGCGGCCACTACAGCTGTCGAACTTCTGATTTGTGCTCTTCGAGCGACGACAACACCGCCATCGTTTCGTTTAGCCAGCGTGTTGCAACCCGCAAACAATGCTGAGAGGGCGATAAGCAGGACGATGTTAGAGAAATTTCGAGTGAAGGGATTAAGAAATTGGATCATGACTTCGTTATGGGACTAATGCCTGAACCCGAGAGAACGCAATAGGCGACTTTGGCCGCGGTTGAGTTCCCTGTCTACTACCAGATGCTTTTCCGGCCCGCTTGTTTCAATCTTAAGTCCATACTGACTGACCAACCGCTCCAATTCTATCGAAGCGTGGTCAACTATGTAAGACTGTGTGAGCTCCTTCATTCCGTCAGGAGCGCTTAAGGCAGCAATTATAGCTTGGTTTGCATCCTCTGGCGCGCCGCGCGGCCGCTGAAACAGTGCCCGATAGATATCTTCAACTGACAATTTGCCATCGCTCCGGGCTCTTAAGGCAAGATCATAAATGAAAGCGAGCAACATTCCCTTGTCGTACACAACGGACGAGCCACCGGTAAAACGTCGCTTGGATGCCTCAGGCAACGAGAATAGATCCCTATCCGGAAAAGAAAGGTAAGCTTGATAAACACGACCAATCGTATTCAGATATTCGTCAAAGTTGATGAACCCAAGCCTCACCGCGGTGCGCAAAGCCTGGTAGAGAGTGAATCCCTCGAAGAACCAATCATAATCTCCCGACAGAGCCAGCCCGTTCGGCACCCACAAGTGGAAAAGCTCGTGAGTGAGAAGGATCCCCAACTGCGCGAGTGCATTCCTGCCCTCCTCCCCTTCGCTGAATACGATTGCAACGGTCGAGCCACGAGTTTCAGCACTCCAATGCGGCTCAGAGTCCGCAGCAGGAAATGACGACAGAAAAATCGCTGCTCGCTTGTTCGGATTGGGAGCGATTCGCCGATCATATTCCTTTACGACTCTCTCAGCGATTTTGAGTGCTTGATCATCACTGAAGCGCCATTTCGTTGCCGTGACAAACGAGAGCTCCATCGATCCAACCTGCCTGCTTTTCTCGCGCAAGCCCTTTCCGACGAAGAAAATCGTCTTGTCCAGGTCATCTACAAGGTAATGACCGTTGTTGGCACGAATTGTTGAAGCAACACCCCACCCTGGCGGCAGCGTGAAATCTACTGCGATGTGTGAAGCGGGAACTGTTGAATCGAACCTGGGTAGGAGATCCGCGAGCATTAGATATCCCATTCCATTCGCCAACCATGAAATGTGGGCCATGTCCGCGGCTTTCTCAGGTTGGCCCATTCTCACCGAGTAATGAAAGTGGGTGCCTGGGCTTGCCGCGCGAAATTCTCCTGGCGCAATTCTTTCCGCGCCTTGTGGCTCGCCGTTTTTTCCTGAGAGCTCGAGACTTTCGATTCGGTCCCCTAAACCGAGGGCTGTGCCATAGTTATTAAGAAAGGAAAGCCGGCTTGACCCCGGTGAGTACGTCGCTGCGATCAGGACGTGCGTGGCATCATCGGAGGGTACGGTGATTTGAACCTTCAAGTCTTGAGCGTGAAGTTGCGGCAGCCTCGCGGGAAGGGCCAGGAAAAAGAGGACCATTAAGAAGGCTCGTAAGATCACCGTTATCGAAACATTCCGATTAGAGGTTGCCCCTAGAGTCTCAGGATTCAGCAAAATTGCCGGGTGATAAGGTTTGACACCGCCTCAGGTGACTTTTATAGTACTCGCCGGACTCTAACACGGCCCGGCAAATGCTGACCAGTACACTAACAGCCAACGGTTTCACAAAGCGCTCCCGATTTTCGCGAGCGCTGACACTGTTGCTTTTGGTCCTGATAGTTTGGGGAACAACTGTTGAGGCAGCTCACCGCCACGGCAGTGTTGCCGGCGTTACACCAGCAGATGGAGTTTCCTCAATTCTTGATTCAGGATCGGCTAAGACTCCAGGATTGAACCTTACTGGCGGCGATTGCCTCATCTGTCAACTTCACCAGAACTTCTCAACCTCATTAATCACCATCCGGTCTGGCCAACCAACGTTGGCGATACGCGCGCGATATTCGGAGACCAATACAGTAGTAGTCCAGTCTCAAAGTAATGCGCCGCGGACCGGCCGCGCTCCTCCTCTTCCTTCTCTGTTTTAGTGACGCCCGCGCAGCTCGTTTGTCTCTACGACTTGCTGCGTGCCAGCCCCTCGATGCATGCCCAGATCATTGCCCGAAAAAGGCAAAGATTAGGCGCAGAATTCGGGTCGCAGTAACTTCAGAGAAAGGTACAAATCATGATGCAAAGGTTTCTAAACGGGACCGGCTTCCGTCTCGCGTTGATCTTTCTGGCCGCTGGCTTCATCAACGTATCCGTTGTACGAGCACAAGGACTCGGAGCAGGAACTATCGATGGCATGGTTGTCGATCAAAATAATGCCGCAGTCCCCAACGCCAATATCACTATTAATAACCCGGTTACGGGTTATAACCGATCAGCCGTAAGTAACCAGGATGGGAGTTTTCGTTTTGATAATGTCCCACCCAACAACTATGAACTCAGCGTCACAGCGAGTGGCTTCAACGCAGCAACTCAAAAGGTAAATGTGCGCACTTCGGTTCCGATCACTGTAAAGGTTCCGCTGGCGGTTGCGGGCACCTCCGAAACCGTGACGGTTAACACGACAAGTGCCGGCGATGTACTCGAGAACGTTTCTTCCGCACATACAGACGTAGATCAGACACTAATTCAGAGACTTCCTGTCCGCCAGCCGGGCAACGGATTAAGCGATGTCGTGACCCTCGCTGCGCCCGGCGTTGTAGCCGACTCGAACGGGTTCTTCCATCCACTGGGGGATCACGCGCAGTCCCAAATGTCGGTCGACAATCAGCCAATTTCAGACCAGCAGACGAAGACCTTCTCAACGCAAATTCCGGTTAACGCTATTCAGTCTTTGGAAGTGGTCACTGGTGCAACACCCGCCGAGTACGGGGATAAGACGAGCCTCGTTATCAACGCGATCACTCGTTCAGGACTTAACCAGAAACGGCCCACAGGTTCTTTTAATTCACTGTACGGCAGTTTCGGTACCGTTCGTGAAGACGCAACCTTGGGGTACGGGGATGCCCGATTGGGAAATTTCGTGGCTTTGAACTATGAACGCTCCGGTAGGTTTCTAGATGCTCCGGAATTTACTGTTCTGCATGACCGCGGAACATCGATGAGCATTTTTGACCGATTAGATTTTAACCCTAATCCGAAAGATAGCTTCCACCTGAATCTGTTCTTCGGGCGAAATAGGTTTCAAACGCCGAATGAGTTTGACCAAGATGCGCTGGGCCAGGATCAGAGCCAGGTGGTTCACTCCATCAACATCGCCCCGGGATACGTGCATATCTTCAGCCCCACCACTGTGCTTACCATCAACCCGTACTATCGGCTGGACAACTTTAAATATTCCAATAGCCCCGATCTCTTTGCGGACCAGCCGCTCACGTTCAATCAATCCCGCAGACTGAACAACGTAGGAATCAAAGCCGATGTTGCCTATGTCAAGGGCATGCACAACGCGAAATTCGGCGTGCAGTTCTCTCATACATTTCTTACGGAAGGATTCCAATTTGGAATCACGGATCCAGAGTTCAACGACCCCGAGAGTAAATCGTTCCTCCCCGGGCTTTTGCCTTTTGATTTGACACGGGGTGGAAGTCCGTTCGCCTTTCACGGACATGCAGACATCAAGCAAGAGGCCCTGTTTGTTCAAGACAACATAACGCTTGGAAACGCGAACATCTCACTGGGGTTGCGCTTCGATAACTATAATGGCATTACCCACGACCGGCTGCTTGAACCGCGCCTGGGGATCTCGTACCTGGTGAAGCGGACGAACACAATCTTGCGCGGCGCTTATACGCGCACCTTGGAAACTCCATACAACGAGAACCTCGTTCTCTCAAGTGCAACTGGGGCTGGAGGGCTGGCAAATGGAATACTGGGCGACACAAGCAATCTTCCGCTTCGTCCAGGGAGACGGAATCAGTTCAATGTCGGGTTTCAACAGGCTCTGGGGCGACACGTGGTGATTGACGGAGATTACTTCAATAAGCGGACAACCAACGCTTATGACTTCAATGTACTGTTCAATACGTCTATTGCTTTTCCCATCTCATGGGCCAAGTCGAAACTTGACGGAGTGAGCATGCGCGTAAATCTGACAGATTACAAAGGGTTCTCAGCGTTCACAGTCGCCGGCCATACGCGGGCAAGATTCTTCCCACCTGAATCTGGCGGCTTGTTCTTTAATTCGGATTTGCCAACGGGTGTGTTTCGCATCGACCACGATCAGCAGTTCGAACAAACTACGCAGCTGCAGTATCAGTTCCGCCAGTGGAAAAGAGTTGCTCCCTACTTCGACTTCACCTGGCGCTACGACAGTGGTCTTGTCTCCGGCGCGGTGCCTGACTTTGCTACTGCGTTGACATTCTCTGGGGATCAACAGGCGCAGATCGGCCTTTTCTGTGATGGAGTGTTTGCGACGCCAACACAGCCGATCACGAGCTGCGATTCTTCAAATCGTGGTGCCTCGCGCGTACGCATACCCGCGGATGGCACCGCCAATGACGATACCAACCCACCGCGCATCGCCCCGCGCCATTTGTTTGATTTCAGCGTGGGCACTGACAATCTCCTGCGCACCGATCGCACGCGGCTCACTCTGCGATTCACGGTGATTAACCTTACCAACAAAGTGGCTCTCTATAACTTTCAATCGACGTTTAGTGGAACTCACTTTGTGACACCCAGGAGCTTTCAGGGGCAAGTGGGAATTACGTTCTAAGGTCGAACCCATTTTCAGGCCGCCCGGTTGATCCTTTGCCGGGTGGCCTGAATTCTAAAATCCCTTCCTACACGGAACTCCCCGGAAGCCTGCGTCGTAATGCAAGCTAGTCAGTTGGTTGAGGTTCCGTTGGTCGAAAAGCGACCCAATGATCGTTGACACTAAAGGACAGCCAACTTTAGAATGTCGCTGTTTCGTGACTTCCTTGTAATTCGCTGCCCTCTTGGCCTTAACTAGTGAGGACTTAGCTGTGAGCCTGGTCAAGATAATCGTAATAACCATCATCGTAATCCTGAGCATTCTCCTGTTCGGGCGTTTCTTCATCTGACCCGAACTGGCTGATGCCCCAGCCCGCGGAAACTTACAAACCAGACCTGCCGGCGTTAAGCTCAGTTTGCCCGTCGTCGTTTGGGCCTACTCTTGTTCAATTGTTCCTCGCCGCTGTTTTGGCCGTCATACCCGCCAGCCCCTCGGCAGCCCAAACTGCACAGACCCAAACACCTGATGAAGACGTAGTGCGGGTCACCACTGATCTGCTGCTTTTTCCCGTCAGGATAAGAGACAAACACAAACGGCCTGTTCCAGGATTAACCGATCGCGATCTTGCTGTGAAAGACAATGATCGTGTAATCACCGCCCTTCATTTTTCTGCCGGCGCAGAACGCGTGGCCCTGGTCTTTGCACTGGATCACTCCGGAAGTCTTCGCAAAATTATTTCACGCCAGCAGGATGCGGCCCTTGGTCTCTTCAGTCACTTCAACCAACGGTCCCGCATTGCCATCGTCCGTTTTGCTGAAGCCCCAGAAATACTGTCGCCGTTTGGCCGAGACACTGAGGCGGTGCGGGCTGCCTTCAAGTTTTCAGCCGGCGTTAACCAGCGCACGGCAATCTTTGACGGCGCCGCTGCGGCCATCAAAACATTTGATCAACTCGTCCCCGATCGTTCCGAACGCCGTCTCGTCATTCTGATAAGCGACGGTCTGGACAATGCAAGCAAATTAAGAGCAACCCAGGTCATTGATGCCGCGCTCGACAGGCACGTCTCTTTTTACGTGATACATTTGCCGCTTTACGAGCCGCGGGATGGTCGACTCGCAGTGCGACAGCCCGCGAAGGGCTTTCGTGACCTGGCTGAAAAAACCGGTGGGAAGTATTTCCTGGCCGGAGACCCGGCGGGTGCCCTTGCGCCGTCGCAGAACATCGATTTGAATCCGGTGTTTCAGGCTATCGAGGAGGATTTGAAGAGCCAGTACCTCCTCGGTTTTTACCTGGCCGAAAGCGCGCGTGATGGAAAGCGGCATAGCTTTTCAGTTACTTTGCCGCCAGACCTCGAGTACTCGGTTGGAAAACTCGGCTTCGCGCGCGCACACGACTTTTTCGTGAACCTGGCCCGCGCTAATGAGCATGCTCCAAATGAAAGACTTGACTTCAAGTAAATTGGTGTAGTTTCGTGGATAGCAAATGACTAACAAAAACGATCAAGGGCTGCGACCGATCAGGCGGGCACTCATCAGCGTCTCGGACAAGGCGGGTATTGTCGAATTCGCGCGTGAACTCAAGAGCTTCGATATCGAAATCATCAGCACCGGCGGCACCGCAAGGGTTTTGCGCGAGGCGGGTATCGAGGTGCGCGACGTTTCAGACCTTACCGGCTTTCCCGAGATGTTGGACGGGAGGGTGAAAACACTTCATCCGAGAATCCACGGCGCACTACTCGGGATACGCGCCAACCCGGACCATCAGGCTGCAATGCATGATAATAAGATCGAACCGATCGATCTGGTGGTCGTCAATCTTTATCCGTTTGAACAGACAATTGCCAACCCGAATGTGACACTCGATGAAGCAATTGAACAAATAGATATTGGTGGTCCGGCGATGATTAGATCTGCGGCCAAGAATTTTCGCGATGTCGCCGTTGTTACGACGCCGGACAACTATGCTGGGATAATTGCCGAAATGAAACGGCTGGGAGGCGCGCTGAGTTTGAGCATCAGAGGTAAACTTGCGTTTGACGCCTTCGCGACAACATTCCGGTATGACAGCAAGATCTACACGTATCTAGGCAGGAAATTACTCTTGAAAGATTTTGAAGATGTTCCTGGCCCCAGCGATAGCGAAATCAAGAATCAATTGACAATCAGCCTGGAGAAAGCAACCGATCTGCGCTACGGAGAGAACCCGCATCAGCGTGCTGCCCTGTACATTAGTGCCGGCGAGGAGACGAGCGCCGGAATTGCGCGCGCTGAAATCCTCGGCGGCAAGGAAATGTCTTTCAACAACTACGTCGACGCAGAAGCGGCCTGGCAGCTCGTTTCTGATTTCGCAGACCTTGCCTGCGCTATCATCAAACACACAAATCCCGCAGGCGTTGGTTTGGGCGAAAGTTCTGAGGCGGCCTATCGCAAAGCTCTGGCGACAGACCCTGTCTCAGCCTTTGGCGGCATCGTTGCCTTCAATCGCAAAGTTGACGAATCCGCCGCTCGAGCAGTCTTAGAAATATTTACTGAAGTAATTATCGCCCCGGAGTACGAGCCCGCTGCGCTCGATGTTTTGCGCTCAAAGAAAAATCTCCGGGTCCTGCGCGCTACTGAAACTGCTCTTGCTGATAATCTCGAATATAGGCAGATTAGTGGCGGGATGTTGGTGCAAACACCAGATACCCACAAATTGAAACGAGAAGACCTGAAGGTAGTAACAAAACGTGCCCCTACAGAAGAGGAAATTCGGGCGTTGTTGTTCGCTTGGACCGTGGCGAAACACACGAAGTCGAATGCGATCATCTATGCTCGCGAAGGTCAAACGGTTGGCGTGGGCGCCGGGCAGATGTCTCGAGTTGACTCTGTGAAGCTCGGCGCAATGCGGGCCAGCTTATTAATCAAAGGCTCCGTGCTGGCATCCGATGCCTTTTTTCCTTTTCGCGATGGCATTGACGAGGCGGCGAAGAACGGAATCACCGCGGTAATTCAGCCTGGCGGCTCTGTGCGCGATGAAGAAGTGATATCCGCTGCGAATGAGCATGGATTGGCAATGGTATTCACCGGTATCCGGCATTTCAAACACTGAGCGTTATGTAATCCAAGCTGTTAGCTTGCGTGAAAGGAGCTTAGCGATGTCTGCCACAACCATTCGTAAAACGGCGGCAATTGGCTGCCTGCTGTTATTACTTTTTACCAGTGTTTTTGCCCAGGGCGGCGGTACCCTTGGCCCTCCGCGGGGCAAGACACAGCGGGTAAAATTCGCACGAGGACGCACAACGGCGGTCTTGAAGGGAGCGGTCGTTCGAGGCACGCAGGACCGCTACTTACTCGGAGCTCGCCGGGGGCAGACTATGATTGTGCACATTGCTTCACGTGAGAAAAATGCCGTCTTCACGATCCTCGGGCCAGACGGAACCGCACTGGAAGGGACGGAAGAAGGTGTCGATGCGACCGATTGGACCGGCGAGTTGCCACTTTCCGGCGATTACTCAATCTGGGTTTCCTCGTCGCGCGGTAATGCAACGTATACTCTCGAGGTAACCATTCGTTGAGCATCCCTTTTGGGAGTGCTTGCTCGGGGGCGGCCACTTGATTGATACTGCGAAACAGAGGTTAAGCAATGGCAAACGAAGATCTAACAACTCAGAACGCCGAAGGATTTATTCGCTGTCGCTTTTGCGGCCAACGGAACCAAACCCGCACTGATAACGGCGAGGCCCGATGTGGGCGGTGCCGGTTGCCACTTTCGGACGCGGAGCACAAGAAATTTGCAGATCTCCGAAAGGAGCAGTATATCCATCCGGCCGATCGCCGGGCGCTCGCTGCTGTAAAGGCTATTCCGGGAATCGATTCGGCGCTCAAAAAGCTTCTTGTTATCACCGGCGAGTCCGCAATTCGGGTCATCTTCACAGCCAGCGCCGTCAAGGTAACTCCGAAGCAGTGTCCCGATCTCTACGCCAAACTGCAGATCGCCTGTACCACACTCGGAGTTGACATGCCCGAGTTGTTTGTACAACAGAACCCGGTAGTAAATGCGTTCACCGGCGGAGTTGAGAAGCCGGTTATCGTTCTCTATTCACAGCTCATTGAGCGACTCACTGATGAAGAAGTCCTCGCCGTCGTCGCGCACGAGGTGGGTCACATTCATGCCGAACACGTTCTGTACCTCACTGCCGCGCGGCTGATCGAATTTCTGGCCAAAACTGCTGTTCTTGCTTCTCCACTCGCAGCGATAGTAAAGGAACTGTTAACTCTCAGCATGCGCTCGGCCTTGCTTGCATGGGCACGGCGCGCCGAACTGTCTTGCGATCGGGCGGCGCTGCTCGTGACGCAGGATCCCCACGTTATTGGCCGCACCATGATGAAACTCGCCGGTGGCACCTTTGCTTCGCGGGTTGACTACGAACAGTTTTTACAGCAAGGACGCGACTTTCAAAAGACCTACGATGAAAAGGCCCTGGATCGATTCTGGGCTGATGTAATCACTTCCGGTCTGAGCCACCCTTTTCCGGTCTGGCGTGTGTCTGAGATTCTTAAGTGGGTAGAAGGCGGAGAGTACAAACAATTGATTAATGGTGAGCCCGAAAGTGCCGCCGCCTAATGAGTTTCAGGTTTCAAGTTTCAAGTTTCAAGTTTCAAGTTTCAAGTTTCAAGTTTCGTTTCAAGTTTCAAGTTTCAAGTTTCAAGTTTCAAGTTTCAGATTCCAGGTTCAGGGCTTGTGAGGACATCGAAACCTGAAACTTGAAACTTGGAACTTGAAACTTGAAACTTGGAACCTGAAACTTGAAACTTCCAATAACATAGATGCTCAAAGACAAAAACGGAATAATCTTCGGCGTCGCCAACAAGCGTTCAATTGCCTGGGCTACTGCGCAAGCGCTGCATGGTGCGGGTGCACGTTTGGCGTTTACCTACCAGGGGGATCGCCTGAAAGAGAACGTCGAAGGACTGACGCGTGACGCAATGCCCGGCTCGCTGTTAATTCCCTGCGACGTCACAAAGCAAGAAGAGGTTGACTCGACATTCCGTCGGGTTGCCGAGGAATTCGGCCGGCTGGATTTTGTGATTCACAGTATCGCCTTTGCGCCCCGAGAGGCCCTCGAAGGAGAGTTTCTGTCCACCACTCGCGAGGCTTTTCTAACCGCATTGGAGATTAGTGCTTATTCGCTGGCTCAAGTTTCAAGGGCCGCAGCTCCACTCATGTCCGATGGCGGAAGCATTGTTACCATGACTTACTACGGCGCCGAAAAAGTGGTCGCTCGATATAACGTTATGGGCGTGGCCAAGGCCGCTCTCGAAGCCAGTGTCCGCTATCTGGCGAACGATCTGGGCCCTCGGAATATTCGCATCAACGCCATTAGTGCCGGTCCCATCCAAACTCTATCTGCTCGCGGGGTGTCGGACTTCAGTACGATGTTGAAACACGCGGCTGAACGCGCACCGTTGCGCCGGAATGTTCAACCGGGAGAGGTGGGAAACACTGCTTTATTTTTGTGTAGCCCACTTGCATCTGGCATAACCGGTGAAGTGATCTACGTTGATTGCGGCTATAACATAATGGGAATCTAATCGCGGAGGATCGGCATGGCCCGAACAGACGACGAGGAACAACCGCACCCCGGTACAACCCAGGACGAACAACTCCTCCGCAGTCCGCGGCCGGACGAGTTTACCCATACTGACACCTGGCGGGTGTTCAGAATAATGGGTGAGTTTGTCGAGGGTTTTGACGAACTTGCCACACTGACCCGGGGCGTTTCAATCTTTGGCTCGGCGCGCGTGCTACCCGATCAACCGGAGTACAATGCCGCCCGCGAGACCGCTGCGCTGCTGGCCCGTGAAGGTTTTGCGGTGATCACCGGTGGTGGTCCGGGAATAATGGAAGCCGCAAACCGTGGCGCCTTTGAGGCTGGCGGGCTATCAGTTGGCTGCAACATTGAGTTGCCGTTCGAGCAAAAGTCGAACCCTTACCTGACGCGCAGTTTAAAATTCAAATACTTCTTTGTGCGCAAAATGATGTTCGTAAAGTATAGCCTCGGTTTTGTGATCTTTCCTGGTGGGTTTGGCACGCTCGATGAGTTGTTCGAGGCCCTTACCTTGATTCAAACGCGCAAGATCAGCAACTTCCCTATCGTGCTTTTCGGAACGCGGTACTGGAAGGGATTGCTTGATTGGACGCGCGAGTTTGCACTAGCGGAAGGAAAGATCTCACGCGAGGATCTGGATCTGCTGCACATCACCGATTCACCCGCCCAAGTGGTCCAAATCGTACTCGACCGCGAGAGCTCGCTGAACCCGTTGGCAAAGTCGCTGAGTGACGAATACCGTGTCATCGAGCAAACATAAGAAGCAGGTACGTGACATACGCAAGCTAACAGCTTGCGCTACCTGAGCCTGAATTACAGTTCAACGCTCCTGGCAAGCCATTCGAGATAAGCGGGCGAACCGTCGCTGATAGGAACGGCAACAATCTCCGGAGTCTCGTAACTGTGCAAATTGCGCACTTCCCGTTCGAGCTGCGCAAACTTGGAACGAACTGTCTTGGCCAGCAGCAATACTTCAGGCGCGCGCTCGATCTTCCCCTGCCATCGGTACACAGATTCCATTTCCGGCAGAATTTGCACGCAGGCAGCCAGATGCGCGCCTACCAGCATATCCGCCAACCGGGCCGCCTCCTCTTTATTCGCCGCGGTCATCAACACTAAAACTGGACCGGAATCTTCAGCCATCCCTGCGAACCTCATCAACAAACAAAGGACCCTGGAGTCTTGGAGTCCTGGAAGTCCTGGAGTCTCGGAGTCCTGGACGCTCTAGACTCCGAGACTTACTCTTCTGACTCATCATCGCCTGTCTCGTCCTCTTCGATAAGCGTACCGGTCAATGGCGTAGTATCGTCACCGAAAAAGGCGGAATAGATTTCCTGAGCTCGATCGAGATCCCGCTCATCGACGAGAATCGCTGCGCCCGGCGCAGTAGCGGACAACAACGGAGAAAAAGCATCGGAGCTGCCAGACTTGATTACGGACCGAACTCCATTCTGACGAAGAATGTCATTAACCATTTCGGCTTCCGCCGGCGAACCGACATTATGCAGCGGAACAAACCGGGCCTCGCTGTCGTCGCGAGCGGTTGCCGGGTTCAAGCGCTCAACCAGTGTGACATCGTCATCGGGACACCGTGTTACCCCGGCATGATACTCGGCTTCGCAAACAGGACAGAACATAGATTCTCCGTTGTTTCAAGTTTCAAGTTTCAAGTTCCAAGTTCCACGTTTCAAGTTTCAAGTTCCAAGTTTCAAGTTCCAAGTTCCAAGTTTCAAGTTCCAAGTTTCAAGTTCCAAGTTTCAAAAGTTTCCAGGTGTTGAGGTGTTGGTTTTGTTACTTCGACTTCGAACTTGAAACTTGAAACTTGAAACTTGAAACTTGAAACTTTTGGAACTTGAAACTTGAAACTTGAAACTTTCGATTCACAAAGTCGAACTACTTGGTCGCTTGGACGGCCCGCTGAAAAGGTATCTCGTCAAAATATGTCATCTTCTTGAAAGCGCGAAAGCGGTCGTTAATTTCGTTCTGGGTGAGACGCTGGATTCTCGAAGTGCCGAATTCTTCGACATTAAACGATGCCATCACTGAACCAAAAATCATAGCGCGTCGCATCGCAGCTTCGTCCAAATCATCCTGGCTCGATAAATACCCCATAAAACCTCCGGCAAACGTGTCGCCGGCGCCGGTTGGATCAAAAACGGATTCGAGGGGATACGCCGGAATGGCAAAGTACGTGTCCGCGGTAAAGAGCGCAGATCCGTACTCGCCGCGTTTGATGATCAGCGCCTTCGGTCCCCACGAAAGAATTGTTCTGGCCGCTTTGATTAGATTGGGAATCCCGGTCAACTGCCGGGCCTCAGCGTCGTTGATAATCACAAGGTGGACACCACGAATCGTGCGCAAGAGCGACTCGCGAGCCGTCTCAATCCACAGATTCATGGTGTCGAGCGCAACTAACTTCGCGTCCGTTACTTGCTCGCGTACCCCGCGTTGCAGGTCAGGCTGAATATTACCCAAAAAGACCAGCCGGGAATTCTTTGAGGCCGCTGAAAGCTTTGGCTGAAAATCCGCGAAAACGTTCAGGTGCGTAGCCACGGTGTGCGCCACATTCAGGTCAAAGTCGTAGCGACCATGCCAGACAAAAGTCTTTCCCTGGGGAATGCGCTCGAGATCAGAAGTGTCGATTTCATGGCTGTCAAATATCTGTTGTTCAGCTTCACTGAAATCGCCGCCGACAACCCCAACCACACGAACGTCGGTAAAGTAACTGGCTGAGATTGAGAAATGAGACGCCGAACCTCCCAACATCTTGTCACACTTACCAAAGGGCGTCTCGACGGCATCAAACGCGACTGAACCAACAACTAACAGAGACATTCCATCTGCACCTCGTCGTGAGATATCGGATAACTTCGGCCTGGCCGAAGCTTAAGGCTTAGGACCGCCCAGCCCGCGCAAGTCTTCTTCGGCTTGCTTCCTGAACAAACTCTGCGGGTAATCATTGACTAACTGCGACAGGTAGGTACGGGCGTCCTCGCGCAGTTGGTCCGCCGTCTGCTTGGGAGCCTGTTTTCCTTTTTTTGCAGAAAGGAGAAGGCTGCTCTTACCGGCAATGAAAAGCACTTCGTCCATCCGCGCGAAGTTTGGATTTCCGGCAATGATCTCCTCGCATCGTTTAATGGCGGCGACGTAAGCCTTCTTCAACTTGAAATAGTGATTGGCAACTTCGAGGTTATGGAGTGAATCCTTTTCCAGATCCGGATCGCGAATAGTTGAAGGGTCTGGTCCGGCTTTTACACCACCCTGCGCCCAGGTCAACGGCGTACACAGCAATAATGCAAACACCAGCAGTGCTCCGAACACTAAATTCTTTCGCATAATCTGACCTTTCAGGCTTGAATCGGTTGAACCGTTTTTGTTCTGGTCTAATTGAGTCCGTACTTTTTGATGATTGCGTCCAGCTTTTTGGCTGTCTCGGGCGGCCACAGATGTGGGGCAGTAAAAATTGCGTTCTTCAAAGCTGACCCACATTTACAGTTCCGTTCGCCATTACGCAGTTGCTTGACCGCCTGCTGCATGATTAGCTGAGCGTTGCGAACGTTCTTGTTAAGATACTCAACAACTGTGTTAACCGTCACTGCGTCATGACCCGGGTGCCAGCAATCGTAGTCTGTAACCAGGGCAAGGGTTGCATAACAAATTTCCGCCTCACGCGCCAACTTGGCTTCCTGCAAATTTGTCATGCCAATAACATCCATACCCCACGATCGATAAACAGTAGACTCGGCTACCGTAGAAAACGCCGGGCCCTCCATGCAGAGATATGTGCCCCCGCGATGAACGTTGACGGCCGCAGATTTGCAAGCCTGCTCGAGCACATCACCGAGACGACTGCAAACCGGATGGGCGAAGCTCACATGCGCGACAATACCATTTCCAAAAAAGGTCGACTCATTGGCCCGGGCTCGCGTCCGGTCGAAGAACTGGTCAGGAATAACCATGTCGAGCGGCGCGAATCTCTCCTGCAGCGATCCCACTGCTGACGCAGACAGGATCTGCTCCACTCCCAACAACTTCATGCCGTAAATATTCGCGCGAAATGGCACCTCAGTTGGCGTGTAACGATGGCCCCGCCCATGGCGCGGAAGAAAAGCAACCCGCTCATCCGCCAGCGTACCAACAATAAACACATCGGATGGATCGCCAAAAGGGGTGTCGACTTGAACCTCCTCGACGTCCTTCAGCTCAGCCATTTCATAAAGACCGCTGCCGCCGATGATTCCAATTTTCGCTGTACTCATATTTTACGAAAGATCGACTTTCAATGCGCGAAGCTTTCCGTCCTCTTCGATCAAGCGGCACAATGGCGCATCGGGATCGTGATAAAAGTGGCAGAGCCATCCTTCGCGCGCGGCTTGCGGCAATAGTTGTCGCTTTGCCTCGAGCGTTTCCAGCGGAAATAGATCGTAGCCCATAATCCAAGGCAACTGCACGTGGGGTCGCATCGGCACCAGGTCGGCAAAGCCAAACATCTTCTGGCCGGCTCTGTGCAAGTACCAACATTGCATGGACCGGTTGTGACCGGCGTAAGTCTTCAACGAAAGGCCGGGTACTACTTCATACTCCGCCGGCTTTGGCTCCAGCTGGCCAGACCGGCTGAGCGCTTCCCAGTTCTCCGGCAGATAACTCGCTCGATCGCGCTCAGATGGTGATTGCGCGTGCTCGAGTTCAGCGCGAGAAACAAAATAGCGAGCATTGGGAAATGCCGGGATAACCTGGGCTGTGTGATCAAACCGCGTGTTCCCGCCGGCATGATCAAAATGCAGGTGAGTGTTAACGACGATCGTGATCTCTTCCGGACCAACCCCGGCAATCTCGCGTAACGATTCCGCCAGCGATCGCCGGCGCGAAATGCCATACATCTTTTCGTGCTTCTCGGACCACTTCTCGCCTATGCCGGTCTCAATCAGAACTCGCTCCGCACCCGCGTCAACGAAAACACAATTCATGTTCATGCGAATGCGATTCTGGTCGTCCGGCGCACAGACCCTTGCCCAGAGACTGCGTGGAACGACTCCAAACATCGCGCCCCCATCGAGGCGAAACTCTGTGTCAGGAACGACCTCGACTCGATAATCGCCAAGTTGCATGAGACGGTTTAGATTTCGGTTGGGCGGCCCGTCGAAAGTCTCGAACTAACTAAACCAATGCCTGGGCCGCAAATCAACCGCTAACGACTATTTCTTGCGTGGCTTTGAATCGGATTTGGGCGGGGGATTCTCTTTTTTTGCTCCTGAACCCTGGGCCGGTTGTGGCGGCGGGCCCTGTTCGCCCGGCGTAAAACCTGGAGGCATCGCCGGCTGTAACTGCTGAGCGTCGGGCATCTTCACCGGAAAACTCTCAGCCACGGAAACATGCGACCGCTTCACAATCTCATCCAGAACTTTCTTCTGCTTATCCTGTTCGACGGCCGCGCGCGCCTTGTCACGCCCGCTTTGTGGCCGGCCGAAAGAATTGTCCGCCTGCGCATTCTCACCAATTAATATATGGTGAGCATGCACCTGTTCCTCCTGTTTGCCGTCCTTGGTCTCAGTTTTTCGTTCATCCAGTTTGATGATGTGATAGCCGAACTTGGTTTCGACAATGTCGCTAACCTCACCGGGTTTCAAAGAAAAGGCGGCCTTTTCGAATTCCGGGACCATCTGGCCATGTCCGAACCAGCCCAGGTCTCCGCCCTTTTCCGCGCTCCCGGTATCGGTGGAGAACTCCTTGGCTAGTTTGGAAAAGTCTTCACCCGCTCGAGCGCGCTTAAGAACTTCTTCAGCTTTCGACCGCTTTTGCTTGATATCAAGGTCGGGATGCTGAGCAACGTAAGCATTGATCTCCTCTTCCGTCGCTTTCGTCTTTTCCGCTAACTGGTCTTGGGCATATTTTTGCGCCAGCGTGCGCGCTTCCTGAAGCATTAACTGTAATTGGACTGGACGTTGCTTGTCGATCCCGGCAGCAATTCCCTTCTGCTCGCCGATCAAAGTTCGACCAAAATCCTGTTTCAGTGCTTTCAGTTGTTCTTCGGGTATGTCCTGCCCTCCCATTTGGGGATTCTCTTTGATCAGCTTTAATAGTTGATTCAGTTTTTCCTGATTGGCCGGCTGCTTGAAAAACTCGTCCACTTCAGACTCCGTAATGCTCGAAGCGCCGCTGCCCTGAGATTTGAAGTAACCCTCGGAAATTACCTGGGCGCGCATCACCGCCATTTGTTGCTTTACTTCCGGGTTGTTGGCGAATCCTTTTGCGCGCGCTTCTTCTGCCAGAGCAAGCAAAATCTTGAGGTTCCCAGCTAAATCCTTGCGAGCCTTCTCGTCAGACGCCAATCGAGCACGGTCGCGCGGGGGAAAGTCATCTACAATCGTAGTCATATCTTCCGCCGACAGATTCGTAGCTTCGGTCCGCCTGGCCCTTACCTGCCAAACAATTAAGCCAATTGAAAAAACTACAGCTAGTGCTGCTGCTATCCAGGCTTTGGTAGTTGAATTCAAAACGATTTCCTTTCTTAAATGGCACTAGGACGCTCTACTAATTCCAGCAGAACGCCATTCGTCGATGATGGATGAATAAACGCCACAAGGCAACCGCCCGCGCCGACCCGTGGCTCGCTATCAATCAAACGCGCTCCTTTTTTGGCCAAATCCGCGAGCGAGGCTCGGATGTCTGCTACTTGAACGGCGACGTGGTGAATTCCGGGGCCGCGCTTCGTCAGGAACTTGCCGACCGGCGAATCCGGGCCGAGCGGCTCGAGCAGCTCAACGTGTGTATCCCCAATCCGGAGCATCGCTACTCGCACTCCCTGGGTTGCAACTTCTTCCGTCGAGTCAACTTCCAGGCCCATGGTGTCGCGCCATAATGCCAAACTGTCTGCGAGGCGGCTTGTAGCGATTCCAATGTGGTCAAGTTTCATAAAATTGCGGCTTTTGGCCTTGGGTCTTCGGTCTTTGAAGTTCCCACGAACAAAGCTAGTTGCTAAGACCAAAGCCAAAGACCTAAGACCTACTCATAATCTCTTCTACCGCAGAATAAGGGTCTCGTCGACGCGTTGCAACTTCCTCCGCCAGCCGTTCGAGCCTTTCAGCGGCCTGTTGTGATTCCAGTACACGGGCCACGAGTTGCTCGCGAAGCAACTCGACAATGCGCCAACGGGCTATGGCTCGGCGACGTTCACTACTGACGGCTCCTTTAAGCTGCGAGTTCCTAAATGCTTCTATCGCCTGAGCCAGGTCGACAATTCCCTTATTCTCGATTGCTATCGTCTTGACGATCGGGGGTACCCACCCATCTTCGCGCTCGGCAAGGGATAGAAGCGCCTGCAACTCCTTTTCGGTGGTGAAAACGCCTTCTCGATCAGCTTTGTTAATCACAAAGATATCGCCAATCTCCATTAAGCCGGCCTTGATAGCCTGAATATCGTCGCCCATTCCCGGAACCAGCACGACTACGGAAACATCCGCGGCCTTTACCACCTCGACCTCATCCTGACCAACGCCAACCGTTTCCACGATGACTCTGGAGTACCCGGCAGCATCAAGAATCGACAACGCATCTACGGTCGCCCGGGCCAGGCCACCCAGATTCCCACGCGTAGCCATTGAACGGATAAAAACGTTCTTATCCAGTCCGAGGGTTTGCATCCGGATTCTGTCACCGAGAATTGCTCCCCCCGAAAATGGGCTCGAAGGGTCGACGGCAACGATGCCAACGCGCTCGTTTTGTCCGCGGTAAAACAAAGCGAGCTTGTCGACCAGGGAAGACTTTCCTGCCCCTGGCGAGCCGGTGATGCCGATGATCAGAGCACTACCTGTTCGCGGAAAGATGTCTCGCATTAGCTGCGAGGCCCCGGGCGTGCCATCTTCAACCTTCGAGATTGCCCGCGCCACTGCACCGGGATCACCAGCCATCACCCTGTTGCTCAACGAATTCTTTTCAGTCATCTACGCCTGCCGCAAGATCTCGCGCGCGATGATTATCCGTTGGATCTCAGACGTTCCTTCGCCGATCGTGCAGAGCTTGGAATCTCGCCAGTACTTTTCAGGCGGATAGTCTTTCGTGTACCCATATCCTCCGTGTATCTGGATCGCCTCTTCACACACGGCTACGCTCATCTCCGAAGCAAACAACTTGGCCATGGACGACTCTTTGGTAACGGTCTTGCCCTGATCTTTAAGCGACGCCGCCCGGTACATTAGCAACCGGGCAGCGTCGATCCTCGTGGCCATATCGGCGAGTTTGAATTGAATTGCCTGAAATTCCGAAATTGGCTTACCAAACTGCTGACGCTCCTTTGAGTAGCGGACAGCTGATTCGTAAGCGCCCTGCGCTATTCCTAAAGCCAGCGCGGCAATTGAGATCCGGCCCCCATCGAGCACCTGCATAGCATTAACAAAACCTTCGCCTTCTTCCCCCAGCAAATTCTCATTGGGAATGAGACAGTCCTCGAATACAACGCTGGCAGTTTCGGAAGCGCGCAAGCCAAGCTTGTTCTCTTTTTTTGAAGGCGTAAATCCCTTCATTCCTTTTTCAAAAATGAATGCCGAAATACCCTTGCTGCGTTTTGAACGATCCGTCACGGCCATTGCCACGCAAATATCGGCGTGTATCGCATGGGTGATAAAATTCTTTGAGCCGTTTACCAACCAGCCGCCGGCTTGTCGCACCGCAGTCGTCTTGGTTCCCGAAGCGTCGGAGCCGGCGCCCGGCTCAGTTAGACCCCAGGCACCAAGTTGTTCGCCTTGAGCAAGCGGCACAAGATACTTTTTCTTTTGCTGCTCGCTGCCATACGCATAAATGTGATTTGAACAGAGGGAATTGTGCGCGGCGACCGAAATCCCCACCGAGCCGTCGACTCGTGAGAGTTCTTCGATGATAGTCGCGTACTCGATGTATCCCATTCCCGCGCCACCGTAGTTTTCCGGGAAGATTACGCCCATCAATCCAAGCTCGGCGAGTTTCGGCTTGAGCTCGATGGGAAAGTGCTGAGTCTCGTCCCATTCCATCACATGAGGAGCAATCTCAGCTTCGGCAAACTCCCGCACGCTCATTTTAATTTGCTGTTGTTCTTCAGATAACTCAAAGTTCATGGTTTTCCCCGAAAGCTCCGCGAATTCCTTGAATCTGTCACGTTCGGACTTTTTTACGTATGCCCGCAAGCTGACAGCTTGCGTTACTCAACCTTCTTACGCGTGACTGGCACGGCCCTTTGCCGGTCTCCGTTTCGATTCTTTTGGCGAAGCCTTAGTCAGACGGCTGACTTCATCAGGAGTCAGGAGTCGCCATTCGCCTGGTTTGAGTCCGCTATCGCGCAAGAAGCCGATGCGCACGCGCCTCAGTTTCACAACGGAATAGCCTATGAGATCAAACATGCGTCTGATCTGTTGGTTACGGCCCTGATGAAGTTTTATTTCAAACCATGAATTGTTTTCAGTGTTCTCGAGTTTGGTGATCTGGGCAGTGGCGGTGCGTGTGCCGTCGTCTAAGACGACTCCCCGCCTGAGCCGCTCGATTGCCTCCTCAGGAGGAACGCCCTTGACCTTCACTTCATACACTTTTTGCACTCGATTGCGAGCAGCCGTGATGAAGTTTGTAAAGTCTCCATCGTTTGTCAGAAGCAAGAGGCCTTCCGTGTTGAAATCCAGACGGCCGACGGGATGCAGACGGCCCAAAGACCGCGGTAGGAGGTCCACCACCAGGGGCCGGCCTTCAGGGTCAACGACGCTGGACAAATACCCTCTTGGTTTATTGAGTAGAACGTGGATTTTTTCGCGCCCGGTGAGCAGGCGGTTAATCAGCTTACCGTTGACTTTAATATGATCGGTTTGTGGATCGGCCCGGGTTCCAAGTTCCGTAACTGTCTTTCCGTTTACTGTTACTTGCCCCGCTGTGATCATTTCTTCGGCGTGGCGGCGCGAGGCTATGCCGGCGTTAGCTATCAGTTTTTGGAGACGCTCAGCAGGCATGGTTAGGAATTTGGAATTTAGAAATTAGAATTTAGAAATTGGAATTTGGTGTTTTATATCTGGATTTGGACTTCGGTTTGGCATTCTCATATTGCGCATTCTAAAATTCTAAATTCTAAATTCTAATTTCTATAAATTCTAAATTTCTTTTCCGGCGAGGTCCTCAAAGTCCTCAATACTCGGCAGCTCTGAAAGATCCTTGAGACCAAACTGCATTAGGAATTCTTTGGAGGTTCCATACATCATTGGGCGCCCAACCGTTTCTTTACGCCCTTTCGCGACGATCAGTTTCTTGTCGAGCAGCGTCTTGATCGATGAAGGTGATTGCACTCCCCGTATCTCGAGAATCTCAGGAACCGTTACGGGCTGCCGATAAGCGATGACGGCCAGGGTTTCAAGTGACGCCAGCGTCAGTTTGGCGCTCGGCCGCGTGCGCAGGAACGCTCGAACGTGTTCGTGACATTCAGGACGAGTGGCAAACTGCCAGCCACCCGCAACCTCGCGTAACTGCAAGCCGCCGTTGCGCCCGTTGAACTCTTTAACCAACTCAGCGAGTCCCTGTTCGACGACTGCGCGGTCTTCCTTCAGCACATCGGCAATTGTCTTAGCGTTAAGCGGTTCTTCAGCTACAAATATCAAGGCCTCGATGACGCCGATGCGCTCGACCATGGTTTGCAAGGTGTGAGGGGCATCGTCGGTTTCGGCGCCGGTCGCTTCCGCTACAATTTGCGCAGCTTCTTCCGCAGCGACCAGGGCCGCCAGCTCTTTGCTCGCTTCTTCGTTTAGTGCCTCTTGATCGAGGGCCCCGGCTGTACCAACAGTTTTGTCTTCGCTCATTTCGAGGTGCCTAATTTGTCACGCGGGCAATGATGTCGCCAAAGGTTTCTCGCTGAAGCAGTTTGATCTGGGTAGTTCTCACCAACTCGAGGACAGAAAGGAACGCGAGCACGAGTTCGCGGCGAGTGCGGGCCCGCTCGAAAAATACTCGCAGATTCAATTCGCCGGATGACAGGACCATGTTTCTCAGTCGCTCGAGCATTTCGGCCATCGAAATCTCTTCCCGCTCAATCTCGAGCAATATCTCTTCTTTGTGACGCGCGAGTATGTCCTGAAACACCTTCAGCAGGTCAAACAAACCGACCGCCACTTCCGGGTTGTTCTTGTCGGTCTCGAGCTCCGCCCTTTTGAATACAGCCTGCTCAACGGTAGCTCGTGACCAGAGCATCTGCGCCGCTGCTTTGTATTTCTGGTATTCCAGCAACTGGTTGACCAGATCCATCCGGGGATCTTCCGCTTCTTCAGCCGGCGCGAGCGGATCGCGAGGCAGCAACATCTTCGTCTTAAGCTCGATTAGAGTCGCCGCCATCACGAGAAAATCTCCGGCCACGGCGATATCCATCTCCTGCATCACTCGAAGGTAGCGAAGATATTCAGCGGTGATCCGAGCTATGGGGATATCATAGATGCTGACCTGCTCTTGACGAATCAAATGCAATAGCAGATCGAGTGGGCCTTCAAACTCGCCGAGCACGATTTTCAGATCGTCGGTGAGATTGTCGGCAACGATCTCCGGCGATGCCCCAGCGACACTGAGCGTAGTGGAGGACTGCTCGGTTCTTTCTTGTGCTGCTTTCGGTATTTCGTCCATTATCTACGAGCGCGCGCGAGTCCCATTTTGGCTTTCACGTCCTGAAAAGTGGCCCCTGCAAGAGTCGTGGCCTTTTCCCTGCCTCGAGCAAAGATAGCATCGAGTTCCGCGTCTCCAATCTGCTTCATGCCCTCCTGCAAGGGTCTGAGAAACTCAACTGTGACTTCCGCCAGATCACCCTTTAATTGCGCATAGCCTTTGCCGGCAAAATGCGCTTCGATCTGCTGCGGCGACTCGCCTGTCATCAACTGATAGATAGTCAAAAGGTTCGTAATGGCAGGCCGCGTTTCGTCAAACCGGATTTCCGATCCGGAATCTGTCACCGCGCGCTTAAACTTCCGCCTGACAGTATCGGCATCGTCCAGCAGCATTACACAGCCATTTGGATCATCATCGGATTTTGACATTTTCTTAGTCGGGTCAGCCAAAGACATTATGCGCGCACCGACTTTAGGAATATACGGTTCGGGCACCCGAAAGGTCTCGCCGTAATCGCGATTGAAACGCAGGGCAATATCGCGGGTGAGTTCGAGGTGTTGCTTCTGGTCCTGGCCCACCGGGACCAGATCCGTTTGATAGAGCAAGATATCTGCCGCCATCAAAACCGGATAATCAAACAAACCTACCCCAACATTTTCGCGCTGTTTCCGGGCTTTGTCTTTGAACTGAGTCATCCGCTCCAGCTCGGACATCCGGGCAATGCAGTTCAGGATCCAGGTCAGCTCGGCGTGCCCAGAAACATCGGACTGAATAAATATTGTGGAGATCTCAGGATCGATTCCCGCTGCGAGGTAGATCCGGGCCAGCTCGCGGATCTGGTCGGCCAGGAGTTTTGGATCCTGAGGAAGCGTGATCGCGTGCAGATCGACGATACAGAACAAGCTCTCGTATTCATGTTGGAGGTTCACCCAGTTGCGCAACGCTCCGAGATAATTTCCGAGATGTACACTGCCGGTTGGCTGTATGCCGCTGAAGATTCGCTTGGACATGTGTCCTTAATTCTAAGTAACAATCAGAACCGCTGATTATCGCACTCCGAGGAGCAATAAGTAATAAACAAGATTCATTATTGGAGTAATGATCGCTCTAAAAAAGCCTATGTAGATCAAAAGCATCAGGATCAGATAGCCATACTGCTCGAGCATCCTTAGGAGCGGCTGCATGCTCTCAGGCAGGAAAGTCTCCAGAATCTTGCTCCCATCCAATGGTGGGAAGGGCAGCAGATTGAAGACCGCCAATGAAACGTTCATTGTCAGAAGGTACTCGAGAAATATCCCCACCGGCTCTTGCAGCGACTCGGGGATTGAGTAAAACCATCCCGTCATCAGGACTACCTTGAAAATAGTGAAAGCGCAAATGGCTATGAAGAGATTAGCCATAATGCCCGCCGCCGAGACCATGACGTTGGCAAGATCTTTGTTGCGCCAGCGCAGCGGATTGACCGGTGTCGGCTTGCCCCAGCCAATGAGCGGGATCCTGGCAGCTGATCCCCCTATAGCCCCAAACAAAAAGCTGACGATGGGAATCAATAGCGTACCGATTGGATCTATATGAGCGACGGGGTTGAGGGTGATTCGGCCCAACAGGCGGGCCGTATCATCGCCGAAACGGTTGGACATCCAGGCATGAGCTGCTTCATGCGCCGAGATGGCGAGCAGCAACACCACCATGTAAATCAGTAGTTGTGGGATCAGTTCTGCGGTCACTTATTACTCGTCATCCGGGACTTCAGAAGCCGCCAAGTTAGCATCCCCCCAGTTGACTGTCAAAAAAGCCAACGTTGCAGGCTGAGGCCACCAGATTTGCTACGACTTGATCAGAATACCTTTAACTCCCAGGGGCACACTGTAAACCGCGTCAATGGAAGCAACTACCATGTCGCCGCTCGCACTGAATGCCAATCCCACCAGATTCATTCCGGCGACCACAATTTCTGCTCTGCTCCCATCCGGGGCGATCCGTACAATCCCCCTTCGGCCGCGAAGCGACGCGGCAACGTAGAGATTTCCCTCGGGGTCGAACGCGAGTCCCTGAGGTCTGCCCAGGCCTTTGAAGAACACGCCTACTTCTCCGTTTGCATTTATGCGATAAATAAGATCAAAGCTAGTGACAGTCGGTCCTGTAACGTAGAGAGCTTCGTCGGGCCCCCATGCAAGGTGAAAAGCCGAAACCGATGGCTCGAGTTGCACCCAGACTTTTTCTTCACCAATACCATTCACTTTATAGATCGTACCGCTGCGATCACCCACATACATCGTCCCCGATTCATCGAAGGCGATCCCCGTTGCAATCCCCAAATTCGTGGCAAAAGGCACAGCTTCCTTAAATGGAGTGATTCGGTAAATCGTACCGTCCAGTCGACTGGAGACAAACATTTGCCCGGTTTTGTCGAAAGCGATTCCGGTCGGATTGGGGACATCTCCGGAGAACTCCGAAACCTCACCGCTCACATCAATGCGGAAAATCGTCACCGGCAATTGCTCTCCCCGTGGTCCGGACCTCGTCACGAACAGTGATCCGTCATCGGGATCAAAGGCGGGATTTGCAACCGGATGGAGATCCTCAACGAGCTTCTTGCCCTGAATGAAATCTACAGCAGCGCTTTTTTGCTCTCCAACCTGTAAGGTAACGCCGATGGTCCCGCTCTGGCGCGCTTCCGGGATCAGAACCATCACCCGCCTGTTCCCAAGCGCCACAATTGGAGCCCGAGTGCTATTGAACCATGCGCTGCATTTCGCCGGTTCGCTGGTATCAAATCCGGTACAGGAAATGACCAGTTCACCACCTGCGATCCCGGCGGCTGGATCTATGTTTGTAATCTGAGCCTCAGACCTCATCGTTTCTCAAGTGACTGATCACCCTCATCTTTCTTAACGAGTCGACCTCGTCGAAGCCCGCCTCCCCTGCCTGAAATCCGTTCATATTACGATGGCATAGAAACCCTGTCTAACCCGCATCGTACGTATTCTCCTGGTTACACGTCCGGCGCCAGCTTAAGTGGCCCCGGGACCCTCTCCGAATGACCTGTCCTTATCAGCCTGTGCTATAATCCCCCCGCATTGATGGCCCCGTGCGGACTGGCAGTATTCAGAATGGCTTGGCAAAGTTGCGCACGACAGAAATCCTGATGCTCAAGCGAATAAGCGAAGCGATATCGCAGAGCAACATCCAAAAACCCTCCCAGGCGTCCGAAGATTCCCGCTCGCAACACTCATGTTGTAAGTTAAATCGGCTGAACCCAGCCGAGTCTCGCCGTCTGTTTCGAGGTTAAGTCAGGAGGAAGGTATCACAACCGTTTTAGGAAATGTTCTTGGTCTAAAACCCAACCAGCTGCGGCGGATAGAAAAACTCTATACCCGTCGAATTCAACCGGATCAGATTGTCAGCATGGAATTCGCTCGACAACTGAGCGAGCTTTCTCATGAAACTCGCCGCCAAATCGGCGCGCTGGTCGATCGCAAAGGCCACATTGGATACGTCATGGTTGGGGATAACCGCAAAATCGACTTGCCTGACTTCAAGCGCGTGCGCGTAGCTGAGGGACGGTTTCGAGGGCTGCGTTGTGTACATACGCACCTGCGGGGTGAGCCTCTCACGCAGGACGACCTGACCGACCTCGCGTTACTGCGCCTGGATCTGATGGCTGCAATTGACGTCGATCCGAATGATGGACTGCCAGGCGTCGTACGCGCTGCTCACTTGTTGCCGCTGCATTCCGGTGAGCTCGATGATCCACGAACGCCATCCTATGCCTTCCTCGAACCGCGAGTTGCCTCGCAATTGGATCAGGACTTTCTCTCTTTGATCAATTCCCTCGAGGAAGAAATGGCGCGCAACAGACGTTCGGGCCGGCGCGCCGAAACTCGCGACCGCACCATCCTGGTTGGTGTCGTTACCGGGTCGATCGCGGATGCAGAGGAATCCATGGCTGAGCTGAGCGAGCTGGCAGCCTCAGCAGGAGTTGTCGTGCAGGACAAGGTAATCCAACGACGTCAAGCTATCGACCCCCGAACTGTTCTGGGCCGGGGCAAGCTCGACGAACTTTTTGTCCGGGCCCTGCAACTTGGCGCCGACATGCTCGTCTTCGATCGCAATTTGACGCCGGCCCAGGTGAGATCTTTGTCTGAGGCAACTGACCTGAAGATCATTGACCGCAGTCAACTGATTCTGGACATCTTCGCCCAGCGCGCACAATCCAGCGAAGGCAAAATCCAGGTCGAACTCGCGCAGCTGAAGTATCTGTTGCCTCGTCTAATCGCCGGTCAGGACTCTGCGTTTTCCCGGCTTGCGGGTGGAATAGGCGGACGAGGACCCGGTGAAACCAAGCTGGAAACCGACCGCCGCCGGGTGAGAGATCGCATTAACCGTTTGGAAAAAGAGATCTCTTCGCAACGGCACCGCCGTCAGGAGCGGCGAAAGGGTCGCGCCAGACGAGGACTGCCCGTGATTTCCCTCGTTGGATATACTAATGCGGGCAAATCCACGCTGCTCAATACGCTAACCAACAGCGAGATACTTGCCGAACAGCGTATGTTTGCCACGCTGGATCCGACCTCGCGCCGGCTGCGACTGCCACGTGAGCAGGAAGTGATCATCAACGATACGGTAGGGTTTATTCGCGACCTTCCGCCCGATCTTCTATCAGCATTTCGGGCGACGCTGGAGGAGATTGGCGAAAGCCGTTTGCTCATTCACCTCGTCGATGCATCGACCCCACGCTGGCAGCAGCAGGTAGAATCGGTCAAACGGATTTTGGACCAGTTGGGTCTGGCAGAAACGCCGACGATCCTGGCACTCAACAAAGCAGACATCGTGCCGCCTGACGTGCTCGAAGCCATTCGCAGGCAAGTCACACTTAACGGTTCAACTGAGGTCGCTATTGTTTCGGCGAGACAACCTGAAACCCTTAAAGGGCTGCTGGATAAAGCAGGTTGCATGCTCGCCAAGGACCTGTTAGCGCCGTTTTCAGAAGAGCAGGGATACAGAGAAAAGCCTCTGCCCCAAATCGCATAAAATGGGATTTCGTCCCCGCTTCAAAACTCCTTTTGCCCAAGCGCGTGACGCAATGTTGCGCTACGCGGTGCGTCCTTTCTACTATTTCAGCCGCCCAACTCGAGTCATCATCGCGGTCTCGCTACTCATCTTATCCACGACTTTGTTGTTATCGCACAGTTACTGGTCAGGCATCTCGGAAGACTACAGGGAAGGTGATGTCGTAACCAGGACCGTGATCGCCCCTTCTGACATCACGACGATAGATATTCCCGAAACAGAAAAGAGGCGTGACGCGGCTAGGGAGGCGACTCGCCCAATATTCAATTTTGATTCCAGTCGTGGCGACAGCGCAGCCCAGAGTTTTCGCGCTGCGTGGGAAGATCTCAAAAGACAAGGATCATCCGGTTCGGGAAGACCGCTGAAGTGGACCGGCGAGGGTGGCGCTGCCGTGGCCAAGGCGATCGCTACTCATCATTTCGATGAGGATCAGTTGGATCGCCTGACGGCGATAATTCGCCAGGTCTTTGAGGGCTACATATACGACGATAATGATGCGGAGCGTTTGAGGCAGGAGATAGTTCTGGTCGATGTGCGCAGCCCCACAGCGCAAATGATCATGCCATCACCGCGCACGCGTATGAAGCCGCTCAGCGCTGCGCGCCGGGATCTGGAGATGCGTGTATTCAACCTGCGCGACTGGGATCAGGAAGATAAGGCTGCGCTGGTGCTGGCGATGATGCCTTTGATCCGTCCGAACATTGTGTTGGACCAAACAAGTACTGCCACTGCTCGTGAGGCTGAGGCCAATAGGATTTCTCCTGTCGTCATCTCGATGAAGCGAAATCAGGTCATCGCCCGCGAAGGCGATACAGTCACACCTGTCATGCTCGCCCAGTTTGCTGCGATCAAGAGCGGGGGGCACAGCGGTCGTCCGTGGCAAAACTTTCTGGGGTTGCTATTCGTCGTTGCTGCGGTCTACTGGGCTGCTTGGAAGTTCACGGAACATCGGACTGCTTCGGAGAATTTGACCCTTAATAAAAGACGGGCATTCGCACTGGTAGGCTCGGCCATCCTCGTTGAGACCGCTTTGATGCGCGTGGGGTTTACGTTGGGCGACAGCATCGCAGGTCAAAGGCTGCATGCGCCTTTTAATGATCCGATGATCTGGGATTTTGCCATTCCCTTCGCCGCCGGTGCTCTGCTGGTGGCGATGCTGGTGGATACGCAACTGGCTTTTTTGACCGGAATCATTACTGCTCTGTTCGCCGGAATCCTAGCTCCGACCGGCGTCCAAAAGGCCGTTTTTGCGATGATCTCCTGTTCGGCGGCGGTTTATGGGATAGGCCGCTATCGCGAACGACAATCCGTTACGCTCGCCGGTCTGTTCGTTTCGGTATTCAACGTAGTCGTTGTTTTGGCATTAATTGCACATGCCGAACAACCGCTAACGCTGAACACAATTTTGCTGGGAATCGGGTGTGGTCTCGTGGGAGGTCTGCTGTCTTCGATTTTTGCTGCCGGCGGTTTGCCGATCAATGAATCACTCTTCGGCATTCTTACGGACGTGAAGTTACTGGAGCTCTCCAATGCCGATCTGCCCGTACTGGGTCAGCTTGCCCTGCGAGCGCCGGGAACAAATCAGCACTCGCATGCCGTTGGCCAATTAGCAGAAGATGCCTGCAGAGTGGTGGGCGGTAATCCGCTCCTGGCGCGGATCGGAGCGCTGTATCACGATATCGGCAAACTTGCCGCCCCGGAATATTTCGTTGAGAATCAACAGGGCGACAATCCTCACGACCGCCTGCGACCTTCGCAAAGTGCAAAGATCATCACCAGTCATGTAACTTACGGCATGAAACTGGCCAAAGAGATCGGGCTGCCAAAAAAAATCGCCGACTTTATTCCCCAGCACCACGGCACGCGAACCCTGCATTATTTTTTGCGCAAGGCACAGGCACAGGCACAGGCCAAGCCCTCTGACACGGTTGATGAGAACGACTTCCGTTACCCCGGCCCCAAGCCTCAGTTCAAGGAAGCGGCAATCATGATGCTGGCTGATTCTTGTGAGGCTGCGGCTCGATCTCTCGCGCGACCTGATCCTGAGAATATTCGGGCCATTGTGGTGAAAATTGTCGACGCAATAGTTACGGATGGCCAACTGGATGAGTGCGACGTCACACTTCGTGAATTAACAACTATCCGCGAGGCGATGATAAGTGCGCTCACAGCCATCTATCACGCAAGAATCGATTATCCGGGGTTCAACCCACCTGCGCTTGCTGCTCCGCTCACGTCCCTACCTTCCGCCCACCTGGATAGCGAGGAACGCGGAATCAGCTATGCGCGACCATCTGAAGTGCCAATAAGCCAGGGTGGTGAAGTTGAAGACGAAGCTGTAACCCGCAAAATCGCCAAAGGCTAATCCACGAACAAAACACGAACTTTTTAGTTAGTTAGTGGACCATCATTTTCACTGCGAAGCTAACCGATCAGTAGCCCTGAAATTTACCGCGCAGCTTTTCGTAAGTCGTTTTAAGGTCCTCAGGGATGACGCGCGTTTCAGCGACGGTAGACATGAAATTAGTGTCTCCGGCCCAGCGCGGCATGATGTGAATGTGAATATGATCGACTATCCCGGCGCCGGCAGCAGTGCCGAGGTTCATGCCAAGGTTGAATCCGGGGGGATCATACGCTTCGCGCAACGCGGTTTGGGCACGCTTGGTGAGATCCATGAGGTTGTCCGTAGTTTCTTTTCCCGACCGATCGAGGTCGCCGACGTGCTCGTAGGGCACAATCAGAAGATGGCCGCTGATGTATGGGTAGATATTGAGGACTACGAAATTATGTTTCGAGCGATGGAGCACAAAGTTCATTTCATCGCGATCAGGATCGTCGCGAATTCGACAAAAGACGCACTGCGGATTATCGGAGGTTTTCCCGCCTGAAGCGATGTACTCGTAGCGCCAGGGACTCCACAACCTTTGCAAGGTCCGATTACCTCAGGTGTGTCAGCAAGCTAGATAATTGGGGGTTGACGCGCATCATCCGACGTGACATTTGCGCTTTCGGTGACGGAGTGAGACGGAGAGTTATTGACGTTGATTAGTTCCTTCAGCTCTTTGCCGGGTTTGAAGTAAGGGACACGCTTGGCAGGAATGCTTACGGGATCGCCCGTTTTTGGATTGCGCCCGCGCCGGGCGCCTCGCTCACGGACGCGAAAGCTGCCAAAGCCGCGGAGTTCGATTTTCTCGCCCTGGTTTAGTGTTTCGATAATGCTCTCAAACACTATCTCAACTAACCGTTCAGCGTCTTTCTTTGTTAGTTCAGCAGCTCGGGCAACGTCTTCGACGAGTTCCGCTTTTGTCATGCCTCACCTCAGGTTTGCGTAAACTGGATTCGCTTACAAATAATGAGCCCCACGAGAGCTAACAATGATGTCCCAAAAGCGGCGAGGTATGATGCGTACACTATCAGAAAACAATTCCGCCGGGCAAGACTCGCAAGGAAGACCTAAAAGGCTGAAGGGAAAGACGTATCCGATGAAAAATTACCAGGCGCCGGGCGGCCCACCAGGGTGAAGGATCACGGACCAAGCAGAGTCATTGCGCAGATGCAGCCTCGGCGCCCGTTACTCCTCTTGTCCTTCCTCCGGTTCGTTCTTGCCGATGCCGAAATCCGCCAGCTCACCCAGCGAGGCCATTCCGCCGCCTGCTTCTGATGAATAGACCTTGGTATCTACGATGGGTTCATCTTTTCCAACGGCCCGAGCCGACAAACCGACTTTCCTGGTTTCCGGGTCGATTCTCAGAATCTTGAAGTCCATTTCCTGACCAAGCTGGACCACGTCTTCGGGCTTCGCTACTCGCTCTTCCGACAGCTCGGAGATGTGACATAGACCCTCAAGATTATCGTCGAGCTCAACGAAGGCGCCGAAGTTGGCAAAGCGTGCAATTTTCCCGCGCACGATGTCTCCGGGCTTGTGCACGTTAACAAACTGCTCCCAGGCATTCGGCTCGAGGTCCTTGATCGAAAGCGACAACCGCCGATTCTCGGTGTCGATGCTGGTAATGACCGCATCGATCTCCTGTCCTTTTTTCAGGGCCTCACTGGGGTGTTTGATCCTTCTCGACCACGAAATATCGGACACGTGCACCAAACCATCAACGCCATCCTCGATCTCGATGAAGGCACCAAAATCGGTCAGGTTTCTGACTCGTCCATGAACGCGGGTCCCAACCTGATATCGTTCGTGCAGTGTTTGCCAGGGATTCTCCTGCACCTGCTTCATACCGAGGCTGATGCGTCGAGCCTTAGGATCAACGTTCAGCACTTCGACTTCTACAGTGTCTCCCGGATTCACCATCTTGCTGGGATGTTTGACCCGCTTGGACCAGCTCATTTCTGAGACGTGGACCAACCCTTCAACGCCGGGCTCCAGCTCCACAAATGCTCCATAGTCGGCAACGCTCGCCACTCGCCCGTTGAGCCTGGTGCCAACTGGGAAGCGCTCTTCAACGCTGGACCACGGATCCGGCAACAACTGTTTATAGCCGAGTGACACTCGCTCACGCTCACGGTCAAATTTCAGCACCTTTACCTGCACAGAATCGCCGACTCTGAAAAGCTCTCCGGGATTCTGCACTCGCCCCCAGGACATATCGGTGACGTGAAGCAATCCATCAACTCCGCCGAGATCGACGAATGCTCCATAGTCCGTCAAATTCTTTATTTGACCTTCGACAACTATGTCTTCTTCGATGTGTTGTAACGTCAGGTCTTTCCGGCCCGCATTCTCTTCCTCGATGACGGCTTTTCTGGAGAGCACTACATTGGAGCGTTTGCGATTGAGCTTAATGACTTTTGCTTCGATCTCCTGATTGCGAAGGCTATCCAAATTCCGGATCGGTCGAACATCCACCTGCGATCCGGGCAGGAAGGCGGCGATGCCATCGATGTCCACTCGCAGTCCGCCTTTGATGCGTTCACTGACCCGGCCTTTTACGCTGGTACCGTCACGATAGGCTTTTTCCAAATCATCCCAGGCCTTCATCCTTACTGCGTCGGCGCGTGACAAAACCGGCAAACCATCAGCTGTCTCCATGCTCTTTACAAGCACTTCGACTTCGTCGCCGGGTTTTACGGTCAAGACGCCATTCTCAGTAAACTCAGCCGGGTTGACGATTCCTTCTGACTTGTAACCAAAGTCAATGACCACGCCACGTTCGCTGATGCCCACAACTGTTCCGGACACCACCTCGCCTTCCTGGAGGCTGGCTTGTTCCTGCTCAAATTGATCCAGCAACTGACCGAAATCGACGTCACCGCTTTGACGAGACTCTTCTTCCTCGGCGGGGGCAACTGCTGCTCGCGCACCCTGACCTTCACGGGCACGCTGAGGTTGCGACGCGGGATGCGGTTTCGACACGGGTTGCGGTGCGGGTTGTGACGCGGGTTGCGGTTGCGGCGCGGTTAGGGCTTCCGGGGCGGGTTGTGCTGCCGGCGTAGCCTCAGGGCCGCCGGAATTAGGGTCGGTTTCTTCAGCCGCGCTGTCATTCAGCTTCGGTTCTTCACTCAACATGCATGCTCCTGTAGGGCCCCGGTCAATGTCAGCGTGTTAGAGAACAATTCGCGCCTTCACTGATCGCACCTGTCACTGCAGGTATCGGTGACTGGCGACAGTGCTCAGCGGCCTTTGCTGGTTTGTGATTGGCGATGTCGGATTTTTTACAGCTGGGAGCGAGGAACGCGAGCGGTTTAGATTGGAAAAGGAGGTTTATGTGTTTCGATTTCCGCAGTTGCCCGTAGTCACCCGCCTTGGTCCGACATGCACCGGCCGCTTTTACCGGGTCGGTCGCAATGTACACGGCCATCTAAGCGCATGTCAAGGCGCTGCAAAGTACGACACAAATTAGCTATATGCAGCTTTTGCAGTAACCGCGACGCTGACCCCCGGGAGCCCTCGCGCCAGCCCTACTGGCTTGACGAGAGTGCGTCGGAATTGCGCGGCACCACGTAAACTCCCGCGGAATGAGAGCCAACAAAAAGTAAATTCTGATCGCGCGAGTCAAAAGCCAGCGCCCAGATCCTCTGGCTGGGCAGCCGATGCTCCTTGGGATCTATACGCGCCCAAGTCACGCCGCCATTCATGGTTCGGAATACGCCACCGCCAACGTCACTGGTTTGATAAGCGTTGCCCACAAAGATCTCGTCGCTGTTGCGCGGGTTGATCAGAATGCTGGTGAAATCACCAAACGGGAGATTGCCTCCGCGGCGGTTGAAACTGCCGCCGCCATCGCGCGAGAGATAGAAGGCCCGTTTCGTCCCCACATAGATGTAGGCAAGCTTTTGCGAATCCTGCACGATGGTATTGACTGGCGCATCGCTGGGGATGTCCTTCGCCCGCTGCCAGGTCTGCCCCGCGTCGCGGGAAACGAGGACGCCCGAGGCAGCAGTGCCAACCCAGATGACCTCAGGCTGTTTTAGACTACTGGCAACGCAGGTAGCGCGGCTATCAAAGTCCGAGCCGAACGCGAGTTTGTGCCAGCCTTTGGTCGGTTCATAGCTCACGAAGAGACCGATATTTGTAGCCGCGAGGATGCCGCGTTTTCCATCTGCACTCACGGTGGGCATCAAATCATTGACAGCATCCGTGAGTACTACCACCTGGTCTGCTGGAGAGACGCCGTCGATGGCCAAGCCTAACGCCGAGAGTGTCAACGGATCGAATCGGCCGCTTTGCAAAAGGTGTCGATCAGCCTGGAACTTCTTGAGGGCGCCAAACGTCTGTGCGCCGGGTTTGCCGTCCGGCTCACCAACTTGATAACCCAGAGCGGCAAGTGCTTGCTGAGCGCGAAGAATCGTGTCATCCGGCTGCAGGGGTTGGGGCTTAATTGTTCTCGGAGCGGCCTTGGATTTGCCCTTTGAGGGTCGTTTCTTTTTGTCGGCGGGAACAGGATCCTGGGCCCACACCGGCGCCCACGATAAGCCGCGATCCACCGAACGATAAACGCCGAGATTCGTCCCCAGATAAATCGTGTTCACGTCCTGCTCGTCCTGGAGGATCGAATAGGTAATTACGCGGGAAGGCATATTGCGCATTGATGGACGCCAGCTTTCACCATTGTCGGTGCTGACAAAAAGGAAGCCGCCTCCCGTGGTCGTGTTAATTGTCGCCGCATAAATTCTGCTGGGGTCTTCACGATCCGGAACAATTGAGTTGGCGAAGCGACCACTGTATCCGGCATTGGTGGGAACAAACGTCTTGCCGCTATCAAAAGAGACCATCACGCCATAGTTGTTAGTTCCAATATAGATTGTTTCAGGCCGCGATGGATGAACAGCGATGGAGTTGATCTCGAGCTGTCTTGAGGTTGTCACCATCCAGGAGTCGGCATCACCGCCTCGTTCTGATCGCCAGAAGCCCTCGGTTGTCCCCGCAAATACCAAACCGGCAACCGAAGGATGCTGCATAATCGCGCGGGTCCTGCGCGACTGCGACGGTATGCCCTGCACCTTGCGCCAGTTGTCGCCGGCGTTCTTCGTTTCGTAGATCCCGCTGCACGCGGAAGCGATCACGTGGTTGGGATCGCGTGGGTCAATGTCAATGGCAAAGATATCTGAATCGTCAATGATTCCGTTCTTAATCGACTTCCAGGTCTTGCCCCCGTCCGTCGACTTGTAAGGCAAGTACCAGGTGCCGGCGTAGATGATGTTTGCTGAGCGGGGGTCAATCGCCAGCGACTCCACATGAAGCAGACCGGGGGTGTCTGAGGTTGGTAATTGCTGCCAGGTATCGCCTGCATTGTCAGAACGAAAGATGCCGTTGAAAGTGCCGGCAATCAGGACATTCGGATCGGCTTCCGATTGGGTGAGTGAGTGCAGGGCTTCATCCCTAAGCTCCGGACTCTCCTTGAACCTGCGGCCTCCGTCAGTTGATTTGAAGAAACCGCCCGGCTCTTTATGTTTGTGCGCGGCAACATAGAGGGTCTTTGAATCGCGGGGGTCAACGATGATGTGATCGACGAATAATTTCGGCCGATTGAAGTTATAGAGCAGCTCCCAGCGTTTTCCGGCGTCGGCGGAAGTGTAGATCTGTCCATCGAGCGTACCGAAATAGAAGCGATCGGGATTGCTGGGATCGACAACGAGCCCTCGAACGTCCCCACCTGGAGGGCCGGTCGGACGCCATTGATCGGAATAGACCGACGGGTCGGACGAATCGTCTGCGCGAGCGGCTGATTGGCTGGCAATAAAAGCCGCCAGCACAAAACACACTAATACCGCTAATTGGGGGATGTACTTTGATTTGGCACTCATCAGTTAATTCTCACATTTCATTCTCTGAGGGGCCGGGGCAGCCGCTCTACAGTTTAATACACTTTCAGCGAATTTTCTCCAAATCTTGGCGCAGGGTCTTCTGGCCTGTTTTTGCGCCTTTGGTTTGGCTTTTGCGAGCTTGCGAGAAACCGTCCTGCGATTGCAATTTCGCGCCAAGCCACAAACGGCAGACCCAAGCCGAGCCAATTCTTGATTCCGTTTGGGGCGTCCACCTGTTGGGATGCCCAAGAGGTGGGGTTTGTTGTAAGAGTTAATAAAACACAAAGCGGGCGATGTTACTCAACTTCGAGCAACATCGCCCGCTTTTCAGGAGCACCGCGTCAAGCTACTTAACGCGAGCTAGTTGACTTCCTATTCATCGTCTCCACGACGGCCGCGACGCGGTCGACGAGGTCTCGGCTTCTTACACTCGGGACACGGTGAAACGATGTTATCGGTACTGGCTGCCGGCGCCGTCGCTCCACTCGGGCAAATCCAGAGCTCGACTCCGAATTCTGCACGGCAACCACCATCAATTATAACGATGCGCCCGGCATCGATTCCGCGGTTATTGACTAAGTAGTCCTTAGCGCGGTCGGCTCGAGCCTGGCCCTCGCCGGAACAACTACCGTAAACAATGTAGTAGCCCTGCGAGCCTGGAGCATTCTGTAACTGAACGGCGAAGTTGTCGAGTCTGGCCTTCTCATCGTTGAACTTGATATTGCCGTACTCGTCGAACTTCGTGCACTGCGGCGGTGGAGGTCGAACTGCAGTAGAGCACGACGCCGTCCTGGAACAAGCCGGATCGAGCCCACCAACGTCCACGGTTGCGGTTACAGTCTGGCCGCCCAGTGTGCCGGTGTCGACCGTAATAGTCGGCGTACCCTGACCACCGGAGATGGTGCCAGCAGAGACTGACCAGTTGTAAGTCGGGCTGCCGGTGCCACCCACCACCGAAGCGGTGAAGGTGATGGCAGCACCCTGATCAACTGAATCGGGACAACTGACGGAAATCGTCGGACACGGCGGCGGTGCGCATTCGCAGACGCCGACGGTTACAGTGGCGGAGCCTGTGACTGTGTGATTATTTCCATCACTTACAGAAACAGTCGCTGTGTACGAGCCGGGGCTAGCGCCGCCCAAATCCCAGGAAACCGTCTTGCCCTCACCACTGATGGTACCGCCCGTAACGGACCAGGCATAAAGCAACGTATCATTGTCAGCGTCAGTGGCAACGGCAGTCAGTTCTACTGGTCCACTCGTGGGCGTACAACTCGTCACACTCGGTCCGGTGGGACACGGCCTCATCAAACTTGCGATGGAAGCAGTAACAGACGAAATCACAGGCGGCACGTTTGGAGGTGGCGGCAGCGATCTAGCATTGCGCCGGCCAACCCAGAACTGACCGATGAACCCGTTCGGATCTTCAGAGAAGTTAAAGCCTCGCGGTACACCACCCACCGTGGCGGAGACGACTGTGCCTGGCACAACGACAACTCCACGACCAGGGACGGTGATGCCGGTCAACTGCCTGACGTTGACGTTGAAGTCCGTTTTATTAAAGTGGCCGTCATCCTGCTGGTTCAAATGCCGGCGATATGCAGCTCCAAGACCAAACCATCGACGCGGATAAATCTTGATGCCGCCGATGAAATCAACCGGGCTGTTCTCAAAAGCATTCGGAGTTCGTCCGCCCACATACTGCGTAGATCGCACTTCGAAGATCGGTTGAAAATGTTTGTTGACTGGAAAGTCAAAACCTATTCCCGTCAGAAGCTCGTCAGGCCGATCGAGCAGAACGAAATCTCCCAGGCCTTTCGGGTTGCTGTTAAGAATGTAGCCAAAGTTCACGGAGATGTTGACGTGCTCGCTCAGGCGGCCATCAACAAAGCCAACCAATCCAAAGTCGCCAATATCACCACCTGGACCGGCTCCCCGCTGCATCTGGTTAAAGCCGCCGAAGTCGTTACCCTTGTCCGGCCACCAGCGATAGAAAGGAATGAGTCCTACGCCAAGCGGGTTGTTCGGACCGGTTAAGCGAATCTTCGCCCCGACAACGAAATTGTTCCAACTGCTCTCACCGAACAGACGATTTACAAACGGAGCGTCCGGCAAATAAGTCGGCGCAACCGTAAACGTGGTCGGAACCGTAATCGGGAGGGTTAACGCGGTCGCCGGCAACACCTGCGTGTTCAGGACGATTCCCGGAAGGATGCTTCCCACCGTAGAACCGATTCCCGGAAACACATCAGCACCGCTGAACGTGCCGCTATTGGCAGCGCGAATCGGCGGACCGAGTAGGGCACTAAAGCCTGGGAAACCAAAATTCCTTCCGATCTGACCAGGGGTCAGACCGAATGTTCCCGCCGAGCCTCCGACAAACGGATATTGCACGAACGGCTGGTTGTTCAAAGGACGAAATAGCGCTCTCCCGGCCAGCGTACCGACATTCGGCCCCGAAGGAGCCAAAATGATCGCCGGCGGACTGCATAGCACACCCCCGCAGAAAGTCTGTGAGTTTGGCAGATAAAAGCTGGAAAGGTTCCGGGGATTGTTTACCTTGATCCCACGCCAACCGTTGGTCTTGAAGAAGAGTTCAATGTGATCGTTCAGCCCGACGTTGAAGCTTAGCGGAACGTCGGTAATATCAACGTTGCCGGGATCGCGATCATAATTGCTGTACGCAATACTGAACGTGAATTCACCGCGGCGTAGGGTTGAACCATCGTAAACGGTGAAAAGGCCTGTCGGTCCGCCTTCGGGACCGCCAGTACCCACAGACGGAGATTGATTCCGCGGATCGCTCTCCGGCCTTAAAGTTTGTGCTGATACTGCGGCACACAGCACCAACGTAACGAGCGCAACAGTAAGCGCCCTGGTCGCGAGTCTCATCGCATTCCTCCTGCGAATAGCGTAGTAAGTTCTACCTAAGAGTGCCGCCGTCCGGACAAGGAACCTGTGTCAACTCTGACCAGCGAAACCATGTGGATGCGGAGGCTCCAACTACAAGTTGTCAAACAGTCACCACCACCGCTTCAGACCGAATTGGTCCTGTAGGTGGAGCTGAGAACATCAAAAGTGGGTTGCTTCGTAGTTCGACCTTCAAAAGCACCCCGCGTTACTGAGATGTTCTCTCGTTTTTCAAAGACGAATCAGACACTCTTTCTTCTTGTTGAAAGATGCGTCCAATCTCAGTCAGTCGTACTCGAAGCAGTAGCCCAAAATGCAAGAAAACTTTAGTGTAGTTCGAGTACTAAAACTTGCCAGACCATACTCTACCTTTTAACGGAAATCAAGACTTTTTCACTATTTAGCAGCCGAGACGTTTATGTTTTTTCCGTCACGCATATATGCCCCGCATACGTGTGTCATAGGCCACGCGGTCTATCGCCAACATGTAGGCAGCAGTGCGCGTATCGACCGAATGCGCATCCGCATATCGGCACAGATCGTTGAAGCTTGCGACCATGGTGTCCTGGAGTCGCTGGTTTACCACATCTTCACGCCAGAAATAGCCCATGCGATCCTGAACCCACTCGAAGTACGATACAGTCACGCCGCCCGCGTTCGCCAGAATATCGGGGATTACAAAAACGCCTTTCTCGTGCAAAATCTGATCCGCAGCGGCAGTGGTTGGACCATTCGCCCCTTCTGCGAGCACCTTGCATTTCAAGCGATCGGCATTTTGCGACGTTATCTGATTCTCTGTCGCCGCCGGGACAAGCACATCACAAGGCAATTCCAGCAGTTCGTGATTCGATACCGTCTCTACTCCTTCATAGCCCTCAAAAGAACGCGTTGCCTGAAGATAATTCAGAGCCTTGGGAATATCGATGCCGTTTGGGTTGTAGATTCCGCCGTGAATGTCCGATATCGCTACAACTCGATATCCTGCTTCGTATAACAAACGCGCACCGATTCCGCCGACATTCCCTGACCCCTGCACGACGACCCGAGTTTCCTGAGGCGTCATCTTAAACCTCTTCACCGCCTCGTTAACTACAAATAGAATCCCCCGCCCAGTTGCTTCACGCCGTCCGGATGAGCCGCCCAAGTCGATTGGCTTACCTGTCACCACCGCAGTGACTGTATGCCTCGCGTGCATGGAATAGGTGTCCATGATCCACGCCATCGTCTGCTCGTTGGTATTCATGTCCGGGGCAGGAACGTCTTTCTCCGGGCCAATGAAGTCCAGCAGTTCGGCGGCGTAGCGGCGGGTCATCCGCTCGAGCTCACCCAATGACATCTGCTGCGGGTCGCAAATGATTCCGCCTTTCGCTCCGCCAAACGGTACATTAACTACAGCGCATTTCCAGGTCATCCAGGCAGCCAACGCCCGCACTTCATCAAGACTGACGTCAGGTGAATAGCGAATCCCGCCTTTCGCCGGACCACGGGCAAAGTTGTGTTGCACCCGGTAACCTTCGAACACCTGAATGCGGCCCGAATCCATTCTAGTTGGGATGTATACCTTCAGCTCGCGATTGGGAACGCGCATCACCGCGTAGAGATCCGGATCCAGATGCAGCAGCTGCGCCGCCCGGTCGAATCGAGACATCATCGACTCGAAGGGGTTCTCTTCTTTTATCTCGCGGATATCATCCACGTAGACGTTGCTGTTTATGCTCGACATGTGGAATCTCCGATTGCTTCATTCACCTGGCGGCGATCAAATCCCCTGCAATCTGGCTGGTATCAACTCAAATGCACTTCCTGGCCGGCTAGCATCTCGTTCATTGCGCCACTGCGATAGCCCTGCAAGTCAAGCGTAACGTACTTAAAACCAAGCTCACGAAAGCGGCGGGCCAGCTCCTGGACCACTCGGCGATCAAGTGCCCGATCCATTTCGACCGGGGCAATCTCGAGCCGTACCAATTGGTCATGATGCCGCACGCGGAATTCACGAAACCCCATTTCGCGAAGGATCGCTTCGCCTCGATCAACTGTTGAAAGCCGTTCGATCGTCACAGGAGTGCCGTAGGCTATGCGCGAAGAGAGGCACGGACTAGCAGGTTTGTCCCAGGTAGGCAGACCTGCCCTGCGACTTAATTCTCTGACTTCCGCCTTGCTCATCCCGATCTCAATCAAAGGGCTGCGAACTGCGTGTTCCCCCGCGGCAAGCCGTCCAGGCCGATAGTCGCCGAGATCGTCTGTAGTTGAACCATCAACGATGCAGTCGATACCTCGCTCGTGCGCAAGCGAACGCAATTTTCCATACAATTCATCTTTACAAAAGTAACAACGGTTCGGTCCATTCGCCTGATAGCCTGGAGCGTCCAGCTCTTCCGTGGCGATCGTTTCGAAATTGAAGTGAAACTGATCGGCAAGACGGACGGTATCTGCCGGTTGATAGGAAGGGACACTCGCTGAAATGCCAAAGACGCACAGAGCGCGGTCGCCGAGTTCGGCTGAGGCAATGTAAGCCACGTAGCTGCTGTCCACTCCGCCGGAGAAGGCTACCAGCGCCGAGCCCATTTCGCGGAAAACCTGTCGCAGTCGCTGCTCCTTGTCGACGGTTACCACTGCGGGTGCGTTAGATGAGTCGTCAATTGCCGCAGTTAAGATCTCTTTCACAATCAGACTGGCGGATTGCATGAGGGACACGTTGGCAGCATCCGCACTCTCTCTTTCCAGTAGCTTAACAATGGAGCAAAGGCATGTTATCGCATGCATCGAGAGCAACGCAACCGGCATCTCAACCGTAGTTAAGCGTTGTTTTTAAGCCGATTCTTTGGACGCTGTTAGTTACGGCGTGCTAAGATCGAGGGCCTCCCCGGTTCGCTTTTCCTCAGATACTTCGCCAGGTTTTTCCGAGGGCAACTGGTTGCACGCGCTCTGTTACATTCGTTCGTATTTCCTGGTTGCAACTCTCCTGTTGCTTGGGACGTTCTGCGCTCCGCTGACCGTTCTGAGCCAGACTGAAGACAGTTTCGGCGATGCGGGGGCGGATCCGATCAAGTTGTTTGAGTTGGGACAAAGCGCCCACGCTCGGGGAGAGTTCGAAAAGGCACTGGATTTTTACGAGCGAGCAATTCAAGTCAGACCTGAGTTTCCCGAAGCTGAGTTTCAGAGAGGAAACGCCCTGGTTTCACTTGGCCGATTGCCTTTAGCCAATGCAGCGTTTGAACGCGCTATAGCGTTACGCAAATCATGGTCACTTCCCTATTCAGCCCTGGGTGCATTGCTCGTACGCGAAGGAAAGGACGGCGAGGCGGAAAAGCTTTTTCGGCAGGCGTTGACGCTGGACGGGCAGGATAATGTCGCCCTGCGAATGCTGGCTGAGATCCGGCTGCGATCCGGAGATCCCAAAGAAGCTCTGAGTCTCGCCGTGCGGGCCACGCGGGATCAGAATGCCCCCATCGGTTCATGGGTAGTGAGAGCCATGGCTGAGCGAGTCAACGGTGACAGGGACGCCGCGAAGGCGAGTCTCGAACATGCGCTGCAAACAGATCCCGAGAATGTCGCCGCAATACTTGAACGCGCCGAAATATCGTTGGACGAGCAGAACTACGAGCGTGCGATCGCCGACCTGAATCACGCGCTCAAGCTAAAGTCGGAAGACAAGCAGATACTTTCGCGGCTGGCATTTGCCTGCGAACGAGCAGGAAAACTGGAAGAAGCGCAACGCTATGCGCAACGTGCCGGCATCGAGATTAGTCAACCATCCACGGCCGGAATCATCAAGGTTATCGGGACGGCGGAAGAGATCGAGGCGGCGAATAGTGACGAGCCCGGCAAATCGCGCAGAGCCCTTGAAAAACTCCTGGAAAAAAATCCGCAGAACGCGATGCTCCTGGCTCGCCTGGGAGCTTCATATCGAACGGACGATCCACCCCGGTCGCTTGAATATTATCGCCGGGCCGCCGCTTTGGAACCCGACAATGCAGAGTACGCGACGGGTTATGCCGCGGCATTGGTCCAGACCCGTCGCTTTGCCGACGCAGTAGTCATTCTGCGGCGAGTGGTCTCGCTTGAGCCGGAGCACTACAGTGCTCATGCAAACCTGGCCACTGCCCTTTATGAGCTCAAGCGATATCCGGAAGCGCTACCAGAATATGAATGGTTGCTGCGGGCGAAACCAGAATTGGTGGTAGCCTATTATTTTATTGCCACCACGCACGATTATCTTGGAGAATACCCTGAGGCGCTTTCTGCCTACGAGACTTTCCTGCTCCGAGCCGATGCCGCCACAAATCAGCTCGAGATTGAAAAGGTCAAGCTGCGGTTGCCCGGGCTGCGGAAACAGATCCAACTCGGTGAAGGTGTAAAGCGGAAAAAGAATTAAGCTCGCTATGGCTCTTATTCGAATGCAGTTGCGCATGCAGTCTACTGAAACTCAGCGACATGTTTTTCAAAGTCTGAGGATTGCGGCGATCTGTTTGGCGTTTCTGGGCGCCACAGTCAAAGCTCAGGAACCTCCGGTTCAGCAACTGACGGCGCCTCCCCCACCGAAAGTGATATCTCGAGATGAGCGAGAACAAATCGATGCGTCCAAAGATTCGAAAGCACGTATCAAGCTGATTCTTACCCTGGCGGAGAATCACCTTTTGGCAGCCGAACAATTCACTTCACATCCGAACTTCGAAGCGGCCTCCGGCGAAGTGGGCAAGTATCATGCGCTCATCGACGAGGCTTTGAAGTTTGCCGCTTCGCAACCGCACGACAGTAACCGAACCCGGGATCTTTACAAACGAATCGAACTGGCCCTGAGGGCGCAGGGACCGCGCCTGACATCAATGCGGCGAACAACGCCGCTCGAGTTCGCCGTTTGGATCAAGGAAGTCGAAGAGTTTGCGCGCAAGGGTCGAACGGAAGCGCTTGATTCTTTTTATGGACACACAGTGCTGCGCGAGCCTGCAAAAATGCCCGCGAGCGATAAACCGCTTGACCAGTCTCGCAAAGACAATTCATTGGCGCCTCCGAACAAACAGCCATGAGTCTGCGACTTCATTTTCAAATCTCGTTCGCCTCTATTGTCTTGTTGTGTTTGTCGCTAACCGCCAATGCTCAGGGGCGAGATCATCTCACACCGAAGGAAGTTGATCTGGTTAAAGATGCTCAGGAACTCGATAAGCGCATCGATATATTCGTGAAGGCTGCTGATCGTCGCTTGCTTGTAATAGCGGGCGGCATCGATGCGGCAACGTCAAAACAACTCAAGAAAGACTCAGAGGCCTGGGGTGAACTACCCACCGGATCACGCGCGGAGCTCGTGGGTGATATTGCCCGGATACTCGACGAGGCAATTACAAACATCGACGATGTCAGCTCTCGCGATGAAAAGAATCCCCTGTTACCGAAAGCACTCCGAAAACTGGCGCACGAGGCCACTCGGATCGTCAACCAGTTAAAACCGTTCAGCAGCCAGGCCAAAGGCGATGCCGAGGTGGCCAGCTTTGAACAGTTGATGGAGAACGCTGAATCAATCGTTGCAGCGGCGAATAAGCTGCCCCCTCCGGTTGATAAGAAAAAAGAGAAAAGCAAGAACAATAAGACAGGCAAGTAACGCTGGAGATGGCAGTCAGTGGTCAGTTGTCACGTATTTAGTCGCTCGCCTGTCGCAGCACTTGTGAGGCGCGCTTGAGTGCCTGGACAAGTCTCTCCAACCCTTCCTGGGCGTTGGTCGTATTTCGGTCATCGAGTGCTTGTCGAAAATCGGGAAGTGGCAGTGCAGCATAACCCGTATAGAGTCCCGGCGCATAAATCTGGTGCTTGTACCACGGCCGGCCGCGCAGTCCTTTTGTATCTGTCAACGCTCGTTCCGCCGCCATCAGTGCATCGTTGATGCGCCGCAGCTTGATTTCCACGCGATTGCGTTCTTCATTTGATCCGGCCACGCTTTGTTCGAACTGGGCCAAAGCTTCCCGCCTGCTCTTCTCGACACGTTCTGCTTCTTTGAAAAGTTCGCCTACTGCCTCAATGGCGGCCTTGCTCTCAAATCCGGTGAGGTTACGACGCTTCGCCAGTCTGAGATTGTCATCGAGGTACTGGCGTATTTGAGCGGCGTAGTCCGAGTAGTCCAGGGGCAGAGATGGCGCATCGGCCAAACGCATCGCCAATGTGCCCCACAACTGCGCTGCCGCTACGTGATAGACAAAATCGGGGTCGCCAAAATGTGACATCCAATAGAAAGAATCAAAGGCCGAGTGGTAAACCCCGTAGTCACCGCCAAAGCTCATATCCGTAGATGGAATTCCCAGATGCTGCAGAAAAGGTGTGTAGTCTGATCCAGAACCGAGCGCCCCAATTCTCGCATCGGTACGTTGAATATTGGGCCTGATTGGATTGTCGGTTGAGTCTTCTTCGGGTCGTAACTCCACCGCCCGATCCTGCCACTGCTGGTAAATGGACTTTCCTGTCTTTGGATCGCGCACGTCGCGGGTTGCTTCCTGGATCAACTTCCATAAGGAAGGAACGGACGAGGCACCGAAGTGCGGCCCTGCTACGGCGACATCGACGTTGAGATATGTCACCGCCTTGCTTCGGAGCTCCGTAGCATTCTCCTCAGCCCATTCGGTCGAGCCAATCAACCCGTATTCTTCCCCGTCCCAGCTGCAAAGCAGGATCGTCCGTCTTGGTTTCCAACCCTGCTTGAGCAGTTGACCGAATCCTCGTGCGGTTTCCAGCATGGCGGATGTACCGCTGTTAGGATCCACGGCGCCGAACGTCCAGGCGTCGCGATGATTTCCCATGATGACCCAGCGATCCTTTTCTTCCTGGCCATCGATCCGCGCGACCACATCCCAAATCTTCCGGGTCTGATAGTCCATCTCCGTTCTTAGCCGGACTCGCACTTCTGCAGTGCCGCCAACGTGGTAAGGAAAAGGCAACCCTCCCTGGAATCCTCTTGGCCTGACCGGTCCACCGAGCGGTTCAAGCAACTTTGTGGCGTCACCGTAGGAGATAGGCTGGACGGGGATGCGCGGTAAATCGGTGGCTTCGCTGATCTGTAAACGCTTAACTCCGGGCACGGATGGTTCACCGGGAGTTAGCGGATCACCAGGATACTGAAACAGATACTGTACGGAGCCGCGCTGAGCCGAGCTTGCTGGTCGCCAGGGTCCTTTTGGATAGACATCTCCCTGCATATAACCATCGTCGGCCGGATCGGAATAGATAATGAGCCCGGTTGCGCCGTTTTCTTCAGCGACCTTGGCCTTCACACCGCGAAAGGAGTTGCCGTACCTGGCCAGCGCGATCTTGCCTTTGACATCCACACCGATTCTTTTGAGCTCGTCATAGTCGCCAGGCAAACCATAATTGACATACACAAGCGGCGCCGTTACATCGCCACTCGCGCTGTAACCATTGAACAAGGGAATAATTTTCGGATTTGACGAGCTGGGATCCTCCGGCACGATCGCTTCGCGAACGGTAAGACGCTCGCGACGAGGAGCTATCAGTTCGACCAGACTTGGTTGTTTTGGGTAAGGCAATAGGACGTCGTACTCTTTGATTTCCGCAGCCAAACCATAATCGCGAAACCGATCGCGCACATAAACCGCCGTGTCATAGTCTTCCTTCGTTCCGGCAACATGGGGCTGACTGGTCAGGAGACGCAGGTGCTCGCGGGCGGAACCAGGTGCAGGCACAACCCGAAACTTCTCTTCCCATTGTCGCTCGACGATGGTTCCAGCGCCCGTAAAACCTTCAATGCTCTGAGTCTCAGACGGGCCCTGCGAGAAACCGGCGCGATGCGTCGCTAACAAAACTAAGACACCTGTTGCCAGAATGGCAGAAATTGTGCTTGGCCTTGTTTTCAAGTGAGCTGACTCCTTGTCACTAGTGTGAACATTGCTTTTGCCAGGTTCGTACGCTACAAAAAGCAGGTAAGGAACCGCATATGGACAGCAGATATTATCCAGGCGTTGAAGCAGACGTCTCAAAGTTGGTCGCCGAACTGCGACAACTATTTGATGAAGACTACGAAATACAAACGATGCAAGTCTCTTCGACGACCGTTTTGCAAGCGCGCAAGTCTAACACGCTCCGCGAACTGACCGGACTCTCGGCTGCTTTGACGATCAAGATTACACCGGAATCGGGCGGCACCCGGATTGAGATCGGCATGCAGAAGTGGTTCGACAAAGCTGCGGTCGCCGCGGTTGCGCTCTTGCTTTCAGCAGGGCTCCTCGTAGCATTACCGGCGCTCGGGGCCTACTGGCAATACAGGATCACCGAAGACGCCTGGAAGATAATCGAAGAGCACATTGCCTGCCAAGCCGGTGGTTATGTGCCACCGCTACCCGGCCGTTGCGGGACGTGTGGCGCAGCGAATACAACTGGCGCCGCTTTCTGTTCTTCTTGTGGCGCTAATCTTCGAGTCGGACTAACCTGCCAATCCTGCGGTGCGGTGCAAAAAGAGACCTCCGCCAGGTTTTGTAATCGCTGCGGGAAACCTCTGCCGGGAAAGACCTGATGAGTCTTGTCACACAACACCATTGTTTTGGTGGCCCTTCGTGTAATTTTCGTGGATAGCATATCAATCCACGAGTCCCACTAAAAAACACGCAGCTTCCGTCCTTAATTAGTATGGTTTCGTGGACCAAGCGGATTCCGCGCACACGGCTTTGCACAGAAAGTGTTACTCAACCGTCCGCGTAGCGGACGACTGAGAATAGCCCGGCAGTTCAGAGGCTGTGTCAAAAGTCGGAAAAGAATCCCACACACGGCAGTGTGTGGATGGGTTCAAATCCTTTCTACAGCAGATTCGCCGGAGCTATTCCTGCGCGCTTCCCGCGTCGGGTTTTATTGCGGCCATTGTAGACAGGATCTGAACCATCCACACACTGCCGTGTGTGGGATTCCTTTCCGAACTTTTGACACAGCCTCTTCACTGCTCGGAGAACATCAAATATCAAAGCAGTCCGTGAAACGGACGGCTGAACCGGGGAGATCTCTTAGTAAATGAGAGCAAGCTTCTCCGCGTCAGCCGTCAGCTTCACGGACTGCGGTCCCGGGTGCATTGTGATCCCAGTGATAAATCGCTGGGCTATTCTCAGAGTCCGCTGCGCGGACTGATTGAGAAGTCCTTTTTGTGCAGAGCCCTCGCATACTTATTCACTGGGTGGTTGCCAGTCTGCCGGCGCTTCGGGCCAGAGTTTGTCCGGTCTGAGCGGTTGAGCCTGATCGGCGCCGAGCCGGGTCGCGTCAATCTCCGCAAAGATAAAGTTTTCGGGCGCCACCGGTGCGCCGGACAAACGTCTCAACATCGCCAATTGACCCGCGTGAGTCATCGCATCCGCAAGCGGCCCTTGTAACAACCTCTCCGGCGAGAGTCCTTGCCGCATTGGTGTGCCTGCCTCCAGGTGGCGACCGAGATCTTCAAGCATGCCATGAAAGCGGGCAAGCTCTTCTTGTAGTGAGGCTAAAGGCTCGGGCCTGTACTCGCCGCCAACAAAAAATGTTCGAGCGTAACCAAGCACACTGGTCATATGGCAAACAAGTTGAGACGGAGTACGGGCCTCCTGTCCTGCCCGGAAGGAACCAAAGTCTGGCGGCGCATCGCGCAAGGCTTTCTGTGTGCGATATGCCAGAGCCGCCAGAAAGTGGCGGAGGAGGTTGCTTTTCTCGTCCATTGCAGAGGATTTTAGAACAACTCGAGCAAGGATCAATCGTGTCGCAGCGCTCTCACAGGATCGATGCGTGCCGCCCGCGACGCCGGATAAAGCGCTGCAAGGATCGAAACTACCAGGGCAAACAGGATGGCGCCGAAAGATAAGTACGGCGGCAACGAAAAGAAATCGATGAACGAAGCTCCCTGTGGCTTCAGGACAAAGCGATAGGCGAGCCGATTGGCAATGGCATCTATGCCCCACGCCAACAGAGTTCCCAGCACACCTCCGGTAAGGCCAATCACTGCGGCTTCAACAAAGAAAATCAACTTGATCTCGCGGTCTTCGGCTCCGATCGCTTTCATGATTCCGATCTCTCGAGTACGTTCCAGAATCGACATGATCATGGTGTTGGCAATGCCGAACGAGGCGACCAATAAAGAGATTCCTCCCAGCAGACCGAGCACGGAATCCAGAATCAAAAACACCGTACGGATCTGATCAAGCTGATCCACGATCGAGAAACTGCCAAAACCTGCATCTGTAAGTCGCTTTCTGACTTCCGTGAGCATGGCTGGATCCGTTACGCGGATAATCGCCGAGTCGTAGCCTTCGCTTTGCTCGTCACTCAATTGACCGCTGCCACGAGCGAGGGCCAGGGCCACCTGGCTCATTGGACCGCGATGCTCAACTCCCCATTCGCGCGCCGCCGGCAGGGGAATGTAGATTGATGCGGGAGGCAGCAACCCGCGAAACCCGCCCTGGCCGGGACCTTCTTTTATTTCAGTGCTCAACACGCCGGCGATGCGAAACTTTCGTATCGCTATGCCCTGCGCTTTCTGGCGCGGCTCATCAGTGCCAAGCGGAATACCAAAGAAGTTTGACGGCCCTTCTTCATCTGTGTTTTCGTTCTCGTTGCCGGTCTTGCCGGACTTTGTTTCTTTCTCAGGCGCCAGGAACTCGACGGTCTGGCCCACTGCATCGGCCGGTTTCTCGAACCCGAAGTCACGCGTGAACCGCTCACTGACGACAGCTTCATCCGCGTTTTCAGAAGCTATCATCCTTCCTGCGATAAACTGCTGAAAGCGCGAAGAAGCGTTGGGAACGGAAGCGCCCGCCGCACCAGTGGTCAACACGCGACCATTTGCTCGCATATAGATAAACAGATTCATGTTGGGTTCGACGTAAGCGACACCCGGAATCCGGGAAATCTCCGCAATGGCCGCATCGTCCAGAATGCGGGTCGGGGTCTTGTCAGGGCGGCCACGCGGTCCCCGCCTTTCCCCATCTCCCCGCGCGCGATCAATGCCGGCAGACGCAAGGCTGCTAAGACTGCGGCCAAAAACATTGATCTCATTAAATAGATCGAGCGCTTTGAAGCGCGCCAACATGTTCCGCTGAAGTCCCAGGCCGAAGGAAACCATCGTGACGATCACCGCGACGCCGACGATCACTCCCATCGACGTCAACGCGGCACGAAGCTTTGCCTGACGCAGATTACGCAGCGCTAGATAGAGAATATCCAGGAATGCCATAGGCTAAAGCTCAAGGTGGGCACCTGATCAATTTCAGGATTACGAAAACAGATGGTAGACAGCGTCAACCGTCAAATCTGCCAGACTGTGCGTAACCACTTCGGCCCCCGCCGCGCGAAGCTCGCTCTCCGACACCGTATTGGTTATACCCAATGTGCGCATGCCAGCTGCCCGCCCTGATTTGATGCCGGGTGGTGAGTCTTCGATCACCAGACACTCCTGCGCCAGCAAAGGCATCAGCCTGCGCTCTCGTCTTTGGTGATTAAGTTTGCGCAACGCACTTTCGTAGCATTCCGGCGCCGGTTTGCAGGCACTCACGTCTTCCGAGGTCACGACAACGGAAAAGAGGGGGCCGAGTCTCGCGCGCTCCAACACATAGCCAACTTCAAACGTGCTCGCCATGCTAACCAGCCCAAGTTTGTAATGACGAGAAGCAGCTTTGAGAAAAGTCACTACGCCGGGAAACAAAGGCAACTCGTCTTCAATAAGTTTGCGATGCTTCGCGGCCTTGTTGTCGAGTATCGATTGGAAGGTCGTTTCGGCCAACTGCTTTCCCGCGCGTTTAAACGTGGTGCGCACAAAGGTCTTGTCGTCCATTCCCAGGGCGCTGAAGTAGCTTTCTGCGGTCAACTCAATTCCGTGCGGCCTGAGCGCCTCCTGGTAAGCAGCCATCTGCAGCCGCTCGTCATCAATGATCACTCCGTTAAAGTCAAAAAAGATTGCGTCAATCATCCGCTGATTTCCTGGGTCTCTTTTGCGAAGAGATCACTTTTCCACTCGCGACCTGGAACCCGGAAGCTGCAGTCCTAAAAGCTTTGCGTTCTGGTCTTCAAACAATCTTGGTAGACGTTCGCTTTCGAGTACGTCCAGACGTCGCAGGATTTCAGCGAGCGAAAGCTCGTTCTTCAGATTCACTTGATAATCGAGATCGGCGCGCAAACGATCTTTTTCCCCTTGACGATTTTGCGACATCATGATGATCGGCGCCTGCATTCCCGCAATCACGGCCAACACCAGATTGAGCATTTGATAGGGAGCCTGATCAAAGGCGGTCCTCAGTAAGTATGAGTTCAGAATAATCCAGAAGATAATCAAACCGATTGAGGCCCCTATAAACTTCCAACTGCCGCCGAACTCGGCAATGACATCGGCCGCCCGGTCGGCCATAGTTAAGCGCGCCTTTTCTTCTTCGTTGACGTTGCGGGATACTCGCGAACGCAAAAGTTCATCAGTGCGTCGCAGACGGTGCGAAACCGCACTCAGCATTTCCAGGGCAACGTCTGGATTGGTGCGAATAAACGACAGAAAGTCAGGCCGCAACAGCACTGCCAGGCGCGCGTCCTCTGTCACACAGGCATCCGCCGAACGTTGCTGGCCGTCGATCAGGGCCATCTCACCGAAAAAATCTCCCTGGGCCAACTCAGCCAAGGTGACTTCTTTTCCTTCCTCATCCCGTAAGCTGATGCTGACTCGCCCACTCTCGATCAGGTACATCGAGTCGCCGGAATCGCCTTGCCGAAAGAGCCGGGTCGGCCGCGGAACCGTGCTCGATTTCAGCAGATTGCGGAGGTCCGTAGCGGCCTGATCATCGAGCGAAGCAAACAGCGGAACGGACCGCAGCGCTTCGAGAGTCATTTGGGTTTGTTCCTCAGACATCTTTGCACCTCAAGAGCGAATTCATTTGTCATTTGTCCTTTCACATTTCTCATTTGTCATTGGTTTTGACACACCCTAACGTGAGGACGACACGTGCCTATAAATGACAAACGAGAAATGTCAAACGAACAAATGACAAATAGGCTCCCCTTTCAACCCCCGTCAACAACCCTTCCATCTTTCATGAGTATTATTCGATCGGCAAAGCTCGTCGCCAGCTCGCGATCGTGTGTGACCATCAGTACCGTCAAAGAATCGTGACTCACCATTTCCCGCAATAAACCAAGCAGCTCATGCGCGCGTGTCGAGTCGAGGTTACCGGTCGGTTCGTCGGCCAGCAGCACCTTGGGATTATTCGCCAGTGCTCGGGCAATAGCCACCCGTTGTTGCTCGCCGCCGGAAAGTTCCGCTGGTCGGTGCATGAGGCGATCAGCAAGGCCGACGCGCTCCAGCAGTTCCTGTGAACTCTTTCGCCGCTGGGCGCCGCGCAAACCGCCAAAAGCCAGAGCCAGTCCGACATTCTCCTGCGCTGTCATCGTCGGGATAAGATTGAAATTTTGAAAAATCATACCTACTGAGAAGCGCCGGTAGCGGGCCATCTCTCTCTTGCTCAGAGGCGCGAGCGGCCTGGTGCCGAACAAAACCTCGCCACTGCTGGGGTGATCCAAGCCACCGAGCATATTCAGAAGCGTCGACTTGCCCGAACCGGAAGTACCTTGAATAGCGACAAACTCACCCTGTTCGACGGTCATGGAAACATGATCGAGTGCGGCCACACTCGTAGCTCCCATCTGGTAAATCTTCGAAACCTCACGTGCTTCCAATAATGCCGGCATCAGTTTGTGATGATCGAGAGCCTGTCTTGTCTAACTCAGGCTCGTGGCTTCGGCCTGGGCCGTTTCCTTTCTCTGAACCCGCCACAACCGGAAACGTTCTTCAGCAAAGCCTTTCAGCTCCATCTCAAAGGGCGCCGCTTCAAGAGTGCCAGTTGAACTGATTAACTCACGCACTTCTGCATCTTCATAAACGGTCCCTGAGATTATCACGTCGTTTCCAGTGGAGAGTCCTTCGAGCCGGGCAGCCATATTCACAGTTGAGCCGAAATAGTCGAGGCGATCATTGAGCGTGACCGCGATGCAGGGACCGATGTGCATTCCCGCTTTCAGCGTTAGCGGAACCATGCCGTCGGGCGGCGCAGCGAGGATGCGTTGAGCGCTGAGCATTGCACGCAAAGCCGCAGCGGGACTACGAAACACTGCCATCACGGCATCTCCAATTGTTTTCACCAGCGCTCCATCAGCATCGGCGATCTCTCGTTTCAAAACGTCGAAATGGTTCATAACTCGTCCGAAGGCGGTCGCATCCCCAATCTCGCGATAGAGTCGAGTCGAATTTCTCAGGTCGGTAAATAGAACTGTCAGGGTACCGACCGAAAGTTGCTCGCCCGGTCTCAGGGCTTCGGCCGAAAACAAGTCCCTGAACACTTGCAGGGCCGTTACTTCCGCAGCCGTTGAGGCCTGATCGTTCCAGGCAGTTCGTTCCAGAATCAGAAGCTGCTCAGCATCTGTGCCATTTTCGAGTTGCAGGGCAGAATTCTCAGCGAGCTTCAGTTCCTCGCAGGTCCAGTTCGACGCAGTAACAACGATACGTGCCGAAGCGTGGCCACCGTCTGCAACTGCAAGCCTTTGTTCACCGGGTAATTCCAATGCCCGTAAGCGGTAGCGCCCTGGTTCCAGGGGCAACGTCAAGGATCGGATGGCCCGTGGCGGCAGCAGTTGTTGGACCACCACATGGGGCGAGTTCTGCGGACTACCTATGCAATATTGTTTATCTTCCGTGAAACGGATCGAGGCGTTGGGCCGAAAAGTTACTTCCACGAAGCGATCGAAGTTGACGGTGAAATCGATGCGGCAGGTTTGGCAGTGTACCTTTGAGTTGAGATCGCGCAACGAGCCGGCAGTTTCCTTCGCGCCCCGGCATAGCGGACAAAGCAAGTCCCACTGGAGATCCAAAAGGCCGGCTCTGGTTGCGCGCAGGCAGACTGTAAGCACTTCGCGACGCGATTCCTTCCAATTATCGGCGAGCTCGTACGCCCTAATCCGGGAAACTGAAAAATCGTCGGCGTTCTGCACAAAGCGGACCAGCTGCTCGACCATGCTCGCGTCTGAGCCTTCCGCTAGCAGTCTTTCTTTTATGCTTGCTATGCGACTGAGGGCAGCGGCAGGTAAATCGCGTTCCACAGCTTCGACCGGGGCGGGCACTGAAGCCGAGGCTATTTCGTCGTATTTCCTGAAGGCTCGGGCAAACTTTCGAGCGTTTAGAAATCTTACTTGCAACGGAACTGCGACCGCCCCCAAAAAAGTTTTAGGGGTAAGCCAAACTTCGTATGAAAGTCTGGTGCCACCGCTGTCGAGGGGAGTCAGCTCGGCCAGGGCGCGCAGTTGCGCTACCGGTCCTTTACTGTAGGTGCGAGTAACCCCAAAGCGCAGGGGACGAACCCATTCAAAGGGTTGCTCTTCCCACTCAACCGCAAACCCGTAAACCGATAGGCGCAATCTTCTGCGAGCGTTTCTCAGTATCTGCCTCTTCCCTGACGTTGCTTCGACGGCCGGCAAATCGGTATCGCGATTGAACCGATTTGTATCGGCGACGAACGGCCAAAGCTGTTCGGGGTCCGACTTAAGATCATACTGCCAGCGGTAATGAAGTTCGCGGTAAGGCATTTGGAAACGGTGCGACGGCGGGTGAATTTTTGATCCCTTCAGCGTCCTCTGTCTCTTTGCAACCTCAGTGTTCTCCGTGTCTTTGTGGTGACTGTATCGTCCTATGAGTTCACCACGGAGACACAAAGAACACAGAGATGCACAGAGAAGAAGTCCTGAAGCCTGGTTAATTCAATCGTCGCTTGATACTGAAAACGCCAATTCCCACTAGACCTCTTTGTATTCCGAATCAACGTCTTCGTCGGAAGAGGCAACGCGGTAGTTTTTCGATTGTACCTGGGTAGTTATCAGCAGATCCTCTTTCGTCTTTAAAAGGTCTGCACGATTGTAAACAGAGAGTTCGAAATTATAGCCGTGGGTGATTGCGTCTTTGGGACAAGCTTCAACGCAGTAGCCGCAAAAAATGCAGCGGCCGTAATCGATGTTATAAACCTCGGCATAACGCTCGTCCACGCCGATGCGTTCTTCGGGTGGACGAGGATCATCCCTGGCCACAATGTAGATACAGTCAGACGGGCAAGCTGCCGCGCAGAGAAAACAAGCCACACATTTTTCCTTGCCGCGCTCATCCACATGCAGCAGATGCTGGCCACGATAACGTGGCTGGACGGTGACCGGCTCATCAGGATACTCGACGGTCCATTTTCTCTTGGGAATATAGGACAGGGTAACACTCATTCCCTGGATGATTGCTTTGGTGGATTCGATTACGTCAGTAATTATTGACATTTATGTTTTCGTCTTTGGGACTTTTCAAGTTTCAAGTTTCAAGTTTCAAGTTTCAGGTTTCCAAGTTTCAAAGCGTCAAGTTTCAAGTTTCAAGTTTCAAGTTTCAAGTTTCAGGTTTCCAAGTTTCAAAGCGTCAACTCCCATTGAAACCTGAAACTTGAAACTTGAAACTATTTTACCGGATCAACTTGCGATGCCGTAGCCTGCCAGCGCCCATCTCGCCAAACAAACTTGTCTGTAAAGTTATATTTCTGCTCGCTGCCGCCCACGATAAACTTCACGATACCGGTAAGTACCGCGCGATCTCCCTTTAAATCCACTTTCAAGTCCTCAAAATCCCACTTCTCAATGGAAGTGTCCCGTTGAATGTCGTGCAAGTATTGCTTCTTGCCTTGCGTACCGCCATCAGTTGTCCCTACATAATCGTCCGCCAGGATTCGGTCAAGTGCTTTCTTATCCGCATTGATGTTTGCTACGGTCCACTCATGTTCGAGATCCCTTAAGTCTGAAAGCACTTTCGCTGAGTCGGTGGGCGCTGGATTAAGGTTTTCACCGGTGTTCGCGTTTGAATCTCCATTCGAATTTGCCCCTTCATCCGAGTTCGCATTCGTTTTCGAACTCGGGTTCGAGTCCGAGTTCGAGTCGTTACTATTGCCGGGAGTAACAATAACCGGAGAACGATTTCGATTTGCGGACGCACGCATGAACCGAGGCACCATGATTGCCACCGCCGCTCCCAGGCCAACGACAGCGATCAAAACGATGCCGAGAATGGCCACCACCCAGGGCCAGGTGCTGCGTTTGGCGGTCGAACCCGGCGGAACATATGAACCCGGTGGCTGATATACCGGAGCGTTCCAATTGCTTGAATGTGACTCTGATCCTGGATCACCGGCCTCAGGGCCTTTGGAACCAGGCGCAACCACTGTGGGATCCTCGTCTGGCGGAACCGGGATCAGCGGCGTCCCATCATCTATGCAGAAACTCAGATTTCGATCCGTAAACGTCCGGTTGCACGTTGGACAGCGCTTCATCGTAAACCCTTTACTCTGCGCATCCTCTGTGTTCTTCGTATCTCAGTGGTGACCTTCGGAAGTAATACACCACGGAGACACGAAGAACACAGAGATTGCACCAATAATCCCTAAGCAAGCTCGAGCTGGCTAAAAAAGTACGCGATCTCGACGGCTGCGTTCTCGTCCGAGTCGGAACCATGAACCGCATTCTCACCGACAGAAGACCCAAATTGCTTGCGCAAAGTTCCGTCGTCAGCTTTTGCCGGATCAGTGGCTCCCATTAAATCGCGCCAGGCTTTTACGGCGCCCTCTTTCTCGAGAACCATCACAACGCAGGGGGCGCTGGACATAAACTCAGTCAAGCCGGCGAAGAATGGCCGCTCGCGATGGACGGCATAGAAACCCTCAGCCTCAGGGCGTGTAATGTGCAAAAGCTTCAAGCCTCGAATGACAAAGCCCTCATCATTAATGCGCTGAAGAATCGAACCGGTTTTGCCGGCATGCACGGCGTCGGGCTTGATAATGCCAAACGTAAGATTGTTCATTTTCCGATAGACTCGTCACTTCCTAAAATTTGTAGTTTGCCTCGTACTTAGACTCACGTGACCTACCCGAGCGCTTCCTTCATCGCCTGACCAATATCTGCCGGCGACTTCACCACCTGAATACCTGCATCAGCAAGAGCTTTCATCTTTTCCCCGGCCGTCCCTTTTCCTCCCGCAATGATTGCACCCGCGTGGCCCATGCGACGTCCCGGCGGAGCAGTCTGACCGGCAATAAACGCGACGATCGGCTTCTTGACGTTGGCTTTTGCGAATGAAGCGGCTTCCTCCTCAGCCGTGCCGCCGATTTCGCCAATCATCACGATGCCATCCGTTTCATCATCAAGCTGAAATAACCTGAGCGCATCAACGTGCGAGGTGCCAACAATCGGATCGCCGCCAATGCCGATTGCGGTTGACTGGCCGAGGCCCAGCGCCGTGAGCTGACCTACAGCTTCGTAAGTCAAAGTTCCCGAGCGAGAGACGACTCCTACACGCCCTTCGCGATGAATATGCCCGGGCATGATTCCGACTTTGCATTTGCCAGGCGAAATTATGCCGGGACAATTTGGGCCAATCAGTCGCGTGGCCTTGTCCGACAAATACTCCTTCACCTTAACCATATCCAGGGTGGGAATTCCTTCGGTGATACAAACGACCAACTGAATGCCCGCGTCGGCAGCTTCCATAATCGCATCCGCGGCGAATGCGGGTGGAACATAGATCACTGAGACATTTGCCCCTGCGTGTTTCACCGCGTCCGCCACCGTATTGAAAACCGGTATTCCCTCGTGCGTCGTTCCGCCTTTGCCCGGAGTCACACCGCCCACCACATTAGTGCCGTACTCAGCCATCTGTTTTGTATGGAAAGTTCCTTCTTTTCCGGTGATTCCCTGGACGACCAAACGCGTGTTCTTGTCTACGAGGACGCTCAATGAAAGTGGCTCCTGTTAGTTTTTTTCGAATTGTTTCCAGCGAGCGGGCAGTATAACAACTGCGCGTTGAGGAACAAAAGATCCACGAAATCTGGTACCCCACTACCCGAAATCTGGTAGTGGGGTAAGTTTGTGCATATGATTTGGTGGCCCTCGAATTTGGTGCGCTCTTTCATCGTATCCCCTACGCCGCAAGCAAGTCCCTCAGCGTCCATTCATGCTCAGTGAGACCGCTTTCCATTGCCGGCGTACACCTAATGCTGGAGTGAATCCGGCAGAAGTTGTAAGGAATCGAATAATGATCCTGTTGCGGACTTCGGCGGGTAAAACAAACCGACAATGATCCAGGTGCTAGGGTGCTGATGGATCGTTCCAACGTAAAGGTGCGTATCGTACTTTTCGATCATTTCTTTCTCGTAGACGCGGCTTTGGATCGGTGATATAAGCGCAGGGTGCCTTGATTCGCGCCGCCGCGTCAACTCAACCGTTCGGCTGCTAGCTTGCCACTAAGGGGAAGGTCATGTGGCTAAAGGCAACATACTTCTCAAGTCTCGTGTTCGCTGCGTTGGCTCTCGCGCCTGCGATGGCTCATTTGTTGGAGTTACCAAACAAGATCAACCTTCCCCGTGAAGCCTACCTAACCGTGCAGCAAATCTATCGGGGATGGGTATTGGTCGGATTTGTCGTCGCCGGTGCGTTGCTTTCGACTCTGGCTTTGACAATTACTGTGCGCCAGGAGCGAGGGGCGTTTAGTTTTGCCTTAATCGCTTTCGTTTGCATAGCGGGAACACAGGTGATTTTTTGGATATATACCTATCCTGCTAATCGGGCGACAAAGAACTGGACTATGCTGCCTGAAAATTGGATAGAACTTCGAAGGCAATGGGAATACTCTCATGCTACGAGCGCCATTTTGAATCTGGTTGCGCTAGTTGCGCTAATTTTGTCCATTCTGACGAGAGTTGAATAGACGCTGTTCTAAAGAAATGAGCGAAGTTTCTGCGAACAAATCGTTGGACCGGAGCGCGGCGAGCCTCTTCCATTCATATGCACATCTTTACCCCACTACCCGAAATTTAGTGTGATTTCGTGGATCCCATTACGCTTTCCTAAATGCCAGGTGTAACTTAAACACGGCAAAGTCATACCAGATCAATTCGCTCGCCATACTCAGGCACGTCAACCACCCAGCCAAACTTGGTCCGAATGTGCTCGGCCATCGCATTGGCCGATCCCAGCTCACCGTGCGTTACAAAAGTGCGTCGCGGTGGTGCAGGCAGATCCTTCAGCCAGCGCAGGACCTCCCCCCAATCCGCATGCGCCGAAAAGCCACCTATCTTCTGAACATCACAACGCACGGGCACCCATTCGCCGATAATCTTCACTTCGGGTTCGCGATTGAGAATGCGCCGGCCCAGTGTTCCCTCAGCCTGGTAACCTACAAAAACAACCGTCGCCGCGGCGTCGGGGACCATTCGCAGGGCGTGATGCAACACTCGACCGCCAGTCATCATTCCAGAAGCACTGATGATAATTCGTGGGCCGGTGGCGTCGTTCAGTCGTTTGGATTCCTGCCTTGACGAGCAAGTCATCATCGCGTGGGTACGAAGTGGATGTTGGGCCTTTGCCACAAGTGCGGAGTAGTCTGCATCCTGTTCCTCCGCGCGCGCACCGTACGCCGATGTAGCGGCCGCAGCCATCGGTGAATCAACACACACGGGCAGCACTGGGATTTCTTTTTCATCCTCCAGCTCGCGAATCAGATAAAGGATCTCCTGGGTCCTGCCAACTGCAAAAGCCGGTATCAGGATGGGACCGTTTCTTTTGGTGGCCTCGTTGATGATTCGGGCCAGCGCCTCTTTCGGCGCCTCCGGATCGTGGGCACGATCACCGTATGTTGACTCGATTAGTAAATAGTCGCAGGCCGCCGGTGGCTCGGGGTTCCGAATAATCGGCTGATCGTAACGGCCGAGGTCACCCGAGAAGAGTACCTGTGTGGCTTGCCCCTTGTTTACGGAGCTGTCAAGTCGCACCCTTACTGTGCTCGAGCCGAGGATATGCCCCGCAATGCGGAACTCCGCGAAAGCACCCGGGGCAACCTTAATCGACTGGCCTGAGTTGGAAACCGGAACTATGAGCTCGAGCGCGGCCCGAGCATCTTCCTCTGTGTAAAGGGGCAGGGCGGGTGAATGCTTGGTTTTTTTGTGGCGGTTTCGATAATCCGCTTCTTCTTCCTGCAAACGAGCAGCATCCGGAAGAAGAATTTTGAGCAGATCGGCCGTGCCGCGGGAACAATAAACGGGTCCGCGAAATCCGTGTCTCACCAGGCGGGGCAAATAGCCAGTGTGATCAATATGAGCATGCGTCAGCAGAACTGAGTTGAGCGCTCGCACATCAAATGGCGGATCTTCCCAGTTGCGTAGACGCAGTTCTTTGAGGCCCTGAAAAACACCGCAGTCAACCAGCACACTGCCTTGTCCGGTATCGAGCAGATATTTGGAACCAGTTACTGTGCGCGCGGCCCCCCAGAATGCAATTGTCGCCACTGTTTATAATCCTTTTCCTGGTTCAGACATGAGAAATCTCCTGTACAAGGGCGCTCGTCCGCAACGCTCAGTAACTTCCAGCAAACGTCAGCTGATCAAAAATAAGTCGGGATCTTTACGCCGCTCTCATGCGCGGATCGGTGCGGGGAGGGTGACTGTCACCTCGCCGGTTGCGCTTGTAGCCTGCGACAACGACAACTGCAGGTACCAGCAAAGCAAGATTTCTAAGCGCGGTCTTAACTCCTAACTGGCTGGCTATGATTCCGCCAAAACAACCGCACTCCAATGGCTCGCCGTGCAAAACATAAACGTAGTAGAGCGCGTAACCAGCAAAACCCAGTAACAGAGCGCCCGCAACGAGAGCGCCGGCTCGCACCGTACGTGGCACTATCAGCAACAATGCGGCGACTATCTCCAGGACGATGACGGCAATCGTAACTGGCCACATCCAGCGCGTGTAGTTGAAACCCGAGGCGCTCAACAGCTCACCAACATTGGCGGCAAAGGCTTTTGCGATAACCAGTTTGGCTCCGGCAGTGAAAAGAAACAACAACGCCAGCCCAAAGCGACTCAGCTGGACCAGTACTCGAAACACTTTTGATCTCATGCCGCCAAAGACACAACTTTCTCCGCCGCATCCTTCATCCCGTTCGCGACAGTAAAGTTTAGACCTGAGTCTCGAATGACTCGCTGACCTTCTTCGACATTGGTTCCTTCAAGCCGGACAACGACTGGAACTTTGATGCCGAGATTTTTTGCCGCTTCAACCACGCCACGCGCCACCATATCGCAACGAACAATTCCCCCAAAGATGTTTATTAGAACTGCTTTCACATGAGTATCGGCGAGCAGAATTCTAAAGGCCGCCTCAACCCGCTCCTGCGATGCACCACCACCCACATCCAAAAAGTTTGCGGGCTCACCACCTGCAAGTTTGATGATATCCATCGTGGCCATCGCCAGGCCCGCGCCATTCACCATGCAGGCAATGTTACCGTCCAGCTTTATGTAGTTGAGATCAAACTTTGACGCCTCAATCTCCAGCGGCTCTTCTTCATTGAGGTCGCGCAGATCGAGAAACTCCTTATGACGAAATAAAGCGTTGTCATCAAAGTTTATTTTGGCATCCAGGGCAATCAGTCGTTCGTCCTTCGTGAGCAGAAAAGGATTAATCTCGATGAGGGAAGCATCTGTTTGTTCGTATGCTGAATATAACGCTTGCATGAACTTAACCGCTTGATTGAGCAATGAAGCCGGGATGCCCAAACTAAATGCCAGTTTCCGAGCCTGAAAGGCACGAAAGCCGACTGCCGGATCAATCGTTTCCTTTGAGATCTTTTCCGGAGTCCTGGCGGCCACTTCTTCGATGTCCATGCCACCTGCTGCGGAAGCCATGAATACGGGCCGGCCTGAAGCTCGATCAAGAACGATGCCGAGGTAAAACTCTCTATCGATTGGCAGTCCCTCTTCGATCAGCAGAACTCGGACCTCCCTGCCCTCCGGACCGGTCTGATGAGTGACGAGCTTCATTCCCAACATTTGTTTGGCGAGATCTCGCACCTCGTCAGCGTTACGCGCGAGTTTGACCCCGCCGCCTTTGCCGCGCCCGCCCGCATGAATCTGGGCCTTTACGACTATGACATCTCCACCCAACTCTTTAGCCGCGTGGTAGGCCTCTTCCGGAGAGCGCGCAACCAAACCTCGCGGTACTGGGACGCCGAATTTTCTCAACAGTTCCTTGCCCTGATACTCGTGTATCTTCATCAATTATCCTCTAGACCAGCGCCTTTTTCTAACTTGATTCGTCGGCGGCGAGTTTAGCTGCACGTTGCACTGGGGCGCAAGGCTGCAACTTTTAGGCATGTCCCATCAGAATTGGGACAAGAACTTCCAACTCCATTGATTGTGGAAGAAAGAATAGATCCACGAACTTACACCAAACTCTTCGTTTTATTTCGTGGATCACGTTTTGATTATGTAGGTCTTCATATCCAGTAGGGTAAAATTTGAAAAGTGTTTGTTGAATCTCAACCCCCCAGCCCAAGGAGCCACCTAAATGAGCGAAGTCATTGTTACATCATCAGGCAATCTTAAAAATGAAGTGCGGTACGGTGCTGGAAAGATCCTGATCACCGACGAGCCGGTATCCGCTGGTGGTGACGATGCCGGTCCCGATCCTTACACTCTTCTGCTGGCATCGCTCGGCAGTTGCATCTCGATCACCACGACTCTCTACGCACGCAGGAAGGGCTGGCCCCTCGAGCGAGTAACCGTTAGACTGCGCCAGAATCGAGTTCATGCTGCCGATTGTAAGGAGTGTCAAAGGACGACTGAGGGATTTATCCATCGGATTGAACGAGCGGTAACGTTCGAGGGCGATTTGAGCGAAGCACAACGAAAGCGCCTGGAGGAGATCTCTCACAAGTGCCCGGTGCACAAAACGCTGAGTGCAGAGATCATTATTGCTGATTTGAAAGAATCTGAGGACAGCGAACTACCCGGGAACATTTTCTGAGGATGGCTTGTCTAAAGCCTCGAAGGACCAGTCCTGACGAAAGAAGGAAACAAAGATGACCGCGAATAGACTGTTGGGCTTGTGTCTGATTATTCTCGGAGTGATTAACGTTCTGCATGAAGTGGTCCTGCGCGTCGAACGGGTTCGCCAGCCAGGATTGACTTATGCCGTTGTCACTGCTCTCTTCTTTACGGCGGGCGCGTCCCTTCTTTGGCGAGGAAAGCTCACGCAGAAAAACTGACATGAGTAACGCAAGCTGTTTAGTTTGCGTGGTGGCCAAAGACGCAAGCTCACAGCTTGCGCTACAACACAAAAGCAAAGGGCTTTCAGAGTAACGCAAGCTGTCTAGCTTGCGTGGTGGCCAAAGACGCAAGCTCACAGCTTGCGCTACCTGCGTTTCTCTGAAAGCCCTTAATATGGTCGGGACGACTGGATTCGAACCAGCGACCTCACGCACCCCAAGCGTGCGCGCTACCAGGCTGCGCCACGTCCCG
>Ga0137403_10000289_pt1 | contig 64449 bp, 64 predicted proteins | sample CZOMad2_1_16fung_FD_122057 | JGI IMG/M metagenome (GOLD analysis project Ga0137403, IMG submission 122057) | Vadose zone soil fungal communities from Angelo Coast Range Reserve, California, USA - CZOMad2_1_16fungal (Hybrid Assembly) | ecosystem: Environmental > Terrestrial > Soil > Vadose zone...
CCCAGCAGCTCCTTGGCGATGATCATGCGCTGGATCTGATTCGTGCCCTCGTAGATCTGCATGATCTTCGCGTCGCGCATGTATCGCTCCACCGGAAATTCTCGGGTGTAGCCGTAGCCGCCGAAGATCTGGACCGCGTCGGTCGCCACCTTCATGGCGGCGTCACCGGCCCAGCACTTCGCCATCGACGCCTCGAAGGTGTTGCCCAGGATTCCCGCGTCGACCTGGCGCGCGGCGTGGTGCACCATCAGGCGCGCGGCGTGCACCTGCATCGCCATGTCCGCGAGCATGAACTGGATGCCCTGGAACGCGGCGATCGGCTGGCCGAACTGCTGCCGCTCCTTCGCGTAGGCGGTGGCGGCGTCGAGCGCCGCCTGGCCGATGCCGACCGCCATCGCGCCGGTCATCGGCCGCGTCATGTCGAGGGTCCGCATCGCGATCTTGAATCCCTCGCCCTCCTCGCCGAGCCGCTGGGTCGCGGGCACGGCGCAGTCCGTGAAGTGGAGCGCGACGGTGGGCGAGCAGCGGATCCCCATCTTTCTCTCTTTCTTGCCGACGGAGAATCCGGGCATCCCCTTCTCGATGACGAACGCGGTGATCCCGCGGGCCCGCCTGGCCGGGTCGACGGTCGTGAAGACGGTGATGACGTCCGCATGGTCGCCGTGGGAGCACCACTGCTTCGATCCATTGAGGACGTAGTGGTCACCCTTGCGCACCGCGGTGGTGCGCAGGCTCGCCGCGTCCGAGCCCGAGCCGGGCTCCGAGAGCGAGTAGGCCGCCATGAGCTCGCCGGCCGCCAGCCGGGGCAGGTACTTCTTCTTCTGCTCCTCGGTGCCGGCGAGCAGGATCGGCAGGCCCCCGAGCGGGTGGGCGCCGAAGTTCGTGGTCGTCCCGGCGCACGCCCAGCCGAGCTCCTCGGCCACCAGGGACAGCGCCAGACATCCCATGGCGGTCCCGCCGTACGCCTCCGGCACCCAGATACCGAAGAGGCCGGAGTCGACCAGCGCGCGCATCGACTCGGTCGGATAGCTTTCGGTCTCGTCGTACTGGGCGGCGTTCGGCGCGATGCGGTCGCGAGCGACCTTTCGGGCCAGATCGCGGATCATCCGCTGGTCTTCCGTGAGATAGAAGATGTCGTTCACGTCGGGCCCTCCCCTCGACTCCCCCGCGATCGCTCAGACGATTTGCCGCTGCCGCAGCTCGGCGAGCCGTTCGGCCGACAGGCCAAGCGCCCCGCCGTAGATCTTCTCATTGTGCTCGCCGAGCCGCGGCGGAAAGCTCAGCGCGGGCGGGTCACCTGCCGGTGACCGTGGCAGCGTTAGCCGGAGGCCCGACCGCGGGTCCGTGACCACGACGAGCCGATCGGCGACGAGGGGATCCGCCACCACGTCGCCGAGCGTGTTGACGCGGGACACCGGGACGCCGGCTCGACGCAGCGACTCGAGCGCCTCGGCGGTCGTGAGATCGGCGAAGCAGGCGGCCAGCTGGCCGCCGAGGCGCTCCACGTCCGCGATGCGGCCGGCGTTGGCGGAATACTCGGGCCGCGACAGGGCCGCGAAGCGCGGGAGCGCCGTCAGTGCCGCCCATTGCTGGTCGTTCCCCACGGCCAGATACACATGGCCGTCACGCGTGCGATGCACGTCGACCGGGGCAAAGAACTGGTGGCGGTTGCCCTTGCGCGTGACGGGCTCGCCGAGGCTCCCCGCCAGCGCGAGCGGCGCGACCATCCACGACACCGCGCTCGCCAGCATCGACACGTCGATGCGCGCGCCCTCACCCGTCGTGGCGCGGCGGTACAGAGCCTTGACCACCTCGCTGTAGCCGTGCTCCGCCGCGCCCAGATCCACCATCGGCAGGCCGAAGGCCATCGGAAATCCGGCGGCGTCACCGGTCAGCTCCATGAAGCCGGCGCGCGCCTGGAGCACCGGATCGTACGCCGCCTCGTCGTGGTCCGGGCCGAACCCGGTGATCCCGAGCCAGATCAGATCGGGCTTCACCGCACGGAGCTGGCCGGGCTCGATGCCGAGACGGGCGTAGCTGCGCGAGCGCTGATTGGACGCGAACACGTCCACCCGCAGCTTCACGATCAGCTCGTGCAGCAGGGCTCGACCGTCGGGATGACCGAGGTTCAGCGTGATCGCTTCCTTGCCGCAGTTGTTGGGCAGGAAGTAGCTGCGCATGGCTGGCTCGCCGAGCACGTCCTGTCCGACGAACCGGTTGGGGTCCGGACGCTCGGCGTTCTCGATGCGGATGATCCGCGCGCCGTCGCACGCGAGCCGATAGGTCAGGAACGGCAGCGTCGTCGCCTGCTCGAGGCTGAGCACGGTGATACCGGCCAGGAGCCCACCCGCCATCAGCGCTCCGGGCGCCGCGCGCTCACTGCCGGGGACGGCGATCGACGACGCGCACCGCCTTGCCCTGCGGCCGCTCGATCTCGCCGGCCGCGCGGAGGCGGACGTCCGCGCTCAACGCCAGGAGCTCGGAGAGCTCGCGCCGGATCCGCGCGGCGACCGCCGGGTCGCACGCCGGCTCGGTCTCGACGTGAACGGTCATGCGCTCGCCGCCCCCTTCCGAGTCGAGCACGATCTGATACTCGTGGCCGACGCCGGCGTGGCGGAGGATCGTCGTCTCGATCTGGCGCGGGTAGAAGTTGATGCCCTTGTAGATCACCATGTCGTCCACCCGCCCGCGCAACCGGTCGAGCCTGAGCGCGGTCCGTCCGCAGGCACAGCGGGCGCGCGAGACGACGCGCGTCAGGTCATGAGTCCGGTACCGCACCAGCGGCAGCCCCTCGCGGGTCAAGGTCGACACCACCAGCTCGCCCTCGGCCCCGTCGGGTACGGCGGCGCCGGAAACCGGATCGACGATCTCCGGGTGATAGTGATCCTCCCAGACGTGGATGCCGGCGCGCGCCGCGCAGTCGATGCCGAGCCCCGGCCCGCCGGTCTCGGTCATGCCGATGATGTCGAAGGTGCGGATGCGAAGCTCGGCCTCGATGCGCGCCCGCAGCTCGTCGGACCACATCTCCGAGCCGAAGATGCCGACGCGGAGCGACAGCGAATCGAGGTCGAACCGCTCCTCGCGCGCCGCCTCGATCAGCCGCAAAGGATACGTGGCGATCGCGGCGACAACGGTCGTCTTGAGGTCGCGCATGAGCCGGAGCTGCAGCGCCGTGCGGCCCGCGCCCGTCGGGATCACCATCGCGCCGAGCCGCTCGGCGCCGTAGTGAAAGCCGAAGCCGCCCGTGAAGAGGCCGAACGAGGGCGTGATCTGGATGACGTCGTCCCGGCGGACGCCCGCCGTGACGTAGCAGCGCGCCATCACCTCACCCCATTGCGCCACGTCGGCGGCGGTGTAGGGATTCAGGATGGGGTTCCCCGTGGTCCCGCTCGACATCTGGATCCGGACGTAGCCGCCGGCGCGGCCGCACGCGAGGCCGTACGGGTACGCGTCGCGCAGCTCGTCCTTGGTGAGGAACGGCAGCTTTCGCCAGTCCTCGATCCCCACGATGTCCCGGGGATCGACGTCGGGAAGCCGCCGCGCCCACGCCGGCTCGGTCAGGACGCGGGCCAGCGTCGCGCGCATGCGCTCGACGACGATGCCCTCGAGGGAATCGCGCTCGAGCGCCTCGAGATCGGGCTGCCACATCGTCACGGTCACCGAGTCTAGCGTCTGGGCCCGGGGCGCGCCAGAAGCCCGCGCGACGGGCTAGGTCGCGGCGCCGCCGCGGGCGCCGTCGAGGCCGAGGTATGCCCTCCGGACGAGCGGATCCGCCGCCAGCCCCGCGCTCGGCCCCGACGCGACCAGCCGGCCCGTCTCGAGAACGTAGCCGCGGGTCGCCAGCGCGAGGGCGCGGCGGGCGTTCTGCTCGACCAGCAGCACGGAGACGCCGTCGGTGTTGATGCGCCGGATCACGTCGAAGATCTCGCGCGAGAGCAAGGGCGCCAGGCCGAGCGACGGCTCGTCCAGCAACAGCAGACGCGGCCGGGGCATCAGGGCGCGGCCGATGGCGAGCATCTGCTGCTCGCCGCCGGAGAGGGTGCCGGCCGCCTGAAGCCGGCGCTCCCGGAGCACCGGAAACAACCGGAAGGCCTCCTCGAGCCGCTCCCCGATCTGGCGGCGCGGCACGGTGTGCCCGCCGACCAGAAGATTCTCCAGCACCGTGAATTCCCCGAAGATCTCGCGGCCCTCGGGGACGTGGCCGACGCCGGCGGCCACGATGGCGTCGGCCGGCGCGTGGCTGATGTCGCGGCCCTCGTACTCGATACGTCCTCGCGCGGGTCGCACGAGCCCCGACACAGCGCGCAGCGTCGTCGACTTGCCGGCGCCGTTCGCGCCCAGCAGGGTGACGATCTCCCCGCGCTCGACCGTCAGCGTCACGCCCTCGAGGGCCCGCCGCTTGTCGTAGTAGACGGCGACATCGTCGATCTCCAGGGCCGGTCTCACGCGTCGCTCCCGCTTCCCAGGTACGCCTCGACGACCGTGGCATCGGCCGCGATCTCACGCGGCGTGCCCTCGGCGATCTTGCGGCCGCGGTCGAGAACGGCGACCCGGTCGGAGATGCCCATGACCAGCTCCATGTCGTGCTCGACCACCACGATCGTCAGGCCGCTCTCGTCGCGGAGACGGCGAATGATCTCCATCAGGGTCTGCGTCTCGGTCTGGTTGAGGCCGCCGGCCGGCTCGTCGAGCAGCAGGAGGCGCGGCCCGGAGGCGAGCGCGCGCGCGATCTCGAGCCGCTTCTGAAGCCCGAGGGGAAGGCTGCCGCTCTCGGTGTCGGCGACGTCCTCGAGCCCGAATCGCGCCAGCAGGGTCCGGGCGAACCGGCGCGCTTCGGCCTCCTCCCGTCTCACCGCCGCCAGCCCCAACGCGGCGCGAATGGCGCCCCCGCGCAGGTGCGCGTGACGGCCGACCAGGACGTTGTCGAGGGCCGACAGCCGGCGGAAGACCTCGGTGTTCTGGAAGGTGCGGGCGACGCCCCGCCGGGCGACCTGGTGCGGCGCGAGCGCGAGCAGGTCCTCGCCGGCGAGCACGACGCGCCCGCGGGAGGGCCGGTAGAGCCCGGTGATCACGTTGAAGACGGTCGACTTGCCCGCGCCGTTGGGGCCGATCAGCGCGAAGATCTCGCGCTCCGCGACGCTGAACCCGAGCGCGCTCAGCGCGTCGAGGCCGCCGAAGCTGATCGAGAGGTCGTCGACCTCGAGCACCGCGCCTACTCGGACTTGAGCCAGTCCGTCAGCGGCGTGAAGCGTCCCTTCTCGACACGCACCCAGAACCCCTGCTTCTGCGTCTCGTGGTCCCGGCCGATCGTGAGGGGCGGAAGGATGCCGCTCTCGAACCCCTTGATGGATTCCAGCGCCGTGATCAGGGCCTCCCGGGTCAGATTGCGTCCCGCGCGCATCGCGGCTTCGGTGAAGAGCATCCCGGCGAAGTACCCCGCGAGCGAGTACCGGTTCGGCTCGTTCTTGGGAAAGTACTTCACCATGTACGCCCGGTAGAGCTTGACGCCCTGGAGGTCGGAGGTCGCCGGATCGGGCCACAGCGACAACCCCTCGACTCCGTTCGCGGCGTCGGTGGCGAGCGCCAGGTACTTCTCGTCGGTGAGCGGACCGGTGGAGACCATGAGGGTGTCGGTCCAGCCGATCTTCTGGCGCTCGCGCAGCGCCTGCGCGGCCGGCCCCGGCACCAGCACGAGGAACGTCACCTCGGGCCGGGCCGCGTGGAGCTTCGCGATCTGCGCGCTCACGTCGGTGACGCCCCGCTTGACCGACTCGGCGGCGGTCAGCTTGAGCCCGAACCGCCCGAGGTCCTTCTCGAACGCGGCCAGGAACGATTTCCCGTACTCGTCGTCCTGGTAGAGGGCCGCGAACTTCTTGTACTTCCGCGGCCCGGCCAGATAGTCGATCATCATCCGGGACGAGCGGTCGCTCAGCGTCATGCCCTGGAACACGTAGCGCCGGGCCCGCGTGACCGGCGAGCTCTGGTACGGGAACAGCATCGGCACCTTGTGCTCCTCGAGGTACTCGAGCGTCGCCACCACCGGCGGTGACCCCTGCGGGATGATGATCGCGAACACGCCGTCCTGCTCGACGAGCTTCTTGGTGTTGGCGACCGAATCCTGAGGGCGGTAGCCGTCGTCGTAGTAGATGGTCCGGACCTTCCGCCCGTGGATGCCGCCGGCGTCGTTGACCACCCGGAGGTAGAGGTCCACGCCGAATTTCGTGATCTGCTCGCCCGTGTAGGCCAGCGGGCCCGAGAACGAGTTCGAGCCGCCGATCACGATCTCGGTGTCGCTGACGCCCGGCTCGGCGGCGGCCCGGCTCACGCTCAGCGCGACGACCAGCAAGAAGAGAAGGATCGAGCGGGTGATCATGCACGGTCTCCTTGTCGGGGCTGGATCTTGTGCAGGGCGCTCGCGATGCCGCCCGGCATGAACAGCATGGACACGATCAGGATCGCGCCGAAGACCAGCGGCCGGTAGCTCTGAAACCCCGCCAGCGAGTCGTTGAGCGTCGTGATGACGGCCGCGCCCATCACCGAGCCGAGAATCGATCCCAGTCCGCCGACGATGATCATGGCCACGAAGTCGACCGACAGGAACACGTCGAAGGAATCGGGCGAGAGGAACCCGACCACCAGCGCGAACAGCCCGCCGGCCACGCCCGTGTAGAAGGCCGAGACGACGAAGGCGAGCGTCTTGTAGGCGGCCAGGTGCACGCCGCTCGCCTGCGCGGCGATCTCGCTCTCGCGCACCGCCAGGAGCGCGCGCCCCGTCCGGGTGCGCGTGATGTTGCGCGCCGCCAGGATCAGCAGCGCGGCGACCGTCACGACCACGTAGTAGCGGGAGGTGTCGGTCGTCAGCGCCCAGGGCCCGATGCGCGCCGCCGGCACGCGGAGACCGTCGTTGCCGCGGGTGAGCCAGTCGAGGTTCAGGATCGCCTCGACCACCACGAAGCCGAAGGCGAGCGTTGCCATCGCCAGGTAGAGCCCTTCCAGCCGGAGACACGGCACGCCGAGGGCGAGGCCCACCGCCGCCGTCACGAGCCCGGCCGCCAGGAGCGTGACCGGCAGGGGCACGAGGGGCGCGCGAATCGTGAGGATCGCCGCGGCGTAGGCGCCGATCGCCAGGAAGCCGGCATGCCCGAAGGAGAGCTGGTTGGTGTAGCCGGTCAGGAGATTGAGCCCGATGGCCACGATCGCGTTGATCGCGATGAGGCTCGCCAGGAAGACGAAGTAGCGCGGCGCCGCCCACGGCCAGCCCAGCACGACCACGGCGCCGCTCCCGAGCGCGGCCGCGCGCATCACACTTTTCGCGTCGCGACCCGGCCGAACAGGCCGCCGGGTCTGACGATCAGAATCGTGATCATCACCAGGAACGGCACGGAGTGCTTGATCGACGCGGGCAGGTAGAGCGGCGCCAGGTTCTCGAGCACGCCGAGGACCATGCCCCCCACGACCGCGCCCGGCATCGAGCCGAAGCCGCCGAGCACCGCGGCGGTGAACCCGTTGATGGCGACCAGTCCCATCTGCGACGACAGGAAGACCACCGGGGCGATCAGCACGCCCGCGACGGCGCCCACCGCGGCGGCGAGGATCCACGACGCGGAGTAGACCCGCTCGACGCTGATGCCCATGAGCCGCGCCGCCCGCTGGTTCTGGGCGACCGCGCGCATGGCGCGGCCCAGGCGCGTCCAGCGGAACAGCGCGCCGAGGGCGAGCATCAGCGCGAGCGAAGCGCCGATGATGCCGAGCGAGGCCGGCGCCACCCGCGCCGCGCCCACCCCGAGCGGCCGGCTCCCGAAGAACGACGGGAACGGAAACTCGTCGTGGGTCCAGAGAAGCCCGGCCGCGGAGCGGAGCATCAGCGACAGGCCGAGCGTGATGATGAGCACGTCGAAGTGGGTCGCCGAGATCGCGTGGCGGATGATCGTCCGCTCGAGCACCCAGGCCAGGAGCGCCGCCGCGCCGACCGCGACGAGCAGGGCCACGAGCAGCGGCGCCCGCAGCAGCTGGAGCGCCGTCCAGCCGACGAACGTCGAGATCATCAGCATCTCGCCCTGCGCGAAGTTGAGCGTCCGGGTGGCGTTGTAGATGATGACGAGGCTCAGCGCCATCAGCGCGTAGATCGAACCGGTGGCCAGGCCGCTCACGACGACGTGAGCAAGGGCCGCCGTGGTCAGCGGAGCACCTTCGCCCACATCGGCGATTCCCAGCCCTCGCGCAGGAATGCGCGAATCTCGCGGCGGCTGAAATCGCCGAGGCCCAGGTGCTCGAGTGCCCGGCCCCGACCGGAGAGCTCGCGCCCGAGCAGCGCCTGGAAGATCAGGAGGAGCCCCGAGGTCGCCGGCGTCTCGACTCCCGCGGCGCGGGCGGCGGATTCGAGGAGCGTGAGGCCGAAGGCAACGTCCTCCGTGACGTACCGGTGGTCGAACGTGAGGATCTCGCTCCAGAGGCCGCTGGCGACGAGCTTCGCCCGGGCGCCCGCGCCGTAGAGCCCCGCGGCGGCGCGCGCCTCGTCGTAGTAGGTGGCGAGCTCGTAGTGGGGCGCCGGGTAGCCCCAGCCCTGCCGCGTCATGACCCGCTCGGCGTCGACCGCGTCGATGAGGCGGCGGACGCTCGGCGTGGTGCCGGCGGCGTGGACGTCGAAGCGCCCGCCGTCGATCGGGCCCGCGTTCAGGAGCACGAGCGGCGGATGAATCACCGGGCCCGTGTTCGTCAGCGCGGCGTCGAGGGCGTCGGCGCACGGCCGGATGGACGGAAAGAGCTCGGCCAGGCGCGCCCGCGTCGGCTCGACGCGCGACGCCGGAAAGACGCCGAGCGGGAGGTTGGCCGCGCGCACGGGCGCCGAGACGCTCGTGACGCCGGTCTTCCGCGCGAGGTACGGCAGCGTCCCGGTCTCGGCGAGCGCGAATGGCAGCTTCGCGCCGGCGCGGGCGAGCGCGCGCGCCATCGCGTAGCTGCCGAGCGTTCCCGGGGTGAACAGGAGGATCTGACCGGCGTTCACGTGCGGCGCCAGGCGGCCGGCGAGATCGTCGTGGCCCGTCGCGGGAAGCGGCGCGATCACGACCTCGGTGCCCGCGAGGGCCGCCGCGAGGTCGGTCGTGACGAGCGAGAGACGCGCCTTCCCCTGCCGCCCCTCGGCCGCCAGCGCGATCGTGGAGTCACCGGTCAGCGGCGCCAGCGTCTCCGGCGACCGGCTCCAGAGACGCACGGCGTGGCCCGCGAGCGCGAGGTCGGCGGCGGTCGCGAAGGCTCCGTTGCCCCCGCCGAGGATCGCGATGTTCACTGACCGGTCACGCGATCGCTCCGGTGGCGCGCAGCTCGGCGATCTTCACGTTCGAGTACTTGAGCATGTCGGTGAGGATCTCGTTGGTCTGCTGGCCCAGACGCGGCGCCGGCGTCACCTCGAGCCCCATCGCGCCGTCCATCTTGACCGGGGTGCCGAGCGTCCGGGTCTTGCCGTAGTGCGGATGATCCATGGTGATGACCATCCCGCGCTGGATCACCTGCGGATCGGACAGGACGCGGTCGACGGTCAGGATCGGGGTCGCCGGCACGCTGTGCTTCTGCAGGCGCTCGAGCCAGTCCGCCGTGGTCCGGGTCCGGAAGGAGGCCTCGACCAGCGGCATCAGCACGTCGCGGTGGAGCACCCGGTCGCGATTGGTCGAGAACCGGAGGTCGCGCTCCCATTCCGGATGCTCGACCGCGCGACAGAAGGCGCCCCAGAACTTCTCGGCGAAGATCGCGACGATCAGATTCCCGTCGCGCGTCTGGAGCGCCGAGTACGGCACGACCGAGGCGTGGCCGGAGCCGAGCGGTATCGGGACCCGCCCGTTCGTCCAGAAGTACTGCGCGATGTACGTGAGCAGCGAGACCTGGCAGTCGAGGAGCGAGAGGTCGATGAGCGCTCCCTCGCCCGTGCGCTCGCGCCGAAAGAGGGCGCCGGCGACCGCGAAGGCGCCGAAGAGCCCGCCGGCCAGATCGGCCATCGGGAGTCCCATGCGGACCGGTCGCCCGCCCGGCTCCCCGGTCACCGACATCGCGCCGCCCATGGCCTGCAGCGCGAGATCGAACGCCGGCCACTCGCGATACGGCCCCTCCTGCCCGTACGCCGAGATGGCGCAGACGATGATCCGCTGATTGAGCGAGTAGAGCTTCGCGTAGGAAAGACCCAGACGCTCCATGATGCCCGGCCGGAAATTCTCCCAGACGATGTCCGCCTGCCGAACCAGGTCGTAGAGGACCTCGCGGCCGCGCTCCCGGGACACGTCGAGCGCGATCGATTTCTTGTTCCGGTTGATGGCCAGGAAGTACGCCGACTCGCCGTCGGGCAGGAACGGCGGTCCCATCATGCGCATCGGATCGCCGCCGTCGGGATCCTCGATCTTGATCACCTCGGCGCCCAGGTCGGCGAGCAGCATCGAGCCGTACGGCCCCGCGAGCATGCGCGAGAGGTCGAGGACGCGAACGCCTTCGAAGAGCTTCATCTCAACTCCCACCACGGATCGCCGCCCCCAGCCCCGCCAGGAGGCGCTCGGGTGTGACGGGCAACTCGTTGCATCGGACGCCGGTCGCGTCCTTGATCGCGTTGCGGACCGCGGCCGCGACGGGGATGACGCCGGACTCGCCGAGGCCCTTGGCGCCGAACGGTCCTTCGGCGTCGACGGACTCGATCAGGCGGACCTCGATCTCCGGCATGTCGTCGGCCTTGAGGACCGCGTAGTCCATGAAGGTCTGGGTCACCACCTGTCCCCGCTCGACGACGAGCCTCTCGGAGAGCGCGTAGCCGAGTCCCATGTGGATACCGCCGTGCACCTGTCCCTCGGCGGCCGCCGGGTTGAGCGCCCGGCCCACGTCGTGAGCGGACGCCACCTTGCGAACGACGACCCGGCCGCTCTCCGGGTCGACGTCGACCAGCACCGCCTGAAACGCCGAGGTGTACGCCGCGGACACGTTCCCCTGGAAGTCCTTGTCGAGCATCGTCGTCGGCGGATCGTAAAACGCCTCGGCCACCAGCATGCGCCCGCCGGCCCGGAAGTGCCCGGCCCGGGCGACGGCCTCGTATTGTACCCGGCGTTGCGGGTCGCGCCGGGCGAAAACCCAGCCGCCCTTCACGTCGAGGGCCGCCGCCGGCTCGTCGAGCTGCGCGGCCGCCATGTCGAGCAGCTGCGTTCTCACCTTCTCGGCCGCCTGCCGCGCGGCATTGCCGGCGACGAACGTGGTCCGGCTCGCGTGCGTCCCGACGTCCCACGGGCGGATGCTGGTGTCGGAATTCACCACGTCGACGCGCTCGAGCGGCACGCCCAGCGTCTCAGCGACGATCATGGCCAGCACGGTCTCGGAGCCCTGGCCGATCTCGCTCGCGCCGGTGATCAGCGTGACCTTGCCGAAGTCGTCGAGCTTCACGATCGCGCCGCAGCCGTCCGAGCGGTAGATCCGGGCGCCGCCGCCGACGTGGAACATGCCCGCGTAGCCTACGCCGCGCTTCCAGCCGGGCGTCGGCGGGGGCGGGTCGCGCGCGATCTCCGCCGCCGCCGCGTCGAGGCACTCGCGCATCGCGAACGACGTGAGGACGAATCCCTGCGGGCTCACGTCGCCGGGCTTCGGCGCGTTCAACCGTCGCAGCGCGAGCCGGTCCATGCCGAGCCGGTCGGCCAGGTCGTCCATCTGCGACTCGACCGCGAACGTGGACTCGGGGTTGCCGTAGCCGCGCATCGAGCCCGAGTAGGGGTTGTTCGTGTAGGCGATCGTCGTGTCGAAGCGCACGTTCGGCACCCGGTAGAGCCCGGCCACCGTCGAGAGCATCACGTAGGGCGTCGTGGAGCCCCAGGAGGTGTAGGCGCCGCCGTCGATCGTCACGTGCGCGTCGCGCGCCAGCAACCGTCCGTCGCGATCGGCCGCGGTGCGGAGCCGGATCGCGCACGCCTCGCGCGTGGGACAGGCCAGGAACTCCTCGACGCGATCGAACTCGATCTTCACGGGGCGCCGCGCCGCGCGCGCGAGCAGCGCGGCGATGACGTCGATCGGGTAGAGATCGAGGCCGCGGCCGAAGTTGCCCCCGACCGCGGGTTGCAGCACGCGGATGCGGTCACCGCCGATCCCCAGCGCCTCGCCCAGGTCGCGCTGGTAGAGGAACGGCGCCTGGGTCGTCGTCCACATCGTCAAGTTGCCGGACGGGTCCCAGTCGGCGATCGCGACCATCGTGCCCATGCAGGCCGGCGTCACGAAGCCCAGCCGGTACGTGTCCTCGACCACCGCGGCCGCCTGGGCCAGCGCCCGGTCCACGTCGCCGTGTGTGAACTGGTAGCGGAGATGATGGCGGTTCGTCGTGAGCTCGTCGTGAACCAGCGGCGCGCCCGGCTCGAGGGCCTTCACGGGATCGAACACCGCGGGCAGCTCGTCGTACTCGACGTCGATGAGCTCGAGCGCCTCTTCGGCGATCTCCGGCGTCTCGGCGGCGACCGCGGCGACCTCGTCGCGGATGCAGCGGACCTTGCCGCGTTTCAGGGCGAGCTGGTCCTTGGCGAAGCCGAAGGGATGCTGCTGGACGTCGGCGCCGGTCACCACCGCGAGCACGCCGGCCCGCGCGCGGGCCCGGCTCGCGTCGAGGCGGACGATCCGCGCGTGCGGAAGCCGGGTCCGGAGGATCTTGCCGTGCGCGAGGCGGGGTAGCTCGAGGTCGTGGAGATAGCGGGTGCGGCCCGTCACCTTGTCCCGGCCATCGAGTTTTGGGGTGGACTTGCCGACAATGGTGAACGGCTGCGCCATCGTCAGAGCCTCACCGCCTCCTGGTGCTCGCCGAAGACACGCTTCATGGCGTGCGCCATCTCGCCGAGGGTCGCGTACGCCTTGACCGCCTCCATGATCGGGTACATGAGGTTCGCGCTCCCGCGCGCCTCGTCGGCGAGCCGGTCGAGGGCGGCGCGGGCCACGCCGTCGTCCCGCTCCGCGCGGATCCGGGCGAGCTTGGCCACCTGAGCCTCGGTCGTGCTCGGATCGAACGAGTAGAGCTCGACGTCCCGGTCGGCCTCGGCGGGCCGGTCGCCGACGTGACAGTTGACCGCGACCTTCGGAATCTCCCCGGACACGATCCGCTGCTCGAAGAGGTACGCCTGGCGGGCCACCTCGGCCTGGACGGCGCCGCTCTTGACGGCCTCGACGATGCCGCCCATGCGCTCGACGCGCGCCAGCTCGTCCAGGATCTGCTTCTCCATCGCCGTGGTGAGGGCCTCCACGTAGTATGAGCCGGCGAGCGGATCCGCCGTGTCCGCGGCGCCCGACTCCTCGGCGCAGATCTGCATGGTGCGGAGCGCGATGAGCTGGGCCTTCGGAGACGGAATCGTGTACGCCTCGTCGTAGGTCGGCAGCGCCATCGTCTGGGCGCCGGCGAGGGCCCCGGCGAGCGCGATGTAAGCGCCGCGCACGATGTTGTTCTCGGGCTCCTGCACCGCGAACGCGGAACCGCCGCCGCCGATGAGACTCCGGAACATCCACGACCTCGGGTTCGACGCCTGGAACCGCTCGCGCAGCATGCGCGCGTAGAGGCGCCGGCCGGCCCGGAACTTCGCGACTTCCTCGAAGATCTTCCCCCACGCGGTGAAGTTGAACGAGATCCGCGGCGCGAAGTCGTCGACCGCCATCCCCCGCGCCAGCATGAGCTCGACGTACGCCGCGGCGATGGCGAGACCGTACGCCATCTCCTGGGCCGTGGTGCAGCCGGCCTCGCGGATGTGATAGCCGCACACCGACACCGGGTTGGAGCGCGGGTAGTGCCGGGCCGAGAACTCGATGAGGTCGGCGACGAGCCGCAGCGAGGGATCGACGGGGTAGATCCAGGTTCCGCGCGCGATGAACTCCTTGAGGATGTCGTTCTGGGGCGTGGTGACGACGCGCTCGGGCGCCGCGCCCTGCTTCTCGGCAACCGCGTAGTACATGGCGGTGATCGGCGCCGCCATGCCGTTGATGGTGAGCGACACGCTCACGCGGTCGAGCGGGATCCCGTCGAAGGCCGCCTCCATGTCGGCGAGCGTGTCCACGGCCATGCCGACGCGACCGACTTCGCCTTCCGCCTTGGCATCATCCGAATCCAGTCCGAGTTGAGTCGGAAGATCAAAAGCAACATTTAGGGCGTCTTGTCCATGCGCCATCAAGTATTTGAAACGCGCATTGGTTTCCTCCGGAGTGCCGAATCCGATATATTGCCGCATCGTCCAGAGGCGCTCCCGGTACATGTGCTTGTGAATGCCGCGCGTGAACGGGTACTCGCCGGGTCGCCCGATGTCGCGCTCGAAATCGACGCCGGCGAGATCCTCGGGCCCGTAAGCCGGCGCGATCGGAAAGCCGGCGTGTGCTCGCAGCTCTTTCATCCCTCTCCTCCCGGGCGCTCGGCCCGACGGAATGCCTTCACGATCTCGGGGAGCGGCGTGCCCATCGGGAAGACGTCCTGCACGCCCAGCCGCTTCAGGGACTCGACGTCGCGCGGCGGAATGGTGCCGCCCACCACCACCGCGATGTCGGCGGCGTCCTGCGCCCTGAGCCCGTCGAGCACGCGACGCGCCAGCAGCATGTGCGCGCCGGACAGGATCGAGAGCCCGACGACATCGACGTCTTCCTGAATCGCTTCCTGGACGATCTCCTCGGGCGTCCGCTTGAGCCCGGAGTAGATGACCTCGATCCCCGCGTCGCGAAGCGCGTGAGCCACGACCTTCGCGCCGCGGTCGTGTCCGTCGAGCCCCGGCTTGGCGATGAGCACCCTCATGCCGGTCGAAACGCCGGAAGCCAGCGCGGGCTCCCGCTGGGGTCGTCGGCGACCCGCAGCGGCGCGAGGCGCACGGGCTGCCCGACGGCAATGGACGACGGCTCCGCGTCGACGAGGATCGAAAAGACCCGCAGGCCGTCGATCTTCACGATCGCGAAGACGCGCGGCCCGTCGAAGCCGGCCGGCAGGCCCGCTTCCTGGACGGTGAACGCGTGGATCGTCCCGAGGCCCGACAGATCGGTCCAGTCGAACCGGTCGGAGCCGCATTCTCCGCAGAACCCGCGCGGCGGCCAGGCCAGACGTCCGCACGCGCCGCAGCGCGTGGTCGCCAGGCGCCCGGCGGCGAGCCGCGTGTAGAACTCGTGGAGCTTGGTGTGATCCGCCGACTCCAGCGGGAACGGATCGGTCGCGCGGAAGTAGAGCACGTCAGGCACTCCGGTGGCGACGGAGCTGCCGGAGCAGGGCCCGCACCTTCGCGCTCTCGAACGCCTCGCGCTGGTCGCCGGTGTAGTCGAAGAACCCGCGGCCGGTCTTCGATCCGAGCTCGTTCCGCGCCATCTTCTCCTCGACCAGCCGCGCGGGCCGGAAGCGATCGTCGCCGAGGGCCGTCGCCAGGAACCGGCTGGCGCGGTGCAGGACGTCCACGCCGCCCCAGTCGATGAACTCGAAGATTCCGACCGTCGCATAGCGGAACCCCATGCCGGCCTTGAACGCGCGGTCGACGTCCTCGGGCGTCGCCACGCCCTCCTCGACCAGGCGCACCGCCTCGTTCATGAGCAGGGCCTGCATCCGGGGCCCGATGAAGCCGGGCGAGTCGGCGCAGCGCACCGGGGTCTTGCCGAGCTTCTCGAGCAGCGCGACGGTCCGCCCCACGACGCCGGCGTCGGTCGCCCGGCCGGGAACCACCTCGACGAGCGGGATGATGTGCGCTGGATTGAGCCAGTGCACGACGAGAAAGCGCTCGCCGCCGCTGATGGCGTCGACGAGATGCGCCGGCGAGATGGTCGAGCTGGTCGACGCGATGATCGCCTCGGGCGCCACGCGGGCCGACACGCGCGCGAGCACATCGCGCTTGAGGTCGACCAGCTCGGGGAGCGCCTCTTGAACGAACCCGCAGTCCTCGAGCCCGTCGAGCCCTCGCCGGTCCTCGAGCCGCGCGAGCGTCGGGGGAATCTCTCCGGCGGAGATCACTCCCTCCTCCGCCATGAGCCGCAGGTCGCGCGCGATCTCCCGTCGGGCGTCGGCGAACACGGAGGCCGCCTCGCCGGCGGACCGGTCCTTGAGGTCGACCAGCGCCACCGGCGACCCGCCCAGCGCGAAGGTGAGCGCGATCTGGCGCCCGATCCGTCCGGGCCCGAGCACGGCGACCCGATTCAGGCTCATGGCGCGCCCATCACGCCTCGCGCCCGTAGATCATGACCACGTGCTCGCCCATGCCGCTGTTGTTGTGCGTGAGGCCGACCCTGGCGTCGGGAACCTGACGCGCGCCGGCCTCGCCGCGCAGCTGCGCGAACACTTCCGCGGCCTGGGCGACGCCGGTGGCGCCGAGCGGATGGCCGCAGCCGATCAGCCCGCCGCGCGGGTTCACCACCACGTCGCCGCCGTAGTCGCTCCGCCCCGCCGCGACGAACGGCCCCGCCTCGCCCTTCCGGCAGAAGCCGAGCTCCTCGTACGCGATCAGCTCGGCGATCGCGAAGCAGTCGTGGACCTCCGCGACGTCCACGTCGGCGGGCGCGATGCCGGCCATGCGGTACGCGCTCTGCGCGGCGCGCTCGAGCGCGGGCCACCGGGCGTAATCCTCGTGAAGCGAGGTCAGCTGGAATCCGTCGAGCGCCTGGCCGGTGCCGCGGATCCACACCGGTTGGTCGGTGAGGTCGCGGGCGCGGTCCTCGGAGGCGAGGAGCACCGCGGCGGCGCCGTCGGTGATCGGCGAGCACATGAAGAGCCTGAGCGGCGTCGAGATCATCCGCGAGCCCAGGATCTGATCGAGCGTCGCGCCCTTCTGGAAATGGGCGTTCGGGTTCTTCGACGCGTGCGTGTGATTCTTCAGGCCGACCATGGCGAGCTGCTCCTCGGTCGTGCCGTACTCGGCGATGTGCCGCTGGGCCGCCAGGGCGAAGCAGGGGGGCGCCGTGAGCCCGAACGCCGCCTCCCACTCGCGGTCCACGCCGGTGCCCATGTTCAGGATCGCCTCGTCGCCCCGCGGCTGATTCAGCTTCTCGACGCCGAGCACCATGACGAGGTCGGCGAGGCCCGCCGCGATGAACGCGTACGCGTAGCGGATACCGACGGTCCCCGAGGCGCACATGTGCTCGGTCCGGGCGCTGAGCGCGCTCGGCCGGATCCCGAGCGCCTCCGCGGCCATCGACGCGATGTGGGACTGGAAGGCCGTCCGCTCCGGCATGACGGAGCCGACCACGAGCCCCTGCACGTCCCTCGGCTTCACCGCCGGCATGGAATCGAAGCACGCCTTGCCGGCTTCCCAGATCAGGTCGCGATAGCTGGCCTTGCGGACTCCGAATCTCGAGACCCCGGCGCCGACCAGCGCGACCTTCCTCACGTCCGCCTCCGCATGAGCACGCTCGTCGCATAGGTGCAGACCGCGTCGCCTCGCTGGTTTTTCACCGTCACGTCGAAGGTGACCACGCCGCGGTCGGGCTTGGAGGAGGCCCGCGCCTCGGTCACCGTCATCTCCGTGTGGATCGTGTCGCCGAACTTGACCGGCGCCGTGAAGCGGACCCGGTCGAGCCCCAGCAGCGCGAGCGCCGTCCCCTCGAACCAGCCCGCGAGGTTCTGCTGGCCGTTGGAGACCGCCAGCGTCAGGATACCGTGGGCGACCCGGGCGCCGAACGGCGTCTGCTTCGCGAACACCTCGTCGGTGTGCAGGGGATTGAAGTCGCCCGAGAGCCCGGCGAAGCGCGAGACGTCACCGCCCTCGACCGTGCGCCGGCCCGTCACGAGCTGCTCACCGACCTTGAACTCCTCCCAGTAGCGCCCGCGTGCTTGCATCGCCCCTCTCCTCCGGTCTCGTTCCTCTGGACCGGCGTCCCGCCGTCAGTCGAACGCCGCGCCGCGGTCCCAGTCGAGATCGCGACCGATGATGACGCGCAGGATCTCGGAGGTGCCGCCGCCGGGCAAGAGGAATCGCGCGTCCCGGAAATACCGCTGGACCGGATACTCGTTGGCCAGGCCGTACGACGCGAAGATCCGGGCCGCCTCGTCGGTGATCCGCACCGCCGTCTCCGAGGCGAAGAGCTTCGTCATGGCGGCCTCGCGCGTGACGACGCGGCCGGCGTCGAGCCGGGCGGCCGCCTGGTACGTCATGAGGAGCGCCGCGTGGAGCGACGTCAGCATGTCGGCCAGCTTGAACCCGATGGCCTGATGCTCGGCGATCGGCTTGCCGAAGGCGACGCGCTCGCGCGCGTAGCGGACGGCCGCCCCGTATGCCGCGCGGGCGAGCCCCACCGAGATCGCCGCCGTCATCACGCGGATCTCCGAGAGGATCCCGCCGATCTTCTCGACGCCGCCGGTCTCGCCGCCCAGGAGATGCTCGACGGGCACCTCGACGTCCTCGAGGAGGATCTCGCCGGTGACCGAGGCGCGTACCGACATCTTGTCGATCGCCTTGCCCAGCGTGATGCCGCGCATCGTGCTCCGGTCCAGCAGGAAGAGCGCGATGTTCTTCATGCCCCGCTCGTCCGACGTCTTCGCGGCCACGGTCAGGAGATCGGCGACCGGCGCACTGGTGACCCACGTCTTCGTTCCGCGCAGCACGTAGCGATCTCCCCGCCGCTCCGCCCGCGTGCTGATGGCGGCGACGTCGGAGCCGGCGTTCGGCTCCGTCAGCGCGAAGGTCGCGATCAGATCGCCCCGGAGGGCCGGCACGAGGTAGCGGCGGCGGAGATCCTCGGAGCCGTGCTTGTAGACGAAATGCGTTCCCATCAAGGACTGCATCGCGGCGGCCGCCGCCACCGACAGCGAGCCGCGCGCCAGCTCCTCGGCGAAGAGGCAGTACGTCACCATGTCGGCGCCGGCGCCCCCGTACGCCTCCGGATACCGGAGTCCGAGGTAGCCAAGCTCGCCGATTCGCTTGAAGAGCTTCGTCGGAAACTCGGCGCGCTCGTCGATCGCCTCGGCCGCCGGCACGACCTCGGCGTCGACGAATCGGGCGACCGCTTTTCGGAATTGCTCCTGCTCCGGGGTGAACGTGATCACGACCGAAGCGCCCGGCGCAGCTCGTTCGTGGCCGGCTCGTCGATCGACAGATCGGCGCCTCGCGCGACGATGACGACGCCGTACTCGCGGCGCGCGGCCTCGACGGACACGTAGTCGTCGAGCACGTCCTCGAGAACACGGCGCGGGTCGCGCGCGAGTGGATTGCCGTAGCCGCCGGCGCCCGACTGCTGGAACGAGATCACGTCCCCGTAGGCGAACTCGCGCGACGCCTTGCCGTGGACGATCTCCTCCGCCGGCCCCGGGTTCAGCACGGTGCGGCCGAGCCTCCCCGGCTTGCCGCCGCCGAGACCGTAGGGCGCGAACCGCTGCCGGTCGGAGAGATTCGTCAGCTTTCCCTCGTCCGCGAGAAACCGCAGGTCGCGGCGGATCCCGCAGCCGCCGCGGTACCGGCCGGCGCCCCCCGAATCGCCGATCAGCTCGAAGCGCTCGACGATCATCGGCTGGTTGGCCTCCTGCGCCTCCACCGGAATGTTGGAGGCGTTGAACGCCCATGCCATCGCCTCGCAGCCGTCCCGGGTCGCGCGGGCGCCGGTCCCGGAAAGCACGAGCTCGTAGGCGACGAATCGCCGGCGGCGAGCCCGGTCCCAGCCGCCGAAGGTCGGGTTGGCCATGTGCGACGCGGCGGCGCTCACGCGGTCGGGGAGCGCCGGGGCGAGCGCCCCCAGCACGGACTCGAAGGTCCGGTAACAGATGATCGCGCGCGGGCCCCCGCCAGCGGGCGGCCGGGGATTGAGGAACGAGCCCTCCGGCGCCTTCACGGTGATCGGCCGCAAGGCGCCCTCGTTCATCGGCCCCAGCGGGTCGGTCAGGCACTTCACCGCCGCGTAGGAATAGGAGCGCGTGTAGTTGATGTAGGAATTCATGCCGGAGGCGGTCTGAGGGCTCGACCCGTCGTAGTCGATGAGGATCGAGTCTCCGTCGACCGTCACCGCGACCGCGACGCGGAGCGGCTCGGTCCCGGGGCCATAGTCGTCCATGAAGTCCTCGAACCGGTAGACGCCGTCCGGGATCGCGCGGATGGCGGCCCGCATGCTCGCCTCGGTCCGCGCGACGATCTCATCCATGGCGGAGCGGAGCACGTCCGGGCCGTAGCGGGCGGCCAGCTCCTGGAGTCGAAGCTCGCCGACGCGTAGCCCGCTCCGCTGGGCGCGGAGGTCGCCGAGGACCTTGTCGGGCGTGCGCGTGTTCGCCGTGATGATCGCGACGATGCCCTCCTGCTCGCGGTACTCCTGCCAGACCTTGGTCGGCGGAATGCGAAGCCCTTCCTGGAAGTAGTCGAAGATTCCTTCGACGCCCTGACTGCCCGGCCGAGACCCACCGATGTCGGTGTGGTGGAGGATGTTCACGGCGAAGCCCACGAGCGCGCCCTGGTGGAACGCCGGCTGGGTGATGAAGAAGTCGGGGAGATGCCCCGAGCCGAGGTGCGGATCGTTGAGCAGGATGGCGTCGCCCGGCCGCAGCGTCTCGCGCGGATGCGCCGCGAGCGCATTCCGGACGGCCGACGACATCGCGCCCATGTGGCCGGGCGAATAGGGGCCCTGGGCCACCATGCGCCCCTCCGGGTCGAAGACCGCGACCGAGAAGTCCTGGCCCTCGCGCGCCTGCTCGGAGTACGCCGTCCGGTGCACGGTGGTCCCGATCTCGACGGCGATCGACTGGAGCGCGCCCCAGACGACGCCGAGGGTGATCGGATCGAGCGTCCGCTCCGGCTTCACCGGACGACCTCATCGGCGCGAGCCACCAGCGTCGCCGGGAACGCGACGCCGAGCGCCTTGGCGGTCCTGAGATTGAGGAGCAGGTCGAATTTCGTCGGCTGCTCCATGGGCAAGTCGGCCGGCTTGGCCCCCTTGAGGATCTTGTCCACGAACGCGGCGGCCCGCCGGTGCAGATCGACAAGGCTCGGCCCGTACGCCATGAGCCCGCCCGACTCGACACTCTCTCTCTGCGTGTAGATGGCCGGCAGCCGGTACTTCGCCGCGAGGCCCACGAGGCGTCGGCGATGGAGGTCGGTGACGCCGTCGCTGGGAAAGATGAGGCCGCTCGCGCCGTCACGCTTCGCCCTGGCGACCGCCGCATCGAATTCGTCCGGACCATGCAGGAACGTCGGGGCCGGCAGCGCGACGTTCAGCGCCTTGGCCTTGTCCCGCATCTCCTCGAGAACGCCCGGAGCGGGCTGCCGGGTGATGAGAACCGCCATACGCGTGACCGACGGCACCGCTTCGCGTAGCAGCTCCACATACTTCTCGCCGGCCCCGGGCGCGCCGAGCGTCAGGCCCGTGATATTGCCGCCCGGCCGCGCCAGGCTCGCGATCAGCCCCCTGGCGACCAGATCCGGCGCCTCGATCGTGACGATCGGAATCGTCGTCGTCGCCCCCCGCGCCGCTTCGACTTCAGGCGGTCCGGTCACGACGATGACGTCGACGTCGAGCCGGACGAGCTCGGCGGCGAAGCCCCGGAGTCGCTCGGACTTGCCGGCGGCGAAGCGGCGCTCGATCACGATGTTCCGGCCCTCCGCGTAGCCGAGCCCGCGCAGCACTTCGACGAACGCCGACCACTGGGGCTCAGGCCGTGATGGATCCGCGCCGGCCGAGATGATGCCGATGCGGGCCATCTTCACCGACGGCTGGGCGCCCACCTCGGCCGCGCCCGAAACGAGCAGGAGCCCGAGCACCACGCCGAGCGCGGACCGTGCGCTCATCGAGGGTCGACCTCCGCGAGCAGGTTCGCGTACTCGTCCACCGCGGCCGTCACCCCCGGCGGAATGACGGTGGTCGACTCGCGCTCCTCGACGATGGCCGGACCGGTGAGCGACGTGCCCGGCGCCAGCGCGTACCGGTCGTACACGGGGGTGTCGGCGTAGCCGTGCGTCTCCGGGAAGTAGGCGCGGCGAGCGCCCTTGCGGCTTCCCTCGCCGCTGCGCGCGGCCGCCTTGGCCAGGGCGATCCGTGGGGAGCCGCCGATGGCGGAGAGCTTCCAGGTGACGACCTCGACGGGCTCTTCGGGGCTCGCGTAGCCGTACCGCGCGGCGTAGACGTCGTCGAAGCTCGCGCGCATCCGGGCGAGCGCGGCGGCGTCCAGACGGCCGGCCGGGACCGGCACGGCGACCTCGTATCCCTGCCCGACGTAGCGCGCGTCCGCCGACCGCACCACCGTCACTTCCCCCGCGACCGCCGACTCCCGGACGACCTCGATGGCCTGTCCGGCCATCTCCGCGTACATCGTCGTGAGGTGATCGGGATCGACGGCGTCGAGCCGGCGGACGAAGGTTCGCGCGACGTCGAATCGCACCTCGGCGGCGAGCAGCCCAATCGCCGCCGTGACGCCGGCGGAGGCCGGAAGAATCACCCGGGGAATGCCGAGGGCCTGCGCGAGCCGGCAGCCGTGGACCGGGCCTGAGCCGCCGAAGGCGACCAGGGTGAGATCGCGGGGATCGCGCCCTCGCTCGATCGACACGATGCGCGTGGCCAGCTCCATGTTGGTGTTGACGATCGCGTGGATGCCCCACGCCGCGTCCTCGAGCGACAGGTCGAGCGGCCGCGCGATCTTCTCCTCGATCACCCGCGCCGCCGCGCCGCCCTCCAGCCTCATCGAGCCGCCGGCGAAGTAGTCCGGATTGATGTAGCCGAGGACGACGTCGGCGTCCGTCACCGTCGGCTCGACGCCGCCTCGCCCGTAGCAGACGGGGCCCGGCGTCGACGAGGCACTCTCCGGGCCGACCGCGATGACGCCGAGCCGGGCGTGCGCGATCGACCCGCCGCCCGCGCCGATCTCGACGAGATCGATCGCCTGGATGTTCATCGGCAGCCCGCTGCCGGGCGCATTCCGCACGCGGTGCAGCTCGAACGCGGTCGTCGTGGCGGGCCGCCCCTGCTCGATCAGCGCGAGCTTCGCGGTGGTCCCGCCCATGTCGAAGGCGATGAGGTCACCGTGTCCGGTGAGCTCGCCGTAGGCCGCCGCCATCAGCGCTCCGGCGGCGGGACCGGACTCGATCATCCGGACGGGATGCCGCTGCATGGCCTCGGCCGTCGCCACGCCCCCGGAGGACTGCATGACGAACAGCCGTCCGCGGTAGCCGCGGCGGGCGGTCGCGGCGGCGAGGCCGCGCAGATATTCCCCGACGGCCGTCATGACATACGCGTTCACGACGGTCGTCGACGCGCGCTCGTATTCGCGAAAGGTCGGCGCCACCTCGTGGGACAGCGTCACCGTGACGTGCGGCGCTTCCTCGGCGACCAGCGCCGCCAGCCGCCGCTCGTGAACGGGATTCAGATATGAGTGAAGCAGGCACACCGCGAGCGTCGTCACCCCGCGGGCGACCAGCTCACGGATCGCCCGCCGGGCGTCGGCCTCCTCGAGCGGCGTTCGCACCGACCCGTCGGCCAGAACGCGCTCGCTCACCTCGCCGATCAGCCGCCGCGGAATCAGCGGGGCCGGCTTCTCAATCTGGAGGTCGTAGACCTGGTAGCGCCGCTCGCGCCCGATGATGAGGACGTCGCGGAAGCCGCGCGTCATGAGGAGCCCGACGCCGCGCGCCTTGCGCTCGATGACGATGTTGGAGCCGAGCGTGGTGCCGTGGATCGCCTGGGCCACGTCGGCCCACGACACGCCGCTCTGCGCGATCAGCTCGTCCAGGCCGGCCAGGCACGCCTGGGACGGATCCGGATAGGTCGTCAGGCGCTTGGCGGCGCGCAGCTCACCCGACGGCGATTGGAGCACGAAGTCGGTGAAGGTTCCGCCGACGTCGAACCCGATCCGGTACGACATGAGCAGGCGCTAGTTCCGCCGGTCCGAGCGCGAGAGGACGATCCGATAGGGATATCGACGGCTGGTCTGCCAGGTGTTGGTGTACTCGACCGGCTCCCCGCTCGCCGCAAAGTAGGTGCGCTCGAAGAAGAGCAAGGGAGAGCGGGCGCGTATTTGTAAGAGTTCGGCGACCTGACGCGGTGCGAGCGCCGCATCCACGACCTGCTCCATGAGCTTGATGGGCATGCCCAGATGCCGCTCGATGGCGCCGATCAGCGAAGTCTTCTGCAGATCTTCCTCGGACACGGCGGCCCCGATCGACAGCGGCATGTAGGCGGTCACGTGCTGGAAGGGGCCGGTCTCGGCGATCCGGACGAACGTGATGCAGTGGGCCGAGGAGCGCGGCGGCATACGAAGCGCCCGGGCGATGTTGGCCGGCAGGAGCACGACGCCGCGTGACACGAACTTGAACCCGGTCTCGTCGCCGAGCGCCATCATGTCCCCGACCGAGCCGATGACCCTGAGCTTCCGGTCCCCCCCGGCCGCCGGCGTCGCGAACGTCCCCCGGCCGGCATGCCGGTAGAGCCGCCCTTCCTGGACGAGGACGTCCAGGGCCTGTCGGATCGTCGGCCGGCTCACCTTGAAGCGCGCGCAAAGCTCGTGCTCGGAGGAAATCCGTTCGCCCTCGTCGCGCAGGTCGGCTCGGATGGCGTCGGCGATCTGGAGATACCGGGGGATTCCGGGACGATAGTTCACGCCGGGTGAACCTCCTGTTGTCAGGATGTCTAGACATCTAACACCAGGATCACCCCCGCCGTCAAATTTCCGGAACCGTGCCGCCTCGCGAGAGGGCTGGGCCGTTACCGGCCCGTGAGCTCGCGAGCGATGACGACGCGCTGGATCTGGTTCGTGCCCTCGAAGATCTGTGTGATCTTCGCGTCCCGCATGAAGCGCTCTACCGGGTACTCGCGTGTGTATCCGTACCCGCCGAAGATCTGGACCGCGTCGGTCGTGACCTTCATGGCCGCGTCGGCGGCAAAGCATTTGGCCATCGACGACTCGAGGGCCGTCGGTGAAGCCCCCCGATCGAGGAGCGAGGCCGCGTGATAAACGAGAAGCCGCGCGCCGTGAACCTGCATCGCCATGTCGGCCAGCATGAACTGGAGGCCCTGAAAGGAGGCGATCGGCTGACCGAATTGCTGGCGCTCCTTCGCGTACGCCACCGCCGCGTCGAGGGCAGCCTGGCCGATGCCCACCGCCTGGGCACCTACCGCGGGGCGGGAGCCGTCGAGGACGCGAAGCGCGATCTTGAAGCCCTCCCCCTCCTCGCCCAGGCGGTTCTCGACGGGAACCTCGCAGTCGGTCAGATGAAGGGCGACGGTCGGCGAACCGCGGATCCCCATCTTCCGCTCGAGCTTGCCGACGGAGAATCCGGGGAACGTCGGCTCGACCAGAAAGGCGGTCACGCCCCGCCGGCCGCGCCCACGGTCGACGGTCGCGAAGAGCGTGATGACCTTCGCCTGGCTCCCGTTGCTCACCCAGAGCTTCGTGCCGTTCAGCACGTAGCGGTCGCCCTTGCGGACCGCCAGGGTCGAGATCGAGGCGGCGTCGGAGCCGGCACCCGGCTCCGAGACCGAGAAGGCCGCGGTGATCTCGCCCGACGCCAGGCGCGGGAGATAGCGGCGTTTCTGCGCCTCGCTCCCGGCCGCCACGATCGGCCAGCCGCCCGCGTACTGAACGAGGTAGACAACGGCGGTAGACGCGCACGCCCACGCGATCTCCTCGACGGCGATGCAGAACGCGAGGGTGCCCATCGCGCTCCCGCCGTAGGCCTCCGGAATGTAGAGACCCATCAGTCCCTGCTTGCCCAGGAGCTCGATCTGCTCGGCGGGGTAGGCTTCGGTCTCGTCGACGTGGGCAGCCTGAGGGGCGATCCGATCGCGCGCGACCGCGCGGACGAGATCCCGCATGGCGCGCTGCTCGTCGGTCAGGTAGAAATCGTCGCGCATCGCCGATTCACTCGCTCGAGACCATTCTCTCTCGAGAGCATTATCGGCGACTCAGCAAGCTGATGACACTTCTCGTCACTCCCCGGGACGAATTTTTGTCGCCGGAAAATCCGGATATCTCGCCGCGCGTTCCAAGTGCGCGAGATCTCGACGGCCGACGATCTGGCATCGACGGTGCAGTAGCGAGGCGCCATGCAAAACGACAAGGTCGTCGTCGTGATGCCGGCGTACAACGCGGGGCGCACGCTCCGCATGACATACGAGGAGCTGCCGAAGGACACCGTCAGCCTCGTGATCCTCGTGGACGACGGTTCCACCGATGGGACGCTCGAAGTTGCGCGGCAGCTCGGCCTCGAGATCTTCGTTCACAACCGCAACTACGGTTACGGCGCGAACCAGAAAACGTGCTACGCGGAGGCGCTGCGGGCGGGGGCCGACATCGTGGTGATGGTGCACCCCGATTACCAGTACGACCCGCGGCTGGTTCCGCAGATCGTTGAACCGATCGTCCGTGGGGAGGCCGACGTCGTCTTCGGCTCGCGACTCAAGAGCGGTTCGGCGCTGGCCCAGGGGATGCCCTGGTGGAAGTATTTCTCGAACCGCTTCCTCACGAGCCTCGAAAATCGGATGTTCGGCCTGTCGCTGTCCGAGTATCACACGGGTTATCGCGCCTTCCGCCGCGAAGTGCTGGAGACCGTCAACCTGGCCCTGAACTCGGACGGCTTCATCTTCGACCAGGAGATCGTCGCGCAGGTCGTCGCGTCGGGCTACCGGATCGCGGAGATCGCGGTACCGACGCGGTATTTCCCGGAGGCCTCCTCCGCGAGCCTCACCGACTCGACGGTCTACGGTCTGCGCATCCTCTCGCTGCTGGCGCGCTACGGCCTGCATCGTCAAGGCGTGTGGCATTCGCGCGCCTTCGACAGCCTGCGCGGCCGGTACACGCGCCTGGCGCCCGCGGCGCCGACGCCGACGCGCCGGCCGGTCGACGAGCGCCGGACCGTGCCGGCCCTCGGTCGCTGAGCGGGCTTCTCGCCCCGATCGCGTCGGCACCTCGCGCGCCGGCGGCCGGCGCGCTTGACGATTCCAGCGCTTCTGCCCGATCATTGCGCGTTCCTCGGCCCCCGCTCTCCAAAGGAGGCGCGCAATGGCGATGGTGAACACGAAGAGACGTATCGTCACGGCTCTCACCACCCTGATCGTGATCGGCTCGGCGGCGTTCTACGTGCTGGCGCAGCCGGCGAGCGACGCGAAGAAGAGCTCGACGCCGCTCGTCATGGGTAAGCGCCACACGCTGGCGGCCACTCTCGAGACGGTGCAGTGGGGCTGGCTCGACCCGAAGGAGCCGCCGAAGCTCACCGTCGATTCGGGAGACATCGTCGCGGTCGAGACGATGATGCATTCGCACGACAAGGTCCGCCCCGGGATCACCATGGACGAGATCGTCGCGCTGCGCCGGGCGAACCCGGGCGGCGGGCCGCACTCGATGACGGGTCCGATCTACGTCAACGGCGCCGAGCCCGGCGACGTGATGGAGATCCGGATCATCAAGATCGTCCCGAAGGCGTTCGGCATCAACTTCAACCTGCCCGGCAAGGACTTCCCGACGATCGGAGCGCTGGCCCCGGAGATGCCCGACGGGTTCATCAAGTTCTTCACGCTCGATCTCAAGAAGCGCCAGGCGGAGTTCAAGCCCGGCATCACGCTCGATCTACGGCCGTTTCCGGGCACGCTGGCGGTGGGGATCGACCCCAACGATCCGTCTCCGCGCAAGGGCGGCTCGACCGACTCGATGGCCCCGGTCTCGACGCTGCGGCCGTGGAAGAACGGCTCGAACATGGACATCAACGAGCTCCAGGAAGGCGCCACGATCTTCATTCCGATCTTCCTGAAGGGCGGGCTCGTCTGGACCGGCGACTCTCATTGCCGGCAGGGCAACGGTGAGGTCAACCTCACCGCGCTCGAGTGCTCCTACCGCGAGATCGCGATGCAGCTGATCGTCCGCAAGGACTTGAAGCTCGAGTGGCCGCGGGTGGAGACGAAGACCCACTGGATCGCCATGGGATTCGACGAGGATCTCAACAAGGCCATGGTCAACGCGGTCCGCGAGGCCGTGGACTTCCTGGAGCAGCAGAAGGTCGTGCCGATGAGCCGCTACGAGGCGTACTCCCTGGCGTCGATGGCGGCCGACTGCCGCGTGACGCAGGTGGTGGACGTCCGCAAGGGTGTTCACTGCATGGTTCCCAAGTCGATCTTCACCAAGAAGTCGTAGTTGCTCCGGGCGCTCGGCCTCGTCCTGGTGGCCGCCGTTCCCGCGTGGGGCGCGGCGGCGCCGGACGGCCTCCGCCTCGCCCGGCGGGGCGGCGACGTGATCGACGTGGTGACGACCTCGACGGACCTCAAGGCGCTCGTCGCCGCGGTCGGCGGCGAGCGCGTCGTGGTCGAGAGTCTGGCTCCCCCGCTTCACGACCCCCACGCGGTAGACATCACGCCCGGTCAGCTCGCCAGGCTCAGGTCGGCGGCCTTGCTGGTACGGATCGGTCTCGACCACGAGCCGTGGCTCGCTCGCGTTCGCGCCGCCGTGAACGATCCTCGGTTCGCTCCCGGTGGGCCGAGCGATGTCGACCTTTCCCGGGGGATCGACGTGCTCCAATCCCAGACGCCGCGCGTCCGGAACGAGCGCGGCGTCCACGTCCACGGGTTCGGCAACCCGCACTACTGGCTCGACCCGATGAACGCCCGCCCGATGACGCAGGCGATCGCGGACGCGCTCGCCCGGCTCGCGTCCGGCGAGCGCGAGGCCTTCGCGCGAAACCGATCCCGCCTGCTGGCGCGGCTCGACGCGGACCTGGCGCGATGGACGGAGGACCTGGCGCCCTATCGAGGCGCGCGCGTCGTGGCCTATCACGACAGCTGGCCCTACTTCGCACGCCGCTTCGGCCTCGTCGTCGTCGCGACGATCGAGCCGGCGCCCGGCGTCCCGCCGTCGGCGGCGTCGCTCGCCGAGCTGACCGCGCGCATGAAGGAGACCGGCGTGAGGCTCGTGATCGCCGAGCCGTCGGCAAACGCTTCGATCGCGAGCCAGGTGGCCGCGCGGAGCGGCGCGCGCCTCGTGACGCTCATCCCGTCGGTGGGCGGCGATCCGGAGGCGCGCGATTACCCGACGCTGTTCGAGGTCAACGTTCGTCGCCTCACCCAGACGCTGACCGGCGCGCGGTGAGGACGGCGTGATGGTGGAGCTCCTCTGGGCGCCGTTGCTGGCCTGCCTGGTCCTGACGGCGATCCACGTCTATCTCGGGCTCCACGTGCTCGCGCGCGGGGTGATCTTCGTGGACCTGGCGCTCGCCCAGGTGGCGGCGCTCGGCGTGACCGTCGCGTTTCTCGCCGGCCACCCGATCCAGAGCGAGGCCGCTTATGGGTACGCGCTCGCCTTCACGCTCGGTGGCGCCGCGCTCTTCGCCGGCAGCCGGGCGCGGCGCACGCCCGTGCCCCAGGAGGCGATCATCGGGATCGTCTACGCCGTGTCGGCCGCGGCGGCGGTGCTCGCCGTCGACCGTGCGCCTCAGGGCGGCGAGCACATCAAGCAGATCCTGGTGGGAAGCATCCTCACCGTCACGCCGGCCGAGGTCGGCACGCTGGCCCTCCTCTACGCGCCGATCGGCGCGCTGCACTGGCTCATCCGCCGGCCCCTTCTCGACATCTCTTTCGACCCGGACGGCGCCGGCGCCCGGCGCGCGGTGCGCCGGTGGGACTTCGTGTTCTACGCGTCCTTCGGCGTAGTCGTGACGAGCTCGGTGCGGCTCGCCGGTGTCCTGCTGGTCTTCGCCTATCTGGTGGTGCCCGCGACCGCCGCCGCGATGCTGACGCGATCGGTGCGGGGCCGGCTGGCCCTCGGATGGGCGCTCGGAGCTCTGGTGAGCGTCGGCGGGCTCGCGGCGGCGTGGACCTGGGACCTGCCGACCGGCGCCACTGTGGTCGTCGCGTTCGGCGTCGTGCTGGCGGGCATCGGCCTCGGGCTCGCCGCGCGCGCGCTCGCCCGGGCGACGCGGCAGCAAGGCCCCGGCGCCCTCCGGGGTGTGGCGATCGCGCTGTGCGCCGCGGCGGCGCTCGCCGGGCTCCTGCTGACGCTCGCACCCCAGATCGACCACTGGTGGCTCGACGGGCTCGAGGCGGCGATACCCGCCGCCCGCGCGCTGTTCCTGGACGACGACGAGCGCGAGACGTACCGGGACAGCGTCGAGGACGCGCGGCGCAGCCTCGCCGAGCTCGAGCGCGTCCGCGTAATGCAGCGCGAGGCCCAGTGGGGCACCCGACCGATGTCGGAGGAGATGCAGGAGCGGGCACGGCAGTACCTGGCCGGGCGCGCCGAGCTGCTCGCCGGCGACCGGATGGTCATTCAGTCGCTGCGGGCGCGGGCACGAGAGCGCCAGCGGTGGTGGGTCGGGCTGCCGTTGCTGATCGTCGGTGCGGGGGGCGCGCTCGCGCTCGCGCGCCGCGAACGAGCTACGTAGCCGAGTAGCGGTAGAAGCCCTGCTTGGTCTTCCGGCCGAGCTGTCCGGCCATGACCATCCGCTTGAGCAGCGGCGGCGGCGCGTAGCGGGGCTCGCGGAACTCCTCGAACATCACCTCCGCGACGTACATGGCCGTGTCGAGGCCCACGAGATCGAGCAGGGTGAAGGGGCCCATCGGATAGCCGCAGCCGAGCTTCATCGCCGCGTCGATGTCCTCGAGCGTCGCGAGCCCGCTCTCGTAGACACGGATCGCGTCGAGCAGGTACGGCACCAGGAGACGATTCACGATGAACGCGGTCGAGTCCTTCGTCTGCACCGGTGTCTTGCCGACCGCCCGCACCCACTCGAGGGCGGTGGTCACGGCCGCATCGTCCGTCAGGATGGTGCGCACGACCTCGACGAGCTTCATCAACGGCACCGGGTTGAAGAAGTGCAGACCGAGCACCTGGCCCGGGCGCCTGGTCGCGGCCGCCATCGCGGTGACGTTGCACGAGGAGGTGTTCGACGCCAGGATCGTGGACGGCGGGCAGATCCGGTCGAGCTTCGCGAAGGTCTCGTTCTTCAGCGCCTGATTCTCGGTCATCGCCTCGACGACGAGGTCGGACGACTTCAGATCTTCGAGCCGGGTCGTGCCGGCGATGCGCGCGACGGCGCCGTCCCGGTCGCGCGCCTCGAGCTTGCCGCGCCTGACGAGCCCCTCGAGCGTCTCGTGCAGCCGGGCGAGCCCTCGCTTGACCAGCTGGTCATCGGCCTCGACGAAGAGGACCTGGAACCCAGCCTGGGCCGCCACCTGCACGATGCCGGAGCCCATGAGACCGCACCCGACGACGCCGACGTTGGTGATGGGCATGCGGTGAGACGACCGGCTACTTCCGGAAGCGGCCCGGAAGAGGCGGCGGCTCGTAGTGCATCGTCCCCGGCGGGCACGGATTTCTCACCGTGACCACCGTCGAGCCGTAGCGCACGCTCCCGTCGGGCTGCACCTGGCCCTCGGGGAGAATCTGCCGGGGACTCGACTCCTTCATGGCGCGGTCGAACGCTGCGTCGCGCGACTCCGACATCGGCGCGAGCACGTTGAGGAGCAGGGCGGCGTTGATCGGCGCTTTCGCCTCGTCGGCGAGGGCCGCGGCGGCCCACCCGCCAACCAGCAAGAGCGCCACCGCGCAGGCCGCGATCCTGGTCATAGACGAGATTCTACTCATAGACGATGAGCGAATGCACCGGATGCTCCTTGAGCTTGTCGCGGCCATGGAGGAACGCGAGCTCGATCATGAACGCGACGCCCACGACGCGCCCGCCCAGCTGATCGATCAGGCGCAGCGTCGCCGCCATCGTGCCGCCGGTGGCCAGCAGGTCGTCCACCACGAGGACGCGCTGCCCGACCTTGATCGCGTCTTCGTGCATCGCGAGCGCGTCGCGGCCGTACTCGAGCTCGTACTCGACCTCGATGGTCTTGCCCGGAAGCTTGCCGACCTTGCGAACGGGAACAAAGCCGGCGTTCAGCTGATGGGCGACCGCGCCACCGAGGATGAAGCCCCGCGACTCGACTCCGACCACCACGTCCACTCGCTCCTGCCGGTAGCGGCCGGCGAGGCTGTCGACGACGCACCCGAACGCGGGGCCGTCCTTCAGGAGCGTGGTGATGTCTTTGAAGAGGATCCCCTCGGTCGGGAAGTTCTTGATGTCCCGGATCTTTGCCTTGAGCTCCGCCACGTCCATCGGCCGATATCTTACCTCCGTTGCCGCGATGCGCCAGGGGTCAAAGTGTCCGCGAAACGGTGGCACGCTGACACCGGCGACCCGAAACCGTACGGACCTGCGGGAGCAGCCCTCACGTCGACGCCGGGCCAAACCCCCGGTTTTTCGGCTCCGAGATCGCGCTGCGGGTCGTCGTGGCACTCGACTTGCTGTGCCTTCGGTTGCGGTCTCCTTTAGGAGGGCTCAATGTTGCTCCCGGAACAAGTGCAGCGGCTGGTCGAGCTCGCCCTGGCCGAATTCGCGCCGGAGTGGCAGGTGACCGGCCTGTGCTCGGAGCTCAATCTGCACAATCCAGATCACTGGGTTTCCGGGCTCGGCACGTTCGGACTCGTGCTGCGCAATCGCCAGAGCAGGGCCGCGAAGGTTCTCGGCTGGCGGAACGGCGACTTCAGGAGCGCGTCGTACCATCGCGGCATCTCGTATCGCGTGCTCGAGGCGTACGCCGACCGCATCACGGATCCGATCCGCCGCTACTTCGAAGAGATCGGCCTCGTCATCCCCGGAAAGGTCACGACCACGCACGCCGTCTGATCACGACTCCAGCTGCTCGATCGCTTCGGGCAATTCCGACAGCCGCGAGATCGTGAGGTCGGGCCGCGGCCCGCGCGCCGCGCTCGACGAGACCACCTGGATCACCCGCATCCCGGCCGCACGGGCACCCTGCACGTCCAGGATCGGATCGTCGCCGACGTGGACGGACGTTCCGGGGTCGCCGGCGACCGCACGCATCGTCAGGTGAAAGATCTCCGGCGCCGGCTTTCGAATCCTCACCTCGTCGGAAAAGGTCGTGTGCTGGAAGTATCCGAGGAGCCGAAATTGCTCGAGCAGCCGTCGAAGGGCCGCGCCGGGCGTTCGCATGATGTTCGAGATCAGCGCGAGCGTGTAGCCACCGCCCTTGAGTGTCTCCAGGGCTGCGAGCGCGGTGTCGTCGACGGCGGGCGGAACGACGAGAATGGGCCGCGAGTAGGCGTCGATCAGCGCGGTCTTGAGGGCCGGCGGGAGCCGTTGCGGCAAGCCGGGATCGATCGCCGCGAGGATCGCGCGGATGTGATCGTCGACCGGCACGTCACGCTGGGTGGCCCAGATCCGGCTGAGGTAGGTTCCCGATTCGTCGTAGGCGCGATCGAGCGCCGCCGCCGACACCGGCATGCCGGCGGCCGTCAGCAGCGACTCGAGATCCGCGAGACGGCGCTTCTTGTAGCGATTGTCGCTGGCCGGCCCATCGAAGAGCAGCGTGCCCCAGAGATCGACGGTGATCGTCTTGACCTTCATCCCGTCACGATCTGAAGTTCGGGCGGCGCTTCTCCAGGTAGGCGGTCATTCCCTCGCGCGGCTCGCCGGTCGCGTAGGCGGTGGCGAACGCGTTGATCCCGTAGCGCACCGCGCTCGCGAGGTCGCTCTCACGCCAGCGCACGATCAGCTCCTTCTGGAGCCGGATCGCGTCGGGCCCGGCCTGCAAGATCGTCGTCGCCAGCTCCTCGGCCGCCGCGCGCACTCGATCGTCCGGCACCACGCGGTTCACGAGGCCCCAGTCGAGCGCCGTCGCCGCGGTGATCGGCGCGCCGGTCAGCAGCATCTCCGCGGCGCGGCCGGGCCCGATCATCGGGGGCAAGAGCGCCGCCTGGATGACCGAGGGCACTCCGACGCGCACTTCGGGCAGGCCGAACACGGCGCCGGCCGCCGCCACGCGAAGGTCGCAGGCCAGCGCCAGCTCGAAGCCGGCGCCGAGGCACGCGCCGTTCACGGCCGCGATCACCGGGAACGGTGCCCGGTGAACCGCGGCGATGGCGTCATGGAGCTCGCTGATCAGCACGCGCGCTCGGCCGACGTCGAGATCGCGCAGGACGCGGACGTCCATGCCGGCTGTGAACGCGCGGCCGCCCCCGACGAGGATCGCCACGCGCGTCGAGCGGTCGGCGGCGAGCGCGTCGAACGACTCGCGCACGGCGTGGATGAGGGCGGGTTCGAAAAGGTTGAGCGGCGGGCGATCGAGCGTGCACCAGACGGTGTCCCCCGCCCGTTGGATCGTGAGCGGGGACGCCACTAGTAGCGGCGCATCGTCGGGTCGACCGTTCGGGCCCAGTAGTCCAGCCCGCCGAGGAGATTCTTCACGTTCTTGAAGCCGCGCTGGCGCAGATAATCGGCGACCGCTGCGCTCCGGACGCCTTGATGGCAGTACACGACGATCTCGTCGTCGGCGTTCAGCTCGTCCGCGCGGAGCTCGATCTCCTCGATCGGGATGTGGACGGCGTTCTCGAGCCGGCAGAGACGCGTCTCCCAGTCCTGGCGCACGTCGAGCAGGAACGGCCGGTCGCTTCCGGTCAGGCGCGCCTTCAGATCCTGAGGACTGATCTCGTCCATCGGGTGCTCCCTAGCGAGGCGCCGGTCGCCCGACCAGAAAGTCCACGAGCCAGCCGTTCACCGCCTCCGCGTGCTCGATCTGTGGGAAATGCCCGCAGGCGTCGACCCGGCGAACCGCGGCGTGCGACACCACGGAGGCGACCTCGTCGCAGTGCGACGCCGGTACGACGCAATCCTGCCGGCCGTGAATGAGCAGCACCGGAAGCTCGAGCGTGGCCATCGCGCGGCGATAGTCGTGCGCGTGCGCCTCCAGATCGATCCGCACGTCGCGAAGCGTCGTCAGGTACGCGGCGCGCGCGTCCGGCTCCGTACGGGCCGCGTAGCAATAGTCGACGAAGAAGTCGACCTCGCGGCGGTCGGGCACGTGGAAGCACCGAGTCAGGCACGCCTTGTAGAGCCCGGCCCACGCCACGCTCGAGACGAGCTCGCCGAGCCCGCGGAGCGCCACGAAGCGGAACACCCACGACGGCCGATAGCCGCAGCCGGGAACCACGGCCCCGACGAGCGCGAGCCGCTCGACCCGGGACGGATGCATCAAGGCGTACGTGACGGAGACGGCGCCGCCGAGCGAGTGGCCCACCAGCGACGCCTGCGCGAGCCCGAGCCCATCCATGAATCCGCGCAGCGCGCCGGCAAAATTCGCGAGCCGGTAGCGCGAACGCGGCTTGGCCGAAGCGCCGAACCCGGGAAGGTCGACGGCGTAGACCGTCGCGCGGCGGGCGAGCGCGCCGATGTTGTGTCGCCAGGTTTCCGCGAAGCCACCCAGCCCGTGCACGAGGATGACCGCGGGCCCGCGACCCTCGACCACATAGTGGAGGCGAAGCCCGTCGACCTCGCCGCCTCGAAGCTGTAGCTCCGGCATGGGAGTCTGATTCTACCAGAGGCTCAGGCGAATAAATCGCCGGTCGCGCCCTCGGACGGTGCCGGCTGGCCGAGGAGCCGCTTCAGCATGAGAGCGTTCCGGACGGGGTAGTCGCGGTTGTTGTTGTTGAAGGAGATGAAGACCTCCTCGGCCTCCGCGCCGACGCCGTCGATCTCGGGCAAGAGCTCCCGGAGCTCGCCCTCGCTGTAGAGATAGTCGTATTTTTCCCGCACCGCCGGCTCCTCCCCGCGGAGCTGCCGGAGCCAGCCCTGGGCGTTGCGGCCGTGTATCCGGAAAACGGCCGTCGGCGCCGTGACGGTCGTCACCCGCGGCACGGCGTGGCCTTCGGGACCATCCACGATCACGTGGGCCAGCCCCGCGTCGCTCAGCGCCCGCAGCGTCTCGGCGGCGTGATCGGGCAGCCACGAGCGGTGGCGAAACTCGACCGCGATCGTCCACCCGGGCAGCCGGTTCCGCAGCGAGGCCAGATACTCGAGACGGCCGGCCTCGAAGTGGACCCACGGCGCGAGCTGGAACAGGACGTAGCCGAGCTTGCCGGCCTCGGCGATCGGCCGGACGGCGGCCCGCATGAGATCGAAGGCGCGATCGAGCGCCTCGGGCGGGAAGCTCGACGTGTCGATCTCACCGCGGCGTGTTTGCCGAGGGTGTCGCGGCAGCAGCGCCGTCAGCTCCGCCGGCAGGGTCTCCGGCCGCGGGTGATGGCCCGTCAGCAGCGAGTACGCCTTGACGTGGAAGAGGAAGCCCGGGGGCGTCCGCTCGACCCACCGCACCGTGTTCCGGATATCCGGAATGGCGTAGTAGGAGCTGTTCACCTCGACCACGTCGAAGACATCCGCGTAGAACCGGAGTCGCGCCTCGGCCGTCATCGACTTCCGAGGGTAGAAAGTTCCGGCCTCGATGAGCGCCGGGTCGGCCCACGCGCAGATCCCGACGCGGATCCGCGGGCCCACCCTAGACGATCTTCTCGTAGATGCCGGGCGGGATGAGGCGGTAGACGAGGATCGGCTGCGAGACGTTCTTGAACGTCTTCTCGCCGAGGCTCTCCAGCACGAACGAGGCGCGGATGCGTCCGGCGGTGACGGGGCCGACGACGATCTCACCGCCCTGGGTCGAGCCGGCGAAGCGCGCCGCGACGTTGGTGGTGGGGCCAGTGGCCGTAAAGGTCCACCGCTGCCCAGCCCCGGTGCCGAGCTTGGTGGCGCCGACCAGCGCCTCGCCGGTGTTGATCCCCATGTGGAGCTGGATCGACGGGAAGACGCCGCCGTACTCCTCGTTCAGGCCGGCCGTGCGCTGGTGGATGGCGAACGCCGCCCGCGTCGCGTTCAGCGCGTGGTCGGTCGGGCTGCGCTCGGACTGGAAGATGACCATCAGGCCGTCGCCGGCCGTCTCGTTCACGTCGCCGTGGTGGCCCTGGATGATTTCCAGAAAGCTCGAGAAGTAGGTCTGCACGAGCTGGTTGAGCCGTCTCGCCTCGAGCTGCTCGGAGAGCTTCGTGTACCCGGCGATGTCGAGGAAGAGCACCGAGACCTCGACGGTCCGCTTCTCGAGCTCGGTCGCGTTCGGGTTCTGCTCGAGCAGCTTCTTGACCGCGTCGGGAACGAATTTCGACAGCTCGCCCTTGAGCTGCTCGAGAAGCTCGAGCCGCTGCCGCGACTCCTGCAGGCTCTGGAGCGCGGTCGCCAGCTCCGTGTTCTTGGCCTCGAGGTCGGTGTGGGCCCGGGCCAGGCGTGAGGTCATCTCGTTGAACGCCCCGCCCAGCTCGCCGATCTCGTCCCGGGCGCCGGCGGGCGCGCGGGCCTGGAAGTCGCCGTCGCCGACCCGCCGGGCGACCGCCGAGAGCGCCACGATCGGGCGGACGACGACGGAGCGCATGGCGATCGTCAGGACGGCCGCCGCCGAAAGGATCGTCAGCGCGGCGATCATGAGCTGACGGTTCCGCAGGCGCCTGACCTCGGTGAAGACCGGCTCCATCGACGTCGCGACGCGGACCACCGCCCGCACCTGATGGTCACTGCCGTGACAGCCCTGACACTTTTCCTTGTTGAGGACGGGGTAGTGGAGCGTGAAGAGCGAGACGCCGTTCTCGACCTCGAGGGATTCCTGCGTCTTGAGAGTTGCGATCGCCCGGGTGAAGAGCGGGCCGGTCATCGTGTTCCCCGGCGCTCGCTGCATCTTCGAGATGTTCTTCATGACCTCGGCGGAGAGCCCGGCGTTGCGCGCCACCTCGGTGGCGGTCGCCATGTCGGTGAACGCCTCGACCCCGTTACGGCGATAGATCGTCAGCGCTTCGAGCGGCGACGCGGATTCCGCCGGCTGCGCGCGCAGGTCCCGCAGCTCCTGCAGGAGGCTGCGGGTAACGTCGGGGCGCTCCTGGAGCATCGCCGCCTCGATGCTGGCCACGACCGCCTGGGTGAGCCGCCGAATGGCCTGCTTGTTCTGCTCGACGAGCGCGGCCGACTCGCGCTCGATCGTCACGATCGTCGAGACCCCGAACCCGACGATCATGACCGCCACGATCAGCAGGGTGATCTTGAGCGCCAGGCGGGGCCGGAACATCGTGCCGGCATTATAGGCCCGGTGTAGAATTCGCACGATGGCCCGGCCACCGGACAGCTTCGAGGAGTTCGAGGCGACGAGCCTCTTCTGTCCGCGCTGCCGGCGCGCAACCCCGGCGCGCAAGAAGCTCCTCCTGGTGCTCCCGTCCGGCACCAAGTACGACTACGTGTGCTCCGAGTGCGGCACCGCCGTCGGCGCCAAGATGGACAACGACGCGACCGAGTTCCATCGTACGATTCCGCCTCGCCGTCTCCCGCCGCGCCCGCGCTGACTCCGTTGCCGCTTTCCCGGTAACTCTGCGTCGTTTCAGCATTCGGGCGTCAGCACATTGCCCCCACCTTGCCCCCGCCGGTGGTGGATATCCGGAACGGATCACCATCCTGTTGCGTAGTCCATCGGCGTATGCAATACTCCCTTTACTTCACTTTCACCTTCCTCTAGAAACACAGCGAAGATGCAGGCCGCGAAGCGAAATTAGAAGGAGGGCTGTATGCGGGGCATCAACAAAGTGCTTGCGAGCGTGACGCTGGTTGGCGTGCTGGCCCTTGGTGGCGTCATGCTGACGCGCCAGGTCCTGGCAGTGGCGGGCGAGGTCAATGCGGAGCGTTTGAATAAAGCGATCCTCGCGTACATCGCCGAAAAGAATCCCGTCGCGCCGATCAAGGCATTCCAGCGCTTTCCGGAAGTGTTGTTCGCGGAGAGCGAGCGCACGAAGATCGACCATTGCCTGGCGCTCGCGCAGGCGGAAGTGGAGTCGGAGTTCAAGCACGACGCCGTCGGCGGCGCCGGCGAGGTCGGGTTGTACCAGACCCTGCCCTCGACCGCGGCACTGTTCGAATCGACCGTCGGCCCCTTCAAGCGGCCCAACCTCAAGGGCCCGCGCGAGCTCGGTGACCTGGCCATCCCCACGGTGAGCACGCAGTTCGCGATGGCCTACCTCCGCGACATCATGACCCGCAAGCCGAACATCAAGGACGCCCTCACCGAGTACAACGGCGGGCCGGCCGGACGCCATCCGCACTACTACCGCATGGTGATGGGCACCTACGTCGAGATTCTGGAGCGGATAGAGCTGAAGTGCCGCTACCAGCCGGCGCCGACGCGACCGCCCGTCATGGCGTTCCTGGCGCGCGTCTAGCTCGAGATCGGGGCGAGCGCCGGCCTTGCCGGCGCTCGAGCCGTTACAGCGCGTCGATCCAGCGGGCGAGCGAGAAGTCCTTCGGCGTGATTCCGCCGTCGGAATGGGTCCACACGGAGACCGTGACCTCGTTGTAGTGGATCGTGACGTCGGGATGATGGTTCGCGCGCTCGGCGATCGCCGCCACCCAGTTCACGAAGACCATCGCCTCGCGGAAATCGCGGAAGCGATAGAGCCGCTCGATCGCCTTGCCGGACCGCTTCCAGCCCGGCGTGCGGGCCAGCTCCTCCGCGACCTCCGCCTCGCCCAGGAGGCTCATGGGACGTAGCGCCGGATCGCCGGCGCCCAGTCGGCGAGCGACCGCGTCGGCTTGCCCTTCACCTTCGCCAGATCGTCCCACCGGCGCAGCGCCAGCGCGTCCGGCAGCCACGGATGCGCGGCGAACCGCGCGGCGTCGTCCGCCGACATGACGCCTCCCTGCAGCCTGAGCGTGTGCCGGGAGATCGACGAGAGGCGCTCGACGTACGCAGGCTCGGTCGCGCAGAGATAGCGCTTGGCGTCGGCGTGCATCCGCACGCACCAGGCCACGCGCTCCGGCACCCAGGGCGCGAGCAGGTCGGCGCCGACCTCGTGATGCCCGCGCGCGCCGGTCCCGACGGCCGTCCGCTCCGTCGTGTCGGAGACGAGCGATTGGTCGACCGCGAAGCGGCCCACGTCGTGCAGCAGGCACGCGAGCTGGAGCTCCTCATCGGCGCCGGCTTCGCGGGCGAGCTCGGCGCACTGGAGCGCGTGCTCGAGCTCGGACACGATCTCGCCCCCGTAGCGGGTGGCCGCCGACCGGGCGAGCGCGTCGAGAAGCCGATCGGCCGTCAGGGTCATACCTGCGCGAGCTTCTGCAGCGACCGGATCTCGCGCGGCGGATTCAGCGACTTGCCGCGCGCGGTCCACGAGACCTCGGCCACGTACAGGTCACCGCGCGAGTCGACCACGCAGCCGTGAGGCGCGATGAACTCGCCCGGCTTGTCGCCGCGGAAACGGCCGCCGACGCGGGCGACCCGGTCGCCCTTGAGGGTCACCACGCTCACGCGGGCGCCGAGATTGGGCACCTCGGCGCTCACCGCGAGATCCGGCGGCAGCTCGCCGACGAACAGGAGGCCGCCGTTCCGCCGGTCGGCGAAGAGCCCGCAGGGACGGAAGAGGTTGTTGAGCTGGGTGAGGTATTGCCCCTTGTCGTCGAACACCTGGACCCGGTGATTCTCGCGGTCCGCGACGTACACGCGCCCCTCCGCGTCGGTCGCGATGTTGTGCGGAATGTTGAAGCATCCCGGATCGGTGCCGGGCTCGCCCCACGAGAAGAGCAGACGTCCCTTCGGATCGTATTTGTGAACGCGGGAGTTACCGTAGCCGTCGGAGACGTAGACGTCGCCGGTGCGCGGGCAGAGCGCCACGTGCGTCGGGCGATTGAAGGGCTTGCCGCCGTGCAGCGCCGACGGCTTGTCCGGGTCGCCGAGCGTCAAGAGCAGCTTGCCCTCGGGGGTGAACTGCCTGACCGTGTGGTGCAGGTCGTCGGTGAGCCACATCGTCCCGTCGGGTCCGATCGTGATCCCGTGCGCCCGCCGGAAGACGCCCTCGCCCCACGAGCGGAGAAAATTCCCGTCGCGGTCGAACACGATGACCGGATGCTCGCCGCGATTGAAGACGTAGACGTTGTCCTTGGCGTCCACGCCGACGCTCGTCGCCTCCACGAACGACCATCCCTCGGGCAGGCGTCCCCAGCCCTCGACCGGCCGGTAGTCCATAAGTGTGACCTCCTGGTCCGCGCCTATACTGCCACAACACGATGACCGCGCCTATCGGACTGCCCGTCAAACGCCGCGAGGATCGCCGCCTGCTCACCGGCCGCGGCCGCTTCGTGGACGACGTGCGGCTGCCTGACCTCGTCCACGCGGCGATCGTGCGGAGCCCGCACGCCCACGCGCGCGTCCTGGAGGTTCGGGCGCGCCGGGCCCGGGCGCTTCCGGGCGTCGTCGCGGTCCTCACGATCGCCGATCTGCCGGAGTGCGTCGCCGCGGTGCCTCCGCTCGTGGCGTCGCCGAGGTTCCGTGCCTACGCCCAGCCCGCGGTCGCCGGGCCGAAGGTGCGCCACGCCGGCGAGGCCGTGGCCGTGGTGGTCGCCGACGACGCGTATCGCGCCGCCGACGCCGCCGACGCGGTGGACGCGGAATACGCCGTGCTGCCGGCAGCGGCGACCGTCGAGGCGGCGCTCGCGCCGGGTGCGCCACGGGTCTTCGACGAATGGCCCGACAACGTCGCGGGCCCGTCGACGGCCGCGGTCGGCGACGTGACGCACGGCTTCGCGCAGGCGCACGCGATCGTGGAGGCGGCGCTGAATGTCCCCCGGGTCGCCGCGATGCCGATCGAGCCTCGCGGCATCGTGGCGCAGCCCGACGCGCCCGACGGTCGGCTCACCGTGTGGACGTCGACGCAGGTGCCGTTCGCGGTTCGAGCGGCCATCGCCGCGGCGCTCGGCCTCGCCGAGGAGCAGGTGCGGGTCATCGCGCCCGACGTCGGGGGCGGCTTCGGCGCCAAGGGTCACGTCTATCCGGAAGACGTCCTGATTCCCGCGGTCGCGCGCCGGCTCGGGCGATCGGTGAAGTGGATCGAGACGCGGCGCGAGCACTTCCTGGCGACGGCGCCGGACCGCGACCAGCGCCACCAGGCGCGGCTCGGCGTGACGAAGGACGGGACGATCACCGCGATCGAGACGACGTTCACGCGAGACGGCGGCGCCTATCCGGTGCTCGGCGACGTGATCACTCTGAATACGATCAATCACCTGCCCGGTCCCTACCGCGTGGCCCACCTCCGGGGCACAGCGTTGAACGTGGTGACGCACAAGTCCTTCACCGCCGCCTATCGCGGCGCCGGACGACCCGAGGGCGCCTACGTGCTCGATCGGTTGCTCGACCGCGCCGCCCGCGTGGTGCGCCTCGATCCGGCCGAGCTGCGCCGGCGCAATCTCATCCGCCCGGACGAGATGCCCTTCGCGACGGGACTCCGCTACCGCGACGGCGTGCCGATCGTCTACGACCCGGCCGACTATCGCGCCGCGTTCGACCGGCTGCTCGATCGCTTCGAATACGGCGAGTGGCGGATCGCGCAGCAGGCGCGCCATGCCTCGACGACGCCCATCGGCATCGGACTGTCGGCCTATCTGGAGGGCACCGGCATCGGCCCGTTCGAGGGCGCGGACGTCAGGATCGATCCGAGCGGAATGGTCTATCTGCAGATAGGTGTGTCCTCGCAGGGGCAGGCGCACGAGACGACGCTCGCCCAGGTGTGCGCCGCCGAGCTCGGTGTCGACACGGACCGGGTCGTCGTCGTGGGCGGCGACACCGCCGTCCTCGGCTACGGCAACGGGACCATCGCGAGCCGCGTCGCCGCGGTGGCGGGACCGGCCGTGCAGCGCACCTCGCGCGAGGTGGCGCGCAAGGCCCGGCTGGTGGCCGCCGAGCTGCTCGAGTGCGCGCCGGCAGACGTCGTGCTCGCGCGGGGCGTCGCGCACGTCACCGGCCTGGCCGAGCGTCAAGTCGAGCTCGGCGCGCTGGCGCGCGCCTCCCTCCGGAGCCCGACGCTCCTGCGCGAGGCCACGCCCGGGCTCCACGCCTGCGCATTCTTTCGCCCCGAGACGGTCACGTGGGCGTTCGGCGCGCACGCCTGCGCCGTCGAGGTGGACGTCGAGACGGGCGCGCTGCGGCTTCTGCGATACGCCGCCGTGCACGACTGCGGCCGCCCGCTCAATCCGATGGTCGTCGAGGGTCAGCTGCACGGCGGGATCGTCCAGGGCATCGGCGCGGCGCTGGCCGAGGAGCTCATCTACGACGGCGCCGGCCAGCTCCTGACCGGCTCCCTCATGGAATACGGCGTCCCGAGGGCCGACCAGGTGCCGTCCCTCGAGGTCATCGCACTCGATTTCCCGTCCACGCGCAACGAGATGGGCATCAAGGGCGTCGGCGAGAGCGGGATCATCTCGCCGGTCCCGGCCATCGCCAACGCGGTCGAGGACGCGCTGGCCGACCGCGGCGCCGAGGTCTCACGCGTGCCGCTCACGGCGGCCAGCGTGTGGGAGGCCCTTCGGCGGGCTTCCACCCATCCGGGTCGCTCCCGCGTATAACTCTTCGAAATGGACGCCCGTACGTTCGCCCGCGCGAGCGAGGAGTACGCGGCCCGCCTCTACACGGTCGCGTACCGGCTTCTCGGCAACCGCGCCGACGCCGAGGACGCGGTCCAGAGGGCCCTGCTCAAGGCGTTCGAGGCCCGAGAGTCTTATGCGCCCCGCTGGGCCCTGTCGACGTGGCTCTATCGCGTGCTGACGAACGTCTGCATCGACGAGCTGAGGCGACGCCGCCGGGTTCTGCCCGAGCCCCTTGCGCCCGGGCGCGCAGGAACGCAGGTCGAGCGGGCGGACCTGGCGCGGGCGCTTGCCGCGGTGCCCCGCGAGGCGCGCGTGCTGCTGGCGCTCCATTACGTGAACGGGCTCTCGTATCGCGAGCTCGCGGCCATCAGGGGAATCTCGGTCAACACGGTCAAGAGTCAGCTCGCCCGGGGCAAGGCGATCCTCAAGCACGCACTGGAGGAATGAGACATGGATCGAATCGACCGGATGCTCGAGGAGTTCTTCGCTCCCGAGGCGCCGCGGGCGCTCACGTCGCGAGTGCTGCGCGCTCTCCGGGCCGAGCGCGTGGACCTCGAAGGGCTGGCCGGAAAGTTCAGGATCGAGGCGACCGACCGCGGCGTCGTGCGTCTCCACCCCGGGCGCGGCTTTCACGGCCCGTCCGCCCGGGCTCGCGCGCACGCCGAGCGCGCCGGGCGGGAGCTGCGCGAATATCTCGCCGGTCACCGGACGTTCTTCACGGTGCCGGTCGATCTCACGGGCGTGCACGACTTCCAGGCCCGCGTGCTCGCGGAGGCCAGTCGCATTCGGTTCGGCGAAGTCGACTCGTACGCGGCCCTCGCCCGACGGGTGGGTCATCCCCGCGCCGCGCGCGCGGTCGGGAACGCGCTCGGCGCCAATCCGGTGCCGGTGATCGTCCCCTGCCACCGCATCATCCGCGGCGACGGGACCTGGGGCCACTACGCCTTCGGCGGCGCGATGAAGACCCAGCTCTTGCGGCTCGAGCGCTCGACGCCGGCGATCATCGGCTGCACGTCCACGCGGATCGTCTGCCGGCGCGGCTGCGCGCACGAGCAGCGGGTGAGGGAGGCGAATCGGGTGGTCTTCGCCTCGATCGAGGACGCGGCCGGCGTGGGCTACCGGCCCTGTCGCGTCTGCCGTCCGTCGTCCGCCGCGTGATAGGATCCCGGGATGCAACGACTCCTGTGGCTCGCGCTCGCGGCCGTCCTCGGTGCGGCGGTCCCGGCCGCCGCTCAGTTCCCGATCTTCGACGCGCACATTCACTACAGCCGCCCGGACTGGGACACCTACACGCCCGAGCGCGCGCTCTCGATCCTCGCCGCCGCCGGCGTGCGCCGGGCGATCGTCTCGAGCACGCCCGACGACGGCACGCTGAAGCTGTACGAGAAGGCTCCGAAGGGCATCGTGCCGTTTCTCCGGCCCTATCGCACGCGCGACGACATGGGGAGCTGGCACAGCGACCCGGGCGTACAGGCGTACATCGAGGAACGCTTGAAGCGCGGCATCTACCGGGGCATCGGCGAGTTTCACCTGGGCGCGGCCGACGCGAGCGGCCCCACCGTCAAACGGATCGCCGAGCTGGCGGGCGAGCGCGACCTGTTCATGCAGGCGCACGTCGATGACGTCGCGATCGAGCGGCTGCTGACGCTGTATCCGAAGGTACGCTTCCTGTGGGCTCACGCCGGCATGTCGTCCTCGGCGGCCACCGTCGGGAAGCTCGTCGAGCGGTTTCCGAAGCTATGGGTGGAGCTCGCGCTGCGCACCGACGTCGCGCCGGGCGGCACGCTCGATCCGGAGTGGCGCGCGCTCTTCGTGAAGTATCCCGACCGTTTCCTGGTCGGCACCGACACCTGGGTGACGTCGCGCTGGGAGGTCATTCGCGACTACCACCGCGCCGTGCAGGTATGGCTCGGCCAGCTCCCCCGCGACGTCGCCGAGTCGATCGCCTGGAAGAACGGCGAGCGGCTGTTTTCAGTTATTGCTGAGGAGGAACCGGCGGGGAAGCGAAGCCGTCCCGCGGAATAGAACCCTCGGGCGGGGCCATCCCCGACCTCCCGCTCCGCAATGCGAGCGCCTTCTTGAACTCGATCCTGACCTGCGACCACGCCTCCGCGCTCCAGCGCGTCTGCAGCATCGCGCGCAGCACGCGGTTGATGCGGAGCCACGGGTGCCAGAGGCGGGCCGCCTCATACTGCCAGCACGTACTCGACCGGGGCGCTCAGATGCAAGCCTACTCCTGGTCTTTGCCCTGCTTGCTCTTTGGCAGTTCGTAGACGGTCAGCCAGCTTGTTGAGAAGACGACCGTGCTGTGGCAGGTGGCGCGTAGCCCGAATGTATGTGCGCCGCTGGCGAGTGCAAAGACCCGTGCGGCCGCGAGGTGGATTGCGCGGGCTCGATAGCCCACGCTCGTGATGCTGAACGAGTCTACGCTGTCACCCCAGCCAGGCAGAGGCGTGCGAGTTCTGATACTCCAACGCCTCGCGCCCGCGCGGGGACAAGCTGCCCGTGAAGAACTTCGGGTTCAGTCCGGCGCGCCCCATGATCTCGATCACGAGATCGTCTACGTGCGACATGAAGAACTCGAACTTCTTTGTCTGCGATGCGGCTGTTCCAAAGACTTGGACAGCGTCGCCTGCTTGCCAGGTGAGATTTACGTTGATCGCCGTGTCGAAGATCTTGTCCGGGTAACGGAGGTCCTCGAAGGCGTCTACGGCACTGATCACCGCATCGAACTGATCGAGTGCCGGATCGGTCTCCTCCGCCTTGAACCGATCCCAGAGCTTCTTGATGTTGTGGACGTACTTGGACTTCATGTCCTCTAGGCTCACGACCCCGACAAGTGCGGTCTTCAGGAACATCTCGACGGCGTGGTGCACGAGGTTCCCGTAGACTGGCGTGAGTTGCGCCATGGCGGCCGAGCGACCAGCAACGTAGTACTGGGTCGCGAGATCACAGAACCGCAATCTGAGGTCGTCTTCGGTGGGGCCAGATGCGGCACGAGCGCAGGCCTCATCGTAGAAGCCCTTCCACACGGCACGTTCCTCCGGCGCTGGGTTCTCGACCTGCTGGCTCTTCAGCCACTCCTCGAAGCTCTTCATGTCAGTGGACCCCCCGCACTCGTCGACGGTCAGACCTCCCAGCTTACACCTCGCGTCCGCCGCCTGAACCGCGCCCGCATGCCGTACCCATGACCGCTCACCACTCGCCCGGCCAACGCTCCCGCGATGAGCCCGATCAGGACGAATAGGATGAAGTGCATGGGTCTCTCCTTCTGAGGATGTTCACTTGCGCTACTCGATCACGTGGTCCGCCCGCCCCAGCACGGACGGCGGGATCGTGAGGCCGAGCGCCTTGGCCGTCTTGAGATTGATCACGAGCTCGAACTTCGTCGGCTGCTCGACGGGGAGGTCGGCAGGCTTGGCGCCTTTGAGGATCCGATCTACGTACACGGCTGTCCTCCGGTACACCTCGTAGGTGTCCGTGAAGTACGAGATTAGGCCGCCAGCTTCAACATCGAAGCGTCTCCCCACCATGACCGGGAGCCGGTACTTCCCCGCCAGCTCGATGGATCGTGGCTGGAAGGCTAGATCCTGACCCACGAGCCACAACGCCGCGTCCCCGCGCCACGCAAGGATTTTCTCAAACGTCTCAGGCAAGCTCTTGGTCGTTCTCACTGGAAAGGGACGCACCTCCACCTTGAGCAGCGACGCCGCGCGCTCCGCCTCCCGGATCTGCGACTCGGTGTTCCCGTCGGGGTTGAACATCGCGGCGATCCGCTTCGCCGTTGGCACTACCTCTTTCAGGAGCGCCAGCCGCTTGCCGGCAACGTCCGGAGCCATGTTCGAGACGCCTGTGACGTTGCCACCCGGGCGCGCAAGGTTGGAGACGAGACCGTATCCGACTGGGTCACCGACCTGGGTTATCACGATCGGGATCTGTTTGGTCGCCTGAATTGCTGCGCGCGCCCCCGGAGTGCTGGCGGCCACGATGACGTTTGGCCGAGCCGCGACCAGTTCTGCAGCGAGCGCCGGCAGTCGATCCAGGTTCCCGTCGGCCGATCGCAACAGGATACGTAGGTTACCGTCCGGGTGGTAACCAAGCAGACGCAACGAGTCGAGGAACGCCGCGTACGACGGAGTGATTTGCACACTTTGTGGCATCAGGACACCCACCGTATGGATGGCGTGGCCCGCCGGCTGCGCCTCGCCCGCGAGCGGCGCAAGAGCAAGGCCGAGAGCGAGAATGACCGCGAGCCCGATCCGCCGCATGGGCACCTCGGTGGGGATGGCTGGCGGCGAGTCTAGCCGAACGTCAGGATACGCACCAGCGCCCTGGCCGGTGTAAAGAGCCACGCCCGCTGCGCTTCTGCCGAGCATCCCGAATGGTGCGGACTGACAACATCGGTCACCCGGCGACAGAAGGACACCCGCGAGCACCCTTATTTATGGGGACCCCGCCCGTAAACTCCTACTGTTTCATGCCCTCTCGCTGGCACTGGTCCTGCACCTTCGGAAGATCGCACAGACAGGATTTCTGGAGGGTGAGAGATGCCGGAAACAGCGCTGATCACGCTTCTGCTCGCTGGGAGCCTGCTCGCTCCGGCTCCAGCACACGCCGACGTGAACGTTGGCATCCGCGTCGCGCCACAGACGCTCGCGGCACCGCCGCATCTGGTCGCCGTCCCCGGCAGCTCCGTCTTCTTCGCGCCCGGCGCGCCTCGCCCGCTGTTCGTCTACCGCGGCAGCTACTATAGCTTCCAACGCGGCACCTGGTTCCGCTCGGCTGGCCCCGGGAACTCATGGAGCTTGATCGCGGCCGATCGAGTGCCCAACGCCGTGCTCGCGGTGCCGACGGTATTCGCCAAAGCCCCCACGCTGCCGCCAGCGGCGACTGAAACTCGGGCTCGATAGGCTATCTCCTTTCCGTGGAGGCCAGCCGATAACAGCCGGCGGGTCAACGCCGCTCGGTACAAGTCCGACTCGGCATCCAGAGCCGTGACCCACCGCTCAAACACCACGCCGCACGGACACGCCACGGTGAGCAGTAGCCGTTCCAGGCGGGTTTGGTCGCGTCGTTCCAGGCGGGTTTGGTGGCGTCGCCGGTCAGAGGGCCGTGGGGGCGGTGATGGAGAACGAAGTCCTCGCGGTCGGCTAGCAGAGTCATGGTGCTCGCGCGCTCCGGGCTTTGCTCAGCGCCTCTCACGCGGCCCGCTGCGTTGCGTGCCACGCGGCGTGCGCTCCCACCCGGTACCGGTCGCGCTCGTGGCCGAGTGCTCCATCCCGTTGCGTAGAAGGTCGCTCGCCAGCCGCGGTCGTCCCTTGTAGGGCAGCCGAAGGTCAACTCACGCCCGTAGCGGTTCTTTTGGCCTGCGGTTACCAGCTACTTCACGGGAGTAGATAGGGGAGCGCCTTTCTCGCCGATCAACACGACCAACACCTTGGCGGGCTCGGTCTTGCTCCCGTTTTTTGCGTTGTGCACCCCTTTGGCGGGGTTGTGGAAGCTGTCCCCTTTTTTGAGCATCACGGGCGGCTTTCCTTCGGGCTCCAGGACAAAAGACCCTTCGAGGATGTAGGCAACCTCCGGCCCGGGGTGAAAGTGACGCCCCGCCTCCCCGCCGGGGGCGATATCCGCAACATACATGATGACTTCCTTGCCGGGCGCTCCTTCGATGTCCTTTTGCTGTAACGTTGTCCGCGTCACCGGGGCCGGTTGAGCCAGCAAACCCTGATTTGTGACCACCCCAAGGCCGATTCCGACGACCAGCGCCAGAGCGATCATCATGACTGTTCGCTTCATGGTTCCCTCTTGTGTTCTCGGATGAGTCAGCGGTTGGAACACGGCGAAGGTAGGCCCTGGCCTACACGGCGTCAAGCGAACCCTTGACCGCTCACCACTCGCCCACAGCCACCGCTCCCGCGATCAGTCCGATCAGACGAACAGGATGAAGTGCATGGGTCGGGCACCTCGGTGGAGGACGACGGCCGGGGAGTCTAGCAAACGAGGGCTGCTCGCAGCAGTAGGCCGCGTTGGTCGAGCACGCGCTATTCGATCATGTGATCTGCCCGGCCGAGCACAGACTGCGGAAGCGTGAGCCCGAGCGCGTCGGCTGTTCTTCGGTTGATTACAAGCTCGAACCGCCGCGGTTGTTCCACGGGTAAATCGGCGGGCCTGGCACCTTTGAGGATCTTGTGGACATACTCTGCGGCGTGCCGAAAACCCTCTGAGAAATTTGGTGCATAGGACATCAGACCACCCGCCGCTACATAGTCTCGATTCGCGAACATCGTGGGCAGCCGATTCTTGATCGCGAAGTCGACAAGTTGTCGTTGGGCGGTCGCAGTCATCGTGGAACTCACAAACATCGAGTCGACGCGACCCTTCGTGATCTCCGAGAAGGTATCGCCGAAATCATCGCGACTTCGTACGGCGATGACGACGGGTTGGAGCCGTAACGACGGCGCGGCGGCCTCGATCTCCTTCAGCAAGGCCCGATGCCATGGGATGGCAGGATCCCACAAGACGGCCACGCGCGACGCATTCGGTGCCATTTCTTTGAGGAGCTGCAGCCGCTTCGCGCTCACTTCGGCCAGCATGATGGTGACGCCGGTAACATTGCCGCCGGGCCGCCCAAGGTTTGCGACGAGCCCGCTTCCCACGGCGTCAGCACTGCTCGCCATCACGATCGGGATGGTCGCGGTCGCCTGCATGGCCGCGCGGATGGCCACTGTGACATCGGCGACAATGACGTCCGGCTTGAGTCGGACGAGCTCCGCGGCCAAGGAGGGCAGGCGGTTGCTCCGGCCCAGTTGGTACCGCCAGTCGATGACGAGGTTCTGTCCTTCGACATAGCCGAGCTCGCGCAGCCGTTGCTGGAAGGCCCGGGGCGGCTCCGCCTCGGGCGGGTATATGGACAGCACGGCTCCGATGCGCCACACCTTGCCCGTTTGCGGCTGCGCCTCGCCTGGGAGCGGCGCCGCAAGAATGAGGCTGAGAATGAGAATGGCCGCGAGCCCGATCAGGCGCATTGGACACCTCGGTTGAGGACGGGTGCCGGGGAGTCTAGCCGAACGCCACGACGCGCACCAGCCCAGCCTCCCAGAATGGAGGCGCGTTTTCAGCCCTTGGGCGTAATCTTCCCGGCGAATGACTGAGCCACTATCTTGCCGTCCCGCACGACGAATGTGTCCGTGCCCACCTCGTACACGTTGTCGGCAGTCTCTGCGGTCCACAGAATGTAAGCATAGTCGCCGTCGACGGACTGCTGCTTCATCTTGAAGGCTGCGCCGGGTTTGCCAAACTCCGCAAAGATCGCCTCGAACAACGGCCTAATCGCTTTGACACCCTTAAGCGGCCCGTCCGGTGTGAACAGGACGGCACCCGGCGCATAGTCAGATAGGATGCCCTTAAGGTCGCCCTCGCCAAAAGATTTCAAGTGATGATCCAGAACGTCTTTCGTTGAAGCCATGGTGGTCCTCCTTGTTGGTTCTTGTCGCTCGCTTCATCAATCAGACGCCACTTTGCCGGGTTCCATGGTGTCGTCGCGTTACACAGACCTGTCTATCCCCCTTACTCGTTTCGCTAACATCCGAAGAGCGAGAAGGACCGCAAGCCCAATCCGCCGCATGGGCACCTCGTGGAGGACGGCTGGCCGGGCCGACGCGACATCCACCTATGAGATTCGCCACCTGAGCGAGCTCGCCCGACTGCTGCTCTAGGACGCCTTGACCTGATCGGGCGGTGTTTCTGCGCGCGGGAAAAATACGCTTCAACCTCCAACCATCACGACTCTCGACTAGCCCCTGACATATTCCCAAGTGCTCTGGAATGCCCTCTCTGGGGACACAAAATGGACATACTTGCCCGCCAGCGCGATCGGACGGTGTGCTAACTACTAGAAAAACTGGCCGATACCGAGCCCTCTGACCAACGTCATGTCTGAGCGCCTGGCCCCACGCACTCCAGACGGAGACCTCGAAAATACCCATCAGTAACATGCGCCCTCGCCACGTACTCGGGCTGGGTGAGCAACAGTGTATGCAGGCGCGGAAGGTTGTAGTACGGCACGGACGGATACAGATGGTGGTCAACGTGGTAATGGACATTGTGTGGCGCCAGCAAGAACTTCTCCCACCACTTGGCTTCGAGGTGCCGTGACCCGCTGAGCATGTCGCCGTCCCAGATCATTGTGCCTCCATGATGCTCGGCAAGGCTACGCACGTAGAGGATGAACGCCAGGCTCGTCATTGCCGGCACGATCCAGTATTTGAGCAGCAGCAGCCAGAGATTCAAGTAGGCCGCTGCCGCAAGGACGGCAATATAGAAGAGTGCTCGACGAATCTTTAGATTTCTCGGCACCTGCTGCAGCTGCTTGTTGCGGATTACGTTCCTCGCCTCGGTAACGAAGCGGGCCCCGCAGATCCCTTTGAGTAATAGAACGGCCACACGCCTACCGCCCTGCGGCAGCGCAAAATATGGGTCGTTCTTCTTCCGCGCCCAGTCGGGATCCGCGCCGGTGTTGAGATGACGGTGATGAGCGAAGTGGTTCTTGCGATACCCATACAGGGTGATCAACAGCAGCCAGGCCAGTAGCTCCCCGGCGAGCTCGTTCCATCCCCTGCTGCTGAACAGCCGGTAGTGAGTGGCATCGTGCATGAGGACGGCAAGCGCGTGGAAACGGACGCCGATCAGGATTACCGCGAGGACGTACGTTAGTGGATTGATCACGGTTTCGGCGAACCACGCGGCGAGGACGATCACGCCCGAGTCGAGCGCGAGGTCGCGCAACGCACGCCAAGAGTCGATTCGACTCAACTCCGCGACTTGATGCGCCAGAAGATGCGGCAGGGGGCCGGTGCTGACGCCTCTAAATTCGTCGGTCTCTCGCGGAACCATCGGTCCCATTATCGTCGATCTCGCCAGGCCGATGATCGCCGATCTGGCGCGCCAGGAACGCAAGCTGCTCGACCTTTTTCTCGGGGAGGGCGTGCCGGCCCAAGCCGTGCGGGAGCGGCTCGAGGAGTTCGGCCAACGGCGGGTCGCGCTCGTCGGACGCCGTGACGCTCTCCGTGAACGGGCAGACGCCCAGCGCGACGAGGAAGCTCGCCACGACGCGACCCGCCGCTATTGTCGTCAAGCCCTTCGCGGCGTCGACAAATTGCTCCCAGAAGGTCGCCAGCGGCTCCTACCCTTATCGACAGCATCACGCTCCGTGGTCACGAGATCGAACTTCAAGGGGTGTTGCCCGGTCGATGGGTCCCTGGTGGCGCGGCAGTCGAAACTGTGCCGAACGGCGAGCGGCTGTTTCCCCAGTAGTCGGCGCCGCGGCTAGCGCGCCGCCTTCGCCCGAGCCAGCAGATCCCGGTTCAGCGCCCTGGCGATATCGGGCATGGCGTTGATGCGCCCTTCGCCCGCGCCCGCCACGAGATCCCGGGCCTGGTCGGTCAGATACTTCTCCAGCTCCGGCGTGAGGTCGGGTTCCCACTTCATGCGCTGGAGCGCCTTGTCGATCACGGCGACGGGGATCTCGCGGCCCAGGGACTTCTGCTCCTCGACGTACACCGCCGCCGCCTTCTGGGGCTCGTCCTTCAGGAACTTGACCGCGCGGAGCCAGCCGCGCAGATAGGCGACCACGGCGTCGGGGTTCTCCTTGATCGCCTTGTTCGTCGCGGTCAGCATGAACGGCAGCGGGTCGTACTTGCAGTAGTCATCCAGGATCCGGATCGTTCCGTCGTGCTCGCCGATGGAGCTGTGCGGCTCGCCCAGCGAGGCCATGTCGATCGCCTTCGCGATCAGACTGGGAACCATGTCCTTCGGATCGGGAATGTTCGCGACCTGGAAGTCGCCGGGCTTGAGGCCGAAGCTCGGGGCGGCGCGCGTCAGGAAGACGTATTCGGTGATCGTCCCCTTCGGCAGACCGATCCTCTTGCCACGGAGCTGGCTCACGCTGTTGATGTCGGAGCTCTTGAGCGTCACGATGTGAGTGGCCGCGCAGATCATGGAGTTCACGGCCACCGCGGAAAACGGAACGCCCTTGTCCAGACCGATCAGGAACGGCGTGGGCGCGGTCGCGTTGATATCGATCGCGCCCGCGATCATCGCGTCGCGTCCCTCCTTGCCGAGGAAGAACTTCCGCGACTCGACCTCGAGCCCCGCCTGCTTGAAGTACCCCTGCCGGAGGGCGATGACGTCGGCCGCGCCCATGATCGACGCATGAACGCCGAGCCGAATCTTGAGCGGCCTGGGCTGCGGCGAAGCCGCCCCGGCCAGCACGAGGACCAATCCAACGGTTGCGAGCACGGCTGTGCGCTTCATGGTCGCCCTCCGATCCCGGTCGCGCCCGGACTTGGTGGTCTCTCAGGTGACCGCGCCGACCAGGCGGCGGTCCGAATCATAGCGCAGGCGGGCGAGCGCGTCCGCCTTGTCGGTCCACAGGACCTCGTCGACCTCGTGATCGTGGTCGCCCGCCTTCTCGAGGGGCCGCATCAGGAACCAGCGGACCGTCTTCTTCACCTGGCGGCCGTCGCGGCGGAACCAGTAGGTCACGGGGGGGAGCTCCCGCTCCAGCTCGCATCGATAGCCGGTCTCCTCGCGCACCTCGCGGAGCGCCGCGTCGGCGCTCGTCTCGCCCTTCGTGAGCGCGCCCTTCGGCAGCGTCCACACGGGCTGCCCACGCAGGTCGCGCGCGCGGATGAGCAGCACGCGGCCCTGCGCGTCGAGGACCACGCCTCCGGCCGAGAACTCGAGGAGCACGCGAGCCTGGTCGGGCACGCCCCCGATCATACCCGTGAGAGCCAGCGTGATACCATGCCGGAGCACGCGCGTGATGGATCGCGTCGATCTGCTCGGACACTTTCACCCCGGTTTCACGCCGCGCCGGGAGCAGGCGCGGCTCCTGGCGTCGCTGGCCGACGCCATCGCCGAATCGCTCGACGACTCGGCGGCGCCGCGGGTCTTCGTCGTCGAGGCGCCCCCCGGAGTCGGCAAGAGCCACGTCGCGATGGCGCTCGCCCACTGGAGCGGCGACGCCTACCTGCTGACGTCCCAGAAGCTTCTGCAAGATCAGTACGAGCGGGAGTTCGGCGCCGACCTGCAGCTCGTCAAGGGCCGCGATAACTATCGGTGCGAGCGATACCCGGACGAGCCCGTGCCGACCTCGCGGGGCATGTGCCGGCGGCCGCGCGGCCCCGCGTGTCAGTGCCCCTACGCGCGGGCGAAGGCCGCGGCGCTCGCCGGCCCGGTGTTCTGCACCAACCTCTCCTACTTCGCGACGCTCAGGTACTGGCGCGCCGAGCAGCTCCGCAAGCGGCGCCTGCTCGTCGTCGACGAGGCGCACGGGCTCGAGGGGCAGCTCGTCAACGTCTTCACGGTCGCCTTTCCGCCCGCGGAGAGCGCGGCGTGGTTCGGCGGGCCGCTCCCGCGCCTCGATGACGCCGAGGACTATCGGAATCTGTTAGGCGACCACCTCGAGCGCATGGAGGGTCAGCTCGAGTCGCTGGATCGCGCCCTCGAGGGGCTGCGGCCCGCCTTCGTCTCACCCGAGCACTTCCTGAGCATGCCGCCCTCGCGGGCGGAGCAGGAGCTTCTGGCCCAGCGCGAGACGCTCGAGGCCGCCCTGGCGCGGATCCGGTTCTTCGCGGACGCCGAGGATCGCGAGTGGGTGGTGCGGTATCCGCCGGAGCCCGGCGCCACGCTCGAGCTGGTCCCGCTCACGGTGACGTCGATGGCGCGCGACCTCCTGACCGAGTCGGCGGAGCTGGTGGTGCTCTCGTCGGCCTACCTCGGCCACCGGAGCGCGCTCGCCGAATCGCTGGGCCTCGACGAGGCCGCCGTCCGCTCGTTCTCGAGCGAGTCGCCGTTTCCGCTCGCCCAGCGGCGGATCGAGTACCGCCCGGTCGGCGCCCTCGCGAAGGCGACGCTGGCCCGGCTGGAGCCGGCGCTGTTCGCGGAGGTCGCGGCGATCCTCGCCGAGCACCCGCGCGAGAAAGGGCTGATTCACGCCCCGTCGTACGCCGCCGGCCGGCGACTCGTCGCCGATCTGACCGCGCGCGGGCCGGCACTGGCTCGCCGGATCATCTGGGTCGAGTCCGCCGCGGCGAAGACGCGGGCTCTCGAGCTGCACCGCGCGTCGCCGGCGCCGACGGTGCTCGTGTCGCCGTCGCTACGGGAAGGCGTGGATCTGCCGGACGACTTTCTCCGCTTCCAGGTGGTGACGAAGATGCCCTACCCGGACCTGGGCGATCCGTGGACGGCCGCCCGGCAGGCCCGCGATCCCCGCTGGTACGCGCTCGAGACGGCGAAGGCGCTGGTGCAGGCGTACGGCCGCTCGTGTCGCCACGCGGAGGACTACGGCGTCACGTACGTCCTCGACGCCCAGTTCGAGCGCTTCCTGGCCCGATATCGCGTGCTACTCCCGGAGTGGTTCCTCGACGCGGTCCACGCCGCGATGCGGGCGCGCTATCCGGAGGCCGCGAGCGAGCTCTAGCGCTTCGACCCCTTCCGGCCCGCGGCGGCGGCCGACCGGCCCGCGACCCGCCCGAAGACGGCGCCCGCCATGAGTCCCGCGCCTCCAGGATAGTTGTGATAGAAGAGCCCGCCCACCAGCTCGCCGGCGGCGAAGAGCCCGGGGATCGGACGCTGCTCGCAGTCGATGACCTGACCGTCCGCCGTGATCTTGAGGCCGCCGAAGGTGAACGTGATGCCCGTCGTCACGGCAAAGCCCACGTACGGCGGCGTATCGAGCGGCAGCGCCCAGTTCGACTTGGGCGGCGTGATCCCGTGCGTCGCCTTGCCGTCCTTGACTGCCGGGTTGTACTCGCCGGTCTTGAGTGACGCGTTGTAAGCGCGAATCGTCGCGACGAACCCGTCGACGTCGATCTCGAGCTTTCGCGCCAGCCCCTCGAGCGTCATGTCCTCGGCCTTGGTGACCTCGCGGATCCGGTACTCCTCGCGCAGGTTGTGCAGGACCTTCTGGTCGAAGACCTGGAACGCGGTCCGCCGCGGCTGCCCGATGACGGCGCGCCCATACTTCACGTAGGTGTAGTTGCGGAAGTCGGCGCCCTCGTCGACGAAGCGCTCACCCTTGAGGTTGACGATGAGCCCGAGCGGATAGGAGTGCTTCTGGAAGTTGTCGCCCACCTTCCGGTCGCCGTGCCACGGCGCGTTCAGGTCCCACTGCACGGAGTGACAGCCGCTCCAGTGCCCCCAGGGGAGCGCGCCGATGTCGAGCGCCATCTTGATGCCGTCGCCGGTGTTGTAGGGAGTGCCGCGGACGCGGGCCAGCTCCCAGTTCGGCCCGAGGTAGCGCGTACGCATCTCGGGATTCGCCTCGAAGCCGCCGGAGGCCAGCACGACGGCGCCCGTATCGATCGTCTCGGTGCCGGCCGGCGTCCGCACCACGACACCGGTGATGGCGCCGCGGTCGTCGGTCACCAGTCGAGTCGCCTTCGTCTCGAACCGCACCTCGATGCCGTTCTTCGTCGCCGCCTGGTAGTGCATGTCGATGAGCCCGGGGCCGCCGCCGACCGCTTCCAGGATGAGACCGCCCCAGAAGCGGAACTTCCCACCGACCTTGTAGGCCTGCCGGCCGAACATGGGGATCCAGCGGATCCCCCGATCGCGCATCCAGCGCACCGTCGGCAGCGACTCGCGGACGAGCTGCATCGCCATGTCGGGATCGGAGCACTCTTCGGTGACCCGCATGAGGTCGTCGTAGAACTGCTCCTCCGTGTACGGGTCGACCTCCATCGAGGCCTTCTCCTCGTCGGAGAGATCGCCGACCAGGTCGCACAGCTCCTCGAAGCTCTTGAAGGCGAACCGGAATCCGCCGGCGGTGAAGAACCCGTTACCACCGCGCCAGGCTTCCGGCGCCTTCTCGAGCACGAGCACGCGCGCGCCGTGCTCCTGCGCCGAGTGCGCGGCACACATCGCCGCATTACCGCCGCCGATGACGATGACGTCGTAGGTCATATGGCTTACCCGATGATCTCGCTGATCTGAACCTGCGGTTGGATGTTGGTGAAGTTGGGGACGTCGCCCATGAGCTCCTTGCCGTGCTGGCCCATCCCCTTCTGGAAGTCGCCGAGCGTGTTGAAGTAGACGTGCCCGATCGCCACGTACGGTGCCGGCGCGCCGGGTGCCCCGCCGCCCAGACCCTTGTCCACCTCGGTGCGGACGAGCCCGAAGCTGTTCAGGCGCTCGCGCACGAGCTTCATGTGGCGATTGACGTAGTAGTCGTGGTCGAACTTCTTGCCTTCCGACGTCGCGTAGAGCACGGAGATGCGGACCATGACGGCCTCCTCGCTCGCCGGCTTGCAACTCCCCAGCCGGATGCGCCGGCGACGCCGCTCACCGTATTCGGCCGCGCGACCGGTGTCAAGGCGCGAAGGGAGGGGGTCCTGCCGGCTCCTGGTCGTAGTCTTCGCCCACCCCCACCGTCTGGGAGAGGAGGTGCCGAATCGCGCCGCACTCCCGGGACGAACGTGGGATCCGGATTTGCCGACCGTCGTCCGAGAGCAGAAGGATCCAACCATACCCGCCGACGGTGGGATCGAGAATGATCAGCTCCGTCACCGATTTCCAGGAGATCAGGACTCGTTTCCCATTGATTCGTTCGACATCGTCCGGCGTGAGCCGAAGCGCCCCGTGCGCGCGGCGCCAGTCGCGGAAGAAGAACGGGCTCAGAAGACCCAGGCTCGCCATCACGAACAGAGGGTGCGGGATCAGGAGCGCCGCATACGAAATCACGAAGAGCAGGGAAGCGAGATAGCCGACGATCGCTCCGCGAGTGAGTCCCGGATATCTGTAGATCACCGGAAGTGCAATGCGATTCCAGACCTCGAGCAGATGCGGCATGGCTCGCTCGGCGATCGCGCCCTGGAGCTCGTCGAAGGACTCCAACGAGTATCCGCGCGCCCCTTTCAACAGCTGCATCCGGCCTTTCCGTCCGCGTACCGCAATCGAGATGACCCGGGGTGAGCAGTCAAGATCCTGGATATCCGCCCAGCGAAAGCGTCGCCACCTTCCTAACCAGCCATAGATCGCGACGCCATTCGTGTCGAGCGTCACCCGGGTCGCGTGGAGCTCGAGATAGAGCCACGACGCCACCAGGGCGAGCCCGCTCCAGATGAGAATGGCGTCGCGAGTGGAAACCCGCTCATCCCATGCCAATGCTGCGCCGACGAGAGCGAGCAGCGCGACGAGACGGAGCGCGGTGAGGAGACGGAGAGTTGGCGAGTAGGTGAACGTCCTACTGGCGGTAGCGGGCATGCGGACGCTGAGCGAACGGCGCAGGTGTCAGTGCTCTAGTCCCCAGCACGCGCCTGAGCCAGCATCTCGATCAGAACGGTACGGCTGTCGGCGGCCGTCGTCACCTCGCGGGGAAACGCGATCCGCACGCCGTGCAGCCGTTCGCCGCTGCGAATCCGGAGCCGGAATCCCAGCCGATCGACGGCGGTCATCGTCGCCTCGTCGGCGGCTTCACCGGCGAAGTGGCGGGCGTAGGCGATCAGCGCGTCGGCGTGATCGCGGTTCATGTGGTCGAGAATGCCGGTAGCGGCGTCGGCCAGAGGATCCGGCCGCGCCTCGCGATACGCGGCCGCGGTCACCCAGTCCATCGCGGCGAAACCGCCGACGAAGTAGACGTCGGCCACGTCGAGCCGCCAGAAGCTGAAGTCGTCGAAGTCGACCCAGTAGGCGGCCCGCGCGTGACGGGCCAGATAGGCCTCGCGCGCCTCCGCGACCTCGCCACCTGACAGCACGCGCCCCTCGCCCATCAGCGTGAGCCGCGCGGCGGCCAGCGGATCGCCCGGCTCCTTACCCTGAGGGACCGGCTGCGTGACGAGCAGGCTTGCCCGAGAATCAGCCTGGAGGTTCTGGGTGTGCATCGCCATCGCGCTGATCAGAAGGAGCGGCTGGCCGTGCGCGTCGAGGGCGTAGGGCATGACCGACGCGAAGGGGTGACCCGGATGCTTGCGCGAGAGCGTGGCGAGCGCGCCGCTGCGCCCGAGGTACGCGAGCGTCCGCGCGCGCTCGGCGTAGGTGGGCTCGGGGATCGTCGGCGATTCACCGCTGCGCGGCGGCCCGGCGTGGCGGCTCACGGCTCTCAATCCCTCGTGGCGGTGAACGGGCAGATCTGGTTGTAGGCGCAGCTACGGCAGGCGCCCCACGAAGGCGTGGCGTCGAAGCGCCGCGCGCGGATACCGGCCGCGGCCCTCTTGACGGCGTCGGCCGCCTTCTCGAGGTCGCTCGCGGTCGGCGTGTGGCGGCCCACGACGTTCGAATCGATGAAGCGCAGCTCGAGCCGCTGGGGCAGCGTGCCCGTCATCTCCTGCCAGGCCAGCGCGTACATCTTGAGCTGGAGGCTCTCCGCCACGCGGCGGTCGGCGTCCTTCTGCCGCGTGATCTCGGTCGTCTTGTAGTCGACGATGATCGCGCCCAGGAGGTCTTCGTCCACGCGGTCGTATCGTCCGCGAACCCGGTCGGCGCCGAGCGCAAAGCCGAATTCTTTTTCCACCCAGCTCGGCTTGGTACCCTCGGCCTCCTCGTGATTCCAGAAGCGCCGGAGCGCCTCGCGGCCGGCCGCCCTGCGCGCCTCCTCGTGCTCGCGGGTCAGGAAGCCTTCGGCCGGCTCGTGGCTGCCGGGGCGATCGTGGATGATGTCCTCACCCGCCCACGCGCGGTCATACACGGCCAGCAGATCGTCGAGCGGCGTGTAGTTCCCGACGACCCGGCGGCGCAGGTAGTACTCGACGACCTTGTGCATGACGGCGCCGTAGGCGACCGCGTGATGGCGCCGGATGGGAATGCGCCGGACGTGGACGTTGAAGTACTTGAGCGGACAGGTCTGATAGTCGTCGATCTGCTTGTGGCTGAGGTTCAGCTCCGCATCCGGCGGCAGCGGCTGCAGTACCGGATCGTCGACCTCGGCGGGCGGGGCGTGGTGCTCGATCTCCTCGACGGGGCGGATCTTGAACGGCCGGCTCGCATCCCGGGGTAGATCGAGGGCCTCCAGCACGAACAGGCTCGTCTTGCGCTGACGGCTGCCGCCGTAGTCCCCCGCGTTCGTGAGGAACAGCTCGCGCCGCGCGCGCGTCATGCCGACGTAGAAGAGACGGCGCTCTTCCTGCAGGTGGTAGTCGCCGGTCGGCACCACGTCCTTCATCAGCCCGACCGGCAGCTCCAGCGGGTCGCGCCGCCGGCGCAGGGGAAACTTCTCCTGGACCAGGTTCACCAGGAAGACCACCGGGAACTCGAGGCCCTTGGCCTTGTGTATGGTCAATACGCGGACCGCCGGCGTCTCGACGTCCGCCTCGGCGATCGCGGGGTCCTCGCCCGCCTCGATCAGCTCGTCCAGGTGCTTCACGAACTCGCGCACGTTGTCGTAACGGAGCGCGCGCGAGGCCGACTTCACCCGATCGAAGAACTTCGCGATGTTCCGGCTCTCGGCGACGTCCCGGGCGGTCTCTTCCCGGTACATCCGGCCGAGCCAGCCCGAGTCTTTCAGGAACAGGTAGAGGAGCTCGCCCGTCGGCATCTCGCGCCCGAGCTCCATGTAGCGCTCGAGATCCTGGACGAGGTGCCGGATGGCGGCGTGGCCTTCCTCGCCGATCTCGTCGCGCAGCTCGCGGATCGTCTCGGTCTTGCGGAACACGTCGAAGAGGTACTGATGGCGGCGATCGGCGTAGGTCGAGCAGCGCGTGAGGTCGACGACGGGCACCTGGTACAGCTCCGACGACGCCAGGTAGTGAAGACTGACCGACTCGTCCGTGTGGACCAGCGCGCGCAGGAACGCGATCAGCAACCGGATCTCGGGCCGGCCGTAGAGCCCGGAGTTTCCCGAGAACGTCCAGGGAATGGACTGGAGGTTGAGCGAACGCAGAAACTGATCCGCGTCGTCGTTGGAGCGGACGAGAACGGCCACGTCGTCGTAGCGCCAACGCCCGCCGTCGACGCCCTCGCGGATGGCGCGCGCGACCGCGTCGGCCTCCTGCGTGCCGGTCTCGTAGCGCAGGTGGACCGGCGCCGAACCGTCCAGCTCGCGGACGGCGGCCAGGTGCTTGCTGATTCCGTTACGCACTTCCAGGCGGTCCGGGTTGTTGTTGACGATGAGCCGGTAGGCGGCGTCGAGGAGCTTCTGGTGTGACCGGTAGTTCTCGATGAGCACGACCTGCCGCGCCTCGGGATAGCGGTCGAGGAACGCCAGCACGTTCGAGAGGGCGGCGCCGCGCCACCGGTAGATCGCCTGGTCGTCGTCGCAGACGCACGCCAGGTTGCCGTGCCGGGCGCCCAGGAGCTTCACCAGCTCGAACTGGGCGTGATTCGTGTCCTGGAACTCGTCCACCATCACGTACTTGTAGCGGCGCTGGAGACCGGCGCGCACGTTGGGCCGCGCCCGCAGGAGCTTCAGCACGAGCACGATCTGATCGCCGAAATCGACGCACCCGTCGCGCGACATCAGCTCCTGATACTTGGCGTATGTGGCGGCCAGCTCGCGCTGCTGGGCGACGCGCTCGCAGGCCTCCTCGTAGTCGGCGGCGCCGCTCACCTCGCCGGCCAGGCGCTCGACGTAGGCCAGATATTCCTCGGGCGAGATGTCCTCGTCCTTGCAGCGGCTGACCAGCGTGATGAGCGCCCGGATGTGTCGGGTCGGATCGCCGAGCGGTCGGTAGTGCACCAGCGGAAACTCGAACAGACGATCGCGGAAGAAGATGACCTGCTCGGCCCGGTTGAGCACCCGGAAGTCGGGCTGGAGCCCCATCTCGAGCGCGTGCTCACGGAGGATCCGGTCGCCGAACGCGTGGAACGTGGAGATGTCGACGTCGGCGTAGCCGTACTGCACCAGCGTGTCGACGCGCTCCTCCATCTCGGCCGCGGCCTTGTCGGTGAAGGTGAGCGCCAGGATCTCGTCGGGGCGCGCCTTGCGCTGGGCGATGAGCCAGGCGATGCGTCGCGTGATGACGGTGGTCTTGCCGGTGCCGGCACCGGCGACGATCAGGAGTGGTCCGGCGTCGTGAGTGACGGCCTGGCGCTGCTCGTCGTTCAGGCCGTCGAGGATGCGCTCACCCGCCATGCCGCCTCGACTATAGCAGGCGCGTCAGACCCGGGCGAACCTCAACGGCGCACGTCGGGGCCGCCGGCCAGCACGTCGGCGACGTCCTGGGCGCTGACGAGCGCGATGTCGCCCCAGGTCGAGCACTTGAGCGCGCCGACGGCCGTGCCCGCATCGACAGCCTCCTGGAGATCGCGTCCGCGCAGCACAGCCCAGAGGAACCCGGCGGCGTAGGCGTCCCCCGCGCCGATCGGATCGACCATCTGAACCGTGGGGCGCACCCGGGGCCGGAAGATCCGTCCGCCGTCAAGGACCGTGGAGCCCTCCTCGCCCTGCTGCAGGCTGATCGTCGCCTTGGGCGCCAGGCGCCCGAGGGCCTCGAGCGTCTCCGCGGGCGCTCCCGACAGGCCGAAGAGCGTGCGCGCCTCAGTCTGGCCGATGAAGAGATAGCGCACGCGGGGCAGGACCGGCTCGATGAAGGCGCGCGCCTCGTCGGACGACCACAGCGTGGCGCGGTAGTTGACGTCGAACGACACGGTCGCGGCCTCGTGGAGGGCCCGTTCGACGAGCCCCCGGGCGGACGCTCCGAGCGCTGGCGTGATGCCAGTGAGGTGCACGAGCCGCGCACGGCGCAGCGGCTCCCAATCGACCTGCGCCGCCGTCAGCCTGGCAAACGCCGAATCCCGGCGATCGTAGAGGACCCGGACGGGGCGCGGCGGAACGCCGTACTCGAGGAAGTAGGTTCCGATCCGCGCGCCTTCCGTCGTCTGGACGTAGGCGCAATCGACTCCGTGACCGGCGAGCTCCCGGCGGACCCGCTCGCCCCACGGGTTGGCCGGAAGCGCGGAAATCCACGCGGTCGTGAGCCCGAGCCGGGCACAAGCGGCCGCCACGTTCGCTTCGGCGCCACCGATCTGCAGGTCGAGCTGGCGCGCGGTCTCGAAGCGGGCGGGCGACGGTATCGCAAGTCGCACCAGCACCTCGCCCAGCGTCACGATGTCGTGCATCTATCCGAGCTCCAGCATCGATCAGGCCTTCAGGCGGATCTGGACCGAGGTCCCGAGGATCATCGGGAGGCTCAGCTGCTCCGGCCGGCGATCGGCGCCGAACGTGACGAGCGCCGGCTGGCCTTGCTTCGCCCACGACGAGAAGCGCGTCAGATCGAAATGCGCGATCGGCTTCTGCGTCGTGGCGTCGACCGCGACCTCGAGCTTGAAGGGAACCAGCTCGGCCTGGGCGTGCGCCTGAACGTCGTCCGGGCCTTCGTCGGGCGCCATCTTCCGTCGAACCACATGGGTCACGAGGCTTCCATCGGCTCGAGGCGTCCACAGCCGATCGGTATAGTTGAGCGACGCGCTGAGCGAGTCGTCCACCAGGAGCCCGGGCGGGATCGTCAGCACATCGTCCACGACGCGCAGCCGACGAAGAAAGAAGGTCTCGCCCTTGAAGTGATACTCGACCCGGCCGCGCGCGTGGTCGTAGGTGATGTCGGCGCGCGACTCGCGCCCCTTCACCGAAAAGAACGACCGCGAGCGGAGCGGCACCCACCGCCCCTGCCGGATGGCGCCGGTGGACTCAATGCGGTTGGCGATTCCGTCCCCCTCACCCTCGACTGTCGCTTCATAGCGGCCGCCGGGCCTGTCGATGGTCTGGATGAACGTGCCCTCGACGTGATAGGTCAGCACGCCGTACAGCAGCCTGACGTCAACACCATAGGGGGCCCGGTACGTCTCGACCGCCGCCGCAGCGAAGGCCCGGCCCAGCGGAGCCAGGAAGAGGGCCACGGGCAGTGTCAAAAATTCCCGGCGGTCGATGGCCTGCCTAGACATGCTTCGTTGGTTCGCCTATTCTAGCAGCCTCGAAGCAGGAACTTGTCCGGTGCCGGGTTCTCCTGCTAACGTAAATGCTGGGTTTTCCAAAGGAAAACCCCAGCGCCGCCGGGGAGAGAAGCCAGCCGATGAAACGTCAACCGGTCATTACTGGGCTCGGCATCGTCTCGCCTATCGGAATCGGCGTCGAGAAATTCTGGGCGGCAGCGCTGGCGGGACGGTCCGGCATCAGCACTCCCACACTGTTCGACGCGTCGAAGCTACCACCGGATTGCCGGATCGTCGGCGAAGTCCGGGGCTTCAATCCGCTTGACTGGATGCCGGCTCAGGCGGCTCGCATGGCAGGACGCTTCAGCCAGTTCGGAGTCGCGGCAGCACGAATGGCGCGCGAAGACGCGAACCTGGACGCGGCCGGCATTCCTCCCGA
>Ga0137403_10000290_pt1 | contig 64361 bp, 41 predicted proteins | sample CZOMad2_1_16fung_FD_122057 | JGI IMG/M metagenome (GOLD analysis project Ga0137403, IMG submission 122057) | Vadose zone soil fungal communities from Angelo Coast Range Reserve, California, USA - CZOMad2_1_16fungal (Hybrid Assembly) | ecosystem: Environmental > Terrestrial > Soil > Vadose zone...
AGAACGATCTTCTCCCTCGGCGGCTTACTTTGAATGAACAGCCCCGCAGCCGCCCATCAAAACCAAGATACAAGTCTTAGAATCTCGGCGTTTCCTGAGGGCAACCGGTCGTCGCGGCGACTTGCCATCAATTTGGTTCGGCAAGCCGCCTCCTTCGCCAAGGCTATGGCGTGCCAGGGAGCGCTTGCCCTACAATGGTCAATGCCGGCGGATCATAGAACGAATCGCGGATTGACCGCTTTCCCTTCCAGATTAGGAGAATGCAGACATGAACACAGGCATGCCTGGTAACACCGACGAGCTGGGGACGAAGTGGTTTTACCATGGGACACGGGCTGAGCTGAAGCCAGGAGACCTGATCGAGCCCGGCAAAGCGCCGGACATCGGTGAGCACGACTGCGGTTATGTCTACCTGACCCCCGATTTGGATGCGGCTATCTGGGAGGCCGAGGTCGCGGATGGCGAAGGTCCCGGCAAAGTCTATATAGTGGAGCCGATCGGCCAGGTTGAAGATGATCCCGATCGGACCGAGCAGAAGTCTAAGGGTATTCCGTCGATGGCATGCCGCTCCCGTGAGCCATTGCGGGTCGTGGGCGAGGTCGCGAAGCGGCCGCTTTATCACGGCACCCGGGCTGACCTGAAGCGAGGAGACCTGATCGGGCCCGGCTATACCTCTAACTATGGGAAGAGAAAGAAAGCGAACTACGTCTACTTCTCCGGCACTCTCAATGCAGCGACCTGGGGAGCGGAGCTGGCCGCCGGCGAAGGTCCTGGCAGAATCTACCTCGTGGAGTCGACTGGACCCGTTGAAGATGATCCCAATCTGACGAATAAAAAGTTTCGCGGTAATCCGACCAAGTCATTCCGCTCCCGGGATCCGCTCCGGGTTACGGGCGAGATTACAGATTGGCAGGGGCACTCCCCTGAAGCGCTCCAAGCCATGAAGGAACATCTGAAGCGACTTGAGCAACTTGGGGTCGAGGCAATTGATTGATTGACCTACGCTGATGACAATAGCCCCGCGCTTCAGCGCTGGGACTAAACGGGAGGTATTATCGGCGAGTCCCGGCAGGGACGAAAGAACCGGTTCTTTCCCGACCGAGGCGTTCTGTCGTCCCTGGACGGGACTCAGGTTCGTGGCGGTCCCAAATTCCCAGCGCTAAAGCGCTGGGCTATTTTCGGACCATGTCACGGCTTGGCAGTCCGGTCCGTTCTCGTTAGGATCAAGAAACCTTCCTCATGAATTGGGAAATGCTTTCCGCGATTGGACAGGTGGTCGCCGCCGTTGGCGTCATTCCTTCGCTGATTTATCTGGCTGTTCAGATTCGTGAGCAGAACAAGGAGCGGCGTCGGGCGGGAATCAATATTCTGACGGCGCAGTGGAGCGACCTGGTGAAAACCGCGCAGGAAAACCGCCACTTTGCAGAGATGTTCCTCCGCGGCATGCAGTCCTTCCACGACCTTGATGCAGCAGACAAGCTCAGTTTCAGCGCGTTCTTCACCCGATTTACAAGAAACGCTGAGGGAATGTTCATTTACTATCGTGACGGTGCGCTGGAGAAAGCGCTCTGGGAAGAAGTCGAGCGAACGATGATCGACTATTTCGCCTATCCAGGCGTAAGAGATTGGTGGGCGACGCGGAAACATTGGTTAACCGATGAGTTTCGCGCCGTAGTGGAACCAATCATCGCGAAGAACCCCGAACCGAAAATGTATGCCGCCTACGGGTTGGATGAGACATCCAACAAGTAAGGATTAAGAATTAAAAATTAAGAAAAGGGGCGAAGAACTGGATTCATTCTCGCCGCTGGGCCAGTCCGTCCGACTCGCGGACGTGTAATGCGGTCCTGACCTCCGTGACGCCCTGCCTCCGACCTCCGACCTCTGATCTCCGACCTCTGGCTTCCGACTTTCCGGCATATCGGACTAAGGTGCAGGAAATAACGTCTTTGCGGCGCGATTGTTTATTGATAAAGCGGTGTATGCGTCTCCGAATCCTCGTGCTTCTTTGGGCGTTGCCTTTGGCCACGGAGGCAGCCAAGCAGGATGTGGATTTCGCGAAGTACGAGGTGCCCCTCTACGACCAGATCGTGAATCGCATCCGGGCCAACATCGCTCCGCGACTTGGCAAAGGCCCTCTAAAACAAGAACGGTATTTCATGATTCCGTTTGCCTATGAGGACAAAGGCAATCATCCAGAGATGTCGCATTCGTTCATCACGGTGATTCGAGTGTTTGCCACGGATAAAACAACCAAACTGACGCCTGAACTGCCGACCCGCGAATACAAGGATTGGGAGTTTGAAGCTTTCACCATCAGCTGGCTGCCGGTCGATTTTCTGGAGAACCCCCATCTGTGCGTTTTTGACGGCCCGGGCGCCCGCCTGTTTGCATCGAAAAATCAATGTCCCGTATCGAAAGGCAAAAACTTCAATCTCAAAGACACCCTCAAGCTGGCAGCGGACGCGAAGAACGCGGTCGCGATGTGGGGACCCTATGAAATCGCAAAGCCGGGGTTCGATCTCGGGGTAAAGCGGATGCGCCTTCTCGACAGCGGTGAAATCAAGTACCGGGCTGACGATCGCATGTATCAGAAGGACAAGGTCGCCGTCAGTTGCTTTCATGCCATGGCGGGGCTGGACGAGCTTTATCCTAAAGGAGGGCTGTTGGGGTCGGGTCTCAAGATGTGGGGATTTAATGGCACCGCCCGCGTCCTGATCGAATACCAAGGAAAAGCACATTACAAGAAGCTGCTCCTGGACCCGGTGGATGTGAAAAAGGATCGGTACGGTTTTGTTTATGCGCCGACTCTTAATGGGCCGATTCCATACGATCCGCTCGCAGAAGCGTCCGCTTACCATTTCTAATCGACAGCCCGCCCCGGCGAACGATGGCAAACACTGATTCTCGCGTAACGATCCATATGGTGGCCAGCCTCGACGGATTCATCGCTCGAAAGGATGGACGCGTCGACTGGATGGAGACCTCGGACGAATTTTCAGACGGGGACACGATGGACCCAGGATTCGTCGAGGCGTTTCTCAAGACAATTGACTGTTACGTCATGGGATCGCGAACCTATGAGACAGCGTTGAGTTTCGAGTCTAGAGGCTTCGGCTGGTCGTATGGCGACAAACCTACTTTCGTCCTTACTCGCCGCGAGCTGCCGAGGACCCGGGACACCGTAGAGTTCTACTCGGGCGATCTCGCGCAGTTCGTGAATGAGCGCCTGCGGGCGACGTTCCGGAGCATCTGGTTTGTTGGAGGCGGCGTAGTCTCCGCGGAATGCCTTCGTCTCGGGTTAGCCGACGAAGTTCGTTATTCGATCCTGCCGGTCCTGATCGGCGATGGGATCCAGTTCTTCGAGAAGCTCGACCGAGACGTCGCGCTCCATCTGGCGGAAGTCAAAGCCTACAAGAGCGGAATGGCTGCGCTTCGTTACGAGGTGCGACGTTAGGTGTCAAAACATTTTCAAAATACGAAAAGCAAAGAGTCGCAAAAAAACAGAAACCAAACAAACAAATGAAAACAACAAGACAATGGGTCGGTTCATTAATCGCAGTAGCTCTTTTGGGAGCATTGATGGGCGTCGGTGCTTCATCGGCGGACGCCGCCGAGAAGGTAACGACAGTAACCAAGGTAACGAAGCTAACTAAGGTAACGAAGGCGGGCTGGTGGATTCGCGTCCACCCGGAGAAGACATCAGCGACCACATTCTGGTTAAACATCGGCACGACCAAAAAGGATAGTAAATTGTGGCGCACGTGGACGCCCGGCCAACCTGTGGAATTCGACGTTCCGGCTGAGCTTCTCAATGCCGCTCGCCTTTACATCCAAGGGAGAACGGACCCACTCGACAAGCACGCGATGTTTTGCGTCTTTTACATGGATCACGCAGTCCGGGAGTTCCACTTCGCCGGCTACGTAGATCATAACCTGAAGCCGAGCGATACAGACTTCCTTCATAAGTGCAAGCCATAGGCGAGGTAGAGTTAAGAATTAATATTTAAGAAATTGGGGGACGGTCGGGCAGAATGTCCGTTGGGGGCACGGGCCGGAGGCCTGTGTTCCGGGCTTGCAATTAGCGCGCGCGAACGGCTTTCTCGTAGCCATGCGAATCATTATTTCTGCAGTTATCGCGTCATTTGGCTTCACCGTCTGGACGACCTTGGTCTCGGCCCAAGATCCGGCGGTCGTCCAATCCAGGACGGTAAAAGTGAAGTTCGAGAACGAAAAGGTGCGCGTTCTCGAAGCGGAGTTGCCCCCGGGCGTGAAAGAGCAAGTGCACTCGCATCCGGCCTACGTGATCTATGTTCTGGCAGGCGGCAAAGTCCGAAACTATGCGACGGACGGAAAGACCACTGAGACTGAGCTTAAAACCGGCGACGTAATCTATCGCGAGCCATTGACCCACGCCGCGGAAAACATCGGCACCACGACTCTGCACATGATTCTCGTCGAGATGAAGGGGCCGCCTTCGCACTAGTCGTTGTCCGCAGATTACACAGATTTACGCAGATTTCTTCGGGCTCATGATTCCATGAGCCTTTGGTAGGGACGCCGCGCTGCGGCGTCCGGGAACGTCGACTGATTCCGCGCTGCTCTAGCGGGCCGGACGGCACTGCGCGCCGTCCTTACCCTGCGATTTCGTGCAGCAGCGTGTCTTGGACCCGTTTGTAAATGATGAATGAAGACAAATTCAGGACTGATGACGGCCGGGGTAGTTTGCGCGGCGGTGCTATTGACGAGTGAGCTCTCGGCGGCGCAAAGCGCGGAGACTAACGGTGATGCATCGGCCGCATTTCCGGGACCGCTGGTAAGCTTCCATGGTTCCACGGGCAGGCTCGACCCGCGCGAGGCTAACGCCCAAGCCATTGCCCGCGAAACGGCCAACGCGCTGGCGGGAGAGATCGAAGAGCCGGTCATGACGCCGACGCGGAGCAGCTTCCTGGCGAAGTGGCACGCGTCGGCTGGTGCTACGGGCTACCGCCTCGATGTTTCTACTACTCCATCGTTCGATAGCTATGTGAGCGGTTATAAGGACCGCGATATTGGCAATGCAACCAATCAGATCGTCAGCGGACTCGAGCGTGGGAAGCAATATTATTATCGAGTCCGGGCGTATGATGCAGCCGGGATGGGCAGCGACAGTTCCGAAACCACACCGGCTACGACGGCGAACACTACCTCTGGCCTGGTCATTACTCCTACCTTCGACTCCACGATCACTTCGGACCCGAGATCGAACGCCATCCAGGCGATGATTATTTCCACGATTCAAACCTACCAAACCCTCTTTAGCGATCCGATCACAGTCGCGATTCGTTTTCGATTCTCGGCAGTCGATGCGAACGGGAAGCCTATGGATAATCTGGTCGGGGCAAGTAATACAACGATCGATGGGATAGACTGGAATACCTATATAACGGCTCTCAAAGCTGACGCGAAAACCGCCAATGACATGGCCGCTATCGCCACGTTGCCCACCAGTCCTTTAACCGCCGTCATCGTGTCGAAGAGTGCTGGAGGCCGGGCCATAGGGCTGAACACGCTCCCGGCAGATTTCGGTTTCGGCGGGGCGTACGATGGCGTCATCACGCTCAATTCGTCCAAGCCATGTCAATTCACGCGCCCGGTGTCGGCGGGGAATGCGGATGCCCGAATGTTCACCGAGCACGAGATCGACGAAGTGCTTGGCCTGGGGTCGCATCTGGGCAGCGCGCAGCCGCAATTTCTTTTCGCGCAAGACTTGTTCAGCTGGGCGAGTCTCAATGCGCGTAACACTACCGCCACGGGCGAGCGTCATTTCTCGATCGACCGTGGATTGCATTTCATCGTGACCTTTAACCAGGATCCGGGCGGCGATTATGGCGACTGGGAGAGCGAGCCGCAGTGCCCGCAAAATCATACGCTGGTCCAAAACGCCTGGAACTGCTACGGTCAAAGCGCGGAAATTTCCGCAACGTCGCCAGAAGGCATTAACCTCGACGTCGTTGGCTACGACCTCGTTACTGGCAACGGCGGCAATGGAGTCCTGGGAAATATTTCGACGCGACTACCGGTAGGCAGCGGTGACAACATTCTTATCGCCGGTTTTCAGATTACGGGCAGCAGTTCCAAACAACTCGTGGTGCGCGCGCTCGGGCCAAGCCTGGCGCAATTTGGATTAACTAATGTATTGCCGGATACCACGCTGGAACTGCACGATTCCACCGGCGCGATCATCGCGACCAATGATGACTGGCAGAACGGCGCGAATTCTCAATCCATTCCTTCAGCGTTACGACCAACAAATCAACTGGAATCAGCCATTTTTGCCACACTTGGCCGCGGCGCCTATACCGCAGTCTTGCGCGGGTATAACAACAGCACCGGCATCGGCCTGGTAGAAGTCTACGATACGTCGATTGGGAGCACACAGCTGGGCAACATTTCCACGCGAGGTTTCGTGCAGACCGGCGATAACGTGATGATCGCCGGATTGGTCGTGCAATCTCAGAACAAGCAGGTAGTGGTGCGCGCGCTTGGACCGACGCTAACCCGCTTCGGGATCAACAACGCGCTGTCCGATCCGACGTTGTCGCTCTACGATAGGAACGGTGTTTTGCTTATCTCTAACGATGATTGGAGAGACACCCAGGAAAGCATTATCTCCAGCACCGGGCTGGCGCCGTCGGACGATTTGGAATCCGCAATCGCGGGGACGCTCGCGCCTGGGAGTTACACCGCAATCGTGCGCGGCTTTGAGAACGCGACCGGCAATGCACTGGTAGAAGTATACGGGCTGAACTAAGCCGTATTTTGATTCGGCAAGCGCTATTTTAGCAGCGGAGTGCACGACCTGATCGCGACGCTCGACCAGCAAAACGCCGTGGAAAATTCGATGCGCCGAACCGGACACCTGATGCTGGCCGGGGAACGTCGTGTGACGGATGTTTTCGAAGCAGCGGACGGGAGAACCCGAAAACCGACCTCAGATTAGAAACTCTCGCCTTGTTTGTCGGGTTTCGCTTTACTCAGTGACAACTCAAACCACAGTAAACATGGCAAAATTTGTCCTTTCCTTCTTTGCAGCCCTGATGCTTGGCCATGGCGCCTTTGCCGGAAACGAAGCGAAGATCGTCATCCCCGCTTTTGATGATAAATACTCAGGCTTTGTCAGGCAGCTCGAAGCGGGACAGACCGATATCAACTACACCGAATTCCGAAACAGTTTTCTCGAGAGCGAACAATTCAAGGTTGTAGCTAATCAGAGCCCCGATTTGCGGACCTTGAGAACGACGATGCGTGAGCTGATGAAGAGCTCGAAGTATCCCGAAATCATCGACGTCACGAAAAAAATCTTAAGCCTCGACTATACCGACATGGAGGCGCACAAGATTCTGCAGCAGACCTACAAAATCCTGGGCGACACTGGCAACGCGAAGAAGTACCACGACATCGAGTTCGGTCTGTTGAATTCGATTGTCAGAAAAGGCGACGGAAAAAGTTGTCGAACCGGCTGGCCGGTCGTCCAGGTTGAGGAGGAATACTTCATCCTGGGCATGTTGGGCGCGAACGTACGAAAGCAGTCGGTGGATAATACCGGGGGCGTTTGCGATAGGATAGAAGTCGAGACCCCGGAAGGAAACGCGACCTATTATTTTGAGATAAGCAAAGTGTTTGAGGGATACAAGAAGCGCGGTCTCAAGTGACGTCCCGCAGATATCATACGAACGCGGCGATCATAAGTCTTCGCGCTCCGTGGTGGAGGAAGGGTCAATTCGTGTGTCGATAAACTCTCGCCCACGGACCGCGGCTCTGGTTAGCATCGTCGCTTCGCTCGCATCTGCCGGAGCCGCCGCCTCGGCGGGGTTGAATTTTGCGGGCGTGCCTCTTACTCCCGGTGCAACGGTGCGCGCGAACGTGCCACTAAGCGCTTCGGAAAAATCCTACGTCGCGGAAGGCGGCAACGCGGTGCCGCCTTACACGGTAGCCATGCTGGCCGCGCCGCCGGGTTTCGATCCGAAGAAAACCTGGCCGGTCCTGGTGATCTTTTCGTCGAGCGATCACCAACATCAAAACCGTGATGACCTCAGAATGCTCTACCGACGCACCGCGCTCACGGAAGGCTGGGTTTTACTCGCGGGCGATGGACCAGTGCCGGCGCCTCGCGCGGATAGTCCCGGCTGGCGCGCCGGTCATACCCTCGCGGCGCTGGATGCACTCCATCGGAGTTTCCCTGGTTCGAAACAATGGCCGGTCGCCTGCGCTGGGCAGTCAGGTGGATCGAAACGGGCAAGCTATCTTGCGCCACTCCTTGCAGTCGCCGGAAATCGAATCATTGGAATTTTTCTGGAGGGTATCACCCAGGAGGAACTGCCGGCGCCATCGGAGCCCGCAGTTTCCAACGAGTGGGTGGTGGGTCATCCCAGCGTTTGTTGCGAAGGGATCACGGACGGTTACCGGCGGTTTCAACCAGGCAGCAGTTTTCTCCGCACTCCCATATTCTTAAGCACCGGCCTCTTTGACAAGATAGCCACGCCCGAACAACAAACTGCGGTCGCAGAGTCGATGCGACGCGCAGGATTCACAAACATCAGGCACGCGACGTTTCCCGGAGGTCACGTCGTGATGCACGCCCACGTTCAGGAAGCGCTTCGCTGGTTCTGGAAAGGAGTTTGGAAACGAGGATCCTGACCTCTGACCTCTGACCTCTGACCTCTGACCTCTGACCTCTGATGCTATCTCGGATTTAGCAGCTCGGTGCGCCGGATCTCATTAATATTATGAGGAAATTCGGCGATCACCGTTTTGCATTGCCCGGCGGACCGCGCCGTTGATACTCGCACCAACTGATTTCCAGCTGTGGACAGTATGCGAATTTCAGTTAGTAAGGCCGATCACAATGGGTTCGGCATGCGTTCCTATTAAGTCGTGTTACACCTCTGGACCCAACGGCGACGGGTAGTAAGCCTGCTGGTGCTCGTTTTGTTTGGACTGGCCCCGGTTCGAGCCGGGGTTTCGGTTTGGGCCTCGGCGCCGAAACCTAAGTTTCCGGAAGCGGCGCTTAGCAGAGGCAAGGAGGGCTACGTTATTGTTCGCGCGCGGATTGGCAGCGATGGCAACGTTACCGACGCGGCGATCGCGCGTTCGAGCGGCGACGCGACGCTCGACGAGACGGCTCGAAGCACTGTCCTGAAGTGGAGGATGAACCCGGCCGCGATCAAACCGGAGTATCGGACAAGCGGATACCAAGTCCGCTTTGATTTCCGACAGGAGGCGCCTATCGCAGTCAGGTACCGCGATCGGGCCGGTTATTTTTCTACTTATCGGAGCGCGCAGATGTGGAAGTCTGTGTCGATCCCCAAATACCCGATCCACGAAGCCGGAATGAAAGCAGAGGGCACAACAATGGTGGGGGTTACCATCGGCCCGGGTGGCGAGATCGTCAGCGTCGAGGTGGTGAAAACGTCCGGTTATCCTAATCTCGACAAAGCTGCGCTCGCGGCGGTGCATCGGTGGCGCGCCCACGAGCAGTATGCCGGCCGGCGCGTGGTCGTGCCGGTCCAATTCACGCGGCAGGCATTACGGCGGCGATAGCCAATCGATTCGGCAAGCGGCGCGCTTGCCCTACAAATCTATCTCAGCCAAGGCTTGCCAGTTTCCTTCGCTCCGGTTAGAACGAGACACCGTTGGCAAAGCGTTCCTCGTTTGAGCAACCTATAGCTCATGCGCCTTAATCATATCCACGTCGCTGTGCGAGATCTTAGCGGAGCCGTGGAGTGGCTGGATCGAGTGTGGCGATTGAAAGCTGACTTTCAGAACGAGCGGCTCGCTACCTTTTCTTTCGGCGATTTCATTCTCATCCTCGACGCAGCCGACACGGAGAGCCCGGCCACCATCGGTTTCGAAAGCGACGACTGCGACCGGGACTTTCGCGCTGTTATCGAACGCGGAGCGGTAGCTATTGAACCTCCGGCCGATAAGCCATGGGGAGCCCGTTCGGCTTACATTCAGGGTCCCGGTCGTCTAACCTTTGAAATTGAACAACCGCTAAAATGATATGACACCAACGTTTGGTAACGGAAAAATCTGCTACGTCGAATTGCCTGCGACCGATATCAGTCTTTCCGCGTCGTTCTACGAAAAGGTTTTCGATTGGAAGACAAGACGGCGCGGGGATGGCTCGATCGCGTTTGATGATGGCGTAGGACAAGTAAGCGGCACCTGGGTGATGGGTCGCCCGCCGGCGACACCGGGATTACTCATCTATATCATGATGGATAGTGTAGCAGCGACAGTGGACGCTATTGTCGCAAATGGCTGCGAGATTGTTCAGCCGATCGGCGCGGATGCGCCTGAGATCACCGCGCGCTTTCGCGATCCCGGCGGAAACATCATGGGGCTTTATCAAAATCCGGCCGGCTAGGTATTTTTTTTGGCTCGGCAAAGGGTGCGCTTGCCCTACAATCAAGAAATAGATGTCCGCACTGGAGATCGAACCCAGACAAGAAAGGATCAGCAGCCGTCATTATCTCGGCATTTTCCTTTTGTCGCTCGCGACGCTCTTACTTGAATTGAGCCTGACCCGCGTGCTGTCGGTCGCGCTTTGGTATCACTTCGGTTTTTTGGTTATCTCCACGGCGTTACTCGGGTTCGGGACCTCCGGGGTGGTGCTTGCGCTGTGGAGGCGCTTGCGCGAGCTCGCCTCGCTCGATCACGCGCTCGCACTGCTGGCGTTACTCTTCGGCGTCCTGACTGTTCTTTGTTTTTGGCTCATGCAACGAATCCCGTTCGATCCGTTCAGTCTCTTTTCCGATAAGCGGCAACTGGCCTTCATGCCGCTTTACTATATCGTCATCTCACTTCCCTTCTTCTGTTCCGGGCTCGCCCTGGCACTCCTGTTCACTCGTGGCGGTCCGCGGGTGAATCGCCTTTACGCTTTCGATCTCGTCGGTGCCGGGGTGGGCTGTGGAGCGCTGGCGCTGGTTATGCCGGCTTTCGGCGGCTCAGGCTCGGTTCTTTTGGCAGCAGCCCTAGGACTGATGGCGGCAACGATCTTTGGTTTTCGCAGTGCGAACAAGATAGCGGTCCTGGCCGTTCTCCTGGCGATAGGTTGTTTCGCCCTCGCTTTTTTCGCGGGACGGATTCTTCCGATCTCTATCACGCCTAACAAACGCACTCCACCGGAGCCTCCGATCTACACCGCCTGGAACACGTTCTCCAAGATTGACGTTTTTGAATTCAAGGCGCTGCCGCAAGCTCCGGCCGGTCGCGGCGCGCGTCGTTTTATTTTCGACGCGGGAACGGCAGGTACCGGTATGACGGATCTCCGCCCGAACGTCCGCCAGGTTTTACCCCAACTCGAAGGACACCACGATTTCACTTCGAACATCGCTTATATCGGAAAGACGCGGCCGAGTGTCTTGATCATCGGCAGTGGCGGTGGCGGACAAGTCCTCGATGCCTTGCATTATGGCGTGGAAAAAGTGATCGCGGTCGAGATTAACCCGATCATCAATGAGGTGATTACCAACCGGATGCGCGATTACTGGGGCGACTTATATCAGCAATCGGAAGTAGAAGTAGTCACGGAAGAAGGACGAAGCTTTGTCCGCCGCTCGAAGGAGCAATATGACGCGATCATTTCCGTGCATACGATCAGCAATGCGGCTATCGCTTCTGGCGCGCTGAGTCTGGCCGAGAACTACGTCCTGACCAAGGAAGCATTTGAGGATTACCTCGATCATCTCAAGCCGGATGGCGTCCTTTACTTCACGCGTCCGGAAGCGCAGATTCCGCGGCTTTTCTCCACCGGGCGTGAAGCTTTGGCGGCGCGCGGGATCACAGATTTCAAACCGCATTTTTTCGCCTATTGCAATCCGCCGGAAAGACAAGTCGTCGCTCCAGGACCGAATCGGCTTTCGTTCAGCGCCGGATTTCTCATGAAGAAATCGCCCTTCACCACTCCGGAGATTGACGCGATCGAGAAGATTCTAAAAGTAGGTCAGGAGCCAGCGACACCAGACAATCAGACAACCGAAGTTCGTTACCGTCCCAACGAGCCGGGGTCCGATTCAATTTATGAACGCCTTTTGACGGCGCCGGATCTGGGCGCGGTCTACGCTTCGGAGACGGCTCAAATCGAACCAGCCACGGACGACCGCCCGTTCTTCAACCAACACACGCGCTGGTCCAGCATCAACCGTAAGACTTTTCAGGACATCTTTACGCAAAACCGTGGCGGGCGCATGGCGCTGGAAGATCGGCCTGTCGCCGAAGTAACGCTTATCGTTTTGCTCGCGCAATCAGTTGTTATCGCCGCGGTCTTGATTCTCCTACCGCTGCTAAAGTTCTCCCGCCAGGGCTTGAGTGTGCCTAACCGCGGAAGTTTCCTTATCTATTTCGCTGGTCTTGGCCTCGGGTTCATCATGATAGAGATTGCGCTACTCCAGCGCTTCACTCTGTTTCTCGGTCAACCGGTTTATACCTTCGCCGTTGTTCTTGCAGCATTGCTCATCTTTACCGGAATTGGCGCCGCCCTATCCGACAGGTTCGGAGCCGCGGTGCGAAAAAGCCTCCGCCTGATTGTGCCACTAATCCTGCTCGCGTTAGTCCTAACTGCCTTCCTGACACCTTACATTTTTAACATGGCCCTTGGTTGGTCACTGCCGAGTCGCGTGGGTATCTCAGTCTTGATTCTCGCACCATTGGGCATCCTCCTCGGGATGCCATTCCCGAGCGGCTTGAGAATCGTAGGTCAAGAAGCACCGGCCTTGGTTCCGTGGGCCTGGGGCGTGAACGGATTCTTTACCGTTATCGGAACCGTCGCTGCGCTGATATTAGGAATGGCTTTTGGCTTTAAAGCCGTTCTTGTTATTGCCGCGCTCTGCTATCTGGGGGCCTTAGCTGCCGTGGCATCAAGTCGGCGCTAGGTCCCCTCGCCGCGCTAGATTTCGCAGACAATGCGGAAGCCGATGTCGTTACAGGAATAGTTCGGCGCGTTCGAGGCGCGAGCCGTGGCGCGCAGGTTGGTGAAACGTGATTTCCAACTGCCACCGCGACACATTCGCTTCATGCCAGAAGCGGGGCCGCGCGGATTTTGCTTCGGCGAACCGGCCAGCGGCTGGTAGAAGTCCAGGCACCATTCCCAGACGTTGCCGGCCATGTCTTCGATAGCGAAGAAACTCGCGCCTCGCGGGAAGGCGCCGACAGGCGAAGTTACCGGGTAACCATCGTTCATTTGTGGGTCGCGCCACGCGAACGCAGTGCTGGCATCGGCGAAATTAGCGAACTCGCCGCGACCGGAATTATTGCCCCACGGATATTTTCTGCCGTCGATCCCTCGCGCGGCGAATTCCCATTCGGCTTCCGTAGGCAGGCGGTAAGTCCTGCCATCCTTCTGGCTCAGCCACTCACAGAACTTCACCGCTTCGAGACTCGTGACGTAGACCACTGGATGATCGGCGCCGGCGCCGTCCATTCTTTTCGTCTTATGCCGCGGATCGAACTGCTCAAACTGCGCGTTGGTGATCGGATGCTGCGCGACGTAGAAGGTGCTAAGACTCACCGGCGTGAGCGGTTGTTCGTTAGGTTGAGCTTCGGGATCATCACTTCCCATGATGAAATCTCCCGGCGGAAGCAGCACCATGGTTGCGCCGAAAGGATTAGTGAAACTCGGAGGTAGCTGGGTCGCAGCCTGATGTATCTTCGGAACAAAATCTGTGATTGATTTGACCGGTTCTTCCGTTGGCGGCGCGCCATTCCTGGATGGAAGCTTGATAGTCGGCTTGCAGTTTCCTTGCTTAACAAGGGTGAGCTCCTGGTCCTCGAGAAATTTATCGAGCAATTGTTCGCCGCGCGACGGAGCAATGCCGAGGTTTTCTGCAACCTGAGCGAGCATGGCGCGGACGGTGTAACTCGCACTCCCCATGTTGAGCGAGCCGAGGCAAAGAATGCGCAGGTACTCCTTTTCGGAATCTGCGCGCGAAGGGGCGGCGATCTGCGCGACGGGAGCAGGTTCGGGCACCAGCTTCGAACGCCGGGCGCCCTTCCGTTTCAGTTCTCCTTCAATGCAAGCGTTGATCTGATCGTCGGGCAGGCCGTTCCGTTGACCGAATTCCACCAGGTTCGCCTCAGCCTCGGCCGGCAACACCCCGCCATTAATCGAAAAGCCGATGAACTTGATTAATTCGTCGAGCGCGTTCTGGTCCGCCTGGGCGGCCAGGCTTTCGTCTACTTCCTGCCGCCGTTGCGGATCGAGCAGATCCAGTCGTGCCTGAACAAGATAATCGGACGCCTCGGTCAAGCCGCGTCCCAGCAATTGCGCCATCGGATTGCTCGGCTGATTCTTCAGCGGGAGCTTGCTTTGCCACCACTGGAGAAGCGCGGCGCAATGCTGCTGGATTAGCTCGTCGCTGGGCTCCGATTCGGCGTCCAGGCAGAGGCGCTCGTAGGGGTTGTCCGCGCGATACTTGCTCCAGCCATCCCACTTCCGGGGATCGTCGGGAAAAACAGGGGGCGCAGAGGTGACGGCGAGCATAAGGGTGACGGAGAAGACCTGGTGGCGCGCTCTGGGCTGCAACTTCTGTGCCCGGTCCGGAGTTTGGACGTCAGAGATTGGTGGTCGGCGCCGGAAAAGATTGGAAAAGCAGACGCGAAAGCGGAAGGATGAACCGGTGATCGCCGAAGAGCGAGCGATTCTGGAAAGGCTGGACGAGCTCGTGCGCTTGGCGGGTGCGCAGGCTGCGATTCGAACCGTCGTGGGGCGGGTCCGCGCAGAGTTGGCGCGCAAGCCGGAAGCAGTGATGACCTGGGAGCCGATGCCGTTGGCGGTCTACGGCAATCGTCTGCCGCCGGGAATCCAGTCGAGCTGGGTTTTCATTCTGCGAGCGGGGATCAATACCGGACCGGAGCGCCATCCGAATAGCCATCAACGAATGATGTCGTTGGAGGGTGCCGGAGACATGCAAGTCCGCGCTGATTCGAAGTCTCCATGGCAATCCCACATTTTGAAAAACGATCCAGACGGCGGGCTGGAAACACGTTGGATTTCAATCCCACAGAATGTCTGGCACCAGCCAGTCGTAGCGAAAGAGGCTGACTGGGTGGTCGTTTCCTTTCACACCGTCCTGGCCGAAGAACTAATCGAGGAGCGACCTGATCCGACTGGGATATCGGCGGCAAAGCGAACGACCTACTTGGGTAAGGATGGAGAATAAATGAATCAGTCCCTCGCAGGCTTTCGCTCAGCCGCACTGGTCGCAGTTGTTTTTGGAGCTATCGGTTCAATTGGTTTGTTGCGCCACGCACAACAACATCCGCCGCCGTTCCTGGCGTTTCTTTTCGTGATCTGGGTCTCTGCTCCGTTTGCAGTCCTGGGAGTCGCAAATCTACTTTCACAACGTTGGCCGCTCGCCCTTCGGAAGACTCTTTATGTTGTGACCTTGCTCATCACGATCGCATCGCTTGCTATCTATGTGGACGATAATTTTGCCCATCGAACCGTGCATCCGGCCGGAGTCTGGGTCGCCGTTCCGCCGGCCTCAGTGATTCTAAGTGGAGTAGCGATCGCAATTGCTCTGTGGCAGACTCGGAAGGGAACGACTAACACATGAATAAGTCCTCGTGGAAACGACCAAGCGCGTGGCTCCCTGTCCTGATGTCGGTGACGGCACTGGCAATCGTGCTTATTCATATCGTCCGGTTCGGGACGGCGCGGGAAGCTGACGAAGGAACCTCGGCACATCTTTGGCAAATCCTCATGGCCGGCCAGGTGCCGATCATCGCGTTCTTCGCGATCAGGTGGCTACCGCGAAATCCAAAACCGGCGCTGCTAATCCTCGCGATCCAAGCTATCGCCGGCATCGCCGCACTAAGCCCTGTTTATTATCTCGGTCTCTGAAATTGGACGTCGCCGCACCAATTAGGTCCTGGTCATCGCTGCGACGGATCGCATTCCGTTTCGTCTTCCTTTACTTCGGTCTTTACATCGTTACGACCCAGATGTTCTGGGGCGGCCTGGCCCCAATGGCAGATTGGGAACCGCTGGCCACGCTGCCGCCCTTGCGCCAGGCAATCGCCTGGATCGCGCGTCACATTTTGGGAGTAACAGCGCCATTGGTCATCGAAGGCAGTGGGAGCGGCGACAAGATCTTTGATTGGGCTCATGTTTGTCTGCTCCTCGGCATCGCAGCCGTCGGAACGGCGATCTGGACCGTCGTCGATCGGAAGCGCGACAACTATTTTGTAGCACAAGACTGGTTCCGGCTTGCCGTGCGACTGGCGCTTGGAACAACCATGTTGAGTTATGGCGTATCTAAAGCTGTCCCACTCCAGATGGGTTACGGCCCTTCCTTGAGCCGGCTGGTCGAGCCTTTCGGAAACTTTTCACCGATGGGTGTGCTCTGGGCTTCAATGGCCTCATCGCCTGCCTATCAAAGCTTCACCGGTTGCACCGAAATCCTCGGCGGCGTCCTTCTTCTCCTGCCGCAGACGGCATTGCTCGGCGCGCTCGTCTCTCTGGGTGTAGCTATTCAGATCTTTGTCCTGAACATGAGCTACGACGTACCGGTGAAGCTCTTCTCGCTTCACCTAATCCTACTTGCCCTGCTTCTCATCCTGCCCGAACGAACCCGGCTCCGAAACTTCTTTCTCCTTAACCGCACGGCGAATCCCGCGTTTGCCATCGTCACTCGAAGCCGCCGCAAATCCCGACTCATCCTGGCGGCGCAGGCTTGCTTCGCTATTTACGTCACGGCCACCATGGCCTATGGCGCGAGACAGGGGTGGTCAGAATTTGGAGGCGGCGCGCCGAAGTCGCTTCTCTACGGGATTTGGGAAGTAGAACAAATGTCGGTCGACGATGAAATCCGTCCACCCGTTCCAAGCGAGGAACAACGCTGGCGCCGCGTTATCTTCGATCGGCCTGATCGCACCAGCTTTCAACGCATGAACGACTCATTGCTGACCTTCAACGCCAAACTTGATGCCAACAAAAAGACAATCGGCCTAACGAAAACTGACGATGCCAAATGGAAAGCTGCGCTCAGTTATGATCGCCCGGCAAACGACCACATCACTCTGAGCGGTGAAATGGATGGACATCGGGTCGCAATGGAACTGCGCCTGGTAGACCGCGAAACGTTCCTTCTCGTGAATCGCGGTTTTCACTGGGTCCAGGAGCGACCGTTCAACCGTTAGCCCGCCCAACCCTGTTTATAAGAAACGGAACGAACGCAAGATTTCGCCGGTATCACCTGTGCTGCCAGCGTCATCGGGATTCTTGATGTCGTGGCTGTAGGAAGTCCCGAGGATCAGAATGCTGACGCCGTTTCTTTTCCCGGGCGGATGAACAACAATCACCTTTCCGAATATTTTGACGCTGGGCAGCTCCTTGAAATCGGCGCGGAAAAGCACGGCGCGGCTTGGCACGCCGCCTACCGTCACCGGAACCCGGGTTGTTTCCGTATAGTTATGAAAGGTGCCCGATAACTGTTGCCCCAGTTGATCGAGCAGCTTGTCATACAAGGCGTCGTTTTGGACACTCGGCGGATCAAACCAGGCCGAACCGACCGCGAAATTTTCGGCGGTGCTGTCGTTATTGTTACCGCCAGCCTTCTCGACTTTAACAAAGTTAACTTGCGACGCCGGCTGAAGCTGGAACGTCTTGGGATATTCGAAGCTAAAGGCAACAAAGTTCGTTTGAAGCTTTGCCGGCAGGTTGGCTTTCACGTTCGTGTAGGTGATCCATCCTTCTTTCGGTGACTTCGATTCCTTCTCGTCAATTGATTTTAGCGCTGACTTAAAGTCGCTCTTGAACTCCGTGATCCTTTGCCTGGCTCGGTAACTCAGCATCGCAATGACCACGCAAATAATGATGATCAACGTAAGGCAGCCACAGCCGCCAAGAACCCAGGGCATCGCGCTTTTCTTCGCTGGCGGACCCGGCGGCGGCGTGTAAATGGGCGGAGGCGGTGGAGGCGCGGCGGTTTCCGGAGGAGCCGGCGGCGGAGTGAACGGGGGCGGAGGAGGTGGAGGCGGTGTCGGTTCGGATGGATTCGTTGGTTCGTTCATGACGTCTGGCGTTGCGAGGGGGAATTCTGTCAGCCGCGCGCAAAACCGTCAAGGCCGCCGGAGCGAGCGCTTTTATGCGTCCAGGTCCTTCTTGATTTCCGAATTGGAGATTAGCAAAAGATTCCCGTAAGCTACCCATTCACACACCGGCCTCCCGAACCTAACTAGCAATCCCTATGAAATTCATGTTCAGCCGTTTTCTGTTCCTGACCCTCGTTATCACTTTCGCCGTCGCGCCGCTTAACGCATCGGCTCGGACGATGGCCGATCTTCCCGGCGTTCCGCTTGCCGGTTTGCACGCTTATCTACCGCTGGAGGCTTATAACAAGCTCGTCAATGCGCCAATCAAAGCATGGATCGTTGTCCGGGGCCAAATCATAGGGACGAAGATCGTCGGGGCGAGAGTCGTGCACTCCGAGGGAAACCACGTTTACGATAAGGTGTGTCTCCGCATGGCCGGTGACATGGGGGTCTACACGGACGTGACCGCGAGCCGCATTGCACCCGCGGTCGTTGTGAACGTGTTCATATTTCAGTTACCCAACGGGAACGAAGATGCGCTCGGCTACGCGCAGGACGAAAGCCTCGGCGCCAGTAACTTCATTTACTCGCGCTCGCTCATCATGAGAACGATCGGGGTGTCCAAACAGAAGCAACCGTCGGTCGCCCAGCCCAGGAAGAAGTAGCGCTACCTCGCCGGCGCCAAGGGCGGACTGGGTCCCGGCTTTGCTCCAGCCCGTTTGAGGAGACCAAACAGGTCGCTGTCGGTCGACAAAACGATTGTCGATTCCTTGGTCAAGACCTTCCGATAGGTTTCCATGCTTTTAAGAAAAGCGTAAAACTCGGAGGCCTGCGGGTTCTGAGTGTAAGCGCGCGCGTAAATCTCGGTAGCTTTGGCATCAGCTTCACCGCGAATTTCCTGCACCTTGCGATAAGCCGTGGATTGGATCTCGTTCAGGTCGCGCTCCTTTTGTCCGGCTATGCGCGCCGCTTCGCCTTCACCTTCGGAACGGAAGCGCTGCGCGATCTGTCGGCGCTCGCTGATCATGCGCTGATAAATCCGATCCAGCACGTCGGGGTTATAGTTTACTCGTCTAAGTCTCAGGTCGAGTAACTCAACGCCGAACTCAGCCAGTTTCACAGCCGCGGCTTTCTTGATTTCTTCTTCTATCTTGAGCCGGCCGAAGGCGATGGGCTGGAGCACACCAATGGTTCCCATTCCTACCGGGCCGGTCTTAAGACTTTCGTCGTGCATCGGCTTCCTGTCCTTGTCTGTGCGCACGATCTCAATCAGGTCATGTTTCGCGATCGCGTTCCGAGTTTCGCTGCCAAGAATATCTTCCAGGCGCGATTGAGCGCTGCGTTCATCGTGGAGCCGGACGAAATAGGTCATCGGGGTGGAAATGCGCCAGCGCGCGTAGGTATCTACGTGGATGTAAGTCTTATCCCTTGTCGGAATGGCGACCGGAAGGCCGTCCCATTCCAGAAAACGCTTGTCGATGCGGTTCACGTCCTGGATCAAAGGCAGCTTGAGATGAAGGCCTGCTTCAGTTATCGGGTCGCCCATCGGCTGACCGAATTGAGTTATGATCACCTGGTCGGTTTGCTTAACGGTAAAGAAACAGCCAAGAAGAAGCCGGAAGATCAGGAAGGCGCCGAAAACAAGGACCGCCCAAAGACAACCGCGCCGGTTCATCGTGCTGGCTCCGGTTTGAGGGAAAGCGGGAGGATCGGGAGCAGCTGCTTCATCGAATCGTCGATGATGATCTTAGGACCCATATTGGGTAGAACGTCGCCCATCGTTTCGAGGTAGAGCCGGGTCCGTGTGATCTCAGGTGCCTTAATGTACTGACCTAGCGTCGCGTTGAAGGAAGCGACGTCGCCTTCCGCTTCGTTCACCCGTTTGAAGCGATATCCTTCCGCGCCGCGCACGGTCTGATCGGCCTGCCCGCGCGCGCGCGGAACTGCCTCGTTGTAGTCGCCGTTGGCCACGTTGATCGCATTCTCGCGGTCCTGCTGCGCCCTGTTCACTTCGTTGAAAGAAGCCTGCACCTCCCGCGGCGGATTGACGTTCTTCAATTGGACCTGATCAACCCGCACGCCAAGCTTGTAACGCGTAGCCAGCTCCTGCATTCGCGCCAGCGCGGCCACCTCGATATCCTGCCGGCCAATCGTGATCACTTCGTCCACGGTCCGGTCACCGATGACTTCGCGCATGGCGGCTTCGGACAAATCGCGCAAGGTCTGGTTCGGATTGCGGACGTCGAAGAGGTACTCCTTTGGATCGGAGATCCGGTACTGAACGACCCATTCGACAAGCGCCGCGTTCAAGTCACCGGTGACCATCGATTTCTCTTCAATCTGATCGCGGGCTGGCTGGTCGGGATTCGTATACCCCGGAGTGTAAAAACCGAATTCCAACTTTAGCTGCCGGCGCGTCTGGACCAGCGTGTATTCATCAATGCCCAACGGGATTTTAAAATTGAGTCCCGGCTCGGCGATCTTAAGAAAGCGGCCAAAACGCAGAACGACTGCTTCGGATTCAGCAGGCACAGTATAGAAAGAACTCCAGATGACCACCAAACCCAGGAATACCACCGCGGCTGTGATGATCAGCCGCCAGGGCGGCTTCGGCAGGTTCATGGTAACAACTGTGGGCGACTGGTTATTCATGCAGCGTTGCGGCGCACGCTAGTGTAAAATGCCACTTCAAAGAAGCTCAAAGTTGTTTCGTGTCGGGACGGCGATTTTTGGCGAACGATGAAGACACTGAACATTCGGAAAGCAACCGTAGCCGACGCGCCGGCAATCGCGCAATTGAGCGGGGAACTCGGTTATTCCGTGAACGCTGGCACGATGCGAGAACGCCTCGAGCGCATTCTCGGGCGAGACGAGGACGTTGTCTTCGTCGCGGAAACAACGGAAGTCGTGGGCTGGATTCACGCCGCGGAACGTGAGCTTCTGGAAATTGGAAAGCATTGCGAAATCTGTGGCCTCGTTGTCGGGAGCGGCCAGCGCGGGAAAGGCATCGGCCGCCATTTGATCGAAGCCGTCGAAGAATGGGCGCCGCGCCGCGGCTTAAAACAGATTTCTGTCCGGAGCAACGTCATCCGTCCGGAATCGCATCCGTTCTACGAGCGACTCGGATTCGACCGCTACAAAACGCAGCACGCCTATCGGAAACGTTTGGCCTTGCCCGATTCCTGAGCGCGGAGTACCTTTCTGCGACCTATGAAAAGGACACCCGAACAAGTCGCGAAAGTCATCGACGATTTCGTCGATGGAGACCGGAACCAGTGGGAATGGGACGGGTTTATCTCGATTCGCATCGATGATCCGGAGCTGGAGAAAATCCGGCAGCGTTGCATCTCGGTCCGGGACGAATTTCCTCCGGATAAGGCGAGCGACTATTGCAGTCCAGCCGGCCTGGAAGTGATGCGCAAGCTCTCCGAAGGGCTACGCGCGAAAGCTGCCTAACGGCTGCTGAATTCCTGCGAACGCGCGCGAGAAATTCTTCTCGTGAACGCCGCGCCGCATTTCGGGGTCTTAGCTAGGCAAATGAAGACCATCCTTGGTTTCGCAATTTCCTTAACGAGCCAACCGCGTTGCCGGCAAAAGCGATTACCGCCTCGCTCAATCTCTACACGTTCAACACGCTTTACAGTTACGGTTACACCAACGTCTACGAACTCGGTCCGCTCATCGACGTGAAGAAATCGGCGCTGACCTTCGAAGGTTCGCGGCAGGCGCGTTGATGGAATATTTCGAGGAAGCGAAAGTTCGCCGGCTGCTTCGGATTCCGGAGCTGATCGCCGCGATGCGCCGAGTGCTGGCGGAATTCTCCGCGGGAAAATGGCAGCAGCCGGTGCGCGGCGTCCTGTCGCAGCAAGGCGGATTTTTCGGAGTGATGCCGGCATCGGGCGAATCGATGGGAATCAAAATGGTGACGTTCTATCCGAAGAACACGGAATTGCCGACGCACATGGCGGTGATTGCGTTGTTCGATCCGAAGACGGGCGAACCGCTCGCGCTCATGGATGGACGTTACATCACGGAGATGAGGACTGCGGCGGTGTCGGCGGTAGCGACGGATGCGCTGGCGTCGCGCGACGCGAAAGTGCTGACGTTGCTCGGCGCCGGCGTGCAGGCGCAGGCGCATCTTGAAGTGTTGCCGCACGTTCGCCAGTTCCAGGAGATCCGCGTTTGGAATCATCATCCCGAAAAGGCGGAGTGTTTCGCGGAAGAACATGGAATCAAGGCGATGCAGTTGGAAGCCGCGGTGCGCGACGCGGATGTGGTTGTGACCGCGACGAGCGCCCGCGAGCCAGTTTTGAAAGGCGAATGGTTGAAACCCGGCGCACACGTCAATGCAGTCGGCGCATCGCGGCCTGACTGGCGCGAACTGGATGACGCGGCGATGCGAAACGTTGTCATCGTCGATTCCTACGAAGGCGCGCGCAAAGAATCCGGCGACGTGATTCTTTCCGGCGCGACGCCGTTCGCGGAGCTGGGCGAGATTCTCAACGGAACCAAAACGGTCGAGCCAGGCGCGACGACGATTTTCAAGTCGTTAGGCATGGCGGTCGAGGACGTAGCCGCGGCCAAACTCGTTTACGACGCTGCCCTTCCTGCGTAAGATCGCGGAATGGCCGCCGTCCGTCCGATCGAGCTCTCGGAAATTCGCGAAGCGCGGAAGCGAATCGCAGGCACTATCGTTCGGACGCCGCTGCTGCGGCTCGAGCTTGGTCCGGATTTTCCCGACATCCGGCTGAAGCTCGAAAATCTTCAGCCGATCAATGCTTACAAACTTCGCGGCGCGGCGAACGCGGTCGCGATGTTGTCGGAGTCCGAACGCAAGCGGGGCGTGTGGACGATCAGCGCCGGCAATGCGGGACAAGGCGTGGCCTACGCGGCCAGAAAAGCCGGAGTGCCCAGCACCGTTGTCGCGATTGAGACCGCGCCGGCGGCGAAGCTCGAACGGATGCGCGCTTTGGGCGCGAAGCTGATTCTGGTTCCGTACGAAGTCGCATGGCAGGCACTCGAGGCGCGCGCGTATCCGGGCGCCGACGGAACATTCGTCCACCCGTTCGACGACGATAATTTCATTGCCGGTCACGGAACGATGGGACTCGAAATCCTGGAGGATGCGCCGGACACAGTGGCGGTGATCGGCGCGATTGGTGGCGGCGGGCTCATCACCGGCGTCGGCAGTGCGATCAAAGCATTGAAGCCGGACGTGAAAATTTTTGGCGCGGAACCGGAGACAGCGGCGCCAGCGGCGCTCTCTTTTGAGAAAGGTTCGCCGCAGGTTTTCGAAAAATGGCAGGCATCGTTTGTCGATGGCGCCGGCGGCCAAAGCATGTTTCCGCGGATGTGGGAACGAATGAAACCGGTCGTGGATGGTTACATCGTCGTTACCCTGGACGAGACGAAAGCCGCGATGCGCCTGATGGCGGAGAAAGCACGAGTGATCGCGGAAGGCGCCGGCGCGTTGCCGCTGGCCGCGGCGTTGACCGGGAAAGCGGGCAAGGGCCCGATCGTCGCGATCGTGTCCGGCGGAAATATTGACTTGAAGAAATTCTCTGAGCTAATCGGAGCAACAACATGAAAGCTATCGCACTCTTTATTGCTGCGCTGTTGGTGTTATTCGGACTGATCGGCGTGCTCTGGCCGGAAGGGCTGATGCAATTGGCCACGTATTCATTTTCCCGCACGGGTTTGTATGTCGTCGCCGCGGCGCGAGTCGTCCTGGGCGGATTGCTTTTCTTCGCGGCTTCCGCGACGCGCACACCGAAAACAGTTCGCGTGATCGGTCTCCTGATCCTGATTGCAGGAATTGCGACTGCGGTTATTTCGCCCGAACGCGCCGACTTGATGAAAGACTGGTTGGTCGCTCGCGGGCCTGACACGCTTCGGATCGCGGCGTGCATTCCGCTCGCGGCCGGAATTTTTGTCGCAGGCGCGACGCTGACCAAGAGCCGCGCCAAATAAGTTCCGCCTCAACCGCCCAAGATAGGCGCGAGCGCAAACATCCGACCGGGCCGCGAGCCGCGAATTGTAATCGGAATACTCTCATCCGCGACTCTGCTGCCGCACCGTCGCGGCAAGCCACGAACCACCTCGCTCCGCCATGAAAAAAGCCGCTTCATCCCTTACCGCTCGCGTCACTCTCGCCATGCTGTTTCTTCTCAGCGGCGTCGTCCTTCTCATCTCGGCAATTTCCAGCAGCCGACTGTCTTCGGCCACGCCAGCCAGCGGCTCGATTGGGCCCGCCGGGGCGCCTCTGGGCTGGGATGGAACCGCAACCGGCACGGGATCGGCCAGTGGCGAAAGCACCTGCGTGGAAGGAGTGAACTGTGACACTTTCACTCTTACCGTTACCGGCACTCAATCCGATTGGGCGAATGCCGGCAAGCGGATCGAAGTAAAGATTACGCCACCGGCCACGCAGGATGATTACGATCTCGTCATCCACAAGGACAACAATAGCGGCAAGACGATCGACTCGTCGGGTAATGGCGCGGGCGTTCCCGAAGTCGCTCACATTAATCCGGCCGTAGACGGCGTGGGCGCGTTCACTATCCACGTTATCTACTTCGCTACGACGCCGCCGGATCAATACCACGGCACCGCCACCGTCGTTTCGCTGACCCCACCGGCGCCGCCGCCCGCGGCTTCCGACAACGGGCCGAAAGTGGGCTATGAAAACTTCGAGGCGCCGGGCATTCTGACGCCGGTTACCACTACGACCGGTCCGACGGTGGAGTTCATGGGCCGCGGAGCAGGCGAACCTTCCATCGGCGTGAACTGGAATTCCGCTTCCAACACTGCCATCGGCGGAGTCACAAACTTTCAGTCCGACCTTGAGACATTGTTCATCAGTTTTTCCAGTCTCTGTTCAACCGGCGTCAATGCCACCTGGGCCAATCGACCGGCGCCAACCTCGCAGGTGATCGATTCCGATCCGATTGGCTTTACCGATCGCCAGACAGGTCGCGTTTTTGCGGCCGAACTCACCGCTACTTCCCCAACCTGTAAGGTTTCGTTCTCCGATAACGATGGGCAAACCTGGGTTGCCAGCTCAGGCCCCTTGGGCTCCGGGATCGATCATGAAACGATTGGCGGCGGACCCTACCACGCACCCATTCCACCTGGCCTGATTTATCCAAACGCAGTCTATTATTGTTCGCAGGATCTCGTCACTGCCTTTTGCCTGCGCAGTGACGATGGCGGCGCGCATTTTGGCAATGTCGTCCCGACTTATACGACCGAATGCGGCGGCCTGCATGGCCATGTCAAGGTTTCACCCAAGGATGGGACGGTTTATTTGCCTAACAACAATTGCGGTGGCGAAGGTGCTGTCGTTGTCTCGGAAGACAATGGCGTTAGCTGGGATATTCGGCATGTTCGCAATAATAGCGTCGACACGGTTTCCGGAAGCAGCGATCCCGCTGTAGGCATCGATAGCAATGGTCGGGTTTATTTCGCCATAGCTAACGCCGATAGCTCGATGGTCGTAGCTACAAGCGATGATCATGGCAGCACCTGGAACAATATTGTCGATGTTAGTTCCACGCTCGGGTTGAAAAACATCAGATACCCGGCAGCGGTGGCGGGCGACGCCGGACGCGCCGCGGTAGCTTTTTATGGCTCGACCACAGCTGGCAGCGCCAATGCAGCTACTTTCAATGGTATCTGGCATCTCTACATAGCTCATACGTTCGATGGCGGAGCCACCTGGACCGTGTCTGATGCAACTCCGAACGCGCCTGTCCAGCGCGGTTGCATTTGGACCGGCGGCGGCGCGAACATTTGCCGGAACCTGCTCGATTTCTTCGATGTGAGTATCGATAAGCACGGACGAGTAGAAGTAGGCTACGTGAATGGATGCTCGGGTGGCAGTTGCGCACAGGCTGGGCCTGGCGCCACGGGAAATGGCTATGGTGCGGTCGCGACAATCGCCCGCCAATCCAGCGGCCGGCGGATGCTGGCGGGATTCGATCCTTCTACTCCGACCTCAGCACCCGGGGCACCTGCCGTCACGCAACGCCGGCTCGGCTCCGTAGTCCATCTTGCCTGGTCCGAAGCCGATAATGGCAACTCCGCCATAACGAGCTATCAAATTCTGCGCGGGACGATCAGCAACAGCGAGACATCGCTCGCGACTGTTACTGGCACTCAGGCGAACTACGACGACACCACGGCAACGGATCCCAGTAAGACCTACTACTACAAGGTCGTAGCGGTCAATGCCGTGGGCAGCTCCTGCAGCAACAATGAAATAGCGGCGCCTTACGTTGGCGATACCTGCACCGGAGTTATTATCCATCAGAACCTTCCCACTCATCCGGAAAGCACGGCCGCGAGCTCAAACCCGCAGCTGGCTATTGACTATGTTTCAATGGCCGAGCCTCCCAGCACGAGCAACTTCGTGTTTAAGATGAAGGTAACTAACCTGAGCACGATTCCGCCCAACAGCAGGTGGCGCATTGTCTGGGACTCCTATGCTTCCGCCGGCCAGCAATTCTATGCCGGCATGAACAGCGACAGCACGAGCACAGTTAGTTTTGAATATGGTGAGATTGCCACTGCGGTTGTCGGCCTTGTCGTCGGCGTGCCTACGGAAACAAAGAAGGGCGTTCCGTTGCCGACCAGTAACTTTAACGCCGACGGCACGATCACCATTGTTATTGCAAAAGCCTCTGTCGGCAATTCCGCGCCGGGCGATCTTCTTGGCGCTGTGAATGGCAGGACGTTTACAGGCGATACGCCGTCGACAGTAACGTTGGAGCGTTCGACCGCATTGATCGATCATACGTTCGTTAAGGCGCAGACCGATAATGGGTATCCACCCGCCACCTATACTGTGACGAACAACAGCCCTTGCACCGCTCCTACTCCTACCCCGACTCCACCTACGACCCCAGCGCAATTGCAAAATATCTCCACGCGCGCTCGCGTCCTTACCAACGACAGCGTTCTTATCGGTGGGTTTATTATCACCGGGACCGATCCTAAGAAGGTGATCGTGCGAGCGCTCGGGCCATCGATAAGTCTCAACGGCACGCCGCTTGCCGGCCGTTTGGCGGACCCCGTTCTTGAGCTCCACGACGGCAACACCGTCGTTACCAACGATAACTGGAAGAGCGATCAGCAAACCGAAATCACGAATACCGGTTTTGCTCCAACCAACGATCTCGAGTCCGCGATCGTGCGGACGCTGTCGCCCGGTAATTACACCGTGATTGTGCGTGGAAAAGGAGGCGGCACCGGCATAGGTCTGGTCGAAGTCTACGACCTGAGCCAGACGAGCATTTCGTTACTGGGTAATATTAGTTCACGCGGATTCGTCGATACTAACGACAACGTAATGATCGGTGGCTTCATCATTGGGCCCGTCGACCGCGGCAATCCGCGAGTGGTCGTGCGCGCTCTCGGCCCGAGCCTGAGCAGTTCCGGCGTGCCGAACACGCTGCAGAATCCGACGCTCGAATTGCACGATGGCAGCGGAACCCTGATTTCATCGAACGACGATTGGCCGACGGACCCCAACTCGAGCCTGGTCGTAGCGAATGGTCTGGCGCCATCCGACACCCGGGAAAGCGCTATCTTCACCCCCCTGACTCCCGGCCAATACACGGCGATTGTCCGCGGTGTCGGCAATACTACCGGGATCGGACTTATAGAAGTTTACAACCTGCAATAAATCAGGGCTGCTGTTAGTCTCGAGAGCGGTGCGGTTCGACCGGCGCCCGGGCGGTCTGCTGTTGTCACTTCGCGCTTGTCGTTCGCACCACCACTGATTAGCTAACTGGTTTATGAAAGACATGACCGAAGGGTCCGTGACGCGGCATCTGCTGCACATGGCGTCGTTCATGGCGGTCAGCATGGTAGTGCAGACTCTTTATCTGCTCGCGGACCTTTACTGGGTCGGGACGCTGGGCAAGGAAGCGATCGCTGCTGTCGGCCTCTCGGGAAACCTGATGATGCTCGTGCTGGCGCTCACGCAAACACTCGGCGTCGGGACAACGACAGTGATTTCGCATGCGGCCGGGCGCAAAGATCAGCCGCACGCGGAGCTCGGTTTTAATCAATCAACCGTGCTCGCGCTCGTCGCCGCGGTCCTCTTCGGCGTTTGCGCGTTTCCATTCCGTAATCAATACAGCGTGGCGTTGAGCGCGGACGCCACGACCGCAAAGCTGGCCGTCTCTTATCTGGGCTGGTTCATCCCGGCGTTGATGCTCCAGTTTCCGCTGGTGTCGTTAGGTTCAGCTCTTCGAGCGACCGGAATCATCAAACCGGCGGTTGGCCTTCAGGTTCTCAGCGTCGTCCTGAACATCATCCTCGCGCCGCTCTTGATTTTTGGCATCGGACCGCTGCCGAAAATGGGAGTGAGCGGAGCGGCCCTGGCGACATTTCTCTCCATCCTGATCGCAAACATTCTGACGATCATTTATTTCGAACGCAGTTATAAATATTTGCGGGTTCGGTTTTCGCAGTGGAAGCCGCAATTAAAGATTTGGTGGTCGATGCTGCGGATTGGGCTTCCGGCCGGCGCTGAATTCGCGCTCATGGCGGTTTACATCGTCGTGGTCTACGCAATCATTCGCGGCTTCGGCGCTGCGGCCCAGGCCGGGTTCGGTGTCGGCGCGCGCGTCATGCAGGCAATGTTCTTGCCGGTGATCGCGGTCGCGTTCTCGGTCGCGCCGGTGGTCGGTCAGAATTTCGGCGGCCGCCGGGCCGACCGAGTGCGGCAGACATTTTATTCGGCAGTGCTGATCACGTCCGCGGTCATGGTGTTGCTGACGATCTTCGCCCAGTTTTACGGTGGCTTGTTCATTCGCGGATTTACCAAAGACCCAACCGTGATCGCGTTCGGCGGCGAATATCTTCAGATCATTTCGCTGAACTTCGTGGCGATGGGAATTGTGTTCACCTCCTCGAGTGTTTTCCAGGGCATCGGGAATACATGGCCACCGTTGATCGCCTCGGCGACGAGGTTGCTGCTCTTTGCCTTGCCGGCCTCCATTCTCGCGACGCGGCCCGGTTTTCAGATCCGGCAAGCCTGGTATTTGTCCGTCGTATCAATCCTCTTCCAGGCTTGCGTGAACGTGCTTCTTCTTCGGCGCGAGTTTAAAAGGAAGCTCATCTTTCCCGAGCCCGAGATGACCACGGTGACTGGTTCCCCGACTCCGGCGTGAGCGCATGAGTTTCCAAAGCCGGCTCGGCTGTTGGTGGGTCCGGCTTTACGTGAAACGCAAGCCGCCCGGCGAACCGGCGCTCGTCGATTTCACGCGCCGCCGGTTCCAGACGCCGGGCTGGCTCGTTTGGCTCCATTCGTTAGGCGTAAAGATCGAGCCAGTGGAATCGACGGTGAAAGGCGAATGGATTTCGCCGCCTGACGGGCCGAAGACTCAACGCGTCATCTATTATTTGCACGGCGGCGGATACATCTCCGGCTCGGCGAAATCGTGCCGGCCGATCACGGCGACGATGGCGCGGTTTTCCCAAGCACGCGTATTTGGTCTCGATTATCGGCTCGCGCCCGAGCACCTGTTTCCCGCCGGAGTTGACGATGCCGTTGCTGGTTACCGGTGGTTGCTCTCAAACGGAATCGATCCGCGATCGATCGCAATCGTCGGCGATTCCGCCGGCGGCGGAATGACCCTTGCCGTGGCCCTGCGAATCCGGGGCGCCGGTGAGCCGCTGCCGGCGTGCTTGGTTTGCCTTTCGCCCTGGACCGATATGACGGGCACGAGCGATTCGCTCACCGCGAATTCCGAGCGCGATTCGATGTTCGTCGGCGAAGACATCGAACGTTACGCCGGCGTTTATCTTGGCGATCATTCGCGGCACGATCCCCTCGTCTCTCCGCTCCTCGCCGATCTTTCCGGACTACCGCCACTGTTGATTCAGGTCGGACGGGACGAAGTACTGCTCGACGATGCGCGGAAGCTGCACGCAAAAGTCATCGCGGCCGGCGGCTCGAGCGAGCTGCATATTTACGATGACGTGCCGCACGGCTGGCACTACGGTGCGCCGTTCGTGCCGGAGACAGGACAAGCTTTGCGCGAAGTGGCAGAGTTTATCCAACGTGCGCGATGAATGCGCGGAGCTATCCAGACGCGATGACACTGGCAGAGGCGCGTGCGCTCTTTTTCGCACGCTCGGGTTTGGGCGATGACGGCGGCTACAACGCGCGCTGGGTCCGCGTGGAAACAAAACCGTTGCCGGTTTTTTTCCCGAACACGGCGCGTCGCGTCGAAGCCGCCAAGCTTCATGACCTTCATCACATCGCGATGGAGTACGAAACCGATTGGGCCGGCGAAGCCGAAATCGCGGGCTGGGAAATTGCGAGCGGTTGTGGCCGGCACGGTTGGGCCTGGTTGTTGAATCTTGGTGCGTTCACCGTCGGAATGGTTCTCTTCCCACGGCGTCTCTTTCACGCTTTCCTCCGAGGACGACGCTGCGCAAATCTGTATCGCACCGGTTTTCCTGAAAGCGAATTGCCGCGGAAAACCGTCGGGTGGTTACGAGAACGGCTGGAACGCGAACACGCGCCCGCAACCGCTACCGGGCACGACCGAGTCGCATTCGGCTGCTGGTGCGTCGTCGGCGCACTGTATCACGCCGCTTATTTTGTCGCGGGCGCAGCGATCCTATGGTGGATCGTCACGCGGTTGTGATTACTTCGGCGGAACGGATGGAGCGGGAGCTTCGGCGGGAGCGGTCTTCGTCAGGCCGCGGCGCTTCAGGAGCGGGGTCACGTCGGGATCGGCGCCGGTGAAGTTGCGGAACAACTTCATGGCGTCGTCGCTGCCGCCGCGGGAAAGCAGGGTTTCGCGGAAATGATCGCCGTTCTCGCGCTTCAAACCGCCGTGCTGTTTCATCCACTCGACGCTGTCCGCATCGAGCACTTCACTCCAAAGATACGAGTAGTAGCCCGCTGAATAACCACCGGCGAACGCGTGCGAAAAATAAGTCGAGCGATAGCGCGGAGGCACCGGCGGATAATCGACGCCGGCTTTTTTCAGCGCTTCGGCTTCAAAGGCAAGCGTGTCGGTGGGAACCTGGTCGGGCGTCATTTGATGCCACGCCTGATCCAGGAGCGAGGCGGCGAGATATTCCGTCGTCTTGAAGCCCTGGTTGAATTGTTCCGCTGCCAGAACTTTATCGAGCAACTCCTGCGGCATCGGTGCGCCGGTCTTATAATGCTTCGCGTAATTCTTCAGAATCTCCGGCCAGGTCGCCCACATTTCATTGACCTGCGACGGATACTCGACGAAATCGCGCGGCACGCTGGTACCGCTGAAGCGCGGATATTTCACGTTCGAAAACATTCCGTGCAGGGCGTGACCGAATTCGTGAAACGCGGTGCGCACTTCGTCGAACGTCAACAGCGTCGGCTCGCCGGCGGGCGGTTTGGGAATGTTGAGATGATTCGCGACGACCGGTTTCGTGCCGAGCAGTGCGTTCTGGCCGACGTACTGGTTCATCCACGCGCCGCCGCGTTTCGAGGGCCGCGCATAATAATCGCCGATGAAAAGCGCGAGCGGTTTCCCGTCCTTATCGGTCACTTCCCAGATGCGGACTTCCGGCAAATAAGTCGGTAGATCTTTCCGTTCCTTGAAGCTGATGCCGTAGAGCTTGTTCGCGGCATAGAACACCCCGTCGACGATGACGTGGTTCAATTCGTAGTACGGCTTGAGCTGCGATTCGTCGAAAGCGTAGCGGGCCTTACGAACTTTCTCGGAATAAAAATCCCAGTCGCAGGCCGCGAGTTGGAACCCGCCATTTTCCTTGTCGATGATCTGCTGGATGTCGGCGCCTTCCTTCTTGGCGTTCGCGACCGCGGCCGGCGCGAGATCGGAGAGCAGTTTGTTTACGGTGCCGACGTCTTTCGCTGTCTGATCTTCGAGTTGATACGCAGCGTGGTTCGCGTAGCCGAGTAACGTCGCCCGTTCCGCGCGAAGCTTTGCGGTGCGGCTCACGACTTCCTTGTTATCGAATTCGCCGCCGTGGCTGTTTCGCGCGAGCGACGTGGCCATGATCTTTTCGCGAAGGGCGCGGTTTTGAAGCGAGTCGAGCGCCGGCTGGCCGGTAGTGTTCAGCAATCGAATCACCCATTTGCCCTCCTTGCCTTCGTCCTTCGCGGCTGCCGCGGCGGCGGCGATCTGATTCTCGGCCATGCCGGCAAGGTCTTCCTTCTTGTCGACTACAATCGACGAAGCGTTCCTTTCCTTGAGCACGTCCTGCTCGAAATCGGTCGTCAGCTTGGCCAACTCCGCGTTGATCGCTTTCAGCCGCGTTTTTTGTTCGTCGTTCAGTTTCGCGCCGGCTCGAACAAAATCCTTGTAGTAACGCTCGAGGAGCCATTTCGATTCGGGGTCGAGATTGCTCGATTCCCGGGCGTTGTAGAGCGCTTCGATCCGGGCGAAGAGCGCGCTGTTAAGATGGATCGCGTCCGAGTGCGCGGAAAATTTCGGCGCCATTTCCTTGTCGAGCTTCTGCAGGTTCTCGTTCGTATTGCAGGCGTTCAGGTTTGAGAAAACGCGCCGCGCCCGGGCATAAAGCAGGCCCGATTTTTCCATGGCAACGATCGTGTTTTCGAAAGTCGGCTTCTCAGTCTGGTTTGCGATTGGTTCTACTTCCTTGATCTCCTCCGCCATGCCCTGCTCCAGCGCCGGTTGGAAATGCTCATCCTTGATCTTGTCGAACGGCGGGAAGTTGAACGGCAGTTTGCTCTCGGTGAGAAGTGGGTTGGCGGTGGCGGCGGTCACGTCTGTTTTTTTGCCGGTGTCTTTTGGCGATGACGATGGCGAGGGCTTGGCTGCTCGACAAGGCGTGATGATGGCGCAGCCGAGAAGGAGCGCGCTGACACAAGTGAAACGGAAGAGACCCGAAGCGGACGACGAATTCAGATTTTGCATAGATTTTGAACGGCGAGTTGGACAGTTCGCTTCGGGGCCGTGAAGCGGACCCGTTCATTTAAGCAATCGCGCCTCGAAGCGCAAGCGGCGGTTGGAACGCGGCCTGCTAAGCAAAATGCGCCCAAAACCCCACGTATCCATTGCCTTGTCCACCGCTTTGCATGAAACAATCGCCGCCTTCGCCAAAATCATTCTCCGTCGTTGCGGATAAAGCAGCGGACCTGGCGCCGGGGGACGCGATCTTTCGCGAGCTCTTTGAGGGCGCGCCGATCGGCATGGCGCTGCTCGCGCTCGACGAGCGGTTCCTGCGCGTCAACGCGTCGTTCTGCAAAATGGTCGGTTATTCGAACGAAGAGCTGCGGCAGCGCACGGCCGAGGACATTACTTTCGCGGACGACATCGAGACCGGGCGCCAGCTCGCCCAGAGCTTGTTGAACGGAACGACCCGCTACACGGGCGACAAGCGTTACGTGCACAAGAATGGCGAAGTGCTTTGGGTCAGCCGCACCGCCAGCATTATCCGAAACGAGCAGGGCGAACCGAAACATTTCCTGCTCATGGTCGAAGACGTTTCCGTGCGGAAAGCCAGCGAGAAAGCCCTTCGGGAAGCGAAAGAAGAAGCCGACCGCGCGAACCGCGCCAAGAGCGATTTCCTCTCGCGGATGAGCCACGAACTGCGGACACCGCTCAACTCCATTCTCGGCTTCGGCCAGCTCCTCGATCGCCAGACGCCGTCGGAAATACAGCGGCCGCGCATTCGCTACATTCTCAGCGCCGGCCGGCATCTCTTGAACCTGATCAACGAAGTCCTGGACATCAGCCGGATTGAAGCGGGCACGTTACAGCTCTCGCTCGAACCGGTCTGCCTCGAGGAAGCAATCGCCGAAGTCCTTGATTTAATGCGGCCACTCGCCGCCGAACGAAGCATTACCCTGAACGCGAATTGTTCGCTGAATAGCAACACCTACGTTCTGGCGGACCGCCAACGCCTCAAACAGGTGCTGTTGAATTTCCTTTCCAACGCCGTCAAATACACCGCGGTCAAGGGCAGCGTGACGGTTTCCGTGGCCGAATCCGCCACCGACCTCAGGCGAATTTCAGTGCAGGACACCGGCGCGGGCATTCCCGTCGAAAAACAGGCGCGTCTCTTTACTCCGTTCGACCGCCTCGGCGCGGAACAATCTGCGGTGGAAGGAACTGGACTGGGCCTCGCCCTTTGCCAGCGTTTGGTCCACGCCATGAACGGGTCGATCGGCGTCAACAGCAGCCTCGGAAGTGGCAGCACTTTCTGGCTGGACCTTCCGCAATCGAAATCACCGCTCCAAACTCTCACCGACGTGCGCGGCGAATCGGCGTCCGAAGCGCAGCTCGGCCAGGAATCCCGCCGCCTCCTTTATATTGAAGACAATTTCTCCAACGTGACCCTGGTCGACCAGATGCTGGGGGAACGCCCTGCGCTGGAACTAATGACAGCGATGCAGGGCCGGGTTGGTTTGGACCTGGCGCGCCAGCACACGCCTGATCTGATTTTGCTCGATCTGCATCTTCCCGATATGCCGGGCTGGCAGGTGCTCGCTCAACTCAAGGCCGATCATCTTACCCGCGAGATTCCGGTCGTTGTCATCAGTGCCGACGCCACCGCACCGCAGATTCAGCGTCTCATTTCCGCCGGCGCCCGCGCCTATCTAACGAAGCCACTCGACATTCCGGAATTCTTCCGGGTGATCGACGAAGCACTGTGTTTCGCGGAAGCGGCGGCGTGAGCCGTCGCCGTTACCAATTTTCGCTGGGCGCAGACGATAAATTCTTGACGCCATTCCCGCGCTTTCGGTAAAAGCGGGAGCGATTAAGTCCTCCGTCCGCCATCGAGTTTTGGGCCGCACGCTCGTGCTTCTCAGCGCGGCATGGCTGTTCATTCCCGCGCCTCGCGTAAGCGGCGACACCTGCACCACGCCACCCGGCGGCATGGTGAGCTGGTGGCCGGGCGATGGCGATGCGACCGATATTCAAAGCGGCAACAATGGCACGCTGCAAGGCAGTGTCCCATTCGCACCCGGCGAAGTAGATCAGGCATTCAGCTTCAATGGCAATCCAGCGAATTATGTTTCGGTGCCAAACAGTGCGTCCCTCGAACTTACAACGTTCACCATCGATGCCTGGATATACCCAACCACCGATGCGCCGGTAGCTCAATGGATCCTTGATAAAGGGCCTTCCAGTGGGGACGCAAATTATGCGTTATCTCTCAGTAAATTTCCTGACGGCAATCACGCTGAAATTGATTTCGACGACGCAAGCATTGGTCATCAATTCGTTGATTCGATCGGCCCGATTCCTCTGAACACCTGGACCCATGTTACCGGGACCTACGATGGCACGACACTAAAGCTTTATGTCAACGGCATCCTCGACAACTCAGAGATGTTTAGTACCACACCGGCTACGACGGGTCAGCCAGTCACGATTGGACTGAGAGGTACTAGCCAGTATCCATTTAATGGTCTGATCGATGAAGTAGAAGTGTTCGATCACGCCCTCACTGATGGGCAAGTTCTAACGATCTACAACGCGGGCAGCGCGGGCAAGTGTAAGCCGCCGCCAAGGGTCGTGACGAAGACCGCCGATACTGATGACGGCGTGTGCGACTCCGACTGCTCGCTGCGTGAAGCAATCGCGGTAGCGCAGGCTGTTCCTGGCGCGGACACGATTAATTTCAACATACCGACAAGCGATCCGGGCTATGACTCGGGCACGGGAGTTTATACGATCGTCGAGAACAGTTACCTTGCCATTCAAAGCGACGTTACAATCAACGGTCTCGGTGCGAATGTTCTGACGGTTAAGCGCGCTGATGGAGCGCCCAACCTGTCCGTCTTTATAATTTATCCCGGGACCGTCGTGTCGATCTCTGGCATGACCATCACCAACGGCAATTACGTCGGCGGTCTCGGCGGCGGAATCTACAACTTCGGCTCGACGACGGTCTCGAACTGCGTCATCACCGGCAATAGCGTCGGCAGCAGCGGTTATGGCGGTGGTATCTTCAATCACGCGGCAAACAGCAGCGATGCCAGCCTTACCCTGATCGAAAGCACGGTCAGCAACAACACCGCTATCTACGGCGGCGGCGTAGGCAACCTCGCCAATGATGGCAGGACGGCAACCCTGACAATCATCAGGAGCACGGTCAGCGGCAATACGACGCCCGGTGGTGGTGGCGGCGGCATCGTTAACATTATTAACAGCGGCAGCAATGGGACTTTGACCATCACTAACAGCACCGTCAGCGGGAATAGCTCTGAATACGGCGGAGGAATTTTTAGTGTCGGGGGCACGTCGATCTTCACCAATGTCACTGTGACCAACAACCGCGCCGACCTGGACAACGACGGCATCGGTGATGGGGGCGGTCTCTATAATGGCAGCGTCGGCGGCATCACGCTGGAAAACATAATAGTGGCGCTTAATTACAAAGGTGTCGGCTCTTCGGCGACCGCCGATGATATCTACGGCGGCACTCTTGAGGCCGCAAGCTCCTATAACCTGATCGGCACCGGTGGAGACGGGGGACTCGTTGACGGGGTGAACAACAACCACGTCGGCGTCGCTAATCCCGGCCTCGGAGCGCTCCAAAACAACGGCGGGCCGACTCAAACACATGCCTTAATCGGAGGTAGTCTCGCGATTGACCAGGGCAACAGTTTCTCGCTCGCGACAGACCAGCGCGGGGCCGGCTTTAGTCGGCCCGTTGATCTCGACGACGCGACCTACCCGAACGCTTCGGACGCCGCGGACATCGGCGCGTTCGAATTGCAAACGCTGCCTCCGTCGCCCCTGCCTAACGCGCCCGACCTGCAAGCCGCGAGCGACACGGGAGACAGCGACACCGATAACATTACGGAAGACAACACACCGACATTCGACATCACCGGTGTCACATCCGGCACACTCATCGAGCTGGTGCGTAATGGCGTGCCGGTCGCCAGTGGCATAGCAACCGGAACGACAATTACTCTTACCGACAACGGCCCGGCTCCGGATGGCACCCATTCCTACACAGCGCGGCAGACGGTGAATGGCGCGACGAGCGCGGACTCGCCTGCGCTTTCTGTGATGATTGACGCGCCTCCATCGGTGACGATCAACCAGGCGTCAAGCCAGGCTGATCCAACTAATAGCTCGCCGATCAATTTCACGGTGGTCTTCTCCGAAAACGTCACCGGTTTCAGCAACGGCGACGTCACCCTGTCGGGCACGGCTGGCGCAACGACGGCAACAGTTACCGGATCAGGCGCGACTTATAACGTGGCGGTTCGTGGGATGACGGACAACGGGACCGTCGTCGTGAGCATCCCGGCAGGGGCAGCGGAGGACACGACCGGTCACCCGAACACCGCCTCGACGAGCACGGACAACGCGGTGACGTTTTTCGGCAGCGTCTTCACCTCGCTCGAGGTCAACTCGACAGCCGACTCCGATGATGGGCAATGCACAACCGATCCTGGAGGTTGCACGCTCAGAGAAGCGATCAACGCGGCCAACGCCGATCCGGGGGTCGACACGATTACGTTCGCTTCGGGGCTGACCGGCACGATCACGCTGGATACCGCGCTTCCTCCCCTGTCCGATATGACGATCATCGGGCCGGGAGTGTCGCAGCTGACCGTGCGGAGAAATAGCACCGCGGCGACGCGCTTCCGCATTTTCACGATCACGAATAGCGCGTTGGTCTCAATCTCTGGGATGACAATCTCAGATGGTTACACCGCAGACGGCCAGTCCGGCCCCTTCCCTACGTTAGGCGACAATGGCGGCGGCATCTTAAATGGGAGCGGTGCGACGCTCAACCTTACGAACGTGGTCATTAAGGGAAATCGTACCGGTAATGGCGGCAGCATTAGCACCGGCACTAACATCACCAGCGCCAACGGCGGCAGTGGCGGCGGGATCTTCAACGAAGGCGGTGCGGTCCTTAACCTAACGAACGTCATTGTGAGCGATAACGTCGCCGGCAACGGCGGCGATGCTGGCGACGCGGCAAGCGTCAATGTTCATAGCGGCCCAGGCGGCAGCGCCGGCGCCATCTTCAACGGCAGCGGGGCGGCCCTGAGCCTGACAAATGTGACGGTGACCAATAACACCGCTGGTAACGGCGGCAACGCCGCCGGTGGTAACGCGTTTGCCGGTGCTGGAGGCGACGGCGGCGGCATTCTCAATTCCGCCATGCTGACGACCTGCACCAACAGCACGTTTAGCGGGAACCGAGCCGGCAATGGCGGCAACGTCAGCGGCGGCACTAATGTCTTCGGCGGGAGGGGCGGTTTCGGCGGAGCCATCGCCGTCTTTTTCACCAGCGACCCGTCCAACCTAACGAGTGTGACCATAAGCGGTAACAGAGCCGGCAACGGCGGGACTGCTTCAGGCAGCAACGCCTTTCCTGGCGGCGGTGGCGTTGGAGGCGGGATCCTTGGCGGTGGCACCTTTACCATCACCAACAGTACGGTGACTAATAACACCCCCGGCGCAGGCGGCAACGGCGGCGGCATATATAGCCCCGGCGGTACCGGCCCAATCTTGCGTAACACGATTGTCGCCGGGAACCACGCCGTCAGCGGCGGCATCGGTCCCGACCTCATCGGTCCTTTTGACTCACAAGGCTACAACCTAATCGGCAATAACTCTGGCGCTACGATCACGCCCAATACCGGCGATCAAATCGGCACCTCAGGATCTCCTATTAACCCGCTTCTCGGCCCACTGGCCAATAACGGCGGTCCCACGCAAACCCACGCGCTTCTGCCGGCGAGTCCTGCCGTCGATAAAGGCGACAGCAGCGGCTCGGCGATAGACCAGCGCGGACAACCGCGGCCGTTTGACCTTTCCAACATAGCTAATGCTTCCGGCGATGGGAGCGACATCGGTGCCGTGGAAGACACAGCAGTGCAGTTCAGCGCGACCACAAATAGTGTGAACGAGAATGCCGGTAATGCCACCATCACTTTGCAGCGGCTAGGCAATCCAATCGGGCCGGTGACTGCGAAAGTCACTATCACCGACGTCACCGCCAGCTCGGCCGACTATGTTTTCGCGTCGGGTGTTCTCGATGCGGCGTTTAACGCGGGGGGCGCGGGAGCGAATAGTTCAGTGCTGGCGGTGGCGACACAACCCGACGGGAAGATTGTTATCGGTGGCACCTTCACTAGTTATAATGGGGATGTCGCCGCCAACGATTACATCATTCGGCTCAATACCGATGGCTCGCGCGACACCACCTTTAATTCCGGCGGCGCCGGAGCAGATGGGCAGGTCGTGGCGGTGGCGCTGCAACCTGATGGCAAGATCGTCATCGGCGGAAACTTCACCAAATACAACGGGGAGGCAGCCGCCAACGATTACATCATGCGGCTCAATGCCGATGGCTCGCGTGACACCACCTTTAATCCCGGCGGCGCAGGAGCAAATGGTCAAGTAGCGGCGGTGGCGATACAGACCGACGGCAAGATTGTCATCGGTGGCTACTCGGCCAGCTACAATGGTAACACTGTGTCTAGCTACATCACGCGGCTTAACGCCGACGGAACCCCAGACGCGACCTTTAATCCAGGAAGCGCAGGAGCGGACAATTTTGTCTATACGGTGGCGATACAGACCGACGGAAAGATCCTTATCGGAGGCGAATTCACCAGTTACAACGGCGACTCCGCCGCCAGCGATTACGTTATGCGGCTTAACGTCGACGGAACACGCGATACCACCTTCAACTCCGGTGGCGCGGGACCAAATGGCTTCGTCGGGGCGACGGCGGTGCAACCCGATGGAAAGATTGTCATCGGCGGGAACTTCACCAGCTACAACGGCACTGGAGCCGCGAACGATTACATCATGCGACTCAACGCCGACGGAAGTCGCGACAACACCTTCAATGCGGGCGGCGTAGGAGCAGATGATGTAGTTGCCGGGGTGGCCGTGCAACCGGACGGAAAGATCGTTATGGGTGGCTACTTCACTGTTTACAACGGCGACCCAGATGCGAGCGATAATGTTATGCGGCTCAATTCTGACGGAACGCCTGACACTACCTTCAATGCGGGCGGGGCCGGAACCAATGCTAGTGTGAACGCGATAACGATGCAGGGCGACGGGAAAATCGTCGGCGGCGGCTATTTCACCAGTTACAATGGCAATACGGCAGCGAGCGATTACATTATACGGCTCGACAGCGACCTCTTTGTCACCTGGCCGGCCGGTGATGGCACGGACAAGACTATTCTGCTTCCGATCGTGAACGACATGCTGCATGAAGCAGACGAAACTCTCACTCTCACGCTCGTTCCGCTCGTTGGGGCCGCAACCACCGGCGAGATTGCCCCTCAAACGCTGACCATCGTCGATAACGACAACACTGCGCCGGTCGCGACTAATCAAGCGGTCAGCACGAATGAAGACACGGCGAAGAATATCACACTAACAGGGTCAGATGCCGACAACGACCCGATCACCTTTTCGGTTGTTAGCAGTCCGAGCCATGGCGCCTTAAGCGGGACGGCCCCGAACCTTACTTACACGCCGGCCTCCGACTACAACGGCGCCGATAGCTTTACCTTTAAAGTCAATGACGGGCGAGTTGACTCGACCGCCGCTACCGTTTCGATCACGGTTAATGCGGTAAATGATCCCCCGACTGCTAATGCTCAGTCGGTCTCGACAAACGAAGATACGGCTAAGAGTATCACGTTGACCGGCAGCGACAAAGAAACGCCGTCTGGCAGCCTGACCTTTGCTATTACGGCGACGCCCGCTCACGGCATACTCACCGGCACGCCACCTAACGTGACCTATACGCCCACTTCAAACTACAACGGCCCTGACAGTTTCCAGTTTACAGTGACTGACAATGGCGATGGCACATCCCCGGCATCAACCAGTGGCGCGGCCACGGTCACCATAACCGTCAACGCGATCAATGATCCGCCGACCGCTAATGCGCAATCGGTGACGACAAATGAAGACACGGCGAAGAGCATTGCCCTGACCGGATCCGATATAGAGAACGATCCCTTGATCTTCAGCGTAGTCACAAGCCCGACGCATGGCTCGTTGACCGGCACGCCGCCTAATCTGACCTACGCACCTGCCGGCAACTACAACGGACCGGATAGCTTTACCTTCAAGGCAAATGATGGTCAGGCTGACTCGGCGCCTGCAACTGTCTCTATTACAGTCAATGCCGTTAACGACGCTCCGTCCTTCACCAAGGGAGCGGACCAAACGGTTACCGCCGGATCAGGCGCGAAGACCGTGAACAACTGGGCCACGAATCTTTCCGCCGGCCCAGCGGATGAATCCGGCCAGGCCGTGAACTTCATCGTCTCGAATAACAACAACAGCCTGTTCTCCACGCAGCCGGCCGTGAGTTCCACCGGCACCCTCACCTTCACGCCGGTCAACAGCGGCTCTGGCACAGCTACGGTCAGCGTCTCCATTCACGACAATGGCGGGACCGCGAATAGCGGCCAGGACACCTCCGCGATCCAGACCTTCGCCGTTACTGTCAATCCATCACCAACGCCAACCCCCACACCTACAGCGACAGCGACCGCAACGGCTACGCCAACAGCTACTGCTACTGCCACAGCCACGCCTACCGCTACAGCAACGGCCTCGGCTACTCCCACAGCTACTCCGACTGCTACACCAGTTCAGGCCCTGAACATTGCAACGCGCCTGCGGGTTGATACCGGCGAGAACGCCATGATCGCCGGCTTCATCATTACCGGCAACAGCGACAAGGCAATCGTCCTTCGCGGCAGAGGCCCCTCGCTCGCACCCTTTGGCATTCCTGACTTCCTGGCCGATCCAGTTTTAGAGCTCCATGGGCCCACCGGTTCCTTGATTACCTTGAATGACAACTGGAAGGACACCCAACGCAGCCAGATCGAAGGGACCATCTTCCAGCCCACCGATGATCACGAATCGGTCATTCTCGCGAGCCTTACTCCTACTGCCTATACCGCCATCCTGGCGGGCAAGGGCAACACGGCTGGCGTCGGCATTGTCGAAGTGTTCGATAACAACCAGGCCGCCAACTCACAGCTTGCGCAAATCAGCACGCGCGGGCTTGTCCAGGGCGGCAACAGCGTGATGATCGCCGGATTCATCCTGGGCGGCAGCCAGAACCCGACTCACGTCGCGATCCGCGGCATTGGACCCTCCCTGGGCCAGTTCGGAATCAACAACCCTCTCCCTGATCCGACTCTCGAGCTCCATGACGGCAACGGCACGCTGCTGATCGCGAACGACAACTGGCTTGACGATCCGGTTTCGGCCGCGCAGTTGACCGCGAACGGTCTCGCGCTTTCGAACACGAAAGAATCCGGCATCTTCACCACCCTGCCCGCGGGACAATTCACGGCGATCCTGGCCGGGAAAAACGGCAGCGGCATTGGCGTGGTTGAGGCCTATAATCTGAAGTAAGATTTCACTGGGATTCTCGAACTTTTCGTTCGGCCGCGCGATAAATCTTGACGCGATTCCGGCTCTTCCCGTAAAAACAGCAGCGATTGCGTGATTCGACATTTCAACGCCGAGAGAATTCGGGGTTTTGGGGCGCATAACGCGATCGCTCAAGCCTAAAATGAGTCCCCTAAAGCTCCGCAACGCACCTGCCATGCGAACAAAACCGCTCGGTCTTACGACTCGGGTCTCGGGCCACTTCGCCATTTCGCTTTTCGCAGCAGTCTTGGTCGCGGCAATCGGAAGTTCGGCGGGGACCGCGCGAGGGGTCCAGCCGAATGTCAGCATTACCACGCTTCCCACCACCATCACTCAAAACTTCGACACTCTCCCCGCCAGCGGAAGCGCGACCTGGACCAACGACAGCACTCTGCCCGGGTGGTATCATGCGCGCACCGGCAATGGCACGACGATCGTCGCGAATGATGGGCTCAGTAATGGTGGCAATCTTTATTCTTACGGAACTGGGACAAACACCGACCGGGCCCTGGGATCCGTCGGATCCAGCAACGCCGCCGCCGGAAGTTTCTTCTGGGGGATTCTGCTCACGAACAATACCGGGGCCACCATTACCTCCCTTGATATTTCATACACTGGAGAGCAATGGCGCAATAGCGCGGCGGCCGCGCAAACGGTTTCGTTTTCTTATCTAATAGGAACTACGCTGACCGGAAGCTTGGTCGAGTTTCAAAGTGCCGGCGTTGCCGTAACGCAATTGAATTTCACCAGCCCAATAACAGGCGGCACCGCTGCCGCACTCAATGGCAATCTCGCGGCGAATCGCACCGCTATCTCCTTCACAATCGGTAGTCTCAATCTCGCCGACGGACAAAGCATCATGCTCCGCTGGTCAGATCCCGACCACACTGGCTCGGATCATGGTCTCGCCATCGACGATTTTTCGGTAACGGCGAATGGCTCTGGAGGCCCGACGCCTACGGCATCTCCCACGGCGACCGCCACAGCAACCCCGACAGCAACCGCGACTGCGACACCCGCGCCAATTGCGGTTCACGATATTCAAGGCAGCGGCGCGACTTCGCCGGTGGTCGGACAAACCGTAACGACTACGGGGATTGTAACCGGCATTAGAAGCAATGGCTTCTTCATCCAGACTCCCGATGCTAGTGCGGACGCCGACCCAAATACGTCTGAGGGAATCTTCGTCTTCACCAGCAGCGCGCCTCCCGCGGGCGCGGTGGTCGGAAATGCAGTCTTAGTCACTGGCACGGTTCAGGAATTCATACCCTCCGCCGATCCGTTCAGCCCAGCGCAGACGGAAATCTCCGGCTCCCCAGTTACAACCGTGCAGTCAACCGGCAATCCTTTGCCGGCGCCCCACGTGATCACGGCGGCTGAGACACAGGTCAACGATCTGAATAACCTCGAGAAGTACGAGGGCATGCGGGTGCAGGTGAATTCGTTGACAGTCATCGCGCCTACACAGGGCACAATCAGCGAAGCGAATGCGACTTCGACCTCGACTGGATTTTTTTACGGCGTGGTTACAAGTGTGGCGCGACCTTTCCGCGAACCCGGCATCGAGGTCGGCGATCCGGTGCCCACGCCGTATCCGTCAGGCCCGGCGCCCGCAAACGTCCCGCGGTTCGATTTCAATCCCGAGCGGTTGCGAGTAGGCAGTTGTGCCCTCACTGGTTCGTCCTGCATCGACGTTACAACCGGCGCGACGCTCACTAACCTCATTGGGCCGCTTGATTACGGATTTCGCACTTACACTATCGACGTCGATCCCAGTTCACCGCCGGTTGTAGCTGGAGTCGTGGGTTTCGTCTCCGTGCCGGCCCAACTAGCAAGCGAGCTAACCGTCTCGAGCTTTAATCTGCAGCGCTTCTTTGACACGGTTGAGGACCCGGCTGTGGGCGATGTCGTGCTTACTACGACTGCCTTTAACAATCGTCTCAACAAAGCATCACTGGCCATTCGCAATGTCCTGCTAATGCCTGACGTGATCGGCGTAGAAGAGATGGAAAACCTGACAACGCTGCAAGCCATCGCGAACAAAGTGAATGCCGATGCCGGGCCTGGCACAACTTACCAGGCCTTTCTTGCAGAAGGTAACGATGTTGGCGGAATCGATGTCGGTTTCCTGGTCAAGACGCAAGCTAATGGTCTGCCGCGCATCACGGTGAATAGCGCCATCCAGTATAACAAAGCAGAAACTTTCATTGATCCGAGTAGTAACTCTTCCGCTTTGCTTAACGATCGGCCGCCACTCGTGCTGCGTGCGAGCGTCGATCAGGCTGGTGGCGGTACCTACTCGTTTACTGTAATTGCAAACCACCTGCGATCGCTCAGCGGCGTCGATAGCACGACAAGCGCGCATACGCGGGTGAAGCGCCAAAAGCAGGCCGAATCGCTCGCGACTCTGATTCATTCCTTCGAGACCGTTGGCGACTCGAATCGCGTAGCGCCATTCGACGATAACATCGTCTCGGTTGGCGATTACAACTCATTTGAATTCAATGATGGTTATGTTGATGTGGTAGGCACCGTTCTCGGAACGCCGGCCCCGGCCGACCAGGTGGTGCAGCCTTCGGCGACTATCAGCACTGACATGACTGATCTGATTCAGTTTGCCGCGGCCGGGCAAAACTATTCTTACACTTTCGATGGCGACGCGCAGGCGCTTGATCACGAGTTGGCTAACAGCAGCATGGTCGCGCGCTTGACCCGCCTTGCTTACGGCCGCATGGATGCCGATTACCCTGAAGCCTATCGCAGCGATCCGAACCGTCCCGAGAAACTTTCCGATCACGATCCGTCAGTCGCCTACTTCGATCTAACGCCTGCGCCAACACCAACACCTACGCCTACTGCAACTGCAACTGCAACTGCAACTGCGACGGCTACAGCCACAGCAACGGCAACTGCGACTGCAACCGCTACCGCTACGTCAACACCTACCGCGACTGCTACATCCACACCTACCGCGACTCCGCCGGCCGGGCCCATCGCAGTCACCAACACCAACGATAGCGGCGCTGGCTCATTGCGCGCCGCGATCACGGCGGCCAACCTCAACCCCGACGCGGATATCATCGCTTTTGAGGCCAGCGCGACCGGGACGATCAATTTGCAAAGCGCGCTGCCCACTCTCTCGACCGACATGACGATTCAGGGGCTGGGCGCGAATGTGGTGACCGTCAGGCGCGACACGGTTCCCGACTATCGTATTTTCACCGTCAACAGCGGGAAGACGGTGACGATCTCCGGCCTTACGATCAGCAACGGACGCAGCTACGACGGCGGTGGCATCAGTAACGCCGGCACATTGACCGTCACCAACAGCACGCTCAGCGGTAATTACACTCCTAGCTCATGCTGCTTCAGGGGCGGCAACGGGGCCGGCATCTTCAACAGCGGCATGCTGACGATCACCAACAGCACGCTCAGCGACAATCATACTAGCGACGGCTCCACCGGCTCCCAGGAGAAGGCCGAGGCCGGCGACGGCGGCGGCATCTACAACATGGGCACGCTGATCGTCACGGACAGCACGCTCAGCGGCAACCAGACTGGCATAGGCGGCATCTGGGAATTCGTGGGTCCATTTGGTTTCAACTTCGTTGGCGGCGATGGCGGCTCCGGGGCAGGCATCTTCAATTTCTCCGGCACAGTGACCGTCACTCACAGCACGCTCAACGGCAATCGATGTGGCAGGGCTGGCGGCCCTGCGGGACTAGGGGGCGGCTTCGGCGGCAGTGGCGCCGGCGTCTTCAACCGGTCCGGCAGCGTGACGATCACCAACAGCACGCTGAGCGGCAATCAGGCTGGGTGCGGCTCCAGCTCCCCGGCGGAGACGTCTAATGGCTTCGGTAGCGCCATCGATAATAGAGACTTGCTGATCGTCACCAACAGCACACTGAGCGGCAATTATAACCTCTGCGACGGCGTTGACGAACGTGACAGAGCCGACACCTACGGCATCTACAACGGAGGCACCGCGACCTTCAAGAACTCGATCATCACCAACAGCGGGATCTACGGGAATTGTGCGAACGACAATGGCGCTCCTTTCAATGGCTCAGGAAGCAATCTCGAAGCCGCCGGCGGCCTCGGTGATGCCTGTCCCGGGTTTACCCAGGTCACCAGCGGCCAGCTCAACCTCGGCGCACTCGGCAACAACGGCGGGCTAACCATGACGCACGCGCTCCAGCCGGGCAGTGTGGCTATCGACGCCGGCACCGATTTGACGACACTCAACGTCCCGCTCGATAACTCGACGAACACAGTCGTGGTGATTGACGCAACCAGTATTCCTGGCGGCATCGGTTTCCTGGTCCGGATCGATAACGAGCAGATGAGTGTCACCTCGAAATCGACCAACACTTTGACAGTCGTGCGTGGAGCGAACGGCACGACGGCCGCGGCGCATAGTGCCGGCGCTGCGGTAAACGCGGCCTTTGACCAGCGCGGCGCCGGCTTCCCGCGGCTACGCGACGGAAATGGCGACAGCACGGCGACGGTCGACGTCGGCGCATTCGAGGCCACAGGTACCGCGCCATCCCCCACTCCGACTGCTACCGCGACTGCAACGGCAACGGCAACGCCGACGGCTACCGCGACTGCAACGGTTAGCGCGACTGCAACCGCGACGGCGACGCCTGTGACCTCGCCAACACCAACAGCCACGCCCACAGCTACGCCTTTCGGGCAGGAAATATTGTATGGCATCTCAAATGGGTTGGGCGAGCCAGCGGAGAACCTGATCTACCGGATCGATCCTGCGAACGGCGATCTGTCCAATATGGTGCAGGTAACGCTTCCGGGATACACGGTTGGCAGGGTTCAATCGCTGGTCATGCGACCCAGTGACGGCGTTTTGTTCGCAGTCGTTCAAACCCAATCGCCGGATGGACCGCGCCGACTCGTAACGATAAATCCGACTACCGGCGTATGCACGGATATTGGGGCGTTCACCGAGCAAATCGCTTCTTTGGCTTTCCGCGCGAGCGGGACACTCTATGCCGCGAGTGGCACTATCATCGGACCCGGACTCCATCCAAAGAGCCTTTTTACGATCAATACGACCACGGCCCAGGAGACCCTTCTCTTTGCTTTGGTAAATGGGGATGGTGGCGAAACGATAGTCTTTCACCCTAACGGACTTCTCTACCATGCCTCGGGCGGCACTCCCGGTGCGTCCCCGGCTATCTTCGAAAGCATCAACGTCGATACCCAGGCGGTGACACCGATCAATTCGGATTCTGTTCCGGAGTGCTTCGCGATGGGCTACTCGCCAAGTGCCGGCACGTTGTTCGGTTCGGATTATAATTCGGATCTTTATACCGTGGACATCACTACGGGCATCCGGACCTTCGTCGGCGCCATGGCCGATCAGTTGCCGGTTAGTGGCATGATCGCGGCTCGTAACCGCGGCCTGGCCTTTGCCGTTACTCAGGTGTGCAGCGCACCGCCCGGTGGCATGGTGAGCTGGTGGCCGGCCGATAACACTCCGGCTGACATCGAAGGCCATCACGACGGAACCTGGACCGGAACGCCGGTCTATGCCGCAGGCGAAGTAGGCCAGGCTTTTAGCTTCGACGGAACTACGGCAAACTATATCGTGGTCCCGAACAATACCGCTCTCGACCTCACCCAATTCACCGTAGACGCGTGGGTCTATCCTACAGCTAGTCCGGATGCGGGCTTTGGAACTGTGATTGATAAGGAATTTTCCACGGGCGGAATCAACTACGCATTGTTTGTCGGGCACGACGGTACTGTCGAAATTGACTTCAACGCAGGTAGCCACCAATTCGTTGACTCAGCTCCCGGCGCCGCTCCGCAGAACACATGGACCCATATCGCAGGAACCTACGACGGCACAACCGTTAAGCTTTACGTCAATGGCGTTCTGAATGGCTCATTCGTGTCCAATCAAACGCCCACCGGCGGACAGGACCTTTATATCGGCGTCAGAAATGCAGCCAGCCTTCAAGGCGCATTCCAGGGCTTAATCGATGAGGTGGAGGTTTTCGATCACGCCCTCACCGATGCACAAGTTCTGGCCATCTACAGCGCGGGCACCGCGGGGAAGTGCCGCTCATGCGCGACGCCTCCTTTGAACATGTTGGCCTGGTGGCCCGGCGACGGAAACGTCAGTGATCTTCAGGGAAATCACAACGGGACGCTGATGAACGGCGCGACCTTCGGAACCGGAGAAGTCTCTCAGGCGTTCAGTCTCGACGGAGTAGACGACTATGTTGACGTTGGCGACGTCGATCTGCCCGCCACCTTCACCATCGATGCCTGGATCGATCCGACGACGGTGACAAGTGATCCGTATGGCCATACTATTATCTCGAAGGCGGACAATACCTTTTCCAGCTACGACCTCGCCGTTGGCGATGGGTTCCTTTTCCTCAGCGTAGAAAACAGTATAGGAAACACGACGGTATATCGCTCGCTTGATGCGCTTGTTCCTGCCGGCGTCTGGTCGCATGTCGGCGTAACCTACGATGGAAACGCGGGGGCGGGCGAAAAGATAAAGTTTTACATCAACGGAATTACCGACACTGGGATACCTATAGGAGGCAATGATGCGGGCGGAACGCCACGAAACACCAGTGTTCCCGCTGCAATTGGCCGAGTCGGCAGCTTCTCGGGCGCGTATTTTTCCGGCCTGATTGACGAAGTCGAACTGTTTAGCCGAGTTCTCTCGGTTGTTGAGATTCAGGCGATCTACGATGCGGGGAGTTTCGGCAAGTGCAAGCCGCCGCCGGTGGTCCAATTTAACTCGGCAACCTACAGCGTTAATGAAGGAGATGGAAACGTAACGTTAACCGTAACGCGCACCGGTGACTCGTCCGGGACTTCCACGGTCCAGTATGCAACCGCGAATGGGAGTGCGACCGCGGGCTCGGATTATACGACTACGTCAGGCACGCTTACGTTTGCTCCCGGAGTCATCAGCCAGGACATCCTGGTGCCGATCACGGACGATTCCACCTACGAAGCGAGCGAGGACTTTACCGTAACGTTAAGTGCGCCTTCGACTGGGACGACGATTGGAACACCCGATAGCGCTACGGTTACGATAACCGACAACGATCCCGTTCCGACCATTTCCATCGACGATGTCGCGCACAATGAAGGGAATAGCGGCACGACCAGTTACGACTTTACGGTGAGCCTTTCAAACCCGTCGTCCCAGACCATCACGGTTGAGTACGCGACGGCGGACGACTCCGCCACGGCGCCTTCTGATTATACCGCGATTCCGACGACGACATTGACCTTCAATCCAGGCGACACGAGCAAGCCGGTTACAGTCCTGGTTAACGGCGACACGGCGTTCGAGAACACGGAAACTTTCACCGTTCACCTCTCCGCCCCGACGAACGCAACCATTAGCGATGCCGACGGCACCGGCACGATCACGAATGATGATACCGCACCAGTCTTTACGATCGACGACGTCACTCACAACGAAGGCAATGCCGGTACGACCATCTACACCTTCACGGTGACCAAGACCGGCAGCACAGCGTTGAGTTCTTCCGTCCAATTCCAAACCCAGGACGGCACGGCCACAGTTGCGGATAACGATTACCAGGCAAATTCTGGCACGCTCTTTTTCGGAGCGGGGGTGACTACGCGGCAGGTCACGGTCCTGGTCAACGGGGACACGAACGTGGAACCGACCGAGACCTTCACAGTTCACCTGTCGAATGAGGTCAATGCTTCCATCAGCGACGCGGATGGAACCGGAACGATCACTAACGATGACATCTTCTTCTCGATTAACGACGTGACGATGAACGAGGGCAACGCAGGCCAAGCCTCGTTTGTCTTCACCGTAACGAAGTCCGGCGACAACGGCTCGGGCTCGTCGGTGAATTTCGCCACTCAGGATGGCACCGCGAAGGTAGCGAATGGCGATTACCAGGCCAATAGCGGCACCCTGAACTTCGGGGCGACTGACACCACGATGCAGATCACGGTGCTGGTCAATGGCGACATCACGCCCGAGCCCGATGAAATCTTTACCGTTCACCTCTCCGGCGAAACCAACGCCACCATCTCCGACGCCGATGGCGTCGGGACGATCACCAACGATGATGGTCCGCCGCCGATTGTGTACGTCGATGACGATTGGGCCGCGGTGCCGACCGGCGACGATCCGGACGGCGCGGGACCGGCCACGAGCATGGGCTTCGACGCGTTCGCCACGATTACGGACGGCGTAAATGGTGTGGCCAATCCGGGAACGGTGATCGTTTATGCCGGCACGTATGCCGAGGGCAACAACACGATCGACCTTACTAAGTCGGTTACTATATCAGGACCCAACGCGGCCAACAGTCCGAACACAGGCCTACGCGTCGCCGAGGCGGTCGTCACCAGTCAGGGTACGAGTATAGTCCCGAACGGAGTATTCCGGCTCAACGTGCCGAACCTCACCGTGACGATAGAGGGGCTTAAGTTCGATGGCACCCCGGCGGCGATGAATGCCTACGCCGACCACGACACCATCAGCCTGAAGAAGAACATATTTACCGCGTCACATGACCCGGGAATGTACTTCGAGACCCCGAACCTTACCATCGATGACAACCGTTTCGTAGATATTGCGGCCCAGGGTGAAGACACGATCGCCGTAGACGTCAATGTCGGAGTCAACCGCGCTCCCGTCACCATCACTAACAACATCTGGTCCAATGTTGCCGTCGGCGCACTTAATCTGAGTCGGGTTTCCGGTACGATTTCAGGCAACCAATTCCTCAACGTCCAGTATTACGGTGTGTTGGTTGCGTACGATGCCGGCAACCTGTCGATCACCGGCAATGTATTCGATGGCATCACCAATCCCGATCCAACAAACGTCCCGACGTGGGGTGCAGGAATTCGCTTCTACCAACCGGCCGTTACTGCGCCGGTTAATGTTGCGAGCAACAGGTTCACGAATTCCTACGTGGGCGTTGGCATTAGAGGCGTTCCGAATGATCCGGGGGCGGACATTACAGGCCAGCCTATTCACGTGAACTTCAACTCATTTATCAATAACACTCATGGGATAAGCGATGGCGCGGCTGGAGCGCTGGATGCGGAGAACAACTGGTGGGGATGCAACTATGGGGCAGGCGCAACCGGCGCTGGATGCTCCATTACTACCAATGACGTGTTCAACAATGGCAGCGGCACGGTGGACGCCGATCCGTGGATCGTCCTGGGCGTGAGCGCAGCGCCGAATCCGATCGTTCCCGGCGATCAATCGACTGTCACGGCCGATATGACCCATAACTCGGCCAACGCGGTCCCGTCCGGAACGATGTTTGTGCCGAACGTGGCCGTCGCGTTCGGCGCCACCGAAGGAACCATCGCGCCACCGACTGGAACCATCACCAATGGCCAGGCCACATCGACGTTTACCTCGACATCGAGCAATGACGGCACTGCTTCGGCCACGGTGGATAGCCAGACGACGAGCACGACGATCGACGTTACTCCCCCGTCCTTCTCGATCGACGACGTTACCCAGGCTGAAACCAATTCCGGCCAGACTGCCTTTGTCTTCACGGTGACCAAAACGGGCGCCTCGGCGTTCGGCTCGTCCGTGGATTACCAGACCCAGGACGGAACGGCCACCGTCGCGGACAACGACTATGTCGCCAAGAGCGGCACGCTGACCTTCGGACCGACCGACACCTCAATGACGGTCACGGTGCTCGTAAACGGCGACACCATTTTCGAAGCGAACGAGACCTTCACCGTTCATCTGAGCAACGCTTCGGACGCGACGATCGGCGACGCGGACGGCACGGGCACGATCACGAATGACGACGACGCACCGCTCCTTACGATTGACGACGTGACGAAGGCGGAAGGCAACGCGGGAACAACTTCGTTCACCTTCACCGTCACCAAGACCGGCGTCACCGAGGTAAACGCGACAGTCGATTACGCTACGGTCAATGGAACCGCGACGGCGCCCTCGGACTTCGCCGCGATTCCGACGACGAGTCTTACCTTCCTGCCTAACGAGACCACGAAGCAGATAACCGTTTTAGTCAACGGCGATACGACACCGGAGGCGGACGAGACCTTTACCGTCCACCTAAGCAATCCGAACAACGCGAGCATTGCCGACGCCGACGGCACTGGCACGATCGTCAACGATGATACCGACGTCAGCGTTACGGTGTCATCGCCCTCGTCCGTCCCCGAAGACGGCGCCCAAAACCTCACCTATACCTTTACCCGTAATCCGCAGACGACCGGCGACATTACCGTTAACTTCAGCGTCGGAGGCACGGCCACCTTCGCCACTGACTATACCCAAGCTGGCGCAGCCTCCTTTACTGCCACCAGCGGGACAGTGACGATCCCGGATGGTCAAACGACCGCGACGGTAACAATCGATCCGACCGCGGACAATGTCGCCGAGCCGGACGAGACCGTTATCCTGACTGTGACATCTGGAACTGGATACAATGTTGGTACGCCAAGCGCGGCTACGGGCACGATCCTGAACGACGATACCAGTGTGACCGTCGCCGTCTCACCTGCTTCTGTGACTGAGGATGGCACAGGGAACCTTGTCTATACTTTCACTCGTAATCCGGTTTTCAGCGGACCGCTGACGATCGATTTCACTGTAGGCGGGACCGCCACCTATAACAGCGACTACACCGTCACCGGCGCGGATTCGTTCAGTTCCTCGAGCGGGACCGTAACCTTCGCGGACGGCAGTAACACCGCGACGGTGACCGTCGATCCGACTGCGGATACGATTTACGAATTGGATGAAACGGTAATCCTGACCGTGGGATCAGGGAGCAATTACAGTGCGGGCAGCCCGGGTGCTGCCACTGGCACCATAACCAATGATGACCCAGCGCCCACTTTGAACATAGGCGACCGGATCCTGGCTGAAGGTAGTAGCGGCGGTACGACCGCGTTTAACTTTACCGTCACCAAGACGGGTGCGACTCAGGAAACAGTAACCGTCGACTACAACACCCAGGACGGAAGCACCAATCCCGCCACCGGCGGCGCGAGCTGCGGCGGCAATGTCGATTACATATCCAAATCGGGATCAGTAACCTTCCTGTCGAATGAGACGACCAAGACCGTCACGATAGATGTCTGCCAGGACACGACCGTTGAACCTAACGAGACGTTCTTTGTCGAACTGTCGAACCCCGTAAATGCCACTCTCTCCGACGGCGAAGGCCGCGGGACAATTCAGAACGACGACACTCCTCCGCCGCTGGTTCCGATCAACACCACCGATGACACCGATCCCACCGGCGTATGCACAGTGGCGCATTGCAGTCTGCGTAATGCCATAAACAGCGCCAACGCCAGCGCCGGCGCGGTCTCGATCAACTTTGGGATTCCGGCAAGCGACCCGCGGCACTTCTATTATGCCGACGACCATGTCGCCGGACAGGTAAGTCAGGCAAATGTAACCGTCACGACGGCGGCGACTGATAATCTGATCCCTGACATCGACCCGGATTGGCCGCATAGCTGGTGGTCGATTCTGCCGACCTCGGAGTTAACAGCTATTAACCAGACAGTCACTATTGACGGCTACTCACAAACAGGCGCCGCGGCCAACACCGTTACCGGCATGGATGCCGCGGTGCTCAAGATAGAAGTCGATGGCGCGAGCGCCGGAGTCAGCTCGAATGGCCTTACTGTCAACGGCCCAGGTTCGACGGCCCGCGGTCTGGTAATCAATCGGTTTACCGCCAACGGCATTAACCTGTCCGGCGGTAACACGGCGATTGCGGGCAATTTCGTAGGGACCGACGTCAGTGGCACTCTGGACCTCGGTAACAGTGGTCACGGAGTGTCCACGAGCAGCTTCAGTGAATCGATCGGTGGTTCCACCCCGCAGGACATGAATCTCATTTCGGGTAACAACGGCGATGGTATCGTGCTGTCGAATAGCAACAGCGATCTAATTCTGGGGAACCTGGTTGGAACCAAATCCAATGGCACGACCGGGCTGGGTAACACTGGAAATGGCATGACCCTTTCGGGCGGCGGCACGGTGTTCAATACAATCGGGGGCACCCAGGCCGCGGACAGCAATGTCATCGCCTTCAACGGCGGTGATGGTGTTCAGGTCGCAACGGCGGGAGTTTCCAATGGTATTCGTGGTAACTCGATCTTCTCCAATGGGACGACGAATTTGCATCTGGGCATCGACCTGGGCACCGACGGAGTTACACCGAACGACAATAAGGATGGCGACGGCGGCCCGAATGGTTTGCAGAATTTCCCGATTATTACTTCAGCATTGGCGACTGGATCCACGAAGACGGTTACCGGAACGCTTAACTCTTCCGCCGGCGACCAGTTCGATATCGACTTCTACGCCAACGATTCCTGCGATGCTTCCGGCAACGGCGAAGGCCGAACTTACCTGGGTTCGATGACAACCATCGCGACAGATAGCAACGGCAATGTCTCGTTCACGTTCCATCCCGATGCCACTCATGCGTTGCTCATGACCGTGGGCAAAGTCATTACCGCGACCTCTACCACAACCGGAGCTTTCTTCGACACCTCGGAGTTCTCCGCCTGCGTTGCGGTCGTGGACGGCTCGCCTGGAGCGGGCGACATCCAGTTTACTTCGGCGACCTACACGGTGGGTGAAGCTGGCGGAACAGCGGCCATTACCGTCGCGCGCGTGGGCGGCAGCAATGGCTCGGTAACCGCGAACTTCTCAACCAGCAATGGCACCGCGACAGCGCCTGGCGATTATACCGCTATTACGAACCAGCCTGTTACCTATGCAGACGGCGAGACCGGGACAAAGACGATCAATGTTACGATTAACAATGATTCCATCTACGAGAACAACGAGACGGTCAACCTAACCCTCGGTTCGACCCAGATTAATTTGCCAGATAAAGGCGGCTCCGACTCTCCCGACCAAGCGGTAAATCCGCACGCAGCGGTTCTTACCATCGTGGATAACGACACGAAGCCGAGTTTCTCCATAGACGACGTGAGCCACAACGAGGGTAACAGCGGCACCACGGCCTATGTTTTCACCGTCACCAAGACCGGTGCGACGGAAGTAACTGCGAGTCTGAATTACTCGACCGTCAACGGCACCGCCACGGCGCCATCGGACTTTACCGCAATTCCATCTTCCAGTCTTATCTTCGCTCCGGGCGACGCCTCGAAGCAGGTTACTGTCTTAGTGAACGGCGACACGACGGTGGAACCTGACGAGACCTTCACTGTGCACTTGAGCAATGCCCTTAACGCCACTATTTCCGACGCCGACGGTACCGGGACTATCGTGAACGACGACGTTACGCCAAGTCCCACGCCAACAGCCACGGCAACAGCAACTGCGACGGCTACTCCAACCGCTACGGCTACGGCGACCGCGACCGCAACCGCCACGGCTACAGCCACACCTACAGCGACCGCGACTGCCACGCCTACTGCTAGCGCCACTGCCACCGCAACGCCTACGGCCACGCCGACAGCTAGCCCGGCTCAAGCGCTAAACATTTCCACCAGACTCCGCGTTGACACCGGCGAAAACGCCATGATCGCCGGGTTCATCATTAACCCTGCGAACAGCAGCAACAAGGCAGTCGTGCTCCGCGGTATCGGCCCGTCGCTCTCATCCTTTGGTATTACCGGCGCCCTTCAGGACCCGGTAGTAGAGCTGCACGGGTCCAATGGTTCGTTAATTACGATGAACGACAACTGGAAGGACACGCAGCGCAGTCAGATCGAAGGCACGATCTTCCAACCGGCCGATGATCGTGAATCGGTGATTCTCGCGACCCTCAGTCCGGCAGCTTATACCGCCATTCTCAGTGGCAAGAACAACGGCGTCGGGATTGGTGTCATCGAGGTTTATGATAACAACCAGGCAGCCAACTCACAGCTTGCCCAAATCAGCACCCGCGGTCTTGTCCAGGGAGGCAATAGCGTCATGATTGCAGGATTCATCTTGGGGGGCAGCCAGAATACCACTCACGTCGCGATCCGCGGTATCGGACCATCTTTGGGCCAGTTCGGAATCACCCGCCCGCTGCCTGATCCCACTCTCGAGCTACGTGACGCCAATGGCGTCCTGCTTATCGCAAACGATAACTGGCTGGACGATCCGGTGTCGGCCGCGCAGTTAACTGCGAACGGTCTCGCGCCTTCGAACACGAAAGAGTCCGGCATCTTCACGATCCTACCTGCGGGCCAATTTACGGCGATCCTCGCCGGGAAGAATGGCGACGGCATTGGCGTGGTCGAAGTCTATAATTTGAAGTAAGGCCGCCGGATTAGTTTTGACATTCCGGCTTGGAATGAGTGAGTAGGTCTCCCACGTCCTATGAAAAGATTCATTTCGTTCTTCTGCCTGCTTCTCGCTTCTTTGGTTTCGTTGCCCGCCGCCGAACCTGAGACTCCGGCTTTCCCCGGCGTGCAAAAGGCAATGACACCGGAACAATACGAAGCCGCCGGCTTATCGAAGCTCGATGCGACGGAACGCGCAAAGCTCGACGAGTTCATTAAGAACTATGTCGCGGTAAGCAACGAAAAGGTGGCAACGACCGCGGTCGACAAAGCCGTCAAGGAAAAGAAGGTATCGGAGCCGGAAGTTATCCAGAGCCGGATCGTAGGTCCATTCACCGGTTACACCGGCACAACCGTCTTCACCCTGGAAAACGGGCAGCGTTGGGCGCAATCGCAACGCGACAGTGCCTACTATCCAAAGATCGATTCCCCGCCGGTCGTGATCATCAAAGCCGGCTTCGGTTATCGCATGTACATTCAAGGCGCGAGCGCGATCCGCGTCTCGAAAGTCCGCTAGGGCCCACTCAGCCAGCTAGGCGCCTGCCGGAGCGGGAGCTTTGCCGTTCCCGCCCTTGGGCTGGTCCGCTTCGTGGTGGGTGTGGCCGCTGCGAAGAAACGGAACGCGGTCCAGAATATTTTCCTGGACCCATTCGAGAGCGAGATAGATCACCGGCGTGATGTAAAGGGTGATCAGCTGCGAGACGATCAAGCCACCGACGATGACGAGACCTAACGGGCGACGCGAGGAGCCGTCCGCGCCGTAACCAAGGGCCAGCGGCACCGCGCCCATCAAAGCCGCCAGCGTCGTCATGATGATTGGGCGGAAACGTTCGATGCTCGCTTCGTGAATCGCGGAGCGCAGGTCGTAGCCTTCATCGATCCGATGCAGGGCGAAGTCGACAATCATAATGCCGTTCTTTTTCACGATCCCCATCAGAAGGAACAAACCGATGACTGAATAAAGCGACAGCGTCGAATTGAAAAGCCAGAGGGTGAGCAATCCGCCGACGACCGCGGGGAACAAAGTCGAGAGCACAGTCACGGGATGGACATAGCTCTCGTAGAGAATTCCGAGGATGACGTACATCACAAACACGGCGGCAAGGACGAGAAAGGGCAGCGCCTTGAAGAGCTGTTGGAGAACCAGGCCTTCGCCTTGCATCTCCCCTTTTACCGTCGGCGGCAGGACCTCGGCAGCGGTCTTCTCGATGAAGTTAGTCACATCGCCCAGCGGCGCGTCGGGTTTCGTATCGAACCCGAAAGTGACGCTGGTGAATTGATTCAGGTGGTTCACGGCCTGCAAGCCGAGCTTCGTCGTCGACTTCGTCAAGGTCCGGATCGGGATCAGCGTGTCCTTGCCATCCGGCCGGATGTAGAGCTGGCGTAAATCTTCCGGTTTGGAACGGTCCGCGTCGTCCACTTCAAGAATGACCTGGTATTGATCGTCCGGCTGCTTGATCAGGTAGACGTAGTTTTGGGAATACGCGGCGCGAAGCAGTCCCTGGAGCTTGCTGATGGAAACGCCATACATGCTGGCGCGGTCGCGATCGACATTGATATCGAGGTTCGGCTGGTTGCGAAACAAATTCGACCGCGGCGGCGCGGCAAAACCGTCGTAGTTTTTCAATTTATCGCCGAGCGCATCGGCCGCGGCGTAAACCTCTTCCGGGTCGATCCCGCTGATCGTGTAGCTGTAACGTCCGAACTGACTGCCGGTCGCGCCGATATTGATCTGGAGAACGGGTGACGGATTGAGAGTCGGGAAAATGCCGGGGATTTGGCTCAGGGTGCGGCGCAATTCCATCGCCACGTCTTCGATCGGCTTCCGCTCTTTGGCGTCCTTCAAAAACAGGACGCAAAAGATTCCGGAAGATCCGGCCCGTCCGCTTCCGGCGATGGTGAAATATTTATCCACGGCCGGATCTGCTTGAAGAATCGGGTCGAGTTTTTCCTGCATGACGCGCTGTTGCTGGGGTGAGGCGCCTTCCTGCATGAGCAAGGCGCCGCGGATCACGCCGCTATCCCCTGTCGGCAAGAGCGTGAACGGCAAGGAAGAAAAAAAGAACCAAACCCCGAAGCCGCAAGCGATGAGGATCGGCACCGCGAGCCAGCCATGATCAAGAAACCAATCGAGCGAGCGACCATAGAACGCCCGGATCGGCTTGAAGAAACTGTCGGTGAAACGTTCCATCCAGGTTTGGCGATGAACGGAATCGTGCTCGCGCAAGAGCCGCGCGCACATGAGCGGCGTCAGGGTGAGTGAAACCAGGCCTGACGCGAAAATCGCGACGATGATCGTGATCGCAAACTCACGAAAGATTCGGCCGAGCAACCCCGGCATGAAGGCGAGTGGGATGAAGACCGCCGCCAGGGAAAGCGTCATGGACAGAATGGTGAAAGAAATCTCGCCGGCGCTATTCAGCGTTGCGCGATAAATTGATTCCCCGTGTTCGGCGCGGCGAACGACGTTCTCCAGAAACACGATCGCGTCATCGACGAGGAAACCGATGGCAAGGGTGAGTGCCATCAGGGTGAGGTTGTTAATGGAATAATTGAGGGCCCACATGACGAGAAACGTCAGCAGGATCGACAGAGGCAGAGCGACGACCGGGATCATTGTGTCGCGCGCGCGTCCGAGAAAGATGAAGATCACGAGCACCACGAGGACAAACGCGATGAAAAGCGTGGCCTGCACGTCGGAGACCGAATGAACGATGCTGAGGGAGCGATCGAAGGTCGGAATAAGGTTGATCGACCCCGGCAGCTCGAGTCGCATTTGCGGCATGAGACCGTTGATCGATCGAGCGACCTCGACTGCGTTCGCTCCGGCCTGGCGCGAAACCGCGAGAACAATCACCGACGCCGGCGCATTATAGCCGCGTGCATAAAAGTGGCGGGAAAGGCGTTCGTCCTGGACGCTATCGACCACGGTCGCGACATCGCGGAGATAAACAGGCGCTCCGTCTTTGCCACGAGCGACGATCAGATTTCGGTAGCCCTCGGCATCAGCGATCTGGCCGTTCGGGCGCAGGACCAGAGACGTGTTTTTCCCGTCGAACTGTCCCGCGCCGGAGTACGAGGTCCCGGCGCGGATCGCGGTGGAAAGCTCATCGAGCGTGATATTGCGCGACGCGAGCGCCGAAGGATCGACTTTGATTCGGATCGCGCTTTTAACGCCGAAGATCTGCACCTGTGATATCCCCGGCAGGATGTTGATCCGCTGCTGGACCTGTGAGGTCGCGTATTTGTAAAGCTCGCCGTCGCTCAGCGTATCGCTGGTGAGCGCGATATACATGACCGGGGAATCATTCGGATTGCTCTTCTGAAATTGCGGCGGTTGGGGCAGGTCGTTAGGCAACTGACCACTGGCGCGCTGGATCGCGGCCTGCACGTCCGTGGATGCGTCGATGATGCTTTTATCGAGATCGAACTGGAGCGTGATGTTCGTCGAACCCTGCGTACTTGAGCTCGTTGAGAGCGTGAGTCCCGGGATCTGGGTGAACTGTTTCTCGAGCGGCGTGGCGATCGTGTTCGCCATCGTTTCGGGATTTGCCCCGGGATAATTCGCGCTCACCGAAATGACCGGGTAATCGACAGCCGGCAGATCGTTTACCGCGAGCTGCTTGAAAGTCAGGATGCCGAAGACGATGAGCGAGGCGGTCAACAGCATCGTCATGACCGGCCGCTGAATGAACGGCTTGGAAAGACCGGAAGAAAATTGAACGAGCTTGCCTGCCGGCGTTTTCTCGCCGGGAACATCGTCGCGATGTTCGCCGGGTTCGCCGGGCGGCGCGGTGCGCTCGTCGTGATCGCTCATCGTGGCCTAATGAGTCGTGCTGCCCGTGGATGACGACCCGGGCTTTTCGCCGTCGTTCGGGCCGCCGGGCCGCGGATTCACTTTCATTCCAGGCGACAATTGCAACTGGCCGGAAGTCACCACCATCTCACCGGCCTGCACGCCATCGGTAATAACGGTGAGATCGCCCTGCGGCTGGCCGGGTTTCACCTGCCGCAATTCCAGAGTCGAATCCGATTTCACGATGAAGACATACGGCCCGTTCTGGCCGATCTGGACAGCGGTGCTCGGCACGAGCCTGGCGTCTTTCAAGACATCGAGAACCAGGCGCACCTTTACGAATTGCGCCGGCCAAAGCGCGCGGTCGGGGTTCGGCGTGACGCCGCGTAGTTTCACCGTGCCGGCGCCGGGCTGGACCGCCTGGTCGATGAAATACAATTTGCCGTCGCGCGGCTCTACGTTGTCGTCGTCCGCGTCGGTGACAACCTTCAGGTTTGGGTTGCTGAGATACCGCCGGACAAGTGGAAGGTCGGGCTCGGCGACCGTGAAGTCGGTATAGATCGGATCCATTCCCATGATCGTGAGCAACGGCGTGGTTCCGCCGGGGCCGACAACATTGCCAATGTCCACATTGCGCAAACCTGCCCGGCCATCGATAGGCGATCGGATGTAGCAACGGTCCAGATTTACCTGCGCGGCGGCGACGGCGGCCTCCGATCGGCGCTGATTCGCCTGCGCGGTGTCCCACTCCTGGCTGGCAGTGACGTTTTTGGCCTTTAATTCTGCCTGACGTTTGAACGTCGCCTGATTCAATGCCAGATCCGCCTGGGCCGAAGCGAGCGCCGCTTCATACGGTTTCGGATCGATCAGGAAAAGCAGATCGCCTTTTTTCACGTCGGCGCCGTCTTTGAATTCGCGGGAAATGATTTGTCCGCTGACTTGCGCCTGGACCTGCACGATCTCGTACGCAGCGGTACTGCCGATTTCATCGAGATAAAGCGGAACGTCCTGGGTGATAACCTTCGCGGTCGTCACCGGGCGCGGACCCGGCGTCTGATTTGGTTTCGGCCGATTGGCAATCGTTCGAAGAGTCAGGAGCAGCGCAATCAAAACGATCAGGCCGCCGCCCCAATAAAGCTTCTTGCGACCGAAACGGTGCTCCAATTTTCCGACCGCGTCGCGCGTGAGAATGTTGGCCTTCGCCAGAGTGGTCATGACAAACCGTTGCCTTTCGTCAGATCGGAATGACCATTGCGCGCGCCATTCGCAGGTCGTTCCGCCTTCTCCCTTATTTTCGAGAGCACCTTAATGCAAGTTTCCAGATCGCGCCGCGGAATATCTTCGATCAACTCGGCGCGGAGGTCGTGGGCGGCATTGAAAATCTTATCAAGCACGGCTTTGGAGCGGCGCTGAAGATGGACGGTTTTGCAGCGGCGATCTTCCGCGACGTCGCGGCGTTCGACCCAGCCGTCGTTTTCCAGCCGATCGAGCAAACCCGCCAGGGTCGCACCTTCGATCCCCATCCGCTCGGCGATTTCCTTCTGGGTGAGTTTGTTTCCGCCCTGCGAAAGATGCATGAGCGTCCGCCATTTTCCCTGGCTCAAACCGAGCGGGCGTAACCGCTGGTCGAGCTTCGTCCGCCAGGCGCGGGCGGTGCCGAAGAGAATGAGACCGAGCTCGTTGATGTTCAGTGGAGGCATGACGGAATTGGTTAGCGTGCTAACGAATCCCAATTTACCCGGATGTCAAAAACTATCGGCCCCCTACCCTCGCCAGAATCACCGTGTGGTTTCGATAATCGGTGAAGCCTTCGATCCGCTGCGGCCGCAACGGGAGCCAGCGCTGACTTTCCGTGAGTTCTCGTTCACGTTCTGCCTGGACGAGCAAATACCGCGCGGTCGTGGGCACATCCTCGAGACGGCTGACGTAAATCAAGCGCGATCGGACATAGAAAAGGAACGGCTGATAATCGGGATCGACGGCATAAAGCGGTTCTCCATTCGGCACGAGCCGGTCGATTTGCTGCGCGATCGGTCTCACTTTTGAGCGTCGTTGCAAGAAGGGAACGATGGCGGCTGCATAGGCGCACAACCCGAAGCTGGCCACGATCGCAATCGCGATCACAAAACGTTGACGGCTCCTGGTCGACCAAAGTTTTTCGCGCCACCGAACTTCCGGCGCCGACAGCGTCATTGCCATTAACCAACAGGCCGGAACAAGCGCCGGCATCGAGTAACGTGACAGGCCGCCGGGCAACAGGTTCACCACCAAAAAAGGCAAAGCAGTTCCCCAGCTCAACCCGCGCGCCAGATTGCGATCTGAATTCGATGTCCAGTTTGTCTGCTGAACGAGCGGCAACAAGAGTGTCCAGGGGAGAAAGTAAGCGAGCCCGCGAGGAATATTCATCAGCCAGCTGGCAAGTTTAAAATCGTCGCCAGTAAAACGGCCGGTCAATTGCACGGCCCAGTTTTGCCCGACGCTGGCGCCGTGCAGCGCCTGCCAGTACGGAATCGCCCAGGCCGCGAAGATCCCGATCATCAACAGAGCGCCGGCGAAATGTTTGGCGCTCAGGAGCTGGCGAAATTCTCCTTCAAAGAGAAGGACTGCGACGACGATCGGGTAGAAAAAGAAGAGGTGGACCGGGCCTTTCGCCAATATCCCGAGCCCGAGAAAAATCCAGGGCAGAGTCCAGGTGAGCCAACCGGATTTCCGCTGCTGCCACCAGCTCAGCCAAAAAATAAACGCGAGTCCGAAGAGTGAGACATAAAGCGCTTCGATCTCGATCAGTCGGCCCTTTTCGACGATGCCGACGTTCGCCAGCCAGATGATTGCGGCGAACAGCGATCCGTTTTGGCCGAGAGACGGACGCGCTACCGTCAGAAACGCGATTGCGACAAAGAGCACGCAAAGCACGGATGGCAGGCGCGCTGTCCATTCGTTGCGCACACCGGTCAGTTTAAATGACGCCGCCACCAGCCAATTCACGAGCGGCGGCTTGCGGAAATACGGTTCGCTCCCGACTTGAGGCACGAGATAATTACCGGTCTCGAGCATCGTCACCGCGGGCAAAATCCGCCGGCCTTCCTCTCCTTTGATTTCGAGCGAGCCGAGTCCCGGCAAATAAATTGCCGCCCAGCAGGCGATAACGAGACAGAACGAGGCGGCGCGCGACATCTCAGCGCCCACTGTTCAACCGCCATCTTTCCCGGGTCAACCTCCGCTTGACGAAAGGTCCTTGGAAAATTAGGTTAAGCGCCTAGTCCGCGCTGGATGGAGTGGGAGCTGTGTCCCACTCTTTTTAGTCTGCGGGCTGCGTGTTTTATGAACGCCGAGTTTATTGCCATGCTGGATTACCTGGAGCGCGAGCGCGGGATCAAACGCGAGGTCCTGCTCGAGGCGGTCTCCAACGCGCTCCTTTCCGCTTCGAAGAAAAGCGTGAGCGCCTCGCGTGAATTGCGAATCGATATCAATCCGAAGACCGGCGAAATCCGAGCCCTCGCGAAGTTGCTTGTCGTCGATCAGGTCACGAATCCGGCCGACGAGATTTCGTTAACCAAGGCGCAGCGGATCGACCCGAACGCAGTCGTTGGCGGCGAAGTGGAAGTCGAAGTCACGCCCAAGAATTTCGGACGCATCGCAGCCCAGACCGCAAAGCAGGCAATGATGCAGCGCATCCGCCAGGTCGAGAAGGAAATGATTTACGAGGAGTTCAAGGACCGCGCGGGCGAGATCGTCAGCGGGACCGTGCGACGCTTCGATCGCTCGGA